>Ga0111539_10008330_pt1 | contig 13195 bp, 12 predicted proteins | sample RhiMethybrSRZTD1_FD_79667 | JGI IMG/M metagenome (GOLD analysis project Ga0111539, IMG submission 79667) | Populus rhizosphere microbial communities from Tennessee, USA - Rhizosphere MetaG P. TD hybrid SRZTD1 (version 2) (version 2) | ecosystem: Host-associated > Plants > Roots > Rhizosphere >...
CAATTATGACGCAACAAGCGGGATCTCACAGGACATATCTCCGGCCGTTCTTGCATACCTGCGTTCTGAGGTCGCGCGACACAACGTGAAACGACCGATTGTTGTGGTACCATCGCCCGCGGCCGTCCTTAGCCTTCCTGGATTCCGTGCTATCCTTATCGGCTGGGATCGGCAGCCGCAGAAATGGGCTGGGCGAGCGGAGAAGATATTCGTTGTTGTGCCGGAAAATGTGCCGCCGAACAATGAGGCACAAGCCATACTCCGGTCATTCGGCGACTATGGTTTCGACAAGTGGAGCCGAGTGGAGCTAGGTGGAATGATCATCTATACGCAATGACGGCGCTATGAACGAGACTCTCGATACGCGCTGCGGTGGAACCGGTTCGCCGAGAAACGCTCCATGAGTCGAATCTGGTGAGACCCTCTACAGCTGAAAATCTGCCAAGTTCCACTTGATGCGCAGCTCCTCCCGCCAGTTTGGGGATCCATCGATACCCTTCGCAAGTACCGGAAGATGTCGCAGCATGTGGCCCATGTACTGCGTGAAATTGCTGTCGTTGAAAAAATTGCGGCTGACGGTAATCGATTTTTCCAGCCCCCTGACATGGTGCAACCAGTTCGCAGGTATGAGCAACGTATCGCCTGGTTCGATGATGCATTCGTAGGCCGTCGCGCGCTTGAACAGTGGAAATCGCTCGAAATCCGGCTGTTCTGGATCGACTTGGCCGCCGTACAGATAACCGGAATCCTCCGGCGAAAAGAGAATAGCACGTTTTCGACCGCGAATTTGAGCCAGATAGGCGTGCGTGCTCCAATAGTCGCGATGGAGTGAGGAGAGCGTGCCCTCCGGGCCAATATACACTGCCGTGTACTCTCTCTTGGACGCCCATTCCAGAGCGTCTCGGAGCGCGGGGCCGAGCGTGGGTACCAAATCTAGTACGAAATAAGGTGCCGGCGAGATATCGTCATAAAGCTCGGGATGCTTCCGGAAGGCGTTCCAACCATATAAGTAGAAGGGCAAATCGGCTTGCCCAGGCGCAGCCTGCGGCGGGCGACCATCTTTGCCCGTCCAAATGCCGGGCAACTCCGCCAGTGGCGTATCGAGATAGTTGATGTAGGCAGACAAGGTCGTCACCTTTACAGGACCATTCCCGATCCCGAACCAGGCCGTGGCGAGATCCGACCCATAGGCTGACTTGAGAAACTCAAACGTCCATTTTGAGCGTGCCGGCCAATTTTCCGTCGCGTCCGTGATGACGACCGGCTTGCCGGCGCCCGACAGATGTTCCCGCGCAATATCCGTCGGCGACACCTTACTCTTGCGTTCAATTTGGATTTGCTTCACATGCGCCTCCGACAATCGCTGTCCCCAGCGTTCCATTCGCTTTCTGACCGAGGTTCCCTTGCTGGACAAAGCGAGTATAGGGTCATGTGCTGGGTTCCCATAACCATTTGTTGGCGTTTTCGCGGACGCTTGCGTTTTCTTCAAGCCGGCAGCATTCGACGGCCTCGGGTCGTTGATTGCCGGGATGTGGGCTCGAATACTGTGACCTCACTCCCTTCATAGCCCAGCGCTCGCGGCCGCGTCCTGAGTGCCCTGGATACGGACGACGCCTTCATTCGCGCGCGCCGCGGCGCGCTCTGCGAGGAAATCCGCGATCGACCAGGCCTGCACTTGCTCGATAAGGCGAGCCTTGAGCGCTGCCTCGTGCGAAGCAGACGCATTCGCATCAGCATATCGCGTCAGTGGACCGTTGAACGTTTCGTCTGTCGCCAATCGACTGACGAGCCAAGTCACCACGTCTCTGCCGGCCGGTGGCTGCAACACAATACGAACGTGCAGCGATCGTCCGGTTCCACATTCGCAGCGGTGCGAACATCCCGCAGGCACAAAGAGAAAATCTCCCGCGCCTAGTGTCTCATCGAAGAAAGGTGCGCTCTGTGGAGGCGGCGGTACCGACGTGTCGTCGGGAGGATTGACAGTGGACGCACTGCGCAACTTCCAACGATTGCTTCCCGCGATCTGCAATACGCAGGCGTCCTCGGTGTCCACATGCGACCGTGCGCCCTCCACGCCGCTCATCACAATTGCATCCGCGGTAACCTGTTCTCCAGTTTGCTCGGCAATCTGATGGCAAAGTCTAAACAGCCTGGGTACATATCTATCCAATCGATTGAAAATCAATTGGGCGCCCCGCTCCAACAAAGACGCGAGTGCAGCGCGATCGAGCCGACCCTGAGCGATGTAGAGGCTCGTAGGAATCGGCATTAACGCACGCAGACGCAATTCCTCGGCTGGGTATAGCCCGCTCGCGACCAGATCATTCAGCTCGTCCCAGTCGAGCAGGGTCTCGAAACGTCGAGGCTCGGAAGTCCGGACGAAGGCCACCGTCCGCTCACGGAAGTGTGCCAGGATTTCCGCCTCGGTGAGCGGAGTGATCAGATGCTGGAGCGTCGATACCATGTCTGGCTCACACCGGCGTCTCGTGGCGCCTGATTGATTCCCCTTCGAGCTGAATACCTTCGACCGGATGTAGAGCTGCGCGCTCCCTCAGGAAACGATCCAAGGATATGTTGCGTATCGCGTCAACCAGACGTGACTTCAGCGCACTTTCGTGCGCGGCCAACGCCTCCGCGCTACCGGCCCTTGTCAGCGGACGTCCGAATGTCTCATCCGACGACAGCTGCGACACGAGCGCCTTCATCAAATGCCTTCCGTTCGGCGGCACGAAGGCGATACTGACGTGCAGGGAGCGGTGTGGACCATTCTCGCAGTGGTGCCAATGCCCGGCCGGCAAAAACAGAAAATCGCCGGGCTCCAGAGCTTCATCGAAAACCGGCGTGTGTCCCTCAGGAGCTGTCCTTTTTGCGACTCCCGGCGCTGGGTTGACGATCGGAGAGTTGAACACCTGCCAACGCTTCGTGCCGGCAATCTGAAGGACAACCAGATCCTCGTCGTCGTAATGGCATTTGAGGGCGCCGCCAGGACCGCTCGTTACAATAGCCGCCGCCTTGACGCTCTCCAAAGTCCGGCGCTCGAGACTCTTGCAGAGCGCTCGCAAAGCGGGCACGTGTTCATCCAGCAGGTTGAAAATCAGACTGATGCCCTGATCCAAGAGCTTTGACAGGGCGACGGGATCCACCCGGCCGTGCTTGAGGTAAAAATTCGCGGGAACCGAAACCGACTCGCGCAAGACCCGCAACTCGCCCAGCGGCAAGGTCGCGCTGTCGAGGAGATGATTGAGAACCTCCCAGGTGAGCAACGTCTCGAAGCGACGAGCGCCACAGCCCGGCAGGAACATCAGGCGGCGTTCGCGAAGTAGCGCAAGAAACTCGGTTTCTCCGAGAGGCGCCACGAGGCTTTCTAGGTTTGTAATCACCGCGCGTATTCGCGTGAGTTGAGGGCCGTTCGATCGGCCCGGCTAGCAAATATTGATACGCAGAGCAAGAGTCAGCGCTTGTCGGACCCCGCCTTCCGGTTTCGCTTTGGACCGCCGGATAGCTTGTACCCATTTACCGGCCGCCAAGGCGACGCCGTCAACCTCGTGTCCGCGTCTAACAGTCCAAGCCAAGCTGACCCATTCGTCCCTCCCGAATCAAGAAAAGCAGCAATGCTGCAACGTGCGCCACCGCATAAGTCGTCAGCGGAACTGCACTTACGCCCTTACGCCATGCAGCACGATCAGAATCGCGCCAGCCCAATTGCCAATACGAGCGGCAACCATATCGCAAATAGCAAATCGGAGCGCGAATCCATAATCGAGAGATAGAAATATTCAGGGTGCTAGCTAGGTAGTTGTGCAAAAGCATATGGCTCGGTCGGGCAGGTCGTCACGTTGCAGATGAATCGGTAGATCATTCCACACAGGCTTCGATCAAAATCGGAGCAACCAAGATAGCATAAACGAACACAACAGGGCTGATTAGAGTTTCCCAATATGGAAACAGCGGAAGAGAGAAAATAGCCAACCCTATAATAAGAAGGATCAATGCGAGACGGTCGCCATTGAAATGGACTACCTTTAATAATACAACGAGTACCGGCGTAAAAAATAAGAGCATGTAGATCTGATTGCTTGCAATAAGGAACATCGCGACGAATGTTACAAGAAAAGCGAGAGCAAACCTCTTGGGTCCCCCGCCAAGCACAGAGAATGTCCTAAATAACTGCTTGAAGTTTGAACGGAATATGCGCCAAATAAAGTAAGTCATCACAAAAAAAACGCTATAAACGGTATAGGCAGATGAAGCTCCTCGTGGAATTAGCCCCGGGCCAAAAAGTGCGTAAAGACCGCGACTTAAACTGTTGACTCCAAACAAGCCAACAGGGCCAGAGGGGAACAAGTCATAAATTCTAGGCAATTGCATGAACGCCCATACTATTAGCGGCGCCACTAGAGCCACGCCGACCGCAAATCTGTAATTGGCTTTGAGGGCGACGATGCCTATCGCTGCGGCGGGAAAGAACTTCAAAGCAGTGGCAAAACCCAAAGCAGCCCCACCTAGGACAGAGGCGCGCCAAACCCCAAAGAGCATCAACAGAAAAACGAAGATGTTGGTACTCCCACGTTCGATGGCGATCAGTATCGGCGGTGAAATGCAAAGAAGAAAAGCCAGGTATCCTTCTTTTTGACGTGACAACCAAAGACCAAGTCCGAAGAATGCTACCAACTGTGCTATGCCGAAAAACAATACCGGGTCACCCCAATTGGCTATGAGGCGGAAGAGCCAGATCCAAATGACGGGATAATTCAATGGCCGGTGCCACGGATCGCCCGGGTTCTCCAGCCACGGCTTAAGGCCTCGGTCCTCGGCATCCACGGCTGCAGCAATCTGCCGCAAATCAGCGAAGTACGGCGTCATGGCGCCAATGCCAAACAACGCGAACACTTTGGACCGCCCAAACAAGTAAATCAGAGTTGCTAAGGAAGTGATGACCAAAACGAACAAGATCGGAGAAATCATTCGTTGCAAGCTAAGCTGACGGTTTGCTGACATCGTCTTACTCCGGGCGGCGTGCCGTCACGTGCCCACTTACGCTCTCTTGCGATTCGGAGAGGAAATCCCCTCCTAGGGTACCCGGGCGAGAAAGCAAGCCGTAGTTCGCAGATGGGGTCAACCACTGGCACCGAAGATGGACTGCAGCAGCGGTAGCGACAGGCTAAGGGTGCGGACACCGGAAGTATTGATTTGCCATGGCGCATGCCACGGTGCCGCCGACCCTCCCAGGGTCAGCCAATACCAAGCCCGCGCTTCGCGCGCTGTCGGGTTAGCGATGAGCATCAAGCTCCCGCCGCAGGCGGTACAGGCCGAACAAATGTTCGACCGCGATGCGCGGGACCTTTGTCGGACGATAAACCTGTGTCAGCCCTGCCGCGCGCGCACGGTGGCGCACCGGCATCTCCACGATCTGCAAGTTCGCTGCTACGGCCCGGGCCAAGAACTCCCACCAGAAACCCTGCTTCAGAATACCGACGTTGCCAGACAGGATTTTTTCCAGGCCCGCCCGGTTGACCAGCAGGTAGGGGCACGAGGGGTCGCGGACCGGTACGTGGAAAAACATATGATAGACAAGCTTGAACGCGCCCGACATGGCTCTACGGATCCAAAGGTCGGAGCGCGGATTTCGCCAACCGATCACCAGATCGGCGCCCTCGGTGCGCAGGGCGGCGAGACGTTGCATGTCGGCCGGGTCACACTGGCCGTCGGCGTCGATGACCCCCACCCACTCCGAGGTGGTAGCGCGAAAGCCGTCGATCACCGCCCGCGAATAGCTCTTGCGCACTGGCTCGGAAATGAGCGTGAGTGGCAGTTCGGTGGCGATCTTTTCCAACACCGGGACGGTATCGTCGCTGGAGCCATCTTCGCACACCACGAAGCGGATCGGCTGACCTCCCTCCAGCATCACTACCCGGTGGAATTCGCGCAGGGTGGCGCCAATGGAGGCACCTTCATTATGAACGGGCAATACGATATCGATCGTGACGGAACCGTCAGTCATCAATTGCGCTCCATCAGCAAGTGCTCGATAGCTTGGGCATTCCGCTGCCCGAAGTTGTTGAGATACCAAGTGGTGGTACGCTCCACGCCCTCGCGCAGGCTGCACGAGGGCACCCAGCCCAGTCGTTCGCGGCACTTGGTGACGTCGGCGGCGCGGCTTTTCACTCCCACCGGCTTGTCGAGTTGCCGTTCGATGGTGCTGGGCCGCCAATTAACGACGCGGAAGATCTGTTCCATCAAGTCCATGATGGTGTGGTGCGTTTCCGTGCCGACGTTGATGACATCGAAGCCCTCAAGCACGGCGCCACCGAGCGCCAACCCGGTGACGGTATCCTGCACATAGGTGAAGTTGCGGGTTTGCTGCCCGTCCCCCCAGATGGGGAAGGGATCGAGCCGCGCCGCCGCTTTGGCGATCAGCGCGATCACGGCATGGCTTTCGTTTTCCCGCTCGCCATATGCACTGAAGATACGGCAGGCTACGCCAGAAATGCCCTTCTGCTTGCAGAAGGCGCGAAGTTGAAGTTCGCCCATCAGCTTGGCCCAGCCGTATTCGCCATCACAAAAGGCCTTGCCCGGCTCCTCAAAGTTGGCGTCGCTTTCCTTGAGCAGCAGGCGGGCATTCTGATCGGCCTGAAGGTTGGTAGGATAGGTGCATGCGGAGCTGGCGTATACGATCTTGCGAACACCTTCCTCGGCTGCTGCCGCGAATACGACGTGGTCGAGCAGCATGTTGTTGCTACATTCGATTGGGTGGGTATCAATATAGCCTCGCCCGCCGTGGGAGGCGGCTAGATGGAACACCACCTCTTGTCCGCCTATGGCGGCGGCCGCGAAATCCGACTGACGCAAGTCACCCTCGAGAAAGTTGATATCGGACGCAATAGCGTCCAAATTCTCGCGTTTGCCGCTGGAAAGATCGTCGGCCACAGTTACCTTGCCGCCCGACCGAACTAGGAGCTCGCTCAGATGACTGCCGATGAAGGAGGCCCCGCCGGTGACGAGACTGCGTCGGCCGGTATATGCGCGAGCCAGACGATCAATAGCGGCCAACACAACACTCCCAAAAACAGAATATTACGCCGACCCGGGCGATACGGCTATCCAGATCTTGCACGAGCCGCGGGGTCTCACCGTCTCACCTAGCGCATGGGGCATTTCTTTTGGACACTTAAGCGTGACGCCTTCATCGCACGCCTCATCGGAGCGCACGTTCATGGTCTCCCGCGCTGAATGAACGATAGGCTCAGGGCAGGGGCGCTCCGCCCCCCAAATGCCTTAAGCCGGGTCGGAAGCAACCGGGACCCATACCGACAGCAGGCGCTCGACATTGTCCGGCGCCGGCCGTCTTGGCGCTTGGCGCCTTAGCACGTTGATCGGGTGGCGGAGAACCAAGATCTCGGCTTCACGCGTGCCCTGGACCTGAACAGTCCCACGAGCGCGCCGCAAAGCAGTCTAAGAAACTCGAACATCGGGCAAGAGCATCACCGATTCGCGCTCGCTTGCCAATCATTGAGGTTTCCCTACATGTGCGCTCCACGCTGAACATGACTACGATGCCCGCGAACAGCATGACCGCAGTTCAAATTTGGAATGGACCTTGTGTGCCGCCGGTACAGTGGCCACCTTCATTTGCCTTGCGGCAGCGCTGCAGCCATAGTCGGCCGGAACCCGCACGGCCTCTCGGATCAACCATTTGCCCGCCTGAACGGAGGAGCACGGTGCAGTGGAGGCAACGCGACCTCTAGTCGGGACAAGGACTAGACTCAGTGCGTCCTCTTCGTCCTCTGCGAGACACCGCAGAGCAAAAGAGGCTGATCGGCCTAGCATGTGCGAGAGCGCAGCATCGACGCGCGGTAATTAAGAAACCCGGCTCCATGGCCGCAGCGGCGGGGGCGACTTCAGATTTCTCACAAGGCTTCAACAGATATAGCCTTTCGGTCATTGAGTGTAGACGATTAATCCATCCAACTTTGTGTGTTTCCAGTTTTCGAATTCATAGCTCGTAAATAATCGCAGTGTCGCCTCGGCCTTCCCGTTTCGAAGCATCTGCTCCGGTAAGACCACGAATATCTTCTCCGCGCGTCCGACCCACGTCGTACGATCCGCATACCCCATCCATTTTCCGAAAGCGGGGCCTTCCCATACCCCGAAATTTGGACCGGCCAGGACACGAAACCCCGGAAGACTAATGGCGGCGCCAGGCGAAGGCACTACAACAAGCGGGCGTCGAAAGCCATGTTTTGCTGTCTCGGAGCGCAAATATTGGAGAACGGCCGGCGATATCAGGTCCTGAGAGACGCCGGCCACCGGATCAAAATATCCGCTCCGCGTCTGCGCCAATGCGCTCGTAATGAAGGTCCTGACGCCATAGAGACCCAGCACTATGACCACAATGCATGCAATGCCTTTGGCGAAACGCACCTGCCACTGATCCACGGCCGTGAGCAGCAGAAGAAAGAATAGGATACCGGCATAGCGAAAATAACGTTCTTCGAGGGGTATATCCCCGCCTTCCGAAATGTGCATTGCAGCGACGAGAGCAATCGCGTACAGCAACGTGATAGTTAACAACAGAACGGCCATGTCGCGGTACCGCGTGTGACGAAGTCGAAGCCACACCCATATCATAAGGAGCAGTCCGATTGGTCCAAGCAGGTAGCTCAACTCATTTCCCATCCGCAAGTCGTAGCCGGTGCTCACCCAACGGTGTTTCAGAAACCAGTGGAGGAACTCGAGACCGGAAATTCCGGAGAACGCGGCGCCCGCGAATGAAAACCAGATTGAAAGCCAACCGAAGGAAAACGTCGCCCCGCCCGCCGGCACTTGGCCGCGCGCGGTCCAAAACAGCATGAAACAGAGTGCCGCGATAACGGACGCGGCCCACATCGCTATTGTGGAGGAATCCAGCCGACGTTTATTTACTAGCGCTATCAAGCTCAACGCCGCGACATTGGCGACGAAAACGATCAGGCCCGTGAGCTTCGCGAAGAACAGCATCGCAGCCGACAAAAGGGCGATCATGAAGCAGAGGATAGGAGGTTTATCGGCCGACCAGCGCATCGCGTAAAGGGACCACGGCGCTGCCGCAAAGAGCAACAGCTCGCCGCCCCAGTAGAATTGGAACTGAAGCACCACGTAGGCAAAGGTATTGAGCCCAAGCGCGAACGTGAACAGGACGAAATAGCTGACAGCGAAACTGCGAGCGACTTGGATCCACCCTACTACGCCGATAATAGTGGCAACTAACACAGTCAGCGAAAGCGCAAGGCCATAGCTAGTACCGAGCCAAACAAGTGTACCGGGTACGAGATATTGTCCCGGACTCCACCAGGTCAGGAATATTGCGACATCGGCGGCTAGGTTGGCTGGGTCAGGCAGCGTGATGCGGTTGAAGGCTCCGCCGTCGAACATGCTGCGAAGGGCAAGGAAGCCGATCCCGCTGTCCGATGCCACCATCGGCGGAAAATACAGGGAGGTAAGAAACAAGATAATTGGGATCAGCAGTGGCAGATACGTCGCCAGCCTTAGGGATTCGTCGGGCGACGACTCGCGGGGCCGAATACCGCCAGGGTCTTTGTCAACGCCCGTGTCCCCGTGCACGCTGGCCATATGGAACCGGTGAATATCAACTCTGCAGCCGCGAGCCGGCTGTGCCGTCTGGTTCGCGTTCGAAGGAAGCCGGCGCTTGCTGATCAAGCAGATAGACAAAGAACGAGGCGAAGACCAGCTGAAAGCCCACGCCAATTAGGAAACTCGCACCACAAACGACTTTGATCAGGGTCTCGCCTTCAATTCTGTCAAACGAAAGGCTGTACCAGTAGAACAGCGCGTAGGCGGCTGTCCCAATCCCGATTGCGACAAGGCTGCCGCCAAAAAGGAGGCCCCTTTCAAGGGTGAACAAGGAGCGAAGTTTGTCGAACGCGGCGTTGCTAAACAACAGCTTCTTCTGAATGGCGACTATCTTTGCGAAAACCCAGAAAAAAGCCGACTGTAGGCCCACCATCGTAAGGGCCGTTGTCATGATCAAGGAGTGCTGCGCAAACGTGACCGATCCAAGGTGAATATCGGAAAAGACAAGGGCCACTGAAACGCAGCCGCATAGCACCGTAAGCACGAGCCCAGGATAGAGGAACACGGCGTCAGGGCTCAAAAGCAGAAAGAACCGAAGACTGCGCCAGCCATCCCGCCAACTCCGCAGATGCGGCGGCCGCTCCCTTCCGTCCGGTGCAAGTGTCGTCGGCACCTCCGTCACCTTGAGACCGTTTATGGTCGACTTAACAATCATCTCCAGGGCAAACTCCATTCCGGTGGAAGCGATGCCTAAGCGTAACATCGCTTCACGTCTAAAGCCACGTAACCCACAGTAGAAATCACTAACTGGACTTTTGTAGAGAAATTGCCCGATCGCGCTGAGCAGTGGATTGCCCAAGTATCTGTGCAGCGGGGGCATCGCCCCGTTTTCGATGCCTCCAATAAAACGATTTCCGACGACCAAATCATAGCCCGCCTCGAGCTCTTCGACAAAAGCGTCAAGAGATCCGAAGTCATAGCTGGCATCGGAGTCTCCCATGATGACAAATTTGCCCTTGGCTGCTTCGATCCCGGCGCGCAGCGCATTTCCATAGCCGCGCTGCGGGACGGCGATGACCCGCGCGCCGAGTGCTTCAGCGATCTCGCGGGAGCCGTCACTACTTCCGTTGTCGGCGATCACGATCTCGCTGCGGAAGCTCTGGCGCGCGATGTATGAGCGGGCCTTGGCAATGCAGGTCGGCAACGTCCTCGCTTCATTCAGGCAAGGCATCAGGATGGTGAGTGTGATGTCGTCGTCGTCGGTCGTCTTTCATCTCCTGTCGCGGTAAGTGCCCGGAAGATTACGACACCAGGATACGCAGGCACAACGGTTCTGATACCGACGCCTTGGGGCGCCACGCGGATTAACCCCGCCTCTCCGGGTTGTTCAACACGCGACCACTTGACCGTCACTCTTTGGGCCGAGCTGGTCGACCGGATGGTTTAGAAGGAGGCCTTCGAAAAAGGGCACAAGAATCACTGCCCCGCACCAGTGGCGGGATCCGCAATGTGCCGCTGACCATAGAGCAACGTGATGTTGATCCGACGGTTGAGGTAACCTTCCTTGAACACGATCCGGTCTGTTTCGTGAAACAGGTCGGAATCGAATACGACAGCCCGGTTCGATCGGTGGGGCACCGTCACTGATCGCGCTCCGCTTTGCGCGAGAAATTCACGCATGGCGGTTGTATCGGTGTTATATTTGGCGAAGTCCCAATCAAGCGGCGCGGGACGGTCCCAGATAACAAGCCCCCCGGACTTGGGATCGAGATTGGCATCGTCTGGCGTGATCCAGAAGTTGACGTTTACTGCGGCAAAGTCGGCATGCACCCCAATGCCGGGAAGCTGGCTATCATACTTGAAAGCCCAGAGTTGGGCTAATGGGTGAGAAGCGAACACCGCAGGGTAGGCGCGGCGTAGCTCCTCGGCAATTTGAGCGAGCAAGGGGCACGCAAACCCGAATTCTGGAAACGCCCCGAGATAGCCGCCCTTATAGACTCTCCGCCACACCGTCGAGCCCCAACAAAACCTCCGCAAACGCTCCAGCGCTGCTTTTGTCAGAAAATCGTCAATTACGACGATTTTTGGCGAGCTTCGCAGCCATCGTTCGGAGACCTCGCCCTTGGCATCTCCGGGATTGAGTGCCGGCTCAGCCAGCTGGTCGCCGTCCGCAAGATAAAACATCTCGCCGGCGCCGTTGCCACGGATTCCAATGCCTGCAAGATAGTCTCGCTGCTCCTGGTCGTGCCGCGACTTGTGCGGAAGTATCGGGTCACTGCTGGCTGCGTTGCCTACTACCTGGCCATAAAAGAGTTCCGCAGATCGTGTGAATGACTGGCAAGCCTCCTTGATGCGGTTGCTACCAAGCAGAATCTTTCCAAGGCCAGCATGCGCCTTGGCGTGGTTCGGGTTGATCGCAATCGCGCGGCGGCATGCCGCTTCCGCCTCTTCCAATCTGCCTTGCTTGCGGAGCGCCCGGCCGAGGTTGTTATGTATTTCGGCGATGTCCGGCCTGAGGGCTAACGCTCGTCTGTACGAGACGACCGCTGCCTCCAATCTACCCGCCTCCACGAATGTATTGCCGAATGCGTTATGTGCCTCAGCAAAGTCCGGCTTGACCTTAAGAACACGTTCGTCGACTGAAATGTGGAAAGCTGAGCCATCTGAACCGGAAACAACTGACCGCATAGCGTCCTCAGCGCGCAACATCAATGCATTTACCGCGCCTCCCAAAAGTCCGCCCTGCTTCGCCTGTTGCAGAATCGCCAGGGCCCCTGCGGCCTCCCCGGAAGCCAGGAGGTACTCGGCATATGACAGCCAATATTGGCCCTTCTCCGGATTACCTTCGACTGCGGACCTTAGGTGCCGCAGGCCTAATTCCTTCTTGCCTTGTTGCAGCATGAGTATCCCGAGATTGTGGTTGGCATCGGGAGAATTGCGTTCTGCTTGCAAGATGTCACGATAGGATTGCTCCGCTTCGGCCACGCGGCCCGCTTGGTGGTGAATGATGGCCCGTTGCAGCGCGATATCAAGTACCGAGGGTTCAGTGGATCTATTGAAGGTCATTATCATCTTCCCCTGGTGTACCGTAGACACTGCGCACTTCGTCCAAGAAAAACTTGCCGGCGTCGCCGCAGGGTATCCTCGATTCCAACGGCCATAGCGTGCCGCTGGGTTGATGCTCGCATTACAATGGCCTCTGGAGCTTGTCCACGTCGGAATGGAGAGCCGCTGGGCTTGGCAGGCGAGCGCGTTGGTTGCGGCAGGGCAAGCCACTCAGAGCCCCCCCGGTGCGGTCCTCGCGGTAGACGCTGCCCGCACGCGACACTGTTTTCTTTGCGCACGCGAGAGACACTTCAGTTGAAGTGGGCCCCGTCGGTAGAGGCCGGTTTCCTTAAAATGCGTGTTTGGTTCTTGAACTTAAAGATAAAATAGCGGCTGGCTCCCACCAGTACGTTTGCCGCTTGTAGACCTACAGATCAGACATCTCGCGTCTGATTTGGGCCAGCCGCCTTTTCTCCCTTAGGTCGCATAAGCGTCATGCGTCGGTCGAACTTTTCGTCGGCATGGGGGCCGTTACGGTCGACGTAGTGCAGAAACACTTGAACGAGGCGACTTCCCTGAA
>Ga0111539_10008336_pt1 | contig 13191 bp, 13 predicted proteins | sample RhiMethybrSRZTD1_FD_79667 | JGI IMG/M metagenome (GOLD analysis project Ga0111539, IMG submission 79667) | Populus rhizosphere microbial communities from Tennessee, USA - Rhizosphere MetaG P. TD hybrid SRZTD1 (version 2) (version 2) | ecosystem: Host-associated > Plants > Roots > Rhizosphere >...
CGGCAAGAACTGAGCGGGGAGATGATAAGAGCTTTGCCGAACGACTGAGCAGTTCGATCCGGCGCGAGTGCGTCGACCATATGGCGTCGCTGTAAATTTGGCGGCAATGTCCGCTTTGGGTCAAAAGCAGACATGTGCGACGCAAGAGGCCATGTCTGCTTTAGTCCCGAAAGCGGACATGTGCGGTGCAGCTAGGGATGTCCGCTTTGGGCCAAAATCCTCTCCGAGTTCCGGCGCAGCATCATGTCGGGGGCCCATCCGGCTCCGCGGATCAAGATTGGCTTGCCATTCACTCGGAACAATCGTTCTCCCTTATCTGTCATCTCAGAGGTAATTTCGCGAATTCCAACCCGCGTACGTTGTGAATCAGAGATTGCGTTCGCGATCGAGAATGAGGTGTGCAGGTCATACAGGTTCGGCGAACCCATCTGCGCCGGCCACCACAGCTTCGCATTCTTTACCGCAAGCTGCGTGAAATCCTGCGGAACTAGCTTCACCGATTTCGTTTCTCCGGCCGCCAGTGACTCCGCGTGCTCGAGCCGCAGCGTCAGTCCTGCGATCTCGGCCTTGAACTTGCCCTCTATCGGCTTGTCGGAAGCGTTGTGCAGCTCCGCCACGATCGTCAGCTCCGCGGTCGCTCCGTCCTTGTCGGCAAGATGCGTGACTACCGCCGGGTAACGGATCTCGACCGGACCATTGTCGTTAGGTACACGTCCTGCCACAAGCCCATGTTCTTGTCGGGCGGCATCGGATTCCAATCAGCCCAGTTAACCCCGAGATCATTCAGCGTCTGCGCGAAGACTTCGACCGCAAGGACGTTCCTCCCCGCCTTGGCGAGTTCGGGCGTAATATCGAATTCAAACGTCCGATACGCTCCCGCAACAACTTTCGCATCGGCGATCTTCTTGCCGTTTAGCCACACATTCGCGCGGTTGTTGATTCCGTCAAAATGGAGCGCCACGTGCCGATGATTGGGAGGCGTCGGAAACTCTGTCCGGTACCACCACGACGCAGCGTACGGACTATCATCTGGAATCGGCTTGTCCGCGAACGTCTCGCCGATCTCATACGCGGCAGTCCCAGGAATCTTTCGTAGATTCATCCCGTAGTACGGCTTCGGGAATTCTCCAGCCGCGACTTGCACTGCGAGTACGGTCATTGGCACCGACGTCCTGTACCAGCCTTTCGTCTGGAACTTCGGCGTAGAGATAGCATCGCCAGTCGCCCAGACTTTGCGCGATGTTTGCACCGTCCAACCATTATCCAGGTTGATGCGGTTCATTGGAGCAGGTGATTGCGCTACTGCATTGGCCAGCAGGAACGAGAACAGCGGGAGTAATAGGCTAATTCGTGTCATCCGCACGGTGATCGTCACTTGATAATGTATAGGTGATTCTAGATCGCTTTTGGCAAGCGGGGTTATTGCTTTCACGATGTGGTCGATAGCGAGGCGATTTTTGTGCGCCTACTGCGCCGCTTTCGTGAAGAGCGTATCGTGCCTTAGCGTGCAAGAGCCAACCAAAACGTTTCCAAAACATTGACGTCAAACAAAAGGCGGGATTCGCACAAGACGCGTTATGGAATTTCGAACTTCAGGAAGGCCAGTCTGCTTTCTATTCTAAGAATGTATTCGCGGGTTCATCGAGATGCGCCGTCAGCATACCGAACAGCTTCCGCTTTAAAGCTGCGAAGTCCATTGACATCGGATCACGAGGCCTGGGTAGGTCGATACTAAGCTCGCCAGTAATTCCAATGCCTCCGGGCGCCATCGCGAGTACGCGGTTGCCAAGAAAAATCGCTTCGTCAAGGCTATGCGTGACAAAGATTATCGAGGCATTTGTTGCCTTCCATATTCGGGTTAACTCGCGTTGCATAATTGCTCTCTGAAAGGCGTCCACTGCTCCGAAAGGCTCATCCATGAGCAGAACGACGGGCTCCAAAGCCAGTGCTCTCGCGATGGATACGCGTTGCTGCATGCCGCCTGACATCTTGTAAACAGGCAATTCGGCAGAAGCGCTCAAGCCGACAAGATCCAGGACGCGGAGAGCTCTGGCTTTGCGGTCGGCACGGGGTACTTTCTGAATACGTAGGCCTATTTCTACGTTCTCGCGGGCATTGAGCCAGGGCAACAAAGCGTAGTCTTGGAAGACCATAGCCTTTTCGGGACCCGGCTCTTCGACCACGCGGCCGCGCACCATCACCCGTCCGGCCGTGGGCGAGTCGAAGCCGGCAATAATGTTGAGGAGGGTAGACTTGCCACATCCCGATGGTCCAATGATCACCACGAAATCTTCTGAACTCATACGAAAATTGATGTTTCTTAGAACGTCCTTTGTGCCGAACTCCTTCGAATAAAAAGAGCGGTATAGATTCTCACAGACGACGATCTCGTTACTCAGCATGAATACTAACCTCGTGATGCCAGCGGAGAAAAATCTTCTGAATTCCCAAAATGATTCGATCTGACAGGAACCCCATGACACCGAGCATGATCATGGCAGCGATGACGACATCGAATCGATTGAAAGAGTAGGCGTCGAGCAACGTGTACCCGATGCCGTTCTTCACGCTGAGCAATTCCGCAACAATCACCAGCACCCAGGCGAGACCAATTCCAAGTCGCAGTCCTACAAATATAGATGGCAAAGATGCGGGCAGAATGAAAAACCATAAGAGTTTAAGCTTTCGTGCGCCAACCATCCGCCCAACTTTGACGAGATTTCTATTAACGCCGCGCACGCCCTCGATTGTGTTGACCACGATTGGGAAAAAAGATCCGAGGGCAACGAGAAAGACCGCGTTCTTGAAATCAAACCCAAAAAAAATAAGCGACAGTGGAACCCAGGCGGTTATCGGAATGGGACGCATCAGCTGAATGAAGGGATCGATCAACTGACCAATAACCCTGCTGGCCCCGGTTGGAACGCCAATCGCGATCCCGAGTACTGCCGCAATTGTGTAGCCGACGATCACGCGAGCGCCGCTCGCCATAATCGCCAAACTCAATGTTCCCGCATAAAGTCCATGGTCCTCTTTATTTCCAAAAGCCCAGATCCAGAGCGATTTGACTACCGTCACAGGTGACGGAAGAACGGATTCCGGGAAAACCCCGGCAACTACCGTTAGCCACCAGATTAAGACAAACAAGGAAGGAACGACGAGCCCGATCCCGGTCGCGCGCAGAACGTCGAGTAATCTAGAACTGCCGGACGGTGCGGTTTCGGTATGCCCTGAAACCGCCAAAGTTGAGCGCGGCTCGTCCGCAGTCGTATCCACCACCAACAAAAATCCGTTCGAAGCGTTTCACTATTCCCAGTTAGCTCATTGTGAGCAACGCTCATTGACCGGGCACAAACTCGCGCACGAAGGTATTGTTCACCGCTTTGGGAAGCTCTGGGGCGATATCTCGTGAGGTGTATTTGCGCTTAAAGGCAATGCGTGCGAGTTCCTGCATCTGCGCAAGTCCGTCACTCAGGTCGTAGCGATTGTTTGCGAGTGCAAGCGTGAGAACTTCAGGCTTGAGACCGGTAAGTTGCTTGGCATCCTCCAGTTCAAGCTGTTTGTTTGAACTCAGGAGCTTCGAAGCCTCGACCACGGAGCCAACAAACGCTCGTGCTTTGGCTGTGTTTTTTTCCAGCCAATCCCCCCTGACGAGATAATTGGTGTTGAGATCACCAGCAGGCGTATCAATCGGTCGATTAAAAACCGTGCCTACGCCTTCCGTGACCACGAGAGTACTGAGCGGTTCGATTGTAATGATCATGTCGAACTCTCCGGAGCGGAGAGCCTGCGGGTGCTGAGCAAAGCTTGCAATGTTTACAAGTTCTAGATCTGTATCAACGTCAATGCCCTTCTGCGCAAGTTGGGCAATACCAAGCAGTTCATTGACTGAACCGTGCGATGACGCAACGCGTAACTTGCGGCCCTTCATCGCTGCCTTAAGCCCATTCCAATCGTTCTCCGCCAGATCGAGCTTCTTCGACGCGACAATGATTGTATTTCCGCGCGCGTTGCCGGCGATTTGCACAAAATTCACCTTACCATCAAGAGCGCGGATGAGATGAATGGGTGTCAGCAGTGCAACATCGATTTGACCGTTTACTAAAGCGGTGGCGATGTCGACACCATTGTTGAAATTGACGGACTCAATCTTAAGCCCATATTTCGAACTCAGCTTAGGGGCCTCAACAGCAATGAGGTTCGCAGTGGACTTAAGCCAGCCGAGAGTCACGGTACCGACTTGGTCCGCGGCAAACGTCGTTGTGCTGAGCGCGCTCAAGCCCGCAGCGATAAAGAGTGCGCGAAGGTTCGATCGTACTTCGAACATGTGATTCCCCCACCTCTCGCGTTGAATTGTTTTACATCCTAGCAGCTTTGATTTTGCTGATAAGGTGAAAATCAATAGTGCATTGCAGATTATTGTCGCAGGTAAAAGCGCTTGCGGGCTCAATTCGCCCCAAGGTACCCTTTACTACACGCCGAAGACGGTTCTTGTGCGGTGGTTGTGTCGGGGCGGCAAACTGACCCGCAGGTTGAGGTCTGACCATGTCGAAATTGGCAGTAAGCGTTGCCGGTCTTCCGCTAGAGTTCCCAGTCATGCTCGGCTCTGGCCCGCTGGGGGTTCGGGCTAATGACCTGCTCGAGTTTGGAGCCGTCGCAGGAGGAATTGTCACAAAATCAATCACGCCTGAGCCGTGCGCTGGCAGCCCTACGCCGCGCATTGTGAAGGTGGATCAAGATGCAATGCTCAACTACGAGGGCAATCCGAACCCTGGGATCGACAATTTTAGCGATACGCTTCGCGAGGTTATTCCCTCAATACCGTGTCCGGTAATCGGGTCTATTGCGCCAGACGCTTTACGAGAGGAAAACACGCTTGAGTATATGGTCGAAAAATTCGTTGGCGCTGGCGTGAAAGGCATCGAGCTCGATTACAAATATCTCTACAAAAAGAGCGTGGGTCTAACGCATTTCGAGCCGAAGGAATTGGCCACAATCTGTGCGCGTGTTCGCAGCGTTGCGAAAGTCGTCCTCGTAGTGAAATTAGCCGTCGGATTTATTCCTCTTCCAGACTTGGCCAAAGCTGCTGAAGATGGTGGCGCGGATGCGATTTCAGCCATTAATACCCTCTTTCCGGCCATGCGCATCCAGTTGCGTTCGCGCCGACCTACCCTATCAACGACGTACGGCGGGTTGTCAGGCAGACCAGTTCGCACGATGGCGATTGCGGCTATCTACGAGTTGCGACAAATTACGACACTTCCTTTGATCGGAATCGGAGGAGCAAAGACCGCTGAAGACGTCGTAGAGTTTCTATTGGCAGGTGCTAGTGCGGTCCAGGTTTACACCGCCGCTCAGCTCGAGGGACCTAAAGTTTTCTCTGAGTTGAGAAGGGAACTCCCGGCTCTAATTGAGAAGCTGAAAGCGCCTTCGGTGTCGAGCCTTATTGGGGCGGCGCATGTTACAGGTTCGGTGGACGAAGCGCAGACAGAAGATGAGGTGGTTATCGCCTAGGCCTAGGCAGTGGTGAAGAGATGCAAATGGCAGAAAATTTCGACCTCATTATCCAAGGCGGGATCGTTGTCAGCGAAGGTGAGCCATACAAGGCAGACATTGGTATCAAGGATGGATTGATTACCGCGCTGGGCAAGGTCGAATCGGAATTGCCGTTAAAGGGCGCAAGGGTCATCGACGCGTCAGGAAAATACGTATTGCCTGGCATTATTGACTGTCATGTGCACTTCCGACAGCCCGGGTTTGAGTACAAAGAGGATTGGCTTACGGGAAGTTTAGCCGCGGCTTTTGGCGGTGTGACCACAGTCATTGAAATGCCAAGCATGCATCCTGCAACCGACTCGGTCGAGCGGTTTGTACAGAAAAGAGAGCTTGCGCAGAGCTTATGCTACGTTGATTTCGGGTTATACGCGCTTGTGTCCGAAGTATCGCTGCCGGCAATTGAGCAGCTTCATAAGGCAGGCATAACAGCCTTCAAGATTTTTCTCGCTCCAGCGCCGCATCATAGACCCTTGCCCGACGGAGATTTGTTGGAAGCATTTGAGGCGCTCGCTCGCACTGGCGCACGCTGCGCTATCCATGCCGAAAATGGATCGATCATAGACAAACGCACGTCGCGGCTCCAAGCGATGCACCGGTTTGACGCAGGTGCCCATGCCGTTTCTCGCCCTGAAGTCTGCGCTATTGAGGCGGTGAACAGAGCCATCACGTTTGCGGAATGGACAGGCGCAAAGATCCACATTGCGCACGAAGGTACGGCGGCCGGAGTAGGCGCTGTTCGTGCCGCCAAGGCACGAGGCGTGGATGTAACGGTGGAAACTTGTCCTCAATATCTGCTGCTGTCTGAAGACGACCTCGTTCGCGAGGGGGGTGTGCTACGGTGCAATCCACCGCTTCGTACGAGTGATAACCAAGAGCGATTGTGGGACGCGATCAGGAAGGGGGATATAGATGTAATATCCACAGACCACGCCCCGCATACCAAATCAGAAAAGCTGAATAAAAATATCTGGGAATGTGACTGTGGGATGCTGGGAGTCGAAACTGCGGTTCCACTGATGCTCAACGAAGTCGTCCAAGGGCGTTTGACTATTTCGCAATATGTCCGCATGGCAGCTACGAATCCTGCAAAGATATGGCGGTTGTATCCTCAGAAAGGAACAATTCGTATAGGGTCAGATGCAGATGTAACCATCGTCGATCTCAAGGCTTCGTTTGAGGTCGATCAAGAAAAGCTCCATTCCAAGAATAAGATTTCAGCTTGGCATAAGTGGTCGGGACACGGTGTTCCGATCTGCACTGTGGTTAGAGGAAATATTGTGGTCGAAAATGGAAAACTGGTTGGGAAACCTGGGTTAGGGCGTTTTGTTCAGCAAATACCAGCGAAACCCCAACCGCGCAACACGCATCTCACATTGGCAAAGTTCGCAGGCAGCGTTCAGAAAACTCGCGAACCTGCACTATCGAATCCAAGCTGATCGAGCTTCTGTTGAATTATTGATTGAAGGAACGAGTAAGTGTCACTGGTTGCGCCACGGCTTGATAGAATCAAACCGTCTCCTACGATAGCAACCTCTATACGGGCGAACGAGCTCAAAGCCTCTGGCCGGGATGTGATCAGTCTCGGTTATGGCGAACCCGACTTTAATACACCGCAGCATATTAAAGAGGCGGCTATTGAGGCACTGAGATCAAATTTGACCAAGTATACGCCGGTAAACGGGATCGTTCCTTTGCGACAGGCGATTTGCCGAAAATTTAAAAGAGAGAATGGCGTCGAATACAAAACTGACCAAATTGCGGTCGGCTGTGGCAGTAAACAGCTATTGTACAATGCGCTGCTTGCGACCCTGGCCCCGGGCGATGAAGTGATTATCCCTGCACCCTATTGGGTTAGTTATCCGGACATGACTCTCCTTTGCGACGGAATTCCGGTGTTCGTCGACTGTTCTGCAAAAGACAAATTCAAACTGCAGCCTGAAACTCTCGAGCGTGCCATTACGGCAAGAACGAAGTGGTTGATCATTAATTCGCCGAACAATCCGTCTGGTGCAGTTTACACGCGAAGTGAGTTACAAGCGATTGCGGATGTTCTGCTTCGTCATCCACATGTGTGGGTTATGACGGACGACATATATGAGCACATCATTTATGGCGTCGAATTCGCGGCCATTGCTGAGATTGAGCCGCGTCTTTACGAAAGAACTTTGACTGTCAACGGTGTTTCGAAGGGTTATTGTATGACGGGTTGGCGTTTGGGCTTTGCTGGAGGTCCCACGCCACTAATCAACGCGATTAATATGGTGCAATCTCAAACCTCGTATCACACTTCGACCGTGACCCAATGGGCGACGATCGGTGCTTTGGACGGTCCACAGGACTTTATTAGAGCAAATGCCGCTACGTTCATGGAGCGTCGAGACCTTATCGTTTCGATGCTCAATCAAGCAAAGGGATTAAGTTGCCCCAAGCCGGATGGCGCATTCTATGCCTATCCCAGTTGTCATGGTGTGATTGGCCGCCGTACTCCCGAAGGGAAAACGATCGCAGATGATGAGGATTTCGTTAGGTACTTATTGGAATCAGTAGGGGTGGCGGCGGTCTCGGGCACTGTATTCGGTCTGTCCCCGTACTTCAGAGTTTCATACGCAGCATCGAACGACGTGCTGGAAGAGGCATGTCGCCGGATCCAGCAATCGTGCAACACGCTGAACTAGGCGAGAGGCTCGATACGCTGGCGCTCGCCTGGCGACGCGAAGGCATGCCCGAAGCAGAGAAGCTTTTTGAAGAGCTATGCGCGTTAAGCGGCGACGGCCCCGGGGTTACGCGGGCCGCATACACGCCGTCGGAAAGTGCTGCCCTAGATTTTGTCGAACGAGTCGCGGAAAAATATCAATTACATGCAGCGCGTGATCCCGCTGCCAATCTCGTTATTTCGATTCCTGGGCAAGCCCCTCTCTTACCTTTCGTGTTTGTCGGCTCCCATCTCGATAGTGTTCCTCATGGAGGTAATTACGATGGCGCAGCCGGCGTTATCGCAGGACTTTTGTGTCTTATTCGACTTCGTCTCGAAGGCAAGGTGCCGCCGCGTGGGATCAACGTGCTTGCTTTGAGAGGTGAGGAAAGCCCCTGGTTTGAGACGGCGTGCCTGGGGTCACGTGCGCTTTTCGGTGAGTTGGCAGGCGATCTTGCCCGTCATCATAGAAGTACTGGTCTTTCTTTACGAGAACACCTCAAAGCAGTTGGGGCAAACCTTGATTTGATAGCAAGTAGTCGCAAGCTGGTCGAACCTGATCAGATCGCCGCGTACTATGAACTGCACATCGAACAAGGCCCGGTTATGGTCGAGCGGAATGTGCCAGTTGCAATCGTTTCTGGAATTCGAGGCATTCTTCGCTTCCCCTCCATAAGCTGTTTTGGGGAGGAAGGACATTCGGGAGCGGTGCCACGTGAGCTCCGGCGAGATGCGGTCTCCGCAGTGGTTGACTTACTTCACCGTATCGACAGCCATTGGATAAAATTTCTCGAGCAAAATCTAGATCTGGTAATTACGTCCGGCGTGCTCTCCACGCCATCTCAGAATCATTCTCCGTCACGTATTGCCGGCGAGATCACATTTAGTCTGGATGTCCGCAGCATTGACCTTGAGGTCCTCGAAAACATACGAGCATTGATCCGCGCTGAGATGGAAATCGTTCAGCGGGAACGACAGGTACGGTTTAAGATAGGAACTGAATATCTCACTCCTCCAGAAAAAATGGATTCTACTTTACGTGCTCGCTTGACTGAATTCGCGGAACGCTACGAAATTCCCTACATTGAGTTAGCAAGTGGCTCCGGCCACGACGCTATGGTGTTTGCCCGCAATCGAATTCCGTCTGCAATGATATTTGTACGGAACGAACACGGTTCACATAACCCAAACGAAACGATGAGCATGTCGGATTTCCTCCAGGCATGCGAATTATTGTATCGAGCATTGTCCGAATGACTCTAATCGGCGTCATCACAATACGACACCTGGAAGTCTTACCGACTGACGTCGTCTTTGTTGCGACTCTACGAGCGGCTCCGGCTCAAACGGCGGCAAATCCTCTCAAAAAACGAAGACGGCGACGCCAACCAGCTTAAACCGAACGTTCTTGCGAAAATGCTTCTATCCTTATTTTCCTAAAGAAAGTGCAGTTTCAGACGTGATAGCAGCTGATTTTCCTGTGTGTGCCGACGCAGACAAGGTTCTGTTATGCTGGCCCGTCAGCATTCCTGCTGAATTCAATAGTCGTGAGCTTGCGCCAGTAACCTTTAGCCATCTTGCATGTCCGACAATCTTTCCATTGGCACCATGCGCGTGACCGAGGAACAATCCATTGGGGTCGCGATAGAGTCCCATTAGGATTTCCTTATTCCCCTTTGGCGCATAGAGATCGGGCTTCAAAAGTTCGGTTAGGATTTGCCTCCCGGTGTCAATGCTAGCAATTGCTCTAAGGGTCTGGCCCCGCGTCTCCTCAAGTCCTCTTCGAATTGGCGGTATGAGCCGATCATTAAGCTGTGCAGGAAAATTGAAACTCATGGCTTTTCCATCATGTTCAATTTTATGACAATACACCAAGAAATGTTTTCTATCGGGAACCGACCCCTGTGTGTACCGAAAACCTCAGCCGGTGATGACTTCGGATTTGGCCAGGAAAATTCGCTGTTCTCGCGTACAAATTCCCTGTTCCTTCGCAAAAATTCCCTGTTCTGCTGTATAGGGAATTTCGCTGCAACCTTGTGTGCCCGGCGGACCCGCTGGACCTTGCGGACCCTCTTTGCCGCCCGGACCCGCTGGACCTTGCGGACCCGATGGAAGCGCCACCATGAGGACAGAAACACTCAACAGTTTGCGCATCGGTAGGCCCTCTGGCGTCGACGCCAGTTTGGTCTCGGCCTCTGAGGGCAGTCAAGAAACGGTCGAGACTGTGCAGGATTGGGCGCCAGAATAACGCCAGTTGGCAGAGCACCTGATGGCGCGGGCCCCCGACACATTTCACTTCAGAAATTACAATTCAACATCACAGACCAACGCTCTGCCCGCAGGCATCGGTGACTGAGAGATCAATTGCGCTGGGGATCACAATTGCGCTCCCGCCTGTATCAGTCAGACGGATTACACAGTTTGAGGTGGTCTTGCGGACGTGATCGAAGTCGAGCGCGTCAACCACCAGCAGTCTTAAAAGTCTGCAGACGAAACAGGGTTTTGCTGAGCAGTCGCAGTTTGTAGGCCGCGCCTACGCTGAACGTCCACGCCACAACATGCAGTCAATATAGATGCCCCGTTTGCGTTCGCACAGAGGTAAATCATAACTGTGAAATAGTGATTGAATCGCGACAGCCAACGATGGCTTGAGACCAAACGAAAATTTAGGAAGATTTTGACGTGGAGATGCTCTTGGTGGGCGTACTCGTGAGAGGCTTCGTCTCCCTGTCTTGTTCAAATTGCCTTGCAAGCCGCAGACAGCCCCTTATCAGGAATGCGTACTCAGCCCTTATTTCGGCATCCTGCAACGCCATCGCTTTCTCGCGAAGTAGCCAAGCCAACTTTCGACACTCTGTGCTCGGGTTCATGGCTTCAGGCCAACAAAGGGATCACTTCGCCCGTTGCGCTCTAAATCGGCATTGAACGTAAATTTAATTTGGAACGAATTGCGCGGAGCATGATCGCACCGGCACTACCGCACTGCACCATGCATCGCCTAGGTAAGGTCATCAAAGGTTTTTCTTCGCGCCTGCAAATCGACTCCGTGTTCATTTGTATCGGACGCGTTGAGTGTGCGTCGAACCGCCTCTTTGCGTTTCATAGGAGTCAGTACACAGGTGTACACGACCGCAAGCACGACGATTGCGACGATCACCCAAAATACGGTTTCCATTGCACCCCATCATCGAGGGGTTCTCTGACCTGAGGCCTTTGCCATTTGCGAAACGTAAAGCGGCACTTGCATTCAGTACGTCGAGCATGCCGAGGGCCATGGGCACAAATTGTTTGCTGCGGCTTGTCAACTTGGTCTGGAGGGCATCTTTTCAAAAAAGCTCAACGCGCCCTACAAGTCAGGGCCATCGAAGGCGTGGCTGAAAATCAAGAATCCAAAAGCACCCGCTGCTCCGCGAGCATTAGATGGAACGTTCTAACTTAGGAACTTTACGCCGGCGGCTAGAGTTTAGTGTTTTGATATCATCGAACTGGTGTCAAAACATGACTACGCACACCGAAGAAACGATATCGAGTGCCGTGGTGCTCGCATGTTTGCTCATGGCCGTATTCGCCATTCTTTTGGCGGCACCTCTATTGTTTCTCTTGACGTACATCGGTTAGGCCGCCCGAAGGTCGCCGCTGCTACTTCGCACAGTAGATGGCACTTCTAATGAACCGAAAGGTCATTGTTGCTATTTTGTTGATCGTCACTGTGCCGGCGTTCGCGCAGAGTCAAAAGCCGAGGGTGACCAAGGATGACGCACAGAAAGTCGTGACAATTATCAGCGGCGACAAAGCCAACACGCAAACCTATTGCGAAATACAAAAACTTACTCAGCAGATGGAGCAGGCCTACGAGAAGAACGACACCAAAACGGCCGATGAATTGTCCGAAAAGATTGACGCACTGGAAGATACTCTCGGTCCCGAATATGCCGAACTGATTAACGGACTTCAGGACATCGATCCGGAGAAAGACAAGCTTGGCGCGGAGATTACGTCGATGTTCGAAGCACTCGACGGGCTGTGTGCGAAGTAGGTCTCAAAAATCCGAAGGCAACCGCCGCAACGCGGACCATCGACGGTACCTTTAATAAAATGCCCCTAAGTTTCTGGAGGAGCGTAGTTACTAACGATTGCGAGTCCGTTCTCCGGGTTTCGAATTGCTTGCGCATCGAGATCTCCTTCGGTTTTGCGGCACCACCCGCCGCCACCACCGAAGCCCCACCTTGGCCATTGAGCCGGCGGGGCAGGGATCCCGGAACGCGTCTAACGACCGGAACTGGTACACTACCGCTCTGTTTGCACAGAAAAGCCAGCCCTTTCTGGATAATGGTGTTGCTGGTTTTGGTCTGCGCGATCTCAGGCGATTCAACATTGATCCTCCGCACGCGCCGCCGTGCGCAAATCACCTTTCCGCTTTTGGCGCAAAGCGGACATGCCGAAGAACGCAATCGATGTTGCTATTGGGGGCAAAGCGGACATGGCCTATTGCAGTGCAAATGTCCGCTTTATGACCCATAGCGGACATTCCAGCCGTGGGGTTAAGACCTACTTGCGTTGTGAATACAAAAAGGCCCGGCCGCGCCGGCAGTTGTCAGGCGTATTCCACCGCGAATATCTGATGATGATTCGAATGACATAAACTGTCATTTCCTTGCAACACGGGCGGATCGGCTGGGAACCGGCGCGGCAGCACAGACGTGCGCCGGCCGCCCTTAAGGCTACAGATTAAACTTAATATGCGAATGGTGCTGAGATGTTGTCGATTAGGCGGTGACTCGTGCCATCTATGTAGCCAATTACGCAACACCGTCGAGAACGCCTACCGCGCCGTGGTTGGCCGTGTAACCCCACTCCCGACTACGGCGCGGAATTTTTTATGAAGCTGCTATGCCTCCACGATCAACGCTGAGAAGGCCGTCCGATAGAGATGACTTAGCCAA
>Ga0111539_10008337_pt1 | contig 13190 bp, 13 predicted proteins | sample RhiMethybrSRZTD1_FD_79667 | JGI IMG/M metagenome (GOLD analysis project Ga0111539, IMG submission 79667) | Populus rhizosphere microbial communities from Tennessee, USA - Rhizosphere MetaG P. TD hybrid SRZTD1 (version 2) (version 2) | ecosystem: Host-associated > Plants > Roots > Rhizosphere >...
CGGCTGCCACGCAGGTGTTCGGCGGGCGCGGCGCTGGAAACTTCCTGACCAAGACCACCTGGGTCACGGCGGCGGTGTTCTTTCTGTCGAGCATCTCGCTCGCCTACCTGTCATCGTCGAGCGACGAGTCGCTGGCGAAGAAGGCGACCCTGAGCGCGCCGAAGGACAACAAGCCGACGCCCGTTCCCGGGCTCTCGGCGACGCCGCCCGCCTCGGCCGCAACGCCGCTGCCTCCGATTTCGGCGGCACCGGTCGCGCCCACTCCGCCGGAGGTTCCGGTACCGCCCGCGAGCGCGGAGGTCCCGGTGCCCTCGGCGACCATCCCACCGGCGCCGCCCGCTCCGACGGCGAGCGCGAAGCCGAAGCCCAAGCCCGCGAAGCCGAAGCCCGCGGCTCCGGCTCCCGTTGCGCCCACGCAGGCACCGGCTCCCCCCGCGCCGGCGCCCGCGACGCCCGCTCCGTAGGCTCAGCCGGGACCGGCGTCGGTAGCTCCGGCGTCACCCCCGTCAGTTCCGCCATCGGTCTCGGGGGGTACGCAGTTGAGCCCGACCGGGCCGGTCGAGAAACCTCCGACCACCGGAATCCGGAGCTTCAGCGGATCGTCGGTGGGAAACCCGTACGTCTCGCTCGCCCACTTGTTGCACACCGTGCCCTGGGGCACCGAAAACTCGAGCGTGTAAGTGCCGTTGTCCAGGTTGACGTAGTGGCCCCAACCTCCGGCCGCCGACGTCGCCGAAGGCGCGTAGGTGTGCGTGGCGTCGAGGTAGAGCGGGCCCTGACCGCCGCTCGGCGTGATCTTCACCGTGTAGCCGCGCATCCAGTCGAAAACGCCCTGAAAGCGCGTCCCCGGTCCGGTGATGAAGAACACGATGCCGCCCTTGGCGCTGTCGATCGTGACGTTCGGCAGAAAGCTCGACGCCGCCGACACCGGCGTCATCGTGTTCTCGAACGGCGCCATCGCGATATCGGTCGTCCCCGTCTTGACGGGGCGCAGCCACGAGAAACGGCCGGTCATCTCGAAGGTCACCATGACCTCCGAGTTCGCCGGAACGCCCTTCAGCTCCCACGCGCCGTCCGCCGCGCTGGTCGAGCACGCGACTTCCTGGTGATCGCGCAGGCAGACCTTGACGCCGGCGAGCGGGGGCGTGTCGAAGGGATCATTCTGGTCCCATTCATGGGTGAGGCCGCTGATGCTGATGCCGGTGCTGGCGTCGGCTCCGCCGGTGCCCCCGCTGCCGGCAGTGCCCGCGCTGCCGCCGCTGCCCCCGCTCCCACCGCGGCCCGAGCTGCCGCCCGTGCCGGAGCCCCCACCGGTCCCCGCAGTGGGGGCGGCGGGCGCCTTTTCTTCGTCGTCACTACAGCCACCGGCAATCAACAGAAGCCCCGCGCACAGAAGTAGTGTTTTCATCCCGTTTTAACCTCGAATTTTTTGCACCCAGCGTCGGCGAAACTAGGCAACTCGCGTAACTCCGTCGATGGTCAATTTTTCGGACAGAGCGGCGCCGACTCGCGATGCGCTTCTGATCACGGCGGCGAAGCTTCTGGCTTCGGCCGGGGTGCTCGCACTCGGATTTCGCGCGCTGAGCGACGACGACTACGCGCGCGTCGTGATCGCGCAGCGCTTCGCCGCCGCGCCCGCGCTCGATCCGAGCGGCACCAGCTGGCTGCCGTTTCCGTTCTGGATCTACGGCGCGATCATGCGCGTGTTCGGGCGCGATCCGAGCGTCGCGCGTGCGACCGCGCTCGGCCTCGGCGTGGCGGCGGCGCTCCTGGTCTGGATCGCGGCGCGCTGGCTCGGCGCCGAAAGGCGTGGCGCGCTGTTCGGTGCGCTGCTCGCGGCGATCTTTCCGTACTCGGCGTGGCTCGGCGCCGCCACCGTGCCGGAAGCGCCGACCGCGGCGTTCGTCGTGCTCGGCGCGGCCTCGGCGTCGGTGACCGGCCCGCGCCGCCTGCTCGGAGCGCTCGCGCTGTGCGCGGCCTGTCTGTCACGCTACGAAGCGTGGCCGGTGGCGCTCGTGTTCGCCGCGCTGTGCGCGCGCGATGCGATCGCACGGCGCGAAGGGCTCGCCGGCCTCGCGGCGCTCTTGGCGCTGGTCGGACCCGTGGCGTGGATCGTCCACGGCGTCGCGCATCACGGCAACGCGCTGTTCTTTCTGGCGCGCGTGGCGGCTTATCGGCGCGCACTCGGGTCCGCCGAAAGCCCGCTGCTCACCAATCTGTTTTCGTACCCGCTGGCACTCTTGCGCTGTGAGCCAGAGCTCGTGAGTGTGACCGCGATCGCACTCGTCGGCGCCCGTCGCAGCGGACTCCGACTCTCGACGCGCTACCGCCGGCTGTTCGCTCAGCTCGGAGCTCTGCTCGGATTTCTCGTGCTCGGCAACGTGCTCGACGGCGCGCCGACTCACCACGCCGAGCGCGCGCTGCTTTCGATCTGGCTCGCCGCCGCGATCGTCGCAGGTGACGCGCTCGACCGAACGGCGTCGGCGCTCGAGCCGCGTGCCCGGCCGCGGCTTGCCGCCCTCGCGTTGGCCAGCGTCTTGCTCGCGGCGTGCCTTTTTCGACCCTGGACCGCGCGCCGCGACGCTTTCATCGATCGCGCGGCAGAGCTCGAAATCGGCCGGGTGGCTCGGGAACTGGTCGGCCCCGCGGATCGGCTCGCGATCTACACGACAGACTTCGGCTTTTTCGCTGCGATGGCCGGATTTTCCGCACCGGAGCGCGCGCTCGTCCTCGACGCGCACGACCCTCGGCGGCCGGACGACCCGTCCCCGGCCGGGCTCCGGGCGCGACTGAACGCGGAACGGCTCCCGTGGCTGCTCGCTCCGCGCTCGGAGCCGAACCGAACGCTGATGCCCGGATCGATCCGCGCTGAACGTGACGGATTTGTCCTGATCTCGAGCGGCGCAAACTAGAACGATTCGGTCACCCGACGCCGTTTACAGGTGAATGGCAGTGAGCGATCATCCGTCCACCATGATCATGACGCGCTGGATTGCCGGGTTTGCCGTGGCCGCGGGACTCTCGCTCGGAGCACCGGGCGTGGCTTCCGCCAACAACACGCTCCGCATCGCGACGCTTGCGCCGAAGAACTCGGCCTGGGGCAAAGTCTTCAAGGCCTGGGCCGGCGCGGTCGAGAAGAAGACCGAGGGCAAGCTCAAACCCGAGGTCTATTACAACGCGGTCCAGGGCGACGAGACGGCCATGGTCTCCAAGCTCAAGACCGGCCAGCTCGACGGCGCTGCGCTGACCTCGGTCGGGCTCTCGCTGATCTATCGCAACGTGCTGGTGATGCAGCTGCCCGGCGTCATCGATTCCTGGGCGCTGCTCGACAAAGTCCGCGGCGACATGCACACCGAGCTCGAGCAGGGATTCGAAAAAGAGGGCTTCCGGATCGGCAGCTGGGGCGACGTGGGCCTGGTCCGGCAGATGACCAAGGGCGTGGCGATCCGCCGTCCGTCGGACATGAAAAATCAGCGTCCCGCAGTGTGGCGCAACGAGCCGATGGGCCCGATCGTCTACGCGTCGCTCGGCACGATCGTGCCCGTGCCGGTGAGCGTGCCGGAGATGTTGCCCGCGCTCCGCAGCGGCAAGGTCAACGTGGTCAACGCGCCCGCGCTCGCCGCCGAACAGCTGCAGTGGGTCCCGTACTTCGACCACATCGGGAGCAACGTAACGGTGTGCGCGGTCGGCGGAACGCTCTTCCGCAAAAAGGCGCTCGATGACCTGCCGGCCGACGTGAAAGCCAGCCTGGACGAAGTGCAGGCCCGGCTCGCCAAGACCAACGCCAACCGCGTGCGCAAGCTCGACGAGGAAGCGTACGAGCGGATGAAGCAGAAGATGGAAGTGGTCGAGCTTTCGGCCGCTGACCGCGCCGAGTGGGCCAAAGTGCTGCGAAACGCCGTGACGCGGCTCAGCCAGGGCACTTTCGACAAGAACCTCGTCGATCGCGTGCTGAAACTCGCCGGCAAGTCCTGATATCCCGCCCGCCCACCCCCGCCGAAACCGAGGGAGAGGCCGAGCGAAGCTCGGTCCCCGAGGTGCGCGCCGAAGGCGTGCCAATCCTCCGCCGGGGGCAAGCCCCCGGTCCCCCAACGTCGGATTCACTCTTGGGGACGACGCTGGCTTCGATGCGGGCTACTCAGAATTTCGCCGGATCGCTCGGCGCCGCGTTCCGAGAATCCACCGGCATTTCGCCTCGAATGTAGGCTCGAGCACTTGGTGTATCCGTGGACCTGCGCCGCGCCCCCTGCAGCGCCGCATACGTCTCTCCCATCTCGCGCCGCGCGACGGCCGCGCAAGCGCACCTGGTGACCCATCCGAGCGGATGTGAATAACGCTCAATCGTCGTTGAGCATTCGCCAGCACCGAGCGGCTGGGGTCGAGAGTAGATCACTCGTTACACCAGGGAGGTCATCATGATCGTCGCCATTGTCTCATTCCAGATGCAGAAGGCCACCACGCCGGAGGATATGTCCGGCCCGTTCAAGGCGGCGGTCCCGCTGTTCCAGAAAGTCCCCGGCCTCCTGCAGAAGTACTTCTACGTGAGCGACGACGGCCGCCGTGCCGGCGGCATCTACGTGTGGGCCTCGCGCGCGGATGCGGACCGGCTCTACGGCGGGGAGTGGAGAGCGATGGTCGAGGCCAAGTTTGGTGGGCCGCCGACGATCGACTTCCTCAACTCGCCGGTGATGATCGACAACCGCCACGGGACGGTCGCCGCGCCGTAGCACCGGAGTGGCGCGGACGGTAGGATCCCCCTCCACCCTGCCCCGCACCCGTTCGTCCTCGGCGGCTCGCGCGCGCCGCGCGCACTCGCCGTCGCACCGACCTCATTCACCGTCGCGCGCGTCGCGCGCTGCGCGCGGGAGGGGGAGGTAGCCGCTCCTCGGCCCTTCGCGCTCACCGCACGAACCAGCCTGGCTACGCGCGCACTGGCCGAGTGAGCTTGACGAGCGTCCCGAGAATCCACCGGCATTTCGCCTCGAACGCAGGCTCGAGCGCCTTGATGTATCCGTGGACCTGCGCCGCCTGCAGCGCCGCATACGTCTCTCCCATCTCGCGCAGCGCGACGCCATACGCATTCGTGCGATGTCCCCCGCGCGAATACATGCCCTCTCCCGTGTTGAGGATGACACTCGAGCTCGAGCGCCGGATCTGTTTCGCCAGATCCGCATCGAAACGAGCAATCCGAGCGATGAGCGGAGCGAGCAGTTCGAGCCATTCGAGCATGACGGGATAGATGCGCAGCATGGTGGACCGAGCCTTTCCGCCGAAAATCGGCGAGGCGTCCCCCGCCGGTGCGCGGAGGCCGGGTCAAGGCTGCGAGCGAGCGCTAGCGAGCGAAGCACGGTCGGCGTAGCCGACCGCTGCGGCCTTGAGGCGGCCGAGCACACGGGCACGATAAGAAAGCCGAGAGCAGGCCAGCGTAGAGGGCGGCTGGTCGGAACGTCCGCGCCGTCACGCGACGGGGGGAGCCCTGCCGCTCCACGCCACGCAGGACCCCACCAAGAAACCGCCCACGTGGGTCGAGCTCCGTTCGCCTCGCGCCCCATTCGCGTTCTCGTGCGCTTTCCCTTTCGCGTCCCCATCCGCGTTCGCGTTCTCGTGCGCTTTCCCTTTCGCGCCCGCTTTCCCGTCCCCGTTGCCCCACAAAACGCCGAAGCCCCGACGTGTATTACCGTCGGGGCTTCATCGTGGTTGCGCGGGTAGGATTTGAACCTACGACCTTCGGGTTATGAGCCCGACGAGCTACCAGGCTGCTCCACCGCGCGTCAAAGGGAGCGGGAACATACCGCCCGCCAAACCAGAGTCAAGGGTCTCGAAGCCGGCGGTTTTAGCGGCGCTCCCTTGCCGGGGTAAGCTTCGAGCGTCCGATGGGCGTCTATCTCGATAACCATTCGACGACCCGAGTCGACCCGCGCGTGGTCGAGGTGATGCTCCCGTATTTCACGGAGACCTACGGCAACGCGGCGAGCCGCTCGCACGCTTTCGGCTGGGCCTCGGAAGCCGCGGTCGAAGACGCCCGCGCCGCCATCGGCGCGCTGATCGGCGCGTCCCCCGCTGAAATCGTTTTTACGTCGGGTGCCACCGAGAGCAATAATCTCGCGCTGAAGGGGGTGGCCGAGCACCACGGCAGCCGCGGGCGCCACATCGTGACCACGGCCATCGAGCACAAGGCCGTGCTCGATTCCTGCCATCACCTGGAGCGGCTCGGATTCGAGGTCAGCGTCGTGTCTCCGGGGGGCGACGGCGTCGTCGACCCCGACGCGATCGCGCGCGCCATCACCGATCGCACGATTTTGGTGAGCGTCATGCTCGCGAACAACGAGATGGGCGCGATCCAGCCGATCGAGGCGATCGGGCGTCTCACGCGCGAGCGCAAGGTGCTGTTTCACTGCGACGCGGTGCAGGGGATCGGGCGGACCGCGTTCGATGTGGAGCGCATGGGCGTCGACCTGGCGTCGCTTTCGGCGCACAAGATTTACGGGCCAAAGGGAGTCGGCGCGCTGTACGTCCGGCGCTCCCGGCCGCGCGTGCAGCTGATCGGTCAGATCGACGGCGGTGGCCACGAGCGCGGGCTCCGCTCGGGCACCCTGAACGTGCCGGCGATCGTCGGTTTCGGTAAGGCGTGTGGGCTGATGGCCGAAGAGGGCGTGGCGGAAAGCGTCCGCGTGCGCGGGCTCCGCGATCGGCTGCTTTCGCGGCTTCGCACGTCGATCGAGGGTGTGCTCGTGAACGGCGATCTCGAGCGCCGGCATCCCGGTAACCTGAACGTATCCTTCGCCGGCGTGCGATCCGATGCGCTGATGGGGGCGCTGCACGACGTCGCGGTCTCGAGCGGTTCGGCCTGCACCAGCGCCAGCCTCGAGCCGAGCTACGTGCTGCGAGCGATGGGCATCGACGAGGAGCGCGCGGCGGGCTCGATCCGCTTCGGCGTGGGGCGCTTCACGACCGAGGAAGAGATCGAGTTTGCCGCGCGCCGGGTCGCCGAAGAGGCGCGGAAGCTGCGCAGCGACCAGGCCTGAGCGCCGCTGGGAGTCCGGGGGGCTTAAGTGTGCGAAGCCCCGCCCGTTTCGGGATGAGACGGTTTGGACTGCCCGAGCCGAGTGGCGATGCGGATGCGGATGCGGAAGCTCCTTTTGTGCCTGTTCGGCGTGACCGGCTCGCTGGCCGTCGCGGGCTTTTCGAGGCCCGTTCAGGCCGATCCCCTCAGGTTACACGGCACGGCCGCCGCGGCGCGGGCCACCGGTGGCCACCAGAAGGACGAGTTCGGCTGGGGTGCGGGCTTGCTCGGGGCGGGAGAGCTCCCCCTGTCGCGCGAGCTCGGTTTGCAGCTCGAGCTCGGCTGGGTGTGGCTCAGCGAGGGCGATCCGCCTCCGCCGCAGTTCGCTTCGGAGGGCGACGCGAGTGCTTTCCTTGGCGGCCTCGGTGTGCGCGTGCGGCCTTTTCGCAGCGCCTACGCCGGATCGCCGATGAGCGCCGCGGGGCTCTGGCTTTCGGCCGCCGGCGGCGTCGCGCAGACCGGAAGCGAGGCCGTCACCGGCAGCCGAACGCGCGGCATGTTCGACGCGTTCCTGGGCTACGACCTCCTCTACGATCGCGGCCGCTTCGGCATCGGGCCCACCGCGGGTTACCTGCACGTCTTTCAGTCCGACGACGAGTTGCGCCCCGCGGACGCGAACATCGCGCTGATCGGCGTGCATGCGATGTGGGACGGGGCCTCCGAAAAGCAGGGAATCAGCGATCGCGACAAGGATGGCATCGAGGATTCCGCGGATCGCTGTCCCGACGATCCGGAGGACAAGGACGGCTTCCAGGATCAGGACGGCTGCCCGGAGCTCGACAACGACGGCGACGGCGTTCCCGACACGCTCGACAAGTGTCCGATGGTTCCCGAAGACAAGGATGGCTTCGAGGACGCGGACGGGTGCCCGGAGAACGACAACGACAAGGACGGCATTCTCGATCCGAACGACAAGTGCCCGAACGAAGCCGAGGACAAGGACGGCTTCCAGGACGAGGACGGCTGCCCGGACAAGGACAACGATCAGGACGGCATCCTCGATCCCGACGATCTGTGCCCCGACGAGCCCGAGACCAAGAACGGCTACGCCGACCACGATGGTTGCCCGGACGAGGAGCAGGTGCGCGTGCTCGGCGACAAGATCGTGCTCGACGACCGCGTGCACTTCCGCACCAACAGCCACATCATCCGCACCATCAGCTACCCGCTGCTCGAGCGGCTCGCGAAGCTGATCAAGGATCACCCCGAGTACGTGCACGTCGACATCGAGGGGCACGCCGACGAACGCGGTTCGGAGTCTTTCAACAAGCAGCTCTCGGAGAATCGCGCGAAGGCGGTGCTGGACTTCCTGGTGAAGAGCGGCGTGGAAGCGTCGCGCTTGAGCTCGAAGGGCTTCGGCTCGGAGGTGCCGCTGGTCGACAAGAAGAGCGAGCACGCCTGGCTGATGAATCGCCGCGTCGAGTTCAAGGTCACGCGCCAGATCTCGCACAAGGGGCCTCCGCAGAGCGCCCCGACCGAGATCGGTCCGACGCCGAAAGCCGGCCCGGCCGACGTGCGCCCCGGTGACGTCGAGCCCGGCGAATCGCCCGAGGATCAAGAGAAGCGGCGCAAGGCGCAGCCGCCGGCGAAGCCCGGAACCGCACCGCCCGCGCCGGCGCCGGCCGCGCCGGCCGAACCGGACCCCGAGCCCTCGGGAGGAGGCTGAGATGGCGACGCGCTTGGGTAGGCTCGCGTTCGCGTGCGCGCTGATCGCCCCGCTCTTGCCGTCGGGGTGCGAGACCGGCGGCATCGTCGGCGGCGAATGCCGCGAGGGTTTCACCAATTGCAACGGCGAGTGCCTCGACACCCGAAACGACGAGCTCAACTGCGGGACGTGCGGCAAGCACTGCGCGCCCGGCGTGAGCTGCGTCAACGGCGTGTGCGGCGGCGGTAGCGGCGGCAGTTCCGGCAACGACGGCGGCGACGCGACCACCGACGCGGGTGGGGCGGGCGGTGTGGGCGCGGACGGCGGTGGCGGCAGGGGCGGCAGCGCCGGCGCGGTGGGCAGCGGCGGCAACGCCGGCAGCGCGGGTAACGCCGGCAATGCGGGCAACGCCGGCAACGCGGGCAACGCCGGCAACGGCGGCAGCGCCGGCGGCGACGGCTCGGCATGCACGCCGCCGTTCAACACGGCGGCACAGTGCGGCGACTGCAACACGCGCTGCGTCCCGCCCAACCGCTTGTGCGCTCCGCTCGACGGCGGCTTCGGCTGCGTGCCGGCTTGCCCGCCGCCGCTCGTCGAATGCGGCGACCAGTGCGTGGATCTGAACATCGATCCTTTCAACTGCGGTCGCTGCGGCAACATCTGCCCGAGCGGCCTGTGCCAGGGCGGCCGCTGCGTCGGCGCGAACTACGGGCACGTCGTGCTGGCGTGCATGAATTACGACGACGCGGGCGCGGCGACCTCGCCGCAGACCGTGCTGCTCGGCAACGCCGTGTTTCTGCCGCTGCGAAACCCGGTGCGGGTGCTGGCCTACGAGCAGTACGCGGCGCCGGGCAATCGCAACGCAGTGAACGGAGCCATGGGGCGCGCCGGCTTGGCACGCGGGCGCAGCTTCGTGACCACGACGGCGGCGACGTCCACCGACGTCGTGTCGAACCTCAACATCATCAACTTCGACGTGTTTTTGGTCTACGACCAGCCGAACGCGCCGGCCGGCGGGCTCGCCACGATCGGCGCCAGCTGGGACAACACGCTCGATTCGTTCACGCGCGCCGGCGGCACGGTGGTGGTGCTGAGCGGCGGCGGTGGTCGCGCCGAAATGGACCAGCTCATGACCTCGGCGGGACTCTTGCCGGTGAGCGGCGAGACCGACATCACTTTCTCCCAGGTGTTCAACCGCTCGCCGATCGACGCGATCGGCGTCAACGTGCTCTCGCCGTTCCGCGCGTTGACCCGGAGCTGCTCGTTTACGACCTCGGCGACGCCGGACGCCAGCACGGCGTTCGTGATCACCGCGTCGCCTCCGGAAGCGGGCCTCGGCGATCCGGTGGTCGTGCACCGGATCAAGGCGCCCTAACCCCTCGGCTGGTAAGGAGCACTCGCGTCCGCCGCGTCGCGGGCCGGCAGGATGCGGGCGTTGGCGGGCTCGGGACCGAGCTTCGGTTGGGGAAAGTCGAAGTTTCGCGGCGCGGGGTCACCGGGCCGCGGCTTCTTCCCCGCGACCAGCGCCTCCATGAGCTCGCGGCGGAGGCGCGACCCCGCCTCGACCAGCTCGCGGCCGGCGCGCTCGGCGGCCGGCGTTTGGGCGATCGCCTTCAGGTGCTCGAGCCCGGTGTGCTTGCCGAGCGGCACGAAAGCGAAGCCGAGCAGCGCGAAGAGCGCCACCACCGCTTCGATCAGGCGGCGGCCGAAACGGGCGAACACGAGGCCGCCATGGTAGGCGGCGCGGGGCAATCCGGCGAAATTCTGAGTAGAGAGGCTCGAAGCATCCGGCCGGAACGGCTGATCGGATGCGCCGGAATAGCGAAATGGCGGCGCTTCGCGGCTGCCTCGCGCGCCCGTGCTTGCCGTTCAGCCAGGGGCGTGAGTAGGCGGCACCGCCTTCCGCGTCTTCGGTCCCCACGCACCGTCAATCGGACCCGGACCTCGGATTTTGCCGGCAGGACGGACGGGTGCGGGACAACTCTAGCGTCCTGTCCGAGACCCGCAACCAGGACTCACTCAGCCGCCGGCCGAGGTCGCGTGAGCTGCTGGCTCGTGATCTTGTCGCTCATGACGCCCCTCGGGCGAGGCCGCCTCGTCTTCTGGTGCGGAATTCAGCTCCGATTCGATCAAGCAGAGCCGGCATTCGAGAACGCGGCGCGCCAGGGGCGTGGCTCGCTCGTGAGCCGCAAGCAGGTAGGCGATCTGGAGGAGTCGGTCGCGGCGTGTCGGTAGTACTACTTCGTTCACGTCGACTCCTTTCAGGTGCTGGAGCATCTAAAGCACATCGCCTGATGCATGGAAAGACCTTCCTGCTCGCCGCGCGCAAACGCGTGAATTCACTCCATTCCTCGCGACCTTCCTTCGGCCCTGGCTGGCTCTATTTTGCCCGTCAAGCTCAGGACTTCTTCGGTCGGAAGCGCAGCAGCGTGCAGTGCTCCGGCAGGCTCTCGGCCCCTAGCGGCTCGAGCTCCAGCTGCAGGCCGGCCTCGAAGTACGGCTTACCGCCGCCGAGCACGACCGGCATCATGTACAGCCGAAACTCGTCCACCAGACCGAGGCGAATCAGGCTCGCAGCGAGGCCGGAGCCGCTTACTTCGATGTCACCGTTCGTCTCCGCCTTCAGCTGGCGCACGGTGCGCTCCACGTCCGCCTTTTTCTTCACGAGCCGCGCGTTGGGGCCGACGCTCTCGAGCGTCGTGGAGAAGACGACCTTGGGCGTCCGTTGCCAGGCGCGCGCGAACTCGTGGTCGAACTCGGAGCTCTCCGCCGGCGGGGCGTCCCAGTACTTCATCATCTCGTACATGGTCCGACCGTAGAGGCTGAGCGTAGTGCGCCCTTGCATCTCGCTGAAGTGGCGATGCAGCGCTTCCTCCGGCATCGGCAAACCGATGCCGCCCTGCGCGCTGGCGATGTAGCCGTCCGCCGAAACCAAGAACCCGTAGAAAATATGGCCTGTCATCGATTCCTCCATGCTGATTGCAAACTAGAACCACACCTCAGCTCGCGCCGACCGTCGAAGATCGGCGATAGACGAGCGCCACGGCACCGGAGTCGAAGACCTCGGACGACACCAGCGCGAGCTGCGTCGGTTGGGGGACGTCTGCGAAGAGCGGAAGCCCGCGACCGAGCACTGCAGGGTGCACGACCAGGCGGAGCTCGTCGACGAGCTCGCGCGCGAGGAGCGCCCGCGCGAAGCCCGCCCCTCCTTGGGCAAGGAGATAAGGGCCGTCCTCTTGCTTCAGCCGCAGCACCTCCTCGCCTAGGTCTCCGGAGAGCACGAGAGGCTCCAACCACGAACGCGAGACGCTCTCTGGAACGGGCACGGGCGAATCGGCGTGCGCGCGCGCGGCACTCTCGAGCGCGGCCGTCAGCCCCGCTCGCCCTCTCGAGCTGAACACGATCTTCGAGATCTCGTTCATCGGCGCGGCCAGGCGGTCGGTCGAGCAGGGCCAGTAGCGCGCCCAGCCGGCGAACGTGCGGCTCCCGATCAAGTGCGCACCCGCTCCGCGAATCGTTTTGTAGACCCACTCGAGGCCCTTCGGGCTACGGCTCGGAAACATCCAGTCGATCTCGCCCTTCGGCCCACCCACGAAACCGTCCACCGAGATGGACATCTTCAGCAGTAGGTCCCTCATGACCGTCCCGCGCTCGCGGCCAGGGTGACGACGAGCTCGTCCAGTTGCTCGAGCGTCTCGGACAACCCGCCCGTACTCCCGGAGGCGATGGCAGCGTCGAGAGCTTCCTTCGAGGGATAGAGGTCGTGCACGACCACGAGCGTCTTGCCGCCTTGTTCCTCGAAGGTCACCGTGGTGACTGGCCCGCCGTCATCACCTTCCTCGTTGGTCCAGACCAGGCGCGAGTGCGGTGTCACCTCGATGTACCTGCCGTGGAACGCCACGGAGTTCGAGGCATCGGGGCCGAACAACAGACGGTACGTGCCCCCGACACGAACATCCATCTCGCAGGAAAGCAGGGACACTGGGAACGACTTCGGTATCCACCACCGCTTGAACAGCTCGGGTTTGGTCCACGCTTCGAACACGATGCGCGCCGGGCCGTTGATGGTTCGCGTGACGACTAGCTCACGCTCACTCTTCCGTTCCGCCGTCGTGGGGTTCTTCACGGGGGTGGGCTCACTCTCTTTTCTTGCGTCCATCGACCTTCTCCTTCAGTTTCAGTTCCTCGACGATCCTGTCCAACTCGTCGAAGCGTGCGTCCCAGAGCTTTCGGTACCTCTCGATCCACGCCATCTCGTCCTCCAGCCGGCGCGGGCCGAGCTTGCAGGTCCGCACGCGACCGACCTTCTCCGTGGTCACGAGTCCGGCCTGTTCCAGCACGCCGACGTGCTTCTTCATGCCCGTCAGGGTCATGTGAAACTTCCCGGCAAGGTCCGTGATCGAGGCGTCTGAACGTCCGAGCTGCTCCAGAACGCCGCGCCGGGTGGCGTCCGAGAGCGCGGCAAACGAGGCATCGAGGCGA
>Ga0111539_10008338_pt1 | contig 13190 bp, 7 predicted proteins | sample RhiMethybrSRZTD1_FD_79667 | JGI IMG/M metagenome (GOLD analysis project Ga0111539, IMG submission 79667) | Populus rhizosphere microbial communities from Tennessee, USA - Rhizosphere MetaG P. TD hybrid SRZTD1 (version 2) (version 2) | ecosystem: Host-associated > Plants > Roots > Rhizosphere >...
TCACGATGGCCAATATGTTCTGCGGCTACGCGTGCGTCATCCACGCGATGCACCGCGAGTTCCATACCGCGGCCCTCTTTATCGGCATCGCGATTGTCCTCGACATGCTCGACGGCCGCATTGCGCGCATGACCGGAACGACGAGCGATTTCGGCGTGCAGCTCGACTCGCTCGCGGATCTGATCTCGTTCGGCATGGCGCCGGCGGTGCTGGCGTTTCAGTGGGGACTGATTCCGCTCGGACGCATGGGTTGGGCCGTCGGCTTCATGTATCTCACCGCCGCGGCATTGCGCCTCGCGCGATTCAACATTCAGGTGAACACGGACAAGCGCTACTTTATCGGCCTGCCCAGCCCGGCCGCCGCCGGTCTTGTCGCGGCAACGGTGTTTTATTTTCCTGAAGGGTTGCAGGCCAAGCCGATCGCTTGGCTCGGCATGGTGATGCTGATCGTCCCCGCGCTGCTGATGGTCAGCACGATCCGTTTCCAGAGCTTCAAGACGTTCGACCTCGGCATGCGCCGCGGCTGGCGCGGATTGTTCCTCGTCGCCGCCTTTATCGCGCTGCTCGTGTCCTATCCCCATGAGGTGCTGATCGCGATGGCCTACGCATACTTCGCGTCAGGGTTCGTCGGCGAGATCATGGCCAGGCGCCGACACGAGCCCCTTCCGGTCGAGACCGCCAAGCACCACGCCAAAGACGCGTCTTAACCCTTCGAACCTTTTCCTCACTTAGACCGTCTAGGGAAGGCGTATGGCCGTGCGCCAAACCGACCTGCTGCAGGGAACCCTCGACCTGCTGGTCTTGAGAAGCCTTCTTGCCGGGCCGAATCATGGCTACGCCATTACGACCCGGATCCATCAGCTTTCCCAGGAAGTGCTGAAGGTGGAAGAAGGATCCCTCTATCCGGCCCTGTACCGCATGGAGGAACAGGGCCTGATTGCGTCCGAGTGGAGCACCACCGAGAACAACCGGCGAGCGCGCTTCTACAAACTGACTCGCAAGGGACGTCTCGCGGCACAGGCGGAGCTCGATAGCTGGCTTCGTCTCTCCAGGGCGATCACCCAGGTGCTGCGGGCCATCGAACAGGAAGGCTGATCATGCCGCTGCGACCGCCACGTTTCGTGCGACGCCTCATTTCCCTGGTGAGGTGGGATCAGCGGGATCGCGAGATGGAACGAGAGATGACGTTTCACGTCGAGTCGCTGACGCGCGATCTCGTCGCGTCGGGAATGAGCGAAGACGAGGCGAGAGCCACCGCCCGCCGCCGTTTTGGAAGCATGCTCCAGCTGAAGGAGGAAGGCCACGACGTCCGCACCGGACGCCTGTTCGAGGGCGTGACTCGCGACGCGCGGCACATGGCGCGCGGCCTGAGGAAGAGTCCCGTCTTCACGCTGACCGTCGTGCTCACGCTCGCGCTTGCGGTCGGCGGCAACACCGCGATCTTTTCCCTGGTCGATCAGCTGCTGTTGCGCCCGTTGCCGTACCCGAACGGGGACCAGTTGGTCGCAGTCAACGAAACCTTCATCACCAGCAACATTTCTATGCCCAGCCCCGGGCGCAGCAGCGTTTCAGCGGCGAACTGGCTTGACTGGCAGCGCGAGGCACACACGTTCGAGAGCTTCGCTGCCTGGCGGGCCACGACCTTCACCCTGACGGGCGTCGGGGATCCGGTGCGGCTCAATGTCCAACTGGTCTCGAATGAATTCTTTCCGCTGCTCGGCGTGGCGCCCCTGCTTGGCCGGATTCCAACAGAGGCCGAGGACCGGCCGAATGCTCCGGTCGTCGCGGTATTGAGTTATCAACTCTGGCAGCGCCGGTTCAGCGGTGCTCCTAATGTGATCGGTCGAGTCGTCCAAATGAGCGATCGACCGACAGAAATCATTGGCGTCATGCCGGCCGGTTTCCGATTTATCCAGCAGGACATCGACGTGTGGGCGCCATATCGACTCGATCGCAACGCGGAGTGGCGGAAAATCGCCGGGCGGTTCATGAACGTCGTCGCCCGCGTGCGATCCGGGGTGACGGTTGCCACCGCTCGAACGGATCTCGAGGGCGTTGCGGCACGCCTTGCCGCGACCCACGACTTCAACAAGAACACGTCGGTCAACGTCGTCGAGCTTCGCAAGGAGCTCAGCGGAGCCGTCGCATCGTCGTTGATCGTGCTCTATGCCGCCGTCGGCGTGCTCCTCGCGATCGCCTGTTTCAACGTCGCGAACCTGCTGCTCGCGCGAGCCGCGGCCCGCAAGAAAGAGATCGCGCTGCGCACCTCACTCGGCGCCGGCCGGTGGGCGATCGTCCGTCAGTTGATCGTGGAAAGTCTGCTGCTGGCGATCGCCGGCGGCATCCTCGGCGTGTTCCTCGCGCGCTGGAGCCTGGCCGCCGTGATGGCGTTCGCGCCGGCCGACATGATCCGCGTCCCTGAGCTGCGCGTCGATCAACGGGTCCTGCTTTATGCGCTGACGGTGTCGATCCTCACCGGCCTGATCGTCGGCCTTGCGCCGGCGCTCCTTGCGGCGCGTCAATCCATCATCAGTTCGCTGCGCGCCAGCGGCTCCAGCGTCACGCAGTCAACCCGCTTGCGCCACGTCCTCGTGGTGGCCCAGGTCGCAATGACGGTCGTGCTGCTGTGCGGGGCGGGACTCCTAATCCGCACGGTGATCGCCCTCCTCCAGGCCGATAGCGGATTCGATCGCCGTGATCTGCTGACGATGGAGGTCGCACTGCCGGGAGTTCGCTATGCGCCCGACCAGCGCACGTTGTTCTATCGGAACGCCGTCGCCGCGCTTCGCGCACTGCCTGGCGTGCAAGCAGCCGCGGCCGGCAACAGTCTGCCGGTCATCGGCGGGCCGCGGGGCGGCACGATCTTCCATCGGCTCGGCACGCCGGAGCTGCCGATGAACGACCGGCCGTCTGCGACGATTCGCGTCGTGGCGCCCGGCTACTTTCGCGCCCTCGGCGTGCCGGTGCTGCAGGGCCGCGAATTCATCGACGCGGATGATGCGAGTCCAACACCGGGATTCCTCGTGAATGAAGCATTCGCGAAGAAATTCCTGAAGGACGTGGACCCGCTCGCCGTGTCCATGTCGGTGTGGATGCAGAACGAGAATCCGTATCTCCCCATTCTCGGCGTCGTCGGTGACGTCACCGAAGGCGGGGTCAGGGCGAGCGCCGAGCCGACGATCTTCTATAGCAACCGGCAGCTGAATGAGACCGCCATGACGCTGTTTCTGCGGGCGCCGCGCCCCCAGAGTCAGGTCGCCGCCGCGGTGGCCGCGTTGCATCGCCTCGATCCGAATCTTGCCGTCAGCCGGATTCAGACCTTTGACGATGCGATTGCCGAGAGCCTCGCTCGCGATCGGCTGAGCGCGATGGTGCTGGCGGCGTTTGCCGGGTGCGCGTTGTTGCTGGCGTCGCTTGGTCTCTACGGCCTGCTGGCCTACATCGTTGCGGAACGCACCAAGGAGATCGCGATCAGGATCGCGCTGGGCGCGCGGATCGGCCAACTCCGGCGTCGCGTGATGGGTGAGGGCCTGGCGATGATGGGTGGCGGCGCGCTTCTCGGGGTCGTCGCTTCCCTGATTCTGCTGCACGCGATGAGCTCGCTGTTGTTCGGCGTGCGGCCGCAGGACACCTTGACGTACGTGGCGGTGATCGGACTGTTGACGATTGTGGCAGTCGCCGCATCGTACCTGCCGGCGCGCAAGGCATCGCGCATCGCGCCGGTGACGGCGCTTCGTCAAGAATGACGATCTAAGCCTGAGGCAGAATCATCGTCACGCTCGTGCCGCGGCCTTTCGCCGAGCTCACGGCAATCGTGCCCTGATTCGCCTCGACGTTTCTCTTTGCGATCGTCAGTCCCAATCCTGTGCCAATCGCTTTCGTCGAGAAGTATGGCTCGAAGATCTTCGCCATCGCCTGATCGTCCATGCCGATGCCGGTGTCGGTGACGCGTAGTTGTACCTTGTGATCGGGCGCGAGCGCGGCATCGAGGGTGAGCGCGCCGCCGCTCGGCATCGCGTGCAGCGCGTTCTCGATGATGTTGGTGAGCGCGCGTCCGATCAGCATGCGATCGATCCTGACGTGCGGCAGCGTGGGCGACAGGTGCGTCTCGATCTTCACGCGCTCGGCCAGTCCTGAACGATACGGCTCGATCACTTCCTCGACCAATTCGCCAAGATCGGTATCGACAGGCCGTGGCTCCGGCGACGTCGCGAAGCTCGAGAACTCCGAGGAGATCTGGCGCAGCAGGCGGACCTGGCCGAGGATGTTGCCGACGCATTCGTCGATCACGGGGCCGAGTGGCTGGCCGCGATCGAGATGCACGCGGCGCAGGTGCTCCGCGTTGAGCTGGATCGGCGTCAGCGGGTTCTTGATGTCGTGCGCCACCTGCCGCGCCATGTCGGCCCACGCGGCCAGGCGATTCGTGCGCTCCAGTTCGCCGCGCTGGCGCTGCAGATCGTCCGCCATCTGATTGAACGCATCGACGAGCCGCCGTAATTCGTCGGACGACGTCGCGAGGACGCGCGCGTCGAGATCGCCGCGCGCAATGCGCCGTGTCGCGCGCATCAGGCGGTTGACCGGATCAGCGATGCGCTCGGCCATGTAGTAGCCGATGCCGGCGCCAAGCATGATGAACAGCACCGCCGCGAGCAGCACGCGGCGATCGAGCTCCTCGATCTGCGCCTGCGTTTCCTGTTGCCGGGAGGCGAGCGGAATCGTCAACACCGCCTCGCGCCCCTCGAGGTGCACGGGCGTCGCCGCAATCAGGTACTCGAGGCCGCCGGCGCGCTCGCGGTCGACGAACGACGGACGGCCTTCGATGAAGATCGCGCGATAGACCTCGCCCGGAGTGCGGCTGGGCAGGAGGCCGGACGCAAACAGGTTGCGCTCGCTCGAGGCGAGCAGGCTCGGGCCGTCGAAGATGTTCACGTCCTGCCCCGCAACGCGGCTCAGCCAGACGATCAAATCGTCGGCCACCGCCGACTGGCCGACGAAGGCCCGCAGATCCTGGAAGACGCGGCTCGCCACCGTGGCCAGGCGCGTCGCTTCGCTTTCGACGTCCGCCAGCATCAGGTTCGCCATGTACTGCCGCGATACCAGGGCGAGCGCCAGCACCGGCACGATCGCCGCCGCCACGAATGCGAGGAACAGCTTGCGATAGAAGCTGGCGCGCACTTCCGCGAAGAGGGCACGGCCCGACGCGGGCGCGCGGCCGACGAGCAGGTTGAAGATCATGTTGGCGAGCACGGCCGCAACGAACACGAGGAACGCAAGGGCGAGCAGCTCCGCCTCCGCGACGAGATGGCCGAACGCGTTCTGCCGCTCCGCTGTCAGCACGTAGATCGCGCCGCGATCGCTCAGGAAGAACGCATCGAGCGAATCCGATCCACGCCGGATGGTCGTCCAGAAGGGCGTGCGCGAGGCATACGCCCGGCGGAATGCGTCCTCGGCGAGCGGCGGCGCATCTTCGATCGAGCTGTACAAGACCCTGCGGCTCCAGCCGTAGACGATGAACGCCACATCGGCGCGCGGCCTCGCTTGCGGGCGCGACTGCGATCGCACCAGCGCGACGTACGGATTCTGCGCGGAGACGAACGACAGGTTGCCGTAGTCGAGCATCGAATGCACGACCACCGAGCCGGCGCGGCGCCCGCCCGCGACACACAACGCGCGCCCGGCATGCAGCAGCCTTCGCTCTTCTGAGAACAGCGGCGACACTTCCTCGAGCATGTCCCAGTCGCAGGACTGCTCGATCCACGGCTGCGGCTGCGTGAAGTCGGGAAGGTTCATTGCGAACCGGCTGACCATGGCGCCGGCCGCGTTGTGCAACTCGATGCTGGACGTCAGGCGGTCCCTCGCGAGGCTGGTCTGCTGCCACACCAGGAACGCCGCATCGGTCGGCGGCGGGCCGGACACCGGCGGATCGCTGGCGCGCACCAGATCGTCCAGCCCGACGATGCGGTTGATCTCGGTGAGCGCTTTGCGCAGCTTCGATTGGAGATCCTGGCGCTGGTTGATCACCTCGGGCGCGTATCGCGTTTCGATCAGCTGGCGCCGCGCGCGCTCGGACGCATCGACGAGAGACGGGTAGAGAATGATCGACGGCAGCGCGACGGCGAGGAACGAGAGCAGGAGCTTGACGGCCTGCGAGCCATGCCGATCGATGAATCGGTAGCGATGCATCAACCACGCCGCGATCGCGGCGCTCGCCACCACCAGCACCGATGGCCATTGCGGCGCGGTGTCGTTCGCCGCATAGAAACCAAAATAGAGCAGCGCCGGAAGCACCCACAGCGCGACGGCGCGCGCCCGCCAGGATCCGGGCCGCGACGGGAACACCCACGGCGACCAGGCCAGTCGACAGATCACGACCGCGAGTCCAACCACCGCCGCGTTGAGCGCGATCAGGCCGACGATGACCTCGATGCGCGAGAGGTCGAGCCGGCCGAGCGAAAACCGCACGATCTCGACGGGCGTCTGCGAGACGTGCGAGCGCAGGAACCACTCGTAAGTCAGGACCACCGCGGCGACGGACAGCCCGGCAAGCGCCTGCACGACGTAAAACAGCAGCGCGTCCGACGGCCCATCCACCACGACCACGCCGATGCCGGGGCGATGCGCGGCGCGCCACATCGTGAAGCTCGAGACCGCGAGCACCACCAGTCCGGCGATCACCAGCGCGTTCAAAAGGAAATCGAGCGGCGATGCGAACATCACCTGCGCGAACGGCGTCCACGGCGCCTCGGGCAGCAGCGAGAACTCCGCCAGGCCTGCCTTGCGGATCGCGATCCACGCCAGCGCCCGCGCCGCGATCAGATCGGCCGCGATCGCAATCGTGAGCAGTGTCGCTGCTGGCGTCGATCGCGTCGCCTTGCGCCAGTCGAGCAGCGGTCCGGCCAGCAAAAGGATGAGGAGGGCGCTGAGCGCAAGTTCAGCGGCGTAGAGACGCGCGCGAATTCGCTGCCGCGCGCCTTGCAGGTCGACGTCGGACACGGTGACGGCCGCGAGCGGCTCGCCCGTCGACGACTGAATGATGAACGCATCGGGGCCGGCCTCGGCCGCACCCTCGAATTGCAGGCGCAGCGCGACGGGCACGATGCTGGTGTCGAGCGTGAACTCCGATCCCGGCAGCGCATCCGCCGTGCGCGGCAGTTGGACTTCCGCGACGATCGCGCCGATGTGCCTCGCCGGTTCGTCGGGATCGACAATCGGCTGGATACGCACCAGCTGCAGGCCCTGGCTGCTTTGCGCGAGGAACGTGGACGGCGGTCCCGACAGGCGGGGATCGGGAACGTCTTCGGACCGGCCCAGCCACGCCAGCGGCTGGCTGGCCGCGCCGTAGATGGTGACCGCCACATCGGACTGCGCCACACCGGCGGCGACCTGATCGAAGAGCTGGCGGGTGGCGGCGGCGTCGCCGCGCTCTGACCGCCGGAGCGTTTCCGGATCGAGCGTCATGGCGCGGATCGCTTGATCCAGCTGCGCCGCCATGACGGCGAATTCGCCTTCCACTTCGGCGCGCAGCCTCGCGCGGGAGGCCGCCAGGTCGCCACCCAGCTCGGTCCGCTCGATGACCAATGCCGCAACCGCTATCGCCGCCGCTGCCACCACGCCGCCGAGCGCGATGCGCGTCGCCGCGCGCGTGACAAAGGGTGGAAAGGCCATCCGCACCGTCATTGTAGAATGTGATCTCTGCTGAAGCTCTCCCTCAAACGCGGCGCCCTCGTCACGGCCGCGAATTGGCAGGTCGTGCTCGTCCAATTCGTCGCCGACACGCTGTTCAAGACCCTGGTCGCCGTGCCGGTCGTCGGCGGCCTCGTGCTCGTCGCGCTCGTCGTCGGCGGCAACCCGCTGGAGCTGGTGCGCTTCGACGACCTGACGCAGACCATCTCCTCCATGATCGGCGTGCTGCTCGCGCAGCCGATCGCGCTGGCCGCGTTCGCCATCGCGCTCGGCGTGATCATCGCCGGCGGTTCGATCATGATGTTTGCGGTCAAGGCCGGCACCGTCACGATCTTGCTGGCGGGCGATCGCGCGGCCGGCACGATCGAATTGCCGCCGCTGCGCATGTCGGCATTGCGTGAAGCCAACAAGACGAACCTCGAGCGGTTCACGACCGGCGTGCGCTCGCTGTTTTTTCGCTACCTGCGTCTCGGCATGCTGCTGACGCTGGTCTACGCGATCATCGGCGCCGCCTATATCGCGCTGGTCTTCGGTCCATCGATCTCGCAGGCGCTCGACAGTCCGCTGACCGTGACGGTGGCGTCGCTCTCGCTCTTCGTCGCGCTCACGCTCGTCAACTTCCTCTACCTGCTGATGCAGATCGTCATGGCGGCGGAGGACTGCGGCGTCCTCGAGGCCGTCCCGCATGTGTGGCGCCTGTTGCGGCGACGATGGAAGGAGCTCGGACAGGTGCTCGCCGCGATTCTCGCGCTGATGCTGATGGCGACCGGCGCCTCGATTCTCGCCACCACGCAGCTCGGCCTGATCAGCTTCGTGCCGTTCATCGGCCTCGCCGCGTTGCCGCTGCAAGTCTTCGCGTGGCTGGTCCGCGGCGTCGTGTTCCAGTTCGTCGGCCTGACGGGCGTCGCGACGTATCTGCGAATGCATTTCGCGCTGCAGTCGGCGATGGTCGAAGTGCACACGCCGTCGGACGGCTTGCACCAGGTGACGCGTGCATGACGCTGTCGAAGGCGGCGGAACACTTTCAGGAATCCGCGATCAGGCGCATCGGCGCGCTCAGTGCGTCGGTCCCTGGGCTGATCTCGTTTGCCGCCGGTTATCCGGCGCCCGAAGTCTTTCCGTGGGACGATCTCCAATCGATCACCGCGCAGATCCTGTCGCGGCATGACGGCAACACGCTGCAGTACGGCGCCACGCGCGGCTACCGGCCGCTGATCGAACATCTCCTCGCGCAGACACTCAAAACACGGGACATCACCGCGCGCTTCGAAGACGTCATCATCACGAGCGGATCGCAGCAGGGGCTCGACCTGGTGGGCCGCGTCCTGATCGATCCCGGCGATCCCGTGATCGTCGAGCTGCCAACCTACAGCGGTGCGATTGCGGCGTTCCACAATCTGCAAGCGTCGCTCGTTGGCATTCCACAGGATGCCGAAGGCATCGAGATCGCGGGGCTCGATCGCGTGGCCGCGGATCTGAAGACGCAGGGCAGACCGGCCAAGTTCATTTACGTCACGCCGAACTTCCAGAATCCGGCGGGACTGCTGATGAGCGCGCGGCGCCGCCGCGAGCTGCTCGAGGCCGCCCGGCGTCACGACCTCGTGATTCTCGAGGACGATCCGTATGGATCGATCTACTTCGAAGACGTCACGACGCTCGAGGACACGCGGCCGATCAAGGCGGACGACACCGACAACCGCGTCATCTACCTCGGAAGCTTCTCGAAGATCCTGGTGCCGGGCCTGCGCGTCGCGTGGCTGGTCGCGCCGTCCGCGATCGCGCAGAAGGTCGAACTGTGCAAACAGGCCGCGGATATTTCGAGCGGCGTCTTCGATCAACGCATCGTCCACGGCGCGCTGGCGGGCGGGGTCATCGATCGCATCGCGCCGGGATTGCGATCGCACTACCAGGCCAAGCGCACCGTGATGGAACGCGCGCTCGGCGCACAGCTCCGCGATCGGGTGAAGTGGACCTCTCCACGCGGCGGCTTCTTTCTCTGGATTCAGATCCCCGGCGCCGACGACCGCGAGCTGTTCGATCGCGCCATCAAGGAAAAAGTCAGCTTCGTGCTCGGCAGCGCATTCTTCGTCGACGGCGGCGGCCACGAATTCGCGCGCCTGGCTTTTTCAGGAAGCACGCACGATCAAATCGAAGAAGGCATTCGACGTCTCTCAACTGCTGTCCGGTAAAAACAGTTTTTCCGTGCTTCTGTGTTTCCGTGTTTCTGTGTGACGTTTTTCCTGGACTTCAAGGAACAGCGGGCGCGCCGAACAGCTCCGCCAGCGGTTGCGGCACCGGCTCGAATCGTCGGCCGAAGCCTTGGAGCTGTCCCTCGCGGCTGACCGTGATCAGTTGCGGCTGCGTCGATCGCACGTCGCGGCGCACGTAGGGCTGCAATCCGATCTCGCCGGCGGTGGCGGCGGTCGCGTTCGGCTTGCCGCTGATCGGATCGAAGCCCACGATCTGATTCGACACGAGCGGCATCAGCACGAAATCGTTCAGTCGCAGCGGCCCGCCGGCCGGGCGCGACGACAGGCCCGCCTTCCACTTCAAGTTGCCGCTCTTGCGATCGACGGCGCGGAGGATGTTGTCGCGCGATGCGAAATAGATCCGCTTGTCGTCGGCGGCCGGGCTGCCGGCCAGGTCGCCGCCGAGTTTCCACGTCCAGCGATCGCGCCCGCGCTGCAGATCGATGCTCATGACCTTCTTCGCGGTGGTGCCGAATACGAGCTGATCGTCGAGCGCGAGCAGCGCCGTGACCGGGGTGGTGAAGGTTCGCTCCCAGGCGCTCTCACCGGTCGCCAGCGATACCGCGATGATGCGGTTGTCGGCGAGCGGCAGGAACAGGCGATCGAGCGCGGGACCTGGGGACGCGGCGAGCGGCGCGCCCAGCTGCCGGCGCCACACCAGCGTGCCGTCGGCGGCGCGGAACGCCGCGAGATCGCCGGCGGTCGTCGAGGCGAGCAGCCAGCCCGTGTCCCAGTACAACGGCGCGGCGGCGCCGCCTGGCAGCGGTGTTTGCCAGCGCGTCGCTCCGGTGGCGGCGTCGCGCGCTTCAATCGTCTGCTCGCTGACCGTGAACACGAGGCCGTCGCCGGTGGCCGGAGTGAATGCGGTCTTCACGGGCAACTGCCAGCGAATCGTGCCGCGATTGAGATCCACCGCCACGAGCTGGCCGCCGTTCAGCGGCACATAGGCCGTGGTCGCATCAAAGCCGGGAGGCGCGGCGGGAAGCGTTTCGAAGGCCTGCACCCATCGCGCGTCGAGCGAAATGGGCGGCGGCGCGCCGGCCGGCGCCTGAAAAAGCGCAAGCAGAAGCGCGAAGAGATGTGCCATCAAGCGTTATAATAACAACCCTACCTTCTGAATCGCGTAAGCGACTAATGGCGCATCAAACAATTCTCGTCCTCGATTTCGGGTCGCAGTTTACCCAGCTGATTGCCAGGCGGTTGCGCGAGCTCTCCGTCTATTGCGAGATCCTTCCGTTCAACACGCCGCTCGCGGCCATCAAGGCGAAGCAACCCGTCGGCATCATCCTGTCGGGCGGTCCGAGCAGCGTCGATGAGGAGGGCGCGCCGCACATCGATCGCGCCGTGCTCGATCTCGGCGTGCCGACGCTCGGCGTCTGTTACGGCATGCAGCTGATGACGCACATGCTCGGCGGCACGCTCGCGCGCTCTGGCCATCGCGAGTTTGGCCACGCGCTGGTGCGGAAGGATCCGGCGATCGCGTCGCGGATGTGGAAGGGCATGCCGGATCAGTTGAAGGTCTGGGCCAGTCACGGCGACTTCGTCTCCGCCGCGCCGCCGGGATTCGCCGTGGCCGCGAGCAGCGACAACGCGCCGGTCGCCGTGATGGAGGCGCCGGAGCGCGGGTATTATGCGCTGCTGTTCCACCCGGAAGTCGCGCACACCGATCGCGGCAAGGAATTGCTCCGCAACTTCGCGTTCGACGTCTGCGGCTGCACTGGCGACTGGACGATCGCCTCGTTCATCGACGAAGCGACCGCGCGCATCAAGGCGCAGGTCGGCAGCGGCCGTGTGGTCTGCGGCCTGTCCGGCGGCGTGGATTCGACCGTGGCCGCGTCGATCATCCATCGCGCGATTGGCGATCGCCTGCAGTGCATCTTCGTCGACAACGGGCTGCTCCGCCTCAACGAGGCGCAACAGGTCGTGGAGCGTTACAAGAAGCTGAAGCTGCCGGTGCATCACGTTGATGCGAGCAGCACCTTTCTCGATCGCCTCGCCGGCGTCACCGATCCGGAGAAGAAGCGCAAGATCATCGGCAAGACCTTCATCGACGTTTTCAACGACAAGGCCAAGGAACTTGGCGATTTCGATTTCCTCGCACAGGGCACGCTGTATCCCGACGTCATCGAATCGGTGTCCGTGCGCGGCCCATCAGCAACGATCAAGAGCCATCACAATGTCGGCGGTCTGCCCGAAGGCATGAAGTTCAAGCTCGTCGAGCCGCTGCGCGAGTTGTTCAAGGACGAAGTCCGCGCCGTGGGCCGCGACCTCGGCATCGACAAGGAGTTCCTGGTCCGCCAGCCGTTCCCCGGACCGGGGCTGGCCGTCCGCATCCTCGGCGAGATTACCCGGGACAGGATTGCGCTGCTGCAGAAAGCCGACGCGATCGTCGCGGACGAAGTGCGCAAGGCGGGATGGTACGAGCGCATCTGGCAAAGCTTCGCCGTCCTGCTGCCGGTGCAAAGCGTCGGCGTGATGGGCGACGCGCGCACGTATGAGTTCACCGTTGCGGTGCGCGCGGTCGAAAGCCTCGACGGCATGACCGCCGACTGGGCGCGCCTGCCGCACGATCTCCTCGCCTCGATCTCGTCACGCATCGTCAACGAGGTCCGCGGCATCAATCGCGTCGTCTACGACATCAGCTCGAAGCCGCCCTCAACCATTGAGTGGGAATGATGAAGGAGTTCGTCCACCTTCATCTGCATACCGAATTCTCGCTGCTCGACGGCGCCTGCCGCATCGACGAGCTGCTCGACCAGGCGGCGCAGCTCAAGATGCCGGCGCTCGCCGTCACCGAGCACGGCAACATGTTCTCATCCGTCGTCTTTCACGACGCGGCGCGGAAGCGCGGCATCAATCCGATTCTCGGCTGCGAGGTCTACGTGGCGCCCGGCGATCGCCGGGACAAGAGCGGCACGCCCGGTGAAACGGCGAATCACCTCGTGCTGCTCGCCGAAAACGAGAAAGGTTTCAAGAACCTCATCAAGCTCGTCTCGTCGGGCTACACCGAGGGCTTCTATTACAAGCCGCGCATCGACAAGCAGCTGCTCGCGCAGCATGCGGAAGGCCTGATCGGTCTCAGCAGCTGCTTGAAGGGCGAGGTCGCCACCGAGATTCGATCCGAGCAGGCGAAGAAGGCCATCGCCGCGGCCGCTCAGTATCGTGACATTCTCGGCAAGGGCAATTTCTTCCTCGAGATGCAGTACCAGGGCATCGACGAGCAGCGCATCGTCAACAACGGCCTGATCCCGATCGCCA
>Ga0111539_10008342_pt1 | contig 13183 bp, 7 predicted proteins | sample RhiMethybrSRZTD1_FD_79667 | JGI IMG/M metagenome (GOLD analysis project Ga0111539, IMG submission 79667) | Populus rhizosphere microbial communities from Tennessee, USA - Rhizosphere MetaG P. TD hybrid SRZTD1 (version 2) (version 2) | ecosystem: Host-associated > Plants > Roots > Rhizosphere >...
ATTACCCTTAACATCGAATAGTTCTACTTTTTTTATCTGTGGTGTTATGGTAATACTCCTTGATGATTGAGACAGATAACCGGTGCCATAGCCAATTTCGATTCTATTGGATTCGCCATTTTTGTACGTTAGTATCGCCGCGACTTCCATTTTATGCAGCCTAATATGTTTGCCCCCATTTTTACTTCTAAAAACCTTTAGAGAATCGTTATTTTGGGTTACCATGGTTAGGGATGTCCCGTCGGCAGCTTTCAACTGCGCGATACTTTTTGCATCTCCGTTTACAAAGAATCCGGATTGGCCTGCCGGCATGGCATTAAAATTTCCCTTTCCGTCTCCCAGCATCACCAAGCCAATAAAGGCATCGCATCGACCCATAACAACCTCAGGAGCATACGAATTTCCCACTGCGACAAAGTCCAGGTTGCCGTCCAGGTTCACGTCTTCAGCTAAAACACCATAGACGGGAGCAACTTGCATAGCCAGCGGCAAGGGCGTGTATTTAAATTTTCCATTACCTAAATTTTCGATATAACTCGATTGCAAAGTTTTACACGTAAGCATCTGCGCGTTTTCTTTTCCAGCGATTTCCAATAAGCTTTCTGTGGAAGTATTGGCATACGTACGGTAATACAATATTTTCCGTTTTAAAAGTGGCAATTGGCTGGTGAGTACGTCCATGGATGGGGCAGGGTAATTTATTCCTTCCTCATAATAAGAAGTGATGGCTTCAAGCGCTCCATTATTATCAAAGTCTTTAAAAATGACATTCAGAGGTTCAGTTGTGGATGCGCGATAGGGAGAATTTAAGCCAAAATTTCCAGCGATGTAATCCATATCTCCATCCTTATCAAAGTCACCGGCGGCCAGACTGTTCCACCAGCCTTCTGAATTTACGAGTCCGCTATCGGCGTTTCGGCTGAATCTTTTTCCGTTCTCATTCCTGAAAAAAGTTATAGCCATATATTCACCGGCAACGATCAAATCCATCCACCCATCGTTGTCAAAATCTGTCCATAAGGCGCTTGTGACCATGCCGGGGTTTTGAAGTTCCGGGGCTATGCTTTGCGTAATATCCTCAAACTTGCCGTTATCGTTATTGCTTAATATATAACTTCTTGGAGATTGCGGATAAGAAGATGGTAATACCCTTCCACCAACAAAGAGATCAAAGTCTCCATCATGGTCATAGTCGGCCGCTACAACGCAGGAGCCACTAACCAGCATTTTTGGCAAGGCAGTTTCGTCCTTTGTAAAATTCCCTTTCCCATCGTTGCGATATAACCAGTCTTGATAGTGCCTGTGATCCGGATTGTATTCGTTTCCACCGCTTGCAATATAAAGGTCCAAATCGTCGTCGTTGTCAGCATCAAAAAACAGAGAGCCCATATCTTCACTTTCAATATCCGCTTTGGTCAACGCTCTGTCTTCAAAGGTTCCGTCCTTATTCTGCAGAAACAATTTACCTTTTCTAAGCAAAGCCCCTCCTACAAAAAGGTCTTCCAATCCATCGTTATTAACGTCGCCTACAGCCAGACCCGGGCCTTCTTGCGAAAGTTTTCGAGGCAGCAATGGTTCATGATTAAAATCAATGAATGGGTTTTCCTTATGTTGGTAAGGCATGAGTTTGAAATCGCACACTTCAAAAATCGGAGTGATACTATTTTTTTTTGACGGGACAGATATTCCGGTTTGATGATTTATTTCGACGAGTTGATTGGCTTTTACATTTGTTAGAAAACTGGTCTTGCCATCGGGCCAGCGGACTTCCAGGGTGTCAATTTGCTGTATCCTTCCCAAACCGAAATGGACGATATCCTCTACCGTACTTTCAAATCCGCGAACAACACTTTTAAGCTTGACTTGAAGCTTGCCGTTATATCGAATGATCACTTTGCTTCCAATGCCCGATTTATTTAAGTCAGTTCCAACCAGTTTTACCCGCAGATAATTTGCATCCAAGGGCTTGTTATCTCTCTGCTTATTCCTGTAAATCTGCGCCACATCGTCAATGTTGCTGACAACCAGGTCAAGGTCTCCATCATTATCAAAATCTGCATATGCTACACCATTGGAAAAATTGGGTGCATCAAAACCCCATTCGCGCGTAACTTTGGTAAACGATAAGTTGCCATTGTTTCGATACGCATAGTCTGACGCCTTTATTCCAGGACGCTTAGCTAGACTGTCCAATAATACTTTTCTTGTTAATTCTTCATTCTTTATATTATTGGTTATACTGCTTCGAAACTTTACAAAATCTAGATCCGTAATGTCTTTACCAAACCCATTGGTAATGTAAAGGTCCTGATATTCGTCATTGTTAAAATCTGCAAGTAATACAGCCCAACTCCAATCTGTTTTATAGATGCCTGCCATCTGTCCGATTTCGCTGAACGAACCATTGCCATTGTTCAGCTGGAATGTGTTTCGCATGTATTGATACGTATAGCCGTGGTTCACTGCATAATAAAACTTATTATACTGCGTAGCACCAAACATGAGTTTTCTTCTGAAATGGTCTTCAGGCAACATATCCATCACTACGATATCGTCTAATCCATCATTATTGATATCACCAACATCATTGCCCATGGCAAAATGACTTGTATGTTTAAAGTATTCGGATACTTTTTCGGAAAACGTTCCATTCTGATTGTTTACGTAGAGCAAGTCATTGCTGAGATAATCATTGGTAACGTACAAGTCTAGCCAACCGTCTTCGTTAACATCCAATAGGGAGACACCTAACCCGTAACCTCCTTCTAAAATACCTGCCTGCTTCGATACGTCGGTGAAAACAGCATGTCCTGATCTCTGATCATGATCATTCCTATACAACCTGTCTGTGTTTTTTGCGCTACCATCTTTAACAATAGGGCTGGGGTTATTGGGTGATTTTTCAAATCCACCACCTGTTAACTGGTACATGTCCAGGTCACCATCACGATCATAGTCAAAAAAAATGGCCTGAATGGATTGACCTGAATCTGCCAACCCATATTCGTTGGCCAGCTCTTTAAAATAAGGTTGACCTGGTTTGTCGAACCCTTGATGAATGAATAATTTATTTGGATATCTATCTGTTGTGGTACGCCCACCTATACTGACATAAATATCCTGTAGACCATCCTGATTAACATCAACAACGCAAACCCCAAATGCCCAACCCTCATTGATCGTAATACCTGAGGATTCGGTCATATCTTCAAAACTAAAAGGGGACTTTCCTACCGGATAACCTTTATTGATATACAGTTTACTTGGAACCTGGCTTCCTACAAAAAAGATATCCTGAAAACCATCCTTGTTAAAATCGCCTATGCCAACACCTCCTCCATTATAGAGATATTCGTACGTAAGAATGTTGGTGACGTCATCCGAAGTAATCCGATTAATAAAATCGACCCCGGAAGAATCGGGAGGAAGTAAAACAAACAACGTGTTCTCCATTCTCTTTTGCTTGTCTTGGCAACCAGCAACAATCAAAAGAACGAATGTTATGAACAGCCACGCGTTGATATAGGGATGCTTGAATTTCAGGGAATCTGGTTGAAGTGAAAACGTATAACTGAAATTACACAATGTTTTATCATCAGTCATATAAAACCCGAACCTCTTGAAGAATAAAAAAGTGTCTTATGATTCGGAATCACAAGACACTTTTGAAATAAACAAAATCAATCACTATTCTGGCGCGGTATAACCAGGGTTCTGAGTTAATAGCGGATTGAGCCTTAAATCCGTTTGCGGTATCGGCCACAAGTAATCATTATCATCGCAGTTCTGTTGAATTTCGGGGATCGCTGTATCACATAAAATCCTTTTACGGATAAGGTCGTACCACCGGTCAAACTCAAAACATAGCTCCAGGTTCCTTTGTTGAATAACAGCGGCATCAAAAGCCGTCTTTGTCATGGCAGTAGTTAGCAGAGGATCTGCTGGATTAGGAACATAACCATTTGCGCGATTAATTACCTGATTAACAGCATCCACTGCAGCTTGCGTGGGACCTCCGTTTACCATATTTTCCGCTTCAGCAAAAAGCAACAGTGCATCTGCATATCGTACGATCGGTATGTTTTGAATGGATCTGTATCGTTCCTGGTTTTCCCTGGAATCATAAAGAAATTTTTTGACGTATGGCGTTGTGCCGAACCATTCTGTATAGGGATCTCCATTCCAATCCTCCAGCAATAAATAAGCGTCTTTACGTGGTTGGGCCGGATAGGCTTCTCCCCAAACTTGATCGGATTTAAAGTCACCCCATCCATCGGCCATGCTACCCGGCAACCATATTTGCGGGGGTGTGGAAACGTCATCTTCAGCGGCGTTGAAGCTCCACATTATTTCAGGACCATAACTGTTTTGTAATGCAAACACCTCACTTACATCTTGTACCAGCGAATAAATGCCATCATCCAAAACGTCAGCGGCCATGTCCTTTGCTTTTTGATAATAAGACGTATTATTGAGAGGAGCTGTAGCTATGGTAATATAGACTTTTGCCAGAATCACTTTTGCAGCACCCTTCGAGGGCCGTCCTTGATTCTCTCCAGGCCATGAATCAGGAAGGTGTTGAATGGCAAACAATAAATCAGCTTCAATAAATGCATATACATCCACCGTTGGGGTTCTTGTGATTTCATCCGTCACCGGATTTGTTTCTTCTGTTATGAGGGGGACATCGCCAAACAATCTTACCAGGCTGAAATAATTAAATGCTCTGATGAATCGGGCCTGAGCCATTAACGCGTCCTTTTCTTCCTGAGAGACTGACGTTCCTAATCGATCGTCATTCAGTGCCTTTATTGCCGGATTAAGATCAGCTATGGACCGATAGTGCGCGCCCCATAAGTCACTACCCTGATCGTCTCCGAAGACCAGCTCGCCCCCGTACATTTGATCATCGCTTTCAAAGTTCCAATGACCATATGAATAAGCAGACCATTCGCTATATAGTCGCTGCATTGCGCTGGCAAAGGCAGATTCTACTTGCTGTTTAGAATTATAGAAAGTAGACGGGCCTGTGAAATCTTTTGCTGTCTCATCCAGCTCCACGCATCGGATATTGATTAGTAGCAAAATCCCACACATCAATATCAAATTTTTGATTTTATAAATTCTATTTTTCATTGCGATAGGAATTTAATTTAGAAGGTTAAATCAAAACCCAGTGTAAAAGTCCTCGCCGGAGGGTAAACACTCAAATCGACTCCGATATTGGCATCACCACGCTGGGGGAAAGCTGCAACCTCAGGGTCATAACCGGTATAGTCGGTAATGGTGAAAATGTTTGTTCCGCTCATAAAGACTCTTACCTTTTGAAATCCAATAGACTGAAGTTTTGGCGAGCCAAATGAATACGCCAACGTAGCCGTTTTCAATTTAATAAAAGAAGCATCCTCCACCCATTGTGAGGTAGCTCCACTGTTGTTGCCCATGAATATTTTATTGGTCAGGTTTTGTTCTTCCCTATATTTGCCATCAATCATTCCGGGAACATTTGTATTTTGATTTTGCGGGGTCCAGGCATCCAACAATACCGTACTTGTTCCCTCCCAGAAGGAGTCTCTGCGTATGCGTATGGTATTGAACAAGTCAACGTTTTGATATCCGATGAAGAGGAACGACAACTCAAATCCCTTGTAGGAAAGCTGGTTTGTCCACCCCCATGTAAACTCTGGATATCCGTTCCCGATGGTAGTCCTATCGTCTGTATCCACGTCCCCATCATTATCCAGATCAAGGTAGCGTGGATCTCCCGGAAGCTGTCCATACCTCCGCGCTTCGGCATCCTGGTCGGTACCCCAGATACCCAGGAATTTCCAGCCATTCATCAAGCCAAAGGACTCGCCCACTTGCAGAAACATAAAATCAGTGCCTAGACTATATCCACCGGTTGAGGGTCTGTACCCTATTCTATCATCCGGTCCAAGGTCTAGAACTTTATTTTTATTTTTGGTAAAATTTATTGAGGTGTTCCATCTGAAGTTGTCTGTTACTATTGGATCTCCACTAACTAATATCTCCACGCCCTTATTTTCTATAGATCCCACATTGTCCAGCACACTGTTTACACCGACATAACCCGGCAAATCCCGGCCCATCAGCAAATCGTCAGTGACTTTTTTATACCAGTCAATGGTTCCGGTTAGTCGCCCATTAAATAATGAGAAATCCATTCCGATATCTGTCTGTTCGGTGGTTTCCCATTTTAAGTTTGGATTGGCTAGCCCCGCGAGTCCGAAGCCAATATCTGTAGCGGCACCACCATTGTATGGATAATTATAATCCGGACCTGACCCAAGTCTGGCCTGCGACTGAAAAGGACTGATGCCCTGGTTGCCCGTCTTACCATAGCTCGCCCGCAATTTAAGTTCGGTGAATAGATCTAAGTCTTTCAAAAAAGATTCTTCGGACAATCTCCAGGCAATAGAACCTGATGGAAAATATCCCCATTTATTCTCCGCACCAAATACAGAGGAACCATCTGCTCTATAGGTGACCGTGGCCATATATTTGTCTGCTAACACATAATTAACGCGTCCCATATATGAAAGAATTGACCGATCGTAATGTGTGGAATTGGCTACGATCGATTTAGCCCCAGCCAGGTTGTCAAAGCCCAACTGATCAACAAGAAAATTCGATCCAGTAATCGTACTACCCAAACCTTCCTCATAAATCTGCTCAATTACTCCTGTGAAGGTTATGTGATGTATATCTCTGAAGGTGTTATCATAGGTTAAGATATTGGAGTTTTGAAACCTTTCGTTTTGAAAAGAATTCACATGGCCCCAGCCATTATTCTGAAGTCCTGCATAAGTCTTGCTGTTGTAGTAATCACGGAAATAATTATTGGTCAACAATGCGCCACCTGTGATCATCAAACTCAAGCCCTTTGCGATTTTAAAATTCAAAAAAAGGTTGGCATTATTCTTGAAAATCGGATTATCAATAATCGGCTCCACAGCTGAAGCAAGCGGGTTCCATGTATCGTTGGCGGCATAGCCTGGACTATGCACCCAATAGTTTCCCAACTCATCATATACCGGTTCCGTTGGGGCCCAACGGGGGGCATTGTTGACTACCTGCGATACGAATGCAACCTCTTCTCGGAAAGAGGGTGACTTATAAGTTTCCTTCGTAAACGCATAATTGAGTCCAAAATCAACCCACTTCGTAATGTCAGCTGTAAGGTTGACCCTTAACGACGCACGCGAATACTGAGAGTTTACTAATATTCCGTTGTGGTCCAAATAATTTCCTGAAACCAGGTACTTGACTTTGTCCGTTGCCCCGCTAATGCCTAACTGAAAGTTTTGCATGATGCCTGTTTCATATACTACGTCCTGCCAATCTGTTCCTCCGTTCTTTTCCCAATTGGCAATTTCCTGATCGGTAAATTCAGGTGTTGGAATATTTCCGTTACCCGTATCGGTCATTCTGTATTGGTTAAAGGTTTTGGCAAAACTTGCTGCATCCATCACGGGCAGCTTGCGCGCCAATTTTTGGAAACCAATATTATATCCTGCATCGATAACCGGCTTTCCAGTCTTGCCCAATTTTGTCGTGATTAAGATCACACCATTAGCGCCCCGTGAGCCATAGATCGCCGTCGCCGATGCATCCTTCAAAATCTCAACAGAAGCAATATCGTTGGGATTCAAAGAATTTAAACTACCACCTTGCAAACCGTCAATCACAACTAACGGCTCATTTCCCCCGTTGATGGAATTTAAGCCACGAACACGGACCATCGTGTTGCCTCCCGGAGAGCCATCGGTATTCAAAACATACACACCCGAAGAACGACCCTGTAAAGCCTGGTCAACTCTGGCCATAGGGAATTGAGTAAGCTGATTCACCGGAACTGAAGAAATTGCCCCCGTGAGGTCTGACTTTCTTTGAACTCCGTATCCAACTACCACAACTTCACCCAATGTTGTGGCATCCTCTGTCAGGGTAACATCAATAACGGTTCTCCCGCCAACCGCGATCTCCTGCGTTGAATATCCAATAAAAGAGAAGGTGATGGTTACGTTTTCACTGCTTACGGTAAGGGTATATGTTCCTGCTGCATCGCTAACCGTACCGTTGGATGTTCCCTTCTCCAACACATTTACACCGGGAAGAGCGTCACCTTTCTCTGATATTATTTTACCGGAAACAGTAATCGCCGCGTCTTTCGCTTCGATATTTTCCGTTGTCCTTACAGGAGCGTGCTTTGCAACTGTAGTTCCATAGGTTTGCCATGATAATGCGCTCAAGCCAATTAACAGCAAAACCGAATGGAATACTTTCCTAACTGTCCTAGCCACATGAAGCTTACGACAAAATTGAGATAGAATTATTTCCATAATTCAAAAGTTTGTTGTTTAGATATGATCCATTTTGTAGGATGAACCGTGCGTGCCCTGAGCAAACTAATCGTGTTGAGTGACGGCGGACTTTTTAGTGTTGTCCCGCGATACTCTTCGAGCAACGATGTCATCAGGAGTTAAGGCTCTTACTATAGATTACCGAGCAGGAGGTAAATGAAGGATCAATTTCGTGGGGAAAATAATACCCATTAACCCCGAGCACCTTTGTAATTTCGGCGATAACCAACTCCTTTAATTAACTAAATGGCAACAGGAAAATGCCTACTTTTAATTTTAATGAATTAAATGCTCACTTACAAATTCTAAGTTGACTTTATTGGGCGCCGAACAACAAAAAGTATACGCTCTCGGAGTTAGCATCTCTTTGACATTAAGGAATTAAACGAATCAAAGTTCCAACGACAAGTGTTGGGGAATCGTTGGTGCCAAACAGTGTTTCCATGATACCTTTAATGATCGAATCCGCAGCTTAGTTCATCCAGATCACTCTAAAAGAAAGCGGGTTATGTATTCGTTGTGAAGTAAGATACATTGTCCAGGACAAAGACAGAATGATTTTTGCAGTCAATGACAATTTTCCCCTTATCTATCGGCTGAAGTGAAAAGCAACAATCGTTGAAACAAAATTCAAACCACATTCAAATGAATAAAGGTGGTAACTTAGGTAGACTTCTTAAACTAGGAGGTTAGAGCATTTTGGCATAAACACCAATATCTATGAAACCATTTACAAAAGTTGCTGCCATTGTATTTGGAATTGCGTCATTGCTAACTTCTCTAGTGGAATGCTACTATTTGGACATCCAATCGATAGAACCAAATAATTGCATTGGTAAGGATTCGAAAAAAGATCGCTTGGTCGTGTCCATGTTGAAATTGACTTTTGTCAACCTGTATGTTGAGGTGCGTCAAAGGCGAATTGAAGAATCAAGAGTAGCTTTACAAACTGTTCAGCGCACTCTATGGTATTGTGATCTTCCAACTTCTTCGTCTTAGTATTGAAATAACTGATCGGGATTTCGACGCGATTTACCCCGAAACCATTCAGCGTATTGCAAGCAGACACTGGAGTCCTGTAACCATATCCAAATCGGCTTCGGCATTTCTCGTCCCTCGTGCAGGTGCAAGAGTACTCGATATTGGTTCAGGCGCTGGTAAATTTTGCATGGTAGGCGCCGCTACAACCAGGGGGCACTTTACCGGAGTGGAACATCGACTAAGGCTGGTCGAACTGGCTACGAACCTTTCCTCGCGATACGATTTGCAGAACGTGAATTACATTCATGCTAACATCACGTCGATCGACTTTAGAGATTATGACGCTTTCTATTTTTTCAATTCTTTTTACGAAAACATCAGCGTTCATCATCGTATTGACGATTCGGTCACGATGGATGTTCAAACCTACGAAGAGCATTCCATGGATATGGTCCAACAACTCTCCAGACTTCCTTTAGGCGCGAGACTTGCCACTTACTCCTCGCCACAAACGGTTGTCCCGGGAACCTTCCGATTGGTGGATTCGCTGTTCTACGGATCATTGAACTTATGGGAAAAGGTCTTTTAAATTACTAAGAGCAATGCTGCGGAAAATGAAATTTTTGTATGATCAATACCGGGATCATGTCCGTGTGGACCTGATCCTGTATTCCGTGCTGATCGCCATGATCGTTATTTATTCTATTTGGAGCATGATCAACGCGGCACTGTACCTATCAAAAGCCTTTTGAATTTGAACCCATGAGATTGGCTTCCTTGATTACCCCGTTGCGATCGATGATGCGAATGGTTTTGTTCGTTTTTTCAATGAGTCCCGCGCGTTGGAATTCCTGCAGCAATCTTACTAACGTTTCTTTTGCCGTTCCCACCATATTAGCAAGGTCTGTTCTTGAAAGGTTGATCTCGCCGGCAACGGTGCGATCAGACGATTTGAATTTTTCGTCCAGCAATAACAGATTTGAAGCAAGCCGCTCACGGACTGATTTGGTAGCCAAACTCGTAATGCTGCTGACGAATAAACTAAACTCATGCGCCAAGGCCTTTAACAAAGTGTTCGACAGTGCAGGAGAGCTACGAAGCACTTTTAAGAAATTATCTTTCGGAATGAAGGTGATTTGCGAATCTTCAGTGGTTGCTGCCGAGTCCGGGTAATACTCCTCGCCAATCAAGGCATGATATCCCATTAATTCTCCTTCGTTGCATAGGTACAATATCTGTTCGCCTCCTTTAACTGTTGCTTTGTATTTTTTTACCCGCCCTGAACGCACATAAAATATTCCCATAGGAATGCCGCCTTCCCTAAAAATGATCTCACCTTTTCGATAACTGTGCGTCACTCCAGATCCTATGAGTACTTCCAGCTCCTCTGCGGACAGTCCTTCAAAAAGCTGATCAGTCTTAAGGCGATTGTTTTCGGACAATAGTTTTTTAAACATGATTTTGTTGTTATACCCTTCAAATATTAACTAATCCGTCAATAAAACGATTGACTTTTATCAATAATAGGATTGATCATTTTCAATGTAAATCAAAAGCAGCTCGCCTAATTTCGACACGAAAATGAATTCAGGGTATTTGAATGGAAGATTTTAGCAATGAGGTCATAGCCAATATCAAAAGCGCCAGCGACGAAGTGGAGCTGATCCGGGTGATAAGTCATTCAATGTCCCAGTTGCGGAAACAACGAAAGTCGTTTGACGAATCGAGATACCTGTTGCACATGATCGTTTGCCTTAGGGCGACGGAAAAAAACGAACTTTCACCTACGGCCGCCAATAATATCAACCTCGCAATGGCCATTTTCAGACAGTTTCAAAAGGCAAGCCGAGAAAACTTTTTCTAGTCAGTCCTAATACTATTACCAGACTCTATGAGAGACCTCTTTGACAAATTGCGTATGGAAGCCGGATCTCTGGCCAAGTATGCGCACTTACCGGAAAACTATTTCTTCTTTCCCAAGTTGGAAGGAGACATTGGCCCACGAATGAGGTTCAATGGAAAAGAAGTGCTCAACTGGAGTCTCAATAACTACCTGGGATTGGCTAACCACCCGGAAGTGAGAAAAGCTGACGCGGAAGCAGCCACTCAATATGGACTTGCCTCGCCTATGGGCGCTCGTATGATGTCCGGCAACTCAGTTCACCATCTTGACCTGGAAAAGAAGTTAGCCGCATTCGTAATGAAAGAAGATGCGATGTTACTGAACTACGGCTACCAGGGTGTTTTCTCCATCATCGACGCGTTGGTTGACCGGAAGGACGTAATTGTATACGATGCAGAGGCGCACGCATGCATCATTGATGGGGTTCGACTACACATGGGAAAACGTTTCGTCTATCCCCACAACGACATGCAGGGTCTGGAAAAACAATTGCAACGAGCGACTAAGTTGACGCAAGAGACTGGTGGAGGAATTCTTGTAATAACGGAAGGGGTATTCGGAATGTCCGGCCACACGGGAAACCTAAAGGGAATCACTTCGCTCAAAGAAAAATACAACTTCAGACTTCTGGTTGATGATGCTCACGGCTTCGGAACTATGGGCGCTACCGGCGCCGGTGTCGGGGAAGAGCAAGGCGTGCAACATGAAATCGATCTGTATTTCGCCACGTTTGCGAAGTCAATGGCGGGGATCGGCGCTTTCATTGCCGGCGATAAGCAAATACTCAACTATTTACGATATACCGTACGATCTCAAATTTACGCAAAGAGCCTGCCTATGGCGATAGTGATCGGATTGTTAAAGCGCCTGGAGTTACTTAAGACCAGACCAGAACTGAGGAAGGATCTTAAGAAGATAATGACTGCGATCAAAAACGGTCTGCGAGAGAAGGGGTTTAATGTGGGCGACTCAGAGACTCCACCAACACCGGTATTATTTAAGGGCGGCGTTGGAGAAGCGGCAAACATGGCCATGGACCTTCGTGAGAACTATGGCATATTCTGTTCGGTTGTTATCTATCCTGTCGTACCGAAGGATGTTATTATGTTCAGGATCATACCGACCGCCGCGCATGCATTGTCGGATGTAGAAGTCACCTTGCGAGCGTTCACTTCTCTAAAGTCAAAACTGGATAGTGGATTCTATCGCGGAGAAGAACTTGTGTCAGTGACAAAAGCAGGGTAAGAGACTGGGATATATACAGGATGACCTATTTCAAATATTCAGTACTGAGTCTAATCAAATCTGCCGCGGATGAAAAGGAAGTGGAAAGCGTCGTGCAACTTTCGATACTGCGGTTGAAGTCACGGAATGTAAATGGTCACCTGATCCAGCGATTCATTGTGGCCATGGATAAAGCCCTGGGTGAGGCAAAACTGGAAGAACCATCTGAAAAGCTCTGGCAAAACATGGATACTGCTATCCGCCTTTTCCGCAACCTCCACCGGCCATGAATCAATCCGAATCGATAAACCAGCATTAATTTTTTAATTAACCTAGAAAGAGACATGAGACAACTTAAGATATTCAAGCAGATCACGAACCGCGAAACCCAATCATTGGATAAATACTTGCAGGAGATCGGTAAGATAGACCTGATAACCGCCGATGAAGAAGTAAGGCTCACACAACGCATCAAAGAAGGTGATCAAGGTGCACTCGACAAAATGGTGAAAGCCAACCTGCGGTTCGTTGTGTCGGTTGCCAAGCAATATCAAAATCAAGGTCTTTCGCTTGGAGACCTGATTAATGAGGGAAACGTCGGACTTGTGAAAGCAGCCATGCGTTTCGATGAGACGCGAGGTTTCAAATTTATTTCTTACGCTGTCTGGTGGATACGTCAATGTATCATGCA
>Ga0111539_10008344_pt1 | contig 13182 bp, 11 predicted proteins | sample RhiMethybrSRZTD1_FD_79667 | JGI IMG/M metagenome (GOLD analysis project Ga0111539, IMG submission 79667) | Populus rhizosphere microbial communities from Tennessee, USA - Rhizosphere MetaG P. TD hybrid SRZTD1 (version 2) (version 2) | ecosystem: Host-associated > Plants > Roots > Rhizosphere >...
AGCGGCCGCGGCGGCGACCAGCGAGCCCAGCTCTCGATGATGTCGCCATAGCCGGTGAGGCTCGGGGCGAGCGTGGGCCGCCGTTGCAGGAGATCGACCCAGGCTTCTCGGAGGTCCGGCTCAGCCATGGAGATACGCACGCATGGCGTGTGCTCGATTCTAGCAATACCGGACGCGCACCAGAGTCAGCCCGTGGGCCGGCGCGGTGGGACCGGCGCGCGTGCGATCCCGAGACGCCAGCACCTCGGCCAGCCACCCCGGCTCGCGCGCGCCTCGCCCGACTTCGACCGCGCTGCCCACGATGTTGCGGACCATGTGGTGCAGGAACCGGTCGGCCGAGATCAGCAGCGCCACCTTGCCGTGCCGGCCCAGGACGTGGATCGCGCGGACCCGGCACTGCGGCGCCGCCTGCCGTCCGGGGGCCGCGCAGAACGCGCTGAAGTCGTACGTGCCCCGCAGGGACCGGAGCGCCATTCGCATGGCGGGGAGATCCAGGCCGCCCGGCACGTGCCACGCGTAGCGCAGGAGCAGCGGCGAGGCGACTGGAGCGTTGTCGATGAGATAGGCGTAGCGCTTGCCGAACGCGGCGCGGCGCGCGTCGAACGCTGAGGCAGCGTCGGCGGCCGCCACCACCCGGATCTCTCTCGGCAGGTGGGCGTTGAGGGCGGCTTGCACCGTGTCGGGAGCGAGCGCCGAGGTCGCGGTCAGCGCGGCGGTCTGGCGCAGGGCGTGGACGCCGGCGTCGGTGCGACTGGCGCCGACCACGCGGACCCCGCCCGAGAACAGCCGGGCGGCCGCGGCCAGCAAGCTGCCTTGGACGGTACGGGCATCGGGTTGGACCTGCCAGCCGTGGAAGGCGGTGCCGTCGTACGCCAGCACCAGCCGGTACGTGCGTGGCTCGCTCAGCGGGGCGGCGGCCGACGCGGGGACCGGCTGGGCACCAGCGTCATCCACACCAGCGCGACCACCAGGAACAGGCCGATGTTGATGACCGTGCTCCAGGGAATCTGCCCGAGCACCGCGTCGGGATCATCGGGGCGCTGTAGCCACGCCTCGCGGGCCTGGTCCTTGGGCTCGTAGTGCCCGGGGTTGTAACCGCCGGCCGACTCCAGGAAGCGCGCCACGTGGGGAACCCCGGCATAGGCCAGCACGACGATCGTCAGGAGCACGGCGAAGCCGAAGTGCGCCTGACGGTACGCCTGGCGACGCCAGCGGCGGTAGAGCCGCCGGATCGACAAGCTCTGCGACCTGGCCACGGCCATTGTTGAAACGCTCAGCTCTGGAGCACGAGCTCCGCGATCTGCACCGCGTTCGTCGCGGCTCCCTTGCGCAGCTGATCGCCGACCACCCAGAAGTTCAGCCCCCGCGGGTGTGAGAGGTCCTCGCGCACGCGCCCCACCACGCAGTCGTCCTGCCCCTCGACGTGGATGGGCATCGGATAGCGCTGCTCGGCCGGCTCATCCCACACGCGGAGCCCGGGGAACTGCGCGAACAGGTCCCGCGCCCGCTCGACCGTGATCTTCTCCTCGGTCTCGACGTTGACGGCCACCGAGTGGCAGGTGAAGACCGGCACGCGGACCGTCGTCGGCGCGACCAGCAGATCCGGCGCCTCGAGGATCTTCCGCGTCTCGTTGACCAGCTTCATCTCCTCGCCGGTGTACCCGTTGTCGCCGAAACGGTCGATGGCCGGAATCACGTTGAAGGCGATCTGGTGGGCGAAGTGGCGCGGCGTGATGGCCTCGCCCCGCGCCCACGCCAGCGTCTCCTCGCGCAGCGCCTCGATGCCCTGCACGCCCGCGCCGGAGACCGCCTGGTACGACGTGGCGACGACACGCCGCAGCCGGCCGGCGTCGTGCAGCGGCTTGAGCGGCATCACGGTCACGATGGTGGTGCAATTGGGGCTGGACAGGATGCCCTCGTGGCGTCGCGCGGCGTGCGCGTTGATCTCGGGCACTAGCAATGGAACCTTGGGGTCCATCCGCCACGCGTTGGATTTGTCCACCACGATCGCGCCCGCCCGGACGATCTGGGGCGCCCACTCTTTAGACTGCATGGTTCCCGCCGAACAGAACGCGACGTCCACGCCACGGAACGCCGCAGCCTCGAGCCTCTGTACGCGGGTCGACTCGCCCTGGAAGGTGACCGTCTTGCCGACCGAGCGCTCGGAGGCGAAGCAGCGCAGCTCGCGCACCGGGAACTTGCGCTCCTCGAGAATCCGCAGCGTCATCTGGCCCGCCGCGCCGGTGGCGCCGACGACGGCGATGCTGACCCCGGCGGCCATCAGGCCGCTGCCTCCAGCTCGCCCACGATCAGGTCTCCCATCTCGCGCGTGCCGATGCTCTTGCCGCCGGGCCCGGCGATGTCGCGCGTCCGGTGGCCTTGTTCCAGCACCCGGCTCACGGCGGCATCGACGCGATCCGCATCACGACCCATATTGAGAGAGTACCGCATCAGCATCGCTGCCGACAAAACGGCCGCGATCGGGTTGGCGATCCCCTGCCCGGCGATATCCGGGGCCGTGCCGTGCACGGGCTCGTAGAGGCCCACCCGCCCACCGAGCGAGGCCGAGGGCAGCATGCCCATGGACCCGGCCAGGATGGCCGCCTCGTCGGACAGGATGTCGCCGAACGTGTTCTCGGTGACGATCGTGTCGAACTGCGTGGGTCGGTGCACGAGGGCCATGGCGCAGTTGTCGACGAGCACGTGATCGAGGGTCACGTCGGGATAGTCCTTGGCCACGCGCGTGACGACCTCGCGCCACAGCTGCGACACCACCAGGACGTTGGCCTTGTCCACCGAGGTCAGCCGCTTGCGGCGCTTGCGCGCTACCTCGAAGCCCATGCGGGCCACGCGCTCGATCTCGCGCGAGGTGTACGCCATCGTGTTGACGGCCCGGGCCGAGCCGTCGGCGAAGTGCTCCACGCCACGCGGCTCGCCGAAGTACAGCCCGCCGGTCAGCTCGCGGATCACCATGATGTCGGTGCCCTCGACGACCGAGCGCTTGAGCGGCGAGGCGTCCACCAGCATCGGAAAGCACGTGGCGGGGCGCAGGTTCGCGTAGAGATCGAGCTCCTTGCGCAGGCCCAGCAGGCCCCGCTCGGGCTTGCTCTCCTGCGGCAGGCCATCCCACTTCGGCCCGCCGACCGCTCCGAACAGGATGGCGTGAGCGCCCTGACAGAGCTTGAGCGTCTCGGCCGGCAGCGGGTGACCGCCCGCGTCGATGGCGCTACCGCCGATCAGTGCCTGCTCGAACTCGAAGCTGGTCCCCGACTGCTTGGCGATCGCGCGCAAGACGCGCACCGCCTCCGCGGTGACTTCCTGCCCGATACCATCACCAGGCAGCACGGCGATCTTGAACACGCTCATCGCGGGATCAGCCCTTTCTCTTCGATCGTGTTGGGGTTCAGGCCATCCCCGACGACGGCGCGTCCTTGCCGGCGGCTTCCACCGGGATCGGAGCGGGTGGACGGCCGACGACGACGCGACGGACGGGCCCCGACAGCGCGTAGCCGCCGAAGACCAGGAACAGAAAGACCTCGTGCATGGTGGCGACGACCATGACTGCGAGCACGACCACCAGCAGGGTCTCCACCGGGCGGCGCCGGGCGAAGTCCACCTCCTTGAACGACCAGTAGCGGAAGGTGGAGACCATCAGGAGCGCCAGCACGTAGGTCGCGATCGCGATCGCCACCCGGACGACCCGCGGCGCGACCTCGCCCCCCAGGAGGATCACCAGGGAGGCGACGACCCCGGCGGCCGCCGGGGTGGAGAGGCCGATGAAGAACCGGCGATCCACGCTCCCCGTCTGCACGTTGAACCGGGCCAGCCGCAGGGCCCCGCAGATCACGAAGAGGAACGCGCCGAACCAGGCGGCGCGCCCCAGGTCGTGCAGCGCGAACGAATACATCATGAACGCCGGGGCCACGCAGAACGAGATCACGTCGGCCAGCGAGTCGTACTCCACGCCGAACTGGCTGGTGGCCTTCATGAGACGCGCCACGCGGCCGTCGAGCAGGTCCATGATCATCGCCACGAAGATGGCCAGCGCGGCCTCGGTGTAGCGATGATCCACCGTCAGCAGCAGGGCGAAGAACCCACAGAAGAGATTGCCGGTGGTCAGCAGGCTGGGGAAGAGGAAGATCCCCTGCCGCCGCCGCTCCCGTAGCTCCTGCCAGGGCCGCCGCCGCGGCCGCTTGCTCCTTCGCGTGATCATCGCAGCACGCCGATCACCGTGGTGCCCCCGGTGACGCGCTCGCCGACCCGCACCGTGACCTCGGTGCCGCGCGGCATGTAGCAATCGGTCCGCGAGCCGAAGCGGATCATGCCCAGCCGGTCACCGGCCCAGAGCTTGTCGCCCGACCCCACCCGGCAGACGATGCGCCGCGCGACCACGCCGGCGATCTGCACGACCGTCACGCGGGCGTGGTCGCCCTGCAGACGGATCGCACAGCGCTCGTTGGCCTCCGCAGTCGGGTCGTAGGCCGCCGCGAAGCCGCCCGGCGTGTACACGGTGGCCGTCACCACGCCGTCGATCGGGGAGCGGTTGATGTGGACATCGAGCGGCGAGAGGAAGATCGCGACCCTCACCGAGGGGCCCACGAACGGATCGACGGCGTCTTCGATCGACAGCACCCGGCCGTCGGCCGGCGACAGCAGGCCGCCGACCACCGACGGGATCGCGCGCTCGGGGTCGCGATAGAACCCGACCGAGGCCATGGCGGCCGCCGCGAACGGCAGCGCCAGGCGACGGCGGCCGAGCAACGCCAGTCCGAGTGCGATCGCGCCCGGCACGACGATGAACGGCCACCCCTCCTTGGCGATCGGAAGCTTGATCCCCATCTACTCTCTCGTCGGCTTGATCCAGGACATCATGGAGCGCAGTCGCTTGCCGACCTCTTCGATCTGGTGATCGGCGTCGCGCCGCCGCATGGCCAGGAAGCCCGCGCGGTTGGCCTGGTTCTCCAGCACCCACTCGCGCGCGAACTGGCCGGACTGGATCTCGCCCAGGATCTTCTTCATCTCGACCTTGGTCTCGTCGCTCACGATGCGCGGGCCGCGGGTGTAGTCGCCGTACTCGGCGGTGTCGGACACGGAGTACCGCATGTAGGCCAGGCCGCCCTGGTAGAACAGGTCGACGATCAGCTTCATCTCGTGCATGCACTCGAAGTACGCGACCTCGGGCTGATACCCCGCCTCGACCAGCGTCTCGAACGACGCCTTGATCAGATGCGAGATGCCGCCGCACAGCGCGGCCTGCTCGCCGAAGAGGTCGGTCTCCGTCTCTTCCTTGAACGTCGTCTCGATGACGCCGGCCCGGGTGCAGCCCACGCCGCGCCCGTAGGCCAGGGCCATCTCCTTGGCCTTCCCCGTCACGTCCTGCTGCACCGCGACGAGCGCCGGCACGCCGGGGCCCTGGGTGAAGAGATCGCGCATCACGTGGCCGGGGGCCTTGGGCGCGATCATGGTCACGTCCACGTCGGGCGGCGGGACCACCTGGTTGAAGTGAATGTTGAAGCCGTGGGCAAACATCAGCATCTTGCCCTTGGTGAGTCCGCCCCGGATCGACTCCTCGAACACGGAGCGCTGCGTCTGGTCGGGGAGCAGGATCATCACCACGTCGCCCATCTTGGCGGCGTCCGCCACCGGTGCGACCTTGAGGCCGTCCTTCTCCGCCCGGGCCCAGGACTTACCGCCCTTGTAGAGGCCGATGATGACGTCCTGACCGGAGTCGCGCAAGTTCAGCGCGTGGGCGTGGCCCTGGCTGCCATAGCCCATGATCGCGATCTTCTTGCCCTTGAGGAGGCCGAGGTCGGCGTCCTGGTCGTAATAGATCTTGGCCGGCATGTGCGTGTCGTCCTTTCGTGTTCGAGTGTCAGTCCGCGAATCCAACCACGCGCGGATCCTCGGAGACGCGGGGCCGGCTCGACGGCGCCCTCTTCATGCGCGTCTTGGGTCCGCGCGTGATGGCGATCTTTCCGGTGCGCACGACCTCCTGGATGCCGATCGGGCGCAGCAGCTCGATCAGCGCCTCCAGCTTGCCCTCGTCGCCGGTGGCCTCCAGCACGAAGGACACGGGGGTGACGTCGACGACGCGGGCGCGGAAGATGTCAGCCGTCCTCAAGATCTCGGCCCGGTGCTGGGGCTCGGCGTTCATGCGGATCAGCACCAGCTCGCGCTCCACGTGGCTGTCGTCGGTGAGGTCGTTGACCTTGATGACGTCGATCAGCTTGTGCAGCTGCTTCATCACCTGCTCGATGACGAACTCGTCGCCGCTCACCACCAGGGTCATGCGCGACACACTGGGGTCGAGCGTCTCGCCCACCGACAGGCTCTCGATGTTGTAGCCCCGAGCCGAGAACAGCCCAGCCACCCGGGAGAGCACGCCGAACTTGTTCTCGACCAGGACCGAGATCGTATGGCTGCGGGGCTCGCCCCCGTTGGCGCTCACGTCAGAAGCCCGTCTGAGACTTCTCCGCCTTCTCGCGCAGCTCGCGGCTCGGCGGAGCCAGGATCATGTCGGTGTTGGCGCCGCCGGCCGGCACCATGGGGAACACGCACTCGTCCTTGTCGACGATCACGTCGAGAATGACCGGGGCCGGGGTGCTCAGCATCTTCTCGATCGCCGGCACCACCTCGCTCGGCTTGGTGACGCGCAGCCCCACGCAGCCGTAGGCCTCGGCCAGCTTCACCCAGTCGGGAATCTGCGGCAGGTCGATCGCGCAGTAGCGTTCCTTGTAGATGATGCGCTGCCACTGCCGCACCATGCCGTGACCGGCGTTGTTGATGATGACGGTCTTCACCGGCAGGTGCTCGGTGAAGCAGGTAGCCAGCTCCTGGCTGTTCATCTGGAAGGAGCCGTCGCCGTCGATGTTGATCACCTGCTTGTTCGGATGGGCGGCCTGCACGCCCATGGCGGTGGGCAGCCCGTAGCCCATGGTGCCCAGCCCGCCCGAGGTGAACCACGCCCGCGGGTGCTTGAACTTGTAGTACTGCGCGGCCCACATCTGGTGCTGGCCCACCCCGGTCACGATCATGGCCTCGCCGCGCGTGAGGTTGGAGATCTCCTGGATCACGTACTGGGGCTTGATGACGTCGTCACTCCAGTCGTAGCGGAGCGGCTGGGCCTTCCTCCATTCGGCGATCTGCGCGTGCCACGGCCGCCGCGCCTCGTGGCCGGCCGCCAGCTCTTTCTCCTGCTTCACGGCGTCCACCAGCGCACGCAGCACGCGGCGGCAATCGCCCACGATCGGCACATCGACCTTGATGTTCTTGGAGATCGAGGAGGGATCGATGTCGATGTGGATGATCTCGGCGTGCGGCGCGAAGGCATCGACCTTGCCGGTGACCCGATCGTCGAAGCGGGCGCCCACCGAGACCAGCACGTCGGAGTGGTGCACCGCGAAGTTCGCGTAGTACGTCCCGTGCATGCCGAGCATCTCCAGCGACAGCGGGTGCTCGGACGGGAACGCCCCCAGGCCCATCAGCGTGGTGGTGACCGGAATCTGGGTGAGCTCGGCCAGCTCGAGCAGCTCGGCGCTGGCGTCGGCCGAGATCACGCCGCCGCCCACGTAGAGCACCGGCTGCTTGGCGCGGACCAGCGCCCGGGCCGCCCGCTTGATCTGACCCGGGTGGCCGTCGTAGTTCGGGTTGTAGGAGCGCATCACGACCTTCTCGGGCCAGATGAGCTCCGTCTCCTTGACGAGGATGTCCTTGGGCAGATCGACGTGCACCGGACCGGGCCGGCCCGTCACCGCGATGTGGAACGCCTCGCGGATGATGGGTCCCAGGTCCTTGCCGTCCTTCACCAGGAAGTTGTGCTTGGTGGCCGAGCGGGTGATGCCGACGTTGTCGGCTTCCTGGAAGGCGTCGTTGCCGATCAGGTGGGTCGGGACCTGTCCGGTGAACGCCACGATGGGAATCGAATCCATCATGGCGTCCTGCAGCGCCGTCACGAGATTCGTGCAGGCCGGTCCCGAGGTGACCAGGCACACGCCGACTCTCCCGGTCGAGCGCGCGTAGCCCTCCGCCGCGTGGCCGGCCGCCGCCTCCTGGCGAACCAGGATGTGGCGCAGCCCCTCGAAGTCGTACAGCGCGTCGTAGATCGGCAGCACGGCGCCGCCGGGCAGGCCGAAGATGAGGTCGACGCCTTCCCGCTTCAGACACTCGAGCAGAATCCGCGCCCCTGGCAATCTCACGGTTTCCTCCTGGGAGGCCCCGAAATGGCCCGCCAATCTACATGGGGGCCCCGACATGGCCCCCAAACCCCCCAACGGTCGTCGCACCCCGGCGGAGCCGGGGCGCGCCTCGTTCCCACGCGCACGGTCGCCCTAGGCATGCGGGGCGCCTTCCGCGGACGCCTCGCGCGCCTTGATGCGCGCCTGGGCCGCGCTCAGCCTGGCGATGGGAATCATGAACGGTGAGCACGACACGTAGGTCATGCCGACCCGGTGACAGAATTCGACGGACGACGGCTCGCCGCCGTGCTCGCCGCAGATGCCGATCTTGAGATCGGGCCGCGTCCGCCGGCCGCGCTCGATGCCGATCTTGACCAGCTCGCCCACGCCCTCCTGGTCCAGCACCGAGAACGGGTCGTGCGGCAGCAAGCCCTTCTGGAGATACTCGGGCAGGAACTTGGCGACGTCGTCGCGGCTGTAGCCGAACGTCATCTGGGTGAGATCGTTGGTCCCGAACGAGAAGAACTCGGCGTCCTGGGCGATCTTGTCGGCGATCAGGGCCGCCCGCGGCACCTCGATCATGGTGCCCACGGTGTACTTGACCGTGACGCCCATCTCCACCAGCACGGCGTCGGCAACCTTCTTGGTGTTGCCGTAGGTCAGCTTCATCTCGCCCACCGTGCCGGTCAGCGGGATCATGATCTCCGGCTCGACCTTCACCCCCTGCTCGACAGCCGTGCACGCCGCTTCCATGATGGCCCGCACCTGCATGGCGTAGATCTCCGGCGAGGTGATCCCGAGGCGGCAGCCGCGATGGCCGAGCATCGGATTGGCTTCGCGGAGCGCGTCGATCTTGGCCAGCCGCTCGTCCAGCGCGTCCTTGCGGGCCTGGTTGATGCCGAGCGCATCCAGGCGCGCGCGCTCCTCCAGCATCTCCCGGTACTCCTTGGGATTGGCCAGGAACTCGTGCAGTGGCGGATCGAGCAGCCGGATCGTGACCGGCAGCCCCTCCATGGCGCGGAAGATGCCGATGAAATCCTCGCGCTGGAACGGCAGGAGCTTGCTGACCGCGGCCCGCCGCGCGACGGTGTCGGAGGCCATGATCATCTCGCGCACGATCGAGATCCGATCGGCGGCGAAGAACATGTGCTCGGTGCGGACCAGGCCGATGCCCTCGGCGCCGAACTCGCGCGCCCGGCGCGCGTCCTCCGGCGTGTCGGCGTTGGCCCGGACGCCGAGCGTCCGGTAGCGGTCGGCCCAGGCCAGAAACTCGCGCGCGGCGCCGGTCACTTCGGGGGCCGACAGCTTGATGACGTCGATGATGACCTCGCCCGTCTCGCCGTCGATCGAGATCACGTCACCCTCGCGGACCGTCCGGCCGCCCGCCTCGAAGGTCCGCCGGTCTTCGTGGACGACGATCCCGCCGGCGCCCACGATGCACGGCTTGCCCATGCCCACCGCCACCACGGCGGCGTGCGACGTCCGCCCGCCGCGCGCGGTCACGATGCCCTCAGCGGCGTACATGCCGGCCACGTCCTCGGGCGACGTCTCGGGCCGCACCAGGATCACCTGACGGCCCTCCTTGGCCCACTCCACCGCGCGGTCGGCGTCGAACACGACCTGCCCCACGGCACCGCCCGGCGCGGCGGCGAGCCCGCGGGCCAGCAGGCGTCCGCCCGTGACGGCACGCTCGCGCTCACTGCCGTCGAGGAGCGGCACGTACAGCTTCGCGAGGTCGCGCGGATTCACGCGCAGGAGCGCGGTGTGCTGGTCGATGACCGACTCCTGCACGAGGTCGACGGCCACCCGGACCGCCGCACTCGCCGAGCGCTTGCCCGACCGGGTCTGCAGGAGATAGAGCTTGCCCTCCTGGATCGTGAACTCGATGTCCTGCATGTCCTTGTAGTGACGCTCCAGGCGGCCGGCGATGGCGAGGAGCTCGTCGTAGATCTCCGGCATGCGGCGCTGCAGATCGTCGATGTGCTCGGGCGTCCGGATGCCGGCCACCACGTCCTCGCCCTGGGCGTTGGTCAGGAACTCGGCGTAGAAGCGGCGCTCGCCGGTACGCGGATCGCGCGTGAAGCCGACACCCGTGCCGGATTCGTCCCCGAGGTTGCCGAAGACCATCGACATCACGGTCACCGCCGTGCCCCACTCGGCGGGGATGGAGTTGATCCGCCGGTACTCCACCGCCTTCTTGGCGAACCACGAGTCGAAGACGGCGTTGATGGCCAGGCGCAGCTGCTCGCGCGGATCTTGCGGGAACGGATGGCCGGTGCGGGAGGTGACGAGATCCTTGAAGGCCTCGACGAGCTTGCGCAGCTCGGCGGCCGGCACCTCGGGATCGCTGGCCACGCCGAGTCGACTCTTGACCGCATCGAGCTGCGCGTCGAACGCCTCGCGCTTGATCCCGAGCACCACGCTGCCGAACATCATGATGAAGCGCCGGTAGCAGTCCCACGCGAACCGCTCGTTGCGCGTCCACGCCGCCAGCCCATCGACCGTCGCGTCGTTGAGGCCCAGGTTGAGGACGGTCTCCATCATGCCGGGCATCGACACCCGGGCGCCGGAGCGGACGGACACCAGCAGCGGCCGTTGCGCGTCGCCCAGCGTGAGCCCGGCATCCTGCTCCAGCCGGGCGAGGTTCTCGAGGATCTGCTCCCACAGCCCTTCCGGCCACTGGTGTCCAGCCCGGTTGTAGTGGGCCCACGCTTGCGTGGTGATCGTGAAGCCCGGCGGCACCGAGATGCCGAGGTTCGTCATCTCGGCCAGCTCGCAACCCTTGCCACCCAGCAGGTTGCGCATCAAGGAGGAGCCTTCCGCTTTGCCGCGACCGAAGGAGTAGACGAATTTGGTCATGCGATGCCTCGTCTCCGTGCCGGGGCGTCGAAAAAGTCTTTTAAGCCTACAGGATAGCGAACGGCACTGTCAACGAACGGCAACCGTCTCCTCCACGCAAACGAAAAGGGCCACGGGTCGCTCACCCGTGGCCCTTGATCTCACCTCGATGGCCACGGGCGGAGCAGCCTGCCCGTGGCATCCGCCGAATCGCTACGCCGCGGATGCTCCGGGCAGGCCCGGCAGCGCCAGAATCGGTACTACGACGACTGGCGACAGCACGCGCGGAGTGAACTGTGTCATGGTGGTGCGGAGTATACGCACGGCCCCTGAGAGGGTCAAGTCTGGCGCCGGCCGCGCCGGGGAGTGCCCGGCGTCTCCGGCTCGACGACCAGTTCCTCGACCGCCCCGATGTGCTCGAGCATCGCCTGTCGGGCGGCCTGACTGTCCCGCCGATGCACCGCGTCGAGGATCCGGCGATGATCCTCGTGCGAGCGTTGCGGGCGGCCCGGCGTGTTCAGCGACTCCTCGCGGCTCTGCGTGAGCAGATCCATGATGGCGTGCGTGATCCGCGTGATGGCGCGGTTGTGCGCCGCGGCGCCGATGGCGGCATGGAACTGGGCGTCCTGCGCCAATCCGGTGCGGTTGGCCGCGATTTCCCGGGCCTGCTCGTCCAGGATGCGCTCCATCTCCTGGATTTCCTCGGGCGTGGCCCGCTCGGCGGCCAGCGCCGCGAGCGAGGGCTCCAGCACGCGTCGCGCCTCGAACAGCTCGGCGATGGCCTCGCGCTGCGAGACCATGAGGAGCGCCAGGGGCTCCACCAGGGACTCGATGGACGCCTCACGCACGAACGTGCCTTCACCGGGCCTGATCTCCACCAGGCCGAGGCTCTCCAGGGCCCGCAGGGCCTCCCGCACGGAGGTCCGGCTGACCACGAACTTGTCGGCCAGATCACGCTCGGGCGGCAGGCGATCGCCGCCCTTGAGTCGCCCCTCGGCGATCATCGACTTCACCTGCCGGGCGATCTCCTGGTAGATCCGCGTCGACTTGATCGGCGTGACGTTCGGCCACTCCATGGTCGACTAGCCTAGCGCGGGCCCTGTCGGAAGGAAACTGCCGATGTCAGGCGGGGTGGCTCGCCGCCGGCGTGCGGCGTCCCCGTCGCAGCCAGGGCGACAGCGCCGGCAGCAGGAAGAAGAGCAGCGCCAGCGCCGTGATGGCCCCGGCGATGGGGCGCGTGAAGAAGATCGAGAGCGACCCCTGCGACATGATCAGGCTTTGCCGCAACGCATTCTCGGCCAGGTCGCCCAGCACCAGGGCCAGGACCAGGGGCGCCAGCGGGTAGTCGAGCTTCTTGAACACGTAGCCGATGACGCCGAAGAGCAGCATGTACCAGATGTCGATCATGCTGTTGTGCACCGCGTAGGAGCCGATGGCGCACACGACGACGATGAGCGGCGTGAGGATGGCGAACGGAACCCTGAGGATGGCCGCGAACAACGGCACGAAGGCCAGCACCATCAGCACGCCGATGATGTTGCCCGTGTACATCGAGGCAATCAGCCCCCACACGAACTCGGGATTCTCCTTGAACAGCATCGGCCCCGGCTGCAGCCCCCAGATGATGAGCCCGCCCAGCATCACGGCGGCCGTCGGCGAGCCCGGAATGCCCAGCGTGAGCATCGGCAGCATGGCCGCCACGCCGGCGGCGTGGGCGGCGGTCTCGGGGGCCACCACGCCCTCCAGCTCGCCCTTGCCGAAGCGGTCGGCGCTCTTGGAGAAGCGCTTGGCGAAGGCGTAGCTCATGAACGAGGCCGGGGTGGCCCCGCCCGGCTTGAAGCCCATCCAGAAGCCGATGAAGGAGCCGCGCACGAACGTGCGCCAGTAGCGCGGCAGGATCTTCCAGGTGTCGAGCACGACCTTGAGATTCATGCCGGTGGTGGTGCCCTGGAACTTCAGCCCCTCCTCCACCGACAGCAAGATCTCGCCGATGCCGAAGAGCCCGATGACGGCGATGATGAAGTCGAAGCCCTTCATCAGCTCCGTGACCCCAAACGTCATGCGGAGCTGGCCCGTCACGATGTCGAGCCCCACGGCGGCCAGGATGAACCCGAGCAGAATCGACACCAGCGATTTGAGCGGATTGCCGCCGCCGAGCCCGACGAACGAC
>Ga0111539_10008349_pt1 | contig 13179 bp, 7 predicted proteins | sample RhiMethybrSRZTD1_FD_79667 | JGI IMG/M metagenome (GOLD analysis project Ga0111539, IMG submission 79667) | Populus rhizosphere microbial communities from Tennessee, USA - Rhizosphere MetaG P. TD hybrid SRZTD1 (version 2) (version 2) | ecosystem: Host-associated > Plants > Roots > Rhizosphere >...
CAGCGGCACGTGCGTGTTGACGTAATGACTGACGAACGCCTCCGGATCCTCGGGATCCGAGAAGCTGATCGTGATCTTGACGGGCATGGCCGAGGTGTACCAGGCCCCCGGCGCCGTGCCGTCGCTGTAGCCGCCGCCGGTGACGTCGTCGCGCCGCTCCATCGACAGGAGGTCGCCGCTGTCGCCGGCCGGCCAGTTCGCCGGCGGCGTCTGGTCGACCAGGTTGCCGTCGATGTCGCGCAGCGTGAGCTGCTCACCGGTGTTGGTCAGCGACAGGTTGCCGAGCTGGACCGGCGACACCCCGGTGAGCGAGGTGCGCTGGCCGTCGACGTCCGGCCCCTGCAGCTGGCCGATGACCAGGTAGGCGCCCGCCTCGAGCAGCGTGGGGGTGTCGATGGTGTAGGACGCCGCGCCGGTGCCGGCACCCTCGATGGTCCAGCCGGACAGGTTGAGCTCGGCGCCGGAGGTGTTGCGGATCTCGATCCACTCGTCCTCCGAGGTGACGCCGTTGCCGTACCAGTTGACCTCGCTTATCACGACGTCGCGCGGTCCGGCGGTGTCGCCGACCGGACGGATCTCGACCACGATGCTCCCGGTGATCGCCGGATAGACATCGTCGCGCACCGTGAGGGTGACGTCGGGGTTGGGCGTGTTGTTCTGCATGGTGAGGCTGGCGGTGCCGTCGATGATCGGCTCGAACGAGTTCTCGCCGCTCATGGTGCCGGCGCTGGCGGTCACCGAGATGGTGCTGTCGTAGGTGTCGATGACCTGCGAGTCGTCGCTCGAGCTGTAGGCGGTCACGGTCATGGTGAAGTCGACGCCGGCGCGCGGCGGGTCGGGTGTCAGCTCGATGGTGAAGTGGTCGAACAGGTCGGGGTCGCTGTTGCCGGCGCCCGGCGTGCCGCGGTCGACCGTCTCGGCGCTGGTGGTGTCGTCGCCGTCGAGCAGGCTCCAGGTGTACCAGGCGCCGGACAGCGCGCCGTCGCCGTAACCGCCGCCGGTGAGGTCGTCGCGCCGCTCCATCGAGAAGTCGCGCACGTTGGTGCCGGCCGGCCAGGCGCCGGGCGGCGTCGAGTCGATGACGGTGCCGTCCGGATCGCGGAGCACCAGCTGTTCGCCGCTGTTGCCGAGCGAGATCGGCTGCAGCTGCACGCCGCTCACGCCGGTCAGCGAGGTGCGGGAGCCCGGCTGGTCGGCTCCCTGCTTGGCCGCCAGAATGAGATAGCCGCCGGCGGCCAGCTCGGTGCCGTTGTCGATGCGGATCGCGCCGCCGCCGCTGGAGCCGCCGGCCGCGTCGATCGTCCACTCCGACAGCTGGAGGGCTGCGCCCGACAGGTTGCGGAGCTCGATCCACTCGTCGCCGGTGTCGTCGCCGCTGCCGAACCAGTTGACCTCGTTGATGACCACCGCGCGCAGCGCTGCCTGATCGCCGGGGGGCGCCACCCGGATCGGCGCGGACGTCCCGGTGATGTTCGGGTTCATGTCGTCGGTGACGGTGAAGGTGACGGCGTCGGCCGGCGTGTCGAGCTGTACGACCAGGTCGGCCTGGCCGCGCTCGAGCGGCTGCTCGTTGACCGCGCCCGACAGGGTCCCGGTCGAGGCGGTGATGGACACGCTGCTGTCGTAGCCGAGCACGCTCCCCTCGTCGCTGGAGCTGTACGCGATGACGTGGACGGTCATGTCGCGGGTGGCGAGCGGGAGGGCGGGCTCGACCTCGATGGTGAAGTGGTCGAAGCCGGCGTTCGGATCGGCGTCGTAGCGCGGGCGTGCGTCGATGTGGGGACCGCCGTCGGCGCGATCGCCCCCGCCGCCTCCGCCGCACGCGGCGAGGGCGGCCAGCGGGGCGGCGAGGAGAGGACGGTGCCAGAACCAAGCGAAACGACCCATGCTCGTCATGCTATCGCAGACCTGCTGGCGGATCGCAGCTGGTATCATGGCGCCGATGATCGTGGAGGCCGCCCAGGAAGCGCCCCAGGTGCTGAAGGGCCTGCCGGGGCCGGCGGTCTTCATGCTCCTCGTGCAGGTCGCCGTGCTGCTCCTGGCGGCGCGCCTCGGCGCCGAGCTGGCCAAGCGCTCCGGCCTGCCGGCCGTCGTCGGTGAGCTCGCCGCCGGCATCGTGGTCGGTCCCAGCATCTTCGGCCACTACTTCCCCGGCGCCTTCGCCGCGGTATTTCCGCGCGATCAAGCCCAGTTCTATCTGCTCGACGTGGTGGGAACGCTCGGGATGGTGTTGCTCCTGCTCTTGACCGGGCTGGAGACCGATCTCCGCCTGCTGCGCAACCTGGGGCGCGCCGCATTTATTGCGTCGGGCATGGGGATGGTCATCCCGTTCGCCTTCGGGCTCGGGCTCGGCCTCATCATGCCGATCGACTACCTGAACGACCCCGACCGGCGAGTCCTGTTCGCCTTCTTCGTCGCCACCGCGATGTCCATCTCGGCGATGCCGGTCATCGCCAAGATCTTGATGGACCTCGACCTGACCAAGCGGAACATCGGGCTGGTCATCCTGTCGGCCGGCGTGGTCGACGACACGGCCGGCTGGCTCATCCTCTCGGTCATCGCCGGCGTCGCGTCGCACGGCGAGGTCCGCATCGGCGGGCTCCTCGAGACGGTCGGCCTCTTGATCGGCTTCCTGGTCGCGGTCGGCTTCGTCCTCTATCCGCTCTCGCGCTGGTTGATGTCGTTCGTCAACCGGCGCTTCCGGACGCCCGACGCCGACCTGGTCCTCATCTTGCTCATGACGCTGGCCTGCGCGGCCGCCACCGAGCACATCGGGGTGCACGCGGTGTTCGGCGCCTTCATCTGCGGGACCATGTTCCGCCAGGTGCCGCACCTGAAGGACGAGACGGTCCACAAGCTGGAGTCGTTCGTCTTCGCCGTGCTGGCGCCGATCTTCTTCGGCATCGTCGGGCTCAAGGTCGACCTCTGGCAGCTGGGCGGCGGCGGCTGGCTGGCCATCGTGCTGGCGGTGGCCTGCCTCGGCAAGCTGGTCGGCTGCACGCTCGGCAGCATCTGGGGCGGCCTGCGCTTCTGGGAGGGTTTCTCGATCGCGGTGGCGATGAACGCGCGCGGCGCCATGGAGCTGGTGGTCGCGACCATCGGGCTGTCGCTCGGCATCCTCAACCCGCAGATGTTCTCGATCATCGTCATGGTGGCCATCCTCACCTCGTTCGCCGCTCCGCTCGGGCTGCGCATGACCATGAAGAAGGTGCGGATGACCGACGAGGAGTCGCGCCGCATCCTGGCGCAGGAGAGCAAGGGCGCGTTCGACCCGGAGCGCGTCCGGGTCCTCTTGCCGTCGGCCGGTGGTCCCAACGCGGCGTGCGCGGCGGTCCTGGCGCAGGGCATCGCGCGGCGCAGCGCGCACCCGGTCGAGGTGCTGAGCGTCAAGGCGCCGGTGCCCTGGCTCGACCGCCTCAAGATCCTCTTCGGCCGCCCGGCCTACGTGACCGACGACGTCAAGCAGGTCCAGCAGCAGATCGTGATCGTGCGCGAGATGATGCTGGCGGCGGGACTGCCTCCCACCGTACGCCAGGTGGAGAGCCGCAGCGCGGCGGAGGCGATCCTGGACGAGGCGCGCAAGGACTTCGACCTCCTGTTCATGGGCGCGTCGCGCCGGGCCAACTCGCTCGGCGGCCCGGTCCTCGAGGAGATCGTGCGGCACGCCCCCTGCCACCTGGCGGTGGTCAAGGCAGGTCCCAGCGTGGCGCCGTACAAGGACATCCTGGTCCCGTTCGACGGCGGCGTGTTCGCGCGGGTCGCGGTCGAGTTCGGGGTGCGCTACGCCGAGGCGACCGGCGCCAACCTCACCATCGCGCTCATGATCGAGCGCATGCCCCAGGCGGCGCGGCTGGCCGTGGAGGAGACGTCCGTCGGCGTCGACGCCGAGCGCCCGGCTCCCGAGGCCGACCTCGATCGGGTCTCGCGCATCTTCCGCGCCACTGACCTGCGCCCGACCGTGATGCGCCTGGCCTACGACCCGACCTCGAGCGCGATCAACGACGAAGCGTCGAGCGGCCGATACGATCTCGTCATCATCGGGGCGGAGAACCGCGCGATCCGCCACCGCCTGTTCTTCGGCTACAACAGCGAGCGCCTGCTCGCCAACGAGCACGTCGCCGTCGCCATCATCGTCCCCAACGTCACCAAGCTCGAGGATTAGCGCGGAGCAGGCCGGCTGCGACGGCGTCACGCCGATGGCGCCACCCCGCAACGGCGGCCAGGCCACCGACTCCGGGCGCCGCATCCGTATGCGCGCCTGCGCGAACTGCTTCTCGTGACCGCGACAGTGGCCGGTCAGCCGAGTTGCCGATCCGGCGCGCGACCGGCGCAGGACCGGGGAATGACTCGCCAGCGCGTGGGCATCCCGGTTGCAACCCGCGCCGCCCACCGGGACACACGCGAGAAGCGTTCATGCCGCACTGGGTTGGCTTCGAATATCGCGACTTCTTCGATGTCCCTCGCTCCATCGTCCTCTCGCTCGAGGACCGCCTGGTGCTGCTCGAGTCGGCCTTCTGCGACGCCGACTCCGACTACAGCGAGCACTACCAGCTCTACCTCCTGCCTCCCGGCACCGATCTCTCCGGCAGCTGGTCCGACCTGGCCACCTCCGCCATCCGCCGTCTCGGCGCCATCCCGGTCTCCCACGTCCAGTTCGACCCGTCACGTCGGCGCCTGCTCAACGTCAGCTCCCTCGGTCCCCTCCTCCGCTGAGCGGTATCGCGCGGGGCGGCGGCCGGCCTCGCCGCACTTGACGAGGGCGATGCGGAAGAGGATGGGGCCGACCAGGGCGTCGAACGCGACGACGGCGGCGATGAGGGAGAGTGCCGAGGTGTCGGGGAAGGAGGCGGCGACGAGGGCGGCGAGGGCGAGGGCGAGGTCGGCCTGGGGCAGGAGACCGAGGCCGCCGAGCCGTCGCACCGGGTCGGGGGCGCCTGCCATGCGCGCGCCGGCGCGCCAGCCGAGGACGAGACCGACCGCCCGCGCGGTGACCAGCAGCAGGGCCCCGAGGCCGACGGCCGAGAAGGAGCCGAGCGGGATGGTGGCGCCGGCGACCGAGAAGAAGGCGACATAGACCGGCAGCGTGATCGGCTGCATGTCGGTCAGGACGCGGGGGCCCAGGTCGGTGCCGTTGCGCAGGAAGATGCCGGCGGCCAGCGCGAGCGCGAGCGGATCGAGCCCGATGCGCGGCCCGAGCTCGGCGGCGGCGAAGGCGAGCCCGACGGCGAACAGGGTGCCGCCGGCCCGCCACTTGCGCAGGAAGGCGGCGAACCCGAACCCCGCGCCCACGCCGAAGGCGAGCGACCCGAACAGGGTCCAGGCCAGCTTGCCGGCCACTCGCAGGGCGTCGCCCGGCGTGGCGCGCAGCGCGGCGGCGACCGGCACTGCGACGGCGGTGAGCGCGATGAGCAGGAGCGAGGTCAGGACGACGATCGCCATGACCGAGCGGATGAGCGGACCCTCCGCCTCGGCGTCGTCGCGAAGCGCGATGGTGACGGCGGGCGACGACGCGGTGAGCGGCAGGGCGATGAGGACGCAGAGGACGAGTGCGCCCACCGTGTCGAGCCCGGCGAGGAAGGGGAGGGCGCCGCGCGCGGCGAAGGCGACGCCACTGATGACGGCGATCGAGGTCACCACCGTCACGACGGTGATGGCGATGGAGCCGCGCAGTCTGGGTGCCAGCGAGGGAAAGTGCAGCTCGGCGCCGGCCAAGAGCGCGATGAACGGCGCCGCCAGGCCGCGGAACAGGTTGAGCCCTTCGACCATCTCGGGCGACACCAGGTCGAGCACCTCGGGACCGACGATCGCGCCGGCCAGGAGGTAGGCGGTGATGCGCGGCACGCCGATCTGTGCGACCAGCGAGCCGGCGAGGACGGCGGTGAGCAGGAGGAAGCCGCACGACAGCGTGATGCCGGCCGGACCGCTCCCCACCAGATCGACCGGCGCGAACTGGCGGGCGGCCTGCATCAGGAGCCCGAGAACGACGAGGAGGAGGATGCGCATGCTCTAGCTCCAGCCCTCGTCCGGGTCGCGGTCGACGCCGGGCAGACGCGGCGGTGGCATCGGCGGCGGCGGCGGCGGCGGCCGGCTGGTGTCGATGGGCTCGGCGATCCGCGCGAAGGTGCCGGTCGCTTCGCGCGGCTGCGGCGCCAGGCCGCTGGGCGACTCGGTGGCCAGCGGCACCGCGTAGGCGTCCGGGTAGAGCTTGCGCAGGATGAGCTGGGTGACGATCTCGGTGGCGACCGCACCGCCGATCACGGTGGTCACCATCCACGACACGGTCGACCCCACGTACAGGTCCTGCGCGCTCACCACGATGGCGATGGCGAGCGCGCCCATCGGGGCCAGGGCGATGCGCACCCGCTCCTCGTGGTTGAGGCCGCCGAGCTCGATGTGGAGCTGCTCGCTCAGCCGGCTCTCGCGGGCCAGGAAGACCCCGAGCACCTTGCCGACCAGACGGCCGGCGACGAAGAGGAGCAGGAGGACCCAGCCCTGCCAGGCGGTCACCTCCCACATGGCGCCGGCCACCACCAGGAAGACGAGGTAGATCGGCCGCTCGAGCTTGACCAGCGCCACCCGCACCTGCTCCTTCCAGGTCCCGGGGAAGTTGAAGATGAGGGCGCCGGCGATGAAGCAGACCGCCACCGGCGAGAGGCGGAGGAAGCTCGCCATCCCGGCCGCCAGCGCGATCGATCCCAGCATGAGCACGGTGATCTCCGCGCGGCCGCGGAAGGCGTTCAGCACCGCGTAGATGACCGCCCCGAGCGCCGTGCCCATCCCGAGCGTCACGAAGATCCAGGCGAAGGCCGGCAGCTGCCAGCCGACCTCGTGCCCGCTCGGCCGCCAGAAGGCGGCGACCAGGACCAGCCCGATCATCGCGCAGCCCTCCTGCAGCTGGACCAGGGGCGCGATGCGATCGGCGGACGGCCCCTCCGGGTTGGGCGCCGGTGGACGCACCCCGATGATCGCCGCGGTGCCGAGGATGATGGCGTCGCGCAGGAAGGTGCCGTGCCCGAGGCCGTCGGTCATGAGCAGGATGAGGCCGCAGGCGCCGACGATGGCGGCGAACGGCAGCACGCTGGTGAGCAGCAGGGCGGGCCCCACCCCGCGCGGCAGCGCCTCCAGACGCCGGACGTCGAAGCGGAAGCCGATCGAGAAGCCGATCCACCCCAGGCCGAGCGGGATGAACGGGTGCAGGTACTGGAGGACCGAGCCGGACAGGATCCCGATCTGTTTCGAGTGGGCGATGAGTCCGAAAAGGACGAAGGGGAGGCCGGCGGTGACCACTGCCGTGATGCCGAGCAGCTCCTCGAGCTCCTGCACCTTGGGGTGACTGGCCAGGTAGGCCATGCCGACGATGGCGACCAGGCCGATGATGGCGGTGATGACCTCGAGCGCGGTCGGCGCGCGGCGGACCCGCGCGGGCGGCAGCGGTGCGGGCTCGAGCTTGAAGCCGACCTTGGCCGGTTTGGTCGCTCGCTCGATCGGGATCGGGACCGGCACCGGGATGGCCAGCGTCTCGGGAGGCTGGGCGGTGCCCGCCGCCGCCGCGGCGGCCGGTCCGGCGTCGGCCGGCCCGGCGTCGGCCGGCGGGACCTCGGCGGCCACTGCTTCGTCGTCGGCCGGCCCGGCGTCCGCGACCCGCACCACCTTGGCCGCCGCCGGCTTCTTCTTCTTTTTCGTCTCCTTCTTCTTCTCCGCCGCCGCCGTCTTCCGGTGCGACGTCCTGGCCGCATCGGCCACGCCGACCACCAGGACGACGAGCGCGAGGGCGGCGAGAATCGCCCTCCTCACGAGGCCACCTCGGGCACCGGGGTCGGCTCGAGCTCCAGCTCCTCCTGCTCCTCCTCCTGGCTCGACGTCGGCCCGCCGCCCGGATCCATCCGGTGGCGGCCGCCCGACTCGCCGCTCTTCACCAGCGCGAGCCGGAACAGGACCGGGGCGACCAGCTCGTTCAGGGCCACCACGCCGAACACCAGCGCCGACGCCGAGGCGCCGAACTGGGGGAACGTCTTGGTGAAGAGGAGCGCGAGCGCCAGCGCCAGCCCGGCCTGCGGCATCAGGCCGAAGCCGCCGAACCTGCGCACCACGTCCGGCGCGCCCGACCGGGCGGCCGCCACCCGGTTGCCCACCTGGAAGCCGATCGCCCGGGTCGCCACGAAGAGCGCCGCCGCCGGTCCCACGGAGGCCAGGACGTCGAGGTGGATGGTCGCGCCGGCCACCCCGAAGAAGGCGACATAGACCGGCAGCGACGCCTGCTCGATCTCGCGGTGCAGGCGGTCGCCGAACGGGGTCGTGTTGCGGATGAACATGCCGGCCGCCAGCGCGAGGATGAGCGGGTCGAGGTGCATCCGCATCCCCACCTCGGCCACCACGAACGCGACCGCGACCACGAACAGCGCACCGCTGGTCTTGATGCGGCGCAGGTAGACCGAGATGAAGGCGCCGACCACCACGCCGATGCCCATCGAGCCGAACAGCTCCCAGAACAGCTTCCGGGCGGTCTCGAGGATGTCGGTCTGGGCCCCGAAGGCGCCCTGCGCCAGCGACGAGACGACCGCGAACATCAGGATGACCACCAGGTCGGCCAGCACGACGACGCCGAGGACGGTGCGGATGAGCGGGCCGTCCGCCTCGGTCTCGTCGCGCAGCGCGACCACCACCGCCGGCGACTGGGCCACCATGGTCACGCCGAGCACCAGAGACAGGGTGAGGGCCTGGTTGTGGCTCAGCTCGGCCATGAACGGCAGGAGCGAGCGGGCGAAGTAGACGACGACCGCCAGCAGCACCGTGGTGCCGAGCACGCCGCACAGGGTGATCCAGGCGATGCTGCGCATCAGCGGCCGCATCGAGGCGAGGTGCATCTCGCTCCCCGCCGTGAGCGCGATGAGGGCGATGGCGACGCCGTTGAAGATCCTGAGGTGCGAGACGTTGTCGGGCGTGAGCAGACCGAGGACCTGCGGCCCGATGACGATCCCGGCCGCCAGATAGCCGGTCAGCTTGGGCAGACCGAACTGCTTGAACAGCGAGCCGGCGAGGAAGGCGGTGAGGAGCAGGTAGCCGCACGCCAGCGTGGTGGCGGCGGGCGCGCTGCCGATGCCGGCCGCCGGGGCGAACTGCTGCGCCGCGTGCATCAGCAGGCCGAGCACCACGATGAGCAACGCGCGCATCATCGTCCGTTCCGCCTCCCGGGCGGAACCGCCGGCGGCAGGGGGAAGGGCGGCGGGGTATCCTCGCGCGGAAGAGGCGCCAGCCCGCTCGGCGAGGCCGGCACGCCCTCCAGCAGCGCGGGGCGCAGGCGCCGCATGAGGGCGTGTACCGCGACCTCGGTGGCGATGGCGCCGCCGATCACCGTGGTGACCATCCAGGACACCGTCGAGTCGGCGTAGAGGTCCTGCGCGTTGACCACGATGGCGACGGCCAGCGCGCCCATCGGAGCGATGGCGATGCGGGTCTGCTCCTCGTCGCTGAGCTGGGCCAGCCGGTTCTGCCGGACCACCAGGGTCCCGGCGATCTTGCCGAACAGGCGGGCCGGAACGAACAGGAGGAGGAGCAGCCACCCCTGCCAGGCGCCGGGCTGCCACAGCGCGCCGGCGATGACCAGGAACACCAGGTAGACCGGCCGCTCGAGGCGGACCAGGGCCAGGCGCACCTGCTCCTTCCAGCTGCCGGGGAAGTTGAAGAGCAGCGCGCCGGCCAGGAACGAGACCGCGATCGGCGACAGGCGCAGGAAGCTCGACAGCCCGGCCGACAGGCAGATCGAACCGAGCATGAGCAGCGTGACCTCGGCGGTCGACTTGAAGTGGCTGAGGATGGCGTAGATGACGGCGGCCAGCGCGGTGCCCATGCCGAGGGTGACGAACAGCCAGGCGACGCCGGGCAGGTTCCAGCCGACCTCGGGACCGGACGGGCGCCAGAAGGCGGCGACCAGCACCAGGCCGATCATGGCGGTTCCCTCCTGCAGCTGGACGAGCGGCGCGATGCGATCGCCGCGGCTGCCCTCGAGCGTGGGCGCGGCCGCGCGCACCCCGATGATGCCGGCGGTGCCGAGGATGATGGCGTCGCGCAGGAAGGTGCCGTGACCGACGCCGTCGGTCACCACGAGGATGAGGCCGCAGGCGCCGACGATGCCGGCGAAGGGCAGGACGCTGGTCAAGAGCAGGGTGGGGCCGATGCCGCGCGGCAGGCTCTCGACCCGGCGGACGTCGAAGCGGAACCCGATGGCGAACCCGATCCAGCCCAGGCCGAGAGGAAGCGCCGGCTGGATCTCGGCGAGGACCGAGTCGGACAGGATGCCGATGGCGGGATGGTGGGCGACCATCCCGAGCAGCACGAACGGAAAGCCGGCGGTGACCACCTGTGAGATGCCGAGCAGCTCCTCGAGCTCCTGGACGCGCGGATGGCCGGCCAGATAGGCGAGCACCAGGATGACGAGCAATCCCAGGATCGCCTTGACGACCTCGCTGGCGCTCGGCGCGTGGGCGACCGGGGCCGGCACCACCGGTCGTTCGGGCATGGCGACCGGGATGGCGGCGCTGCCCGGCGCCACGTCCGGCGCTCGTGCGGCGGCCGGGACCGGCACCGGGATCGGAATCGGGGCGGCGACCGGCTGGTCCGGAACGGCCTCGGCCGCGGGCTGGGCGAAGGCAGAGCTTGCGCTCGCCGCCAGCACGCTCCAGACGATGGCGACGTGGAGCACCCGACGCACGGGGGCAACCAGATTAACAATGTCGTCGGGGGCGCGGCTACCCTACATCCGGCCCGGAGTGGCGGGCTCAGTCGTCGAACAGCGGGAGAGCCAGCTGCGGGCCGCGCCGCGGCGGCCGCCGGAAGGTGCTGCGGACCGGGCCATCGCCGTCGACCTCGTCGTCACCATTGTGGTGGCGCGGCTTCAGTCCCAGCCTGAGGGCAGTCGATTCGAACAGTGCCGCGATGGTCTCGGCGTAGCGCCCTTCGCCTCGTCCGCGCACATGGAAGCGCGAGTCGTAGCTCCGGCCGTTTCGCGTGTCGCGCACGCGCGACAGGATCTTGTCTGCGCGAAGCGGCATGGCCGCGCGCACGCGCTCCTCGAAGACCGGCGCCACCGCGCCCGGCAGGCGGAGCAGCACCCACCCGGCGCTCGAAGCCCCGGCCTCGCGCGCCCGCGCCAGGAGCGCCGGCAGGTCGCAGTCGTTCAGCCCCGGAATGACCGGCGCCACCATGATGCCGACCGGGACCCCGGCCTTCGCCATCGCCTCGATGACCTTGAGCCGCCGCGCCGGCGCCGGCGCCCACGGCTCGATCGCGCGCGCCGCCTCGGCGTCGAGGAACGCCAGGCTCACCGCCACGCGACAGTCGGCCTCCGCCGCGAGCTGGAGGAAGAGATCGATGTCCCGCTCGACCAGCGCGCTCTTGGTGATGACGCTGACCGGATTGCGGTACTCGAGGCAGACCTCGAGGCACGCCCGGGTCAGCCCGAGCTTGGCCTCGAAGGGCTGGTAGCAGTCGGTCACCCCCGAGAACATCACCAGCTCCCCCTTCCACGACTTCGCCTCGAACGCACCGCGCAACAGCTCCGCTGCCCGCGGCTTGTAGACGATCTTGGTGTCGAAGTCGGTCCCCGCCCCCATGTCGAGATACTCGTGGCTCGGCCGCGCGTAGCAGTTGTGGCTCACCACTCCGTTGGCGATGAAGTCCCCGGTCCCGGTCGTGATGTCGTACAGGACCTGTTTGCCCACCGGCTCGATCGACACAACAGGGGCCGAGCCCTCGATGGCGCGATCGATGTCCTCAGGCACGGCCGCCGTCGATCCGACGAGCGAATCGCCTGGCGCCAGACATCCGACGTGGATCCACCCTCGCTTGCCGAGAAAACGGTGATCGGCGGAGGCGAGGAGACTCGCGCCGTTCTCCAGAGTGATCCGGTACGCCGGGCGGGCTAAGGTCCACTTGTCGAGCACGGTCGTCGGCGTGAAGCGCCGCACGCCGCCCTCGATGTGCGTTCCGATGATGCGATCGCCCGCGCAGAGATCGGCGAGCAATCGCGTCGCGCCGTCCGCCATCAGGACGGGCGTGTCGCCCCCGCCACAGTAAGCGCAAGCATGAATGCATCCCCTGTAGGGATTGACGCTCCAGGAGAAGCCGAGGTCGGGGGAGTCGTTGTGGCTGAGGATCGAGCGCGAGTGATCCTCGAGCAGCGTGACTGACGAAGGGGGCGGGCCGTCGCCCGGGTCGTATTCGATCGCGGTCGACGCAAAGCGATTCGCCGGGTTCGCCGTCGGCCGTTCCCGCATGAAATCACCGTACTGATGATACGTTCAGGATTCCAGCCGAAAACACATGGAATGTCCGAAAGGTGAGATCCCCCCGCCGCGCGCATCGCGCCCGCTAGCCAAGGGCGTCCGTTGGCGTACGGCCGGCGGGGCTCCTCGCAGCGCGTCCCGACCCGGCGGCCGGTGTAGATGACGTGCAGCGCGCCGAGCGCCGCCCGCATCCGCTCCTCGATCGTGCCGGGACCCCGACTCGCGGCCACCGCCTGCCTTGCGTCGCTCGCCGTCACGCCCAGGCCGCGGAGGCCCGCGATGAGGTCACAGTCGACCGCCCGCGCCGCCTTCCCCGCCACGACTGCCTCGCGCCCGAGGATCCTCTCGCGCCCATCCGATGAGTACGTCCGGCGCTTCCGCGGCGCGCGGGTCTTGCCGAACGTCCCCCCCTCGACGCGGTCGAGCAGCGCATCGAGCGCGCGATCCAGCACCTCGGCCAGATCTCCCGACGGCACCTGGTGCCGGAGCAGCGCCTGCGCCCGGAGGAGCTTTCTCTGCGTTGTCCCGCCGATCGTCAGCTGGAGCGCGAACCTCTCGGGCGAGAGCGGCACCAGCTTCTCGGTTCCCTCGGCCGGCCGAGCTCCTTCCCGAGCCGGCGGCGTCGCGGCCGCATGAGGTGGTTCCGGTCGGAGACCGGCGCGACGCCCGAGCCGAGCGCCTCGCTACCAGTCGTACCAGTTCTTGTCCCAGGCGTGCTCGGCGAGCCGGGCGAGCAGGGCAGGCGAGAGCGGGCGGCCGTCGGCGGCGGACATGTTGGCGCGGGCGTGGGCGGGGCGGCGGGCTCCGGGGATGACGGTCGACACCTCGGGGCGCGAGAGGCAGAAGCGCAGGGCCAGCTCGGCGAGCGAGTGTGCCTCGTCGCCGAGGAGGGCGCGCA
>Ga0111539_10008351_pt1 | contig 13176 bp, 11 predicted proteins | sample RhiMethybrSRZTD1_FD_79667 | JGI IMG/M metagenome (GOLD analysis project Ga0111539, IMG submission 79667) | Populus rhizosphere microbial communities from Tennessee, USA - Rhizosphere MetaG P. TD hybrid SRZTD1 (version 2) (version 2) | ecosystem: Host-associated > Plants > Roots > Rhizosphere >...
CCCCGATCCACGGGATGCCGGAGACGAGCTCCGGGTTCCCCATGAATCCGGCGATGCGCGGGGCCAGGGCGACGAGCAGGACGCAGGTCAGGACGCCCATCGCCGCGAGCGCCAGGACCGAGTTGACGGCGTAGCGCCCGCCTCCGTCCCGATCGCGCGGGACGAAATAGAAGAGGCTCTCCGCCATCCCCGCCTGGGCGATGTAATAGAGCGTCGCGAAGATCAGGAAGAGCTGCTTGTAGGTGCCGAAGCCGGCCGGGTCGAAGACGCGCGCCAGCGCCACCGGGATGAGGAAGGAGGCCGCGCAGCCGAGGCCGCGCCCGAGGATGAGGACCATCTCGGGACCCGGTCGCAGGCGCGGCCAGCGCCGGCGCAGGAGGCTCACGCCAGCGCCCCCCTCCAGTGGCCGGCCATCGCCAGGCGTCCGGTGATCGCGGCGCCGTGCGGGCGGCGACACGGCGAGATGGGATCGAACAGGCCGTTCACCTGGCAGGCGAGGATGGAGGCGCACATCGCCTCGCGCCCCGAGGCGCAGGAGCGCTCCCACAGCATCCGGCGCGACAGGGTGTGGCGCGGGAAGCGCGGGTCGCGGTGCCCGCAGATGGTGTAGGCGAAGCGGTACTCGCGCGCCACCTCCTCGATGGTCCCGGCGTCGAAGCGGCCGTCCGGGTAGGCGAAGTGATCGACGCGCGCCCCGAGGCGCTCCTCGAGCGTGCGGCGCGAGATCGCCAGCTCGTCGCGCACCGTGCGCCGCCCCTCGAGGTCGAGCAGCGCGTGGCTCATGGTGTGCGAGCCGATGGTGAGACCCCCGGCGCGCATCTCCCGCAGCATCTCCCAGGTCATCGGCAGCCCGCCGGTGTCGATCTCGACGCCGAGGCGCGTCTCGAGGGCGCCGATAAGGGCGAGCAGGTCGGCGCGCGGGTAGAACGCGAGGAGCAGCCGCGTCGCGGTGTAGGCGGAGCCGCGCGCCGCCGCCAGGGCGTCGGCGTGCAGCGGCGCGAGGCTGCAGCTGCCGAGCAGGACCGCCAGCTCGCGCGACGGCGCCGCCCAGCGCTTGTAGCCGGTCCGCAGCAGACCGTAGAGGCGGTCGTGGGTCAGCCGCTGCGACGTCCCCACGGTGCCGGCCACCACGAACACCGCCGCCGGGATCCCCATGCGCCGCAGGACCGGGAAGGCGTGCTCGTAGACGTCGCGGTAGCCGTCGTCGAAGGTGACGGCCGCGAGGTGCTCCACCGGCTGCCCGGTGAAGACCCGCTCGCCGATCTCGTCCAGTGGCACGACCTCGCGGTGGCGCTGCAGCCAGGCGAGCTGCCGCTCCAGGGTCTTCGTGGAGATCAGCAGCGCGGGGATCGCGGTGGTCGCGGCGGTGTCGAACGCCTCGACCACGCGGTGATACCCCAGGATGACGGGGGAACGCCGGGTGCCGCGCAGGCTCCCGTAGAGCCGGCCGCCGCCGGTGGCGTGCAGCGCGCGGGCCATTCCGGACTTGACCAGTTCACGAAGCATCGGGCGTGCCCTCCGTCGCGGCCTGCAGGCCGCGCGCGATGCGATCGGCGGCGCCCTCGGGCAGGAGCGCGCGCGCCAGCCGGCGGGCGCCGCGTCCTGCGTCGTCCATCCGGCGGGCGATGGCCCCCACGGCCCGCGGCGGGTAGATCTCCAGCCGTCCGAGGGCGCGCCGGTTCCGGGTCCAGAGCGATTTGTAGGATTCCTCCCCGTGCAGGAAATCGAACTCCGACGCCCCCTCATCGATCGCCTGCCGGATCGACCACCCCATGGTCACCAGCCCGACGCTCTGCCGGGCGTAGGCCGGGTCGAATCCCGACTGGTAGAACGAGAAGACGCCCCGGTGACGCAGCCCGTAGAGCGACGCCACCGGCCAACCGTTGAGCCTCAGGAGCAACAGCCGCAGCCAGCCGCGCTGCAGGGCCAGCGCGCTGAACCGGTCGTGGAAGGCGATGCGCTCGGGGGTGTCGAACGCCTCCGAGCCGTCGAGCGTGCGCCGCCGCGCGTTGTGCAGCGAGACGAGGCGGCCGAGGAACTCCTTCCGCTCCGCCTCGGTGCGGGCCATGTCGAAGCGCACGTCGCAGGTCCGCGCCAGGGCGCGCAGGCGCCGGTTGAGGTTGGCGCGGTGCGACGCGCCGAGCGACGCGAGATAGCTCGACCAGGAATGCCCGACGAGCGGGATGAACGGACAGGCGTTGGTGGCGCTCTGCCGCAGCCACCAGCCGCGCGCGCGGAGCCGCTCCGCCAGCCGGTCGGCGAGCGAGGCGCCGCGGCGCGTCTGCGCCAGGTCGAGCGCCGCGCCGGCCCGCTCCAGGGACTCGCCGAGGGCGTCGAGGGCACGCTCCTCCTCGCCGGCGCGCGCGATGACGTCGAGGTAGTCCGATCCGGCGGTGCCGGTCCCGAGGAACTCGCCGCGCCAGGCGAACGACAGGCGGGACGACTGCGGCGGCCGCAGCGCCAGCGGCGCCAGGGCGACGAGATCCTTCCCCTCGCGCACCGCGAGGATCAGGAGCCGCCGGCGCCCGGCGAAGTGGGCCCACCAGGTGTGCAGCCACTCCCAGGTCAGGAAGACCGTGTCGGACGGGCTCGCCGCGAGCAGCTCCTCCCACTCCGGCCGGAGCCGCGTGAACCCCTCGTCGTCCTGGATCGTCTCCACGCGCGTCATACGACCGCCAGCACCTGCTCGGCGGCGAAGTCGACTGCCTCGTCGCCGAGGTCCTGATGGATGGGGATCTCGAGCAGGTGGCGGCGCAGATACCGCGCGTCCGCTCCCTCGGCCAGCGAGCCGAGCACATCCCCCTGGTTCCAGAACTCCACCGCCTCGACGCCGCGGGACCGGAGCGCGCGCGCCGCGGCCTCCTTGTCGGACACGAGGATCGGGAAGAAGAGCGGACAGACGCCGTCCGGCAGGTCGGTGCGCGGCATCTCGACGCGTCCCTCCAGCCGTTCCGCCAGCCGCAGGAAATTGGAGCGCCGGCGCTCGACGATGGCGTTGTAGTCGAAGCGGGCGAGCAGCGCCCTTGACAGCCAGGCGATCCGCCCGTCGATGTCGCCGGTGTCGAAGCCTCCGCCGGCGACCGGCTGCCGACGCCGCGGCAGCCGCCGCGCCAGGCTCCCGGCGCCGCTCCGCACCGCCTCGAGCGCCCGCCCGGCGCGCCGCGACCGGCCGCGCACGCGGCGGATCAGCAGATCGGCGGTGCGGCCGAACAGCGTCGCCAGCCCGGCCGGGTGGCGCGGCGCCGCCTCGATGCCGTCCAGCCGCAGGGTGTTCTGCACCAGCAGTCCCCCGTTCGGGACCGGCAGCGTCTTGTAGAGGCAGAAGATGGAGAAGTCGCCGAAGCGGCCGAGCGGCCCGTCCTCGGTCGTGCTGAGAAACGACAGGGCGCAGTCCTCGATGAGGAACAGACCGCGCTCGCGGCACAGGTCGCGGATGGCGCGCATCGGCTGCGGCCAGCCGAGGTAATGGATGATGTAGAGGCAGCGTGCCCCGGCGCTGAGCCGCTCGATCTGATCGAGGTCCGGCTGCATGAAGCGATCGACAGGGTGGGAGACGAGCCGCGCCCCCTCCGCCCGGAGCGCCGCGATCTCGGTGCCGCGGTGCCAGTCCGGCACGTGCACGGTCGCCGCCGGGCCGACGCGCAGCGTGCGCATCAGGTGGTAGAGCGCCCCGCCGCCGCGGTGGAACCAGACCGTGCCGCGCGCCGAGAGCGGGAACGGCAGCCCGTCCGCCTCGGCGCTCTCGCGCCCCAGCACCTCGGTCCCGAGACCGGGCCACGCCGGGACGAAGAGACCACGCCGGCGCCGCGGCGCCGGACGCACCGGCGCCGGCACCGGCACCGGGCCGGGGCGGACGTGCTCCACCGGGCTCCTCGCGGCCGCGGCGCCCGGGTTCCCGCGATCGGGTTCGATGTGCACGCGCATCTAGGCAGTTCCTTTCTCGGCGCCGGGGTCGGCGTCGCCGCGGCCCATGGCGCCGTGGCCGTTGTGGCCGTTGCGGCCGTTGCGGCCGGCGCCACGGAATGCCCCGAGCGCCCGCTTGAGGACGGTCGATCGCCGCAGGCGCGGCGCGAGGCGGAACTTGGCGGCGTGCATCAGGCGCAGGTGGAGCGACGGCGGCAGGAGGTAGAGCCATTCGTGCGGCCGCACCGCGCTCGTCCAGACGGTCTTCCAGGCATCGCGGCCCCCGAGGAAGTCGAACTCCTCGACCCCGCGCTCGAAGGCGCGCTCGAGGACCGTGCGCACCAGGAGCGACGACGGCGAGATCGGCGCGTACTCGGCGTCATAGCCCGACTTCAGCAGGAAGGCGCGCGGGCCGTAGCGCAGGGTGTAGTCGAAGGCGATGCGGCGATCGCCGACGCGCAGGAAGTGCAGGCGCAGCCACTCGCGGCGCGCGGCGCGCCGGGCCAAAAGCGAGTAGAAGCGCAGCGTCTCCTTTTCGCTCTGGATCGCCGACCCGGCCTTCCCCTTCCAGCCCGACCCCTCGATCCGCACGCCGTCGGCGAGGGCGGCCTCGACCCCGCTCTCGTCGGTGATCGTCTCCACCACGACCTCCCCCAGCTTCTGGGCGCGCCGCTCCTTGTTGCGCAGGTAGGCGCGGAGCTTCGGGGAGAGGCTGTCGAGGTACGCCTTGAAGGCGGCGCCGCCGGGGCGGATGTGCGGCGACTCCGCCGAGCGCCAGCGCCCCTCGAGCCAGCCGGAGCGGGCCGCCAGGCGCAGCATCGTCTGGAGCGTCGGCGACTCGCCGGGGAGCTGCCGCAGGAGCAGCAGGTCGAAGCCGCGCCCCTGCCCCGACAGGCTCTCCCAGAGGACGTCGTAGGCATCAGGGCGGGCCGGCGCGGCCAGGAAGCCGCCGCGCGGCGTGTGGTCGTTGCCGATGGTCTCGAGGCTCCGCAGCGGCACGCCGCAGAAGCGCACGCGCCCGCTCATGAGCGGGGCGATGGCGACGGCCCGCCCGGCGTCGCGCACGACCAGGACGTGCAGGCGGCGGTCGCCGCCGAACGCCTCCCACCAGGTCTCCACCCAGTCGTGCGTCAGGAAGGGGTGCTCGAGCCCTGCCTCGGCGGCGAGCGCGTCCCACTCGGGGCCGATGGCGCGCAGGCGCGCGGGGTCCGTGATCGTCTCGACGACCGGGCGCGCGGCGCTCATCGGGCCGACTCCCGGCGCTCCACGTCCCACAACTGCCGGCGCCGGCGCTCCAGCGGCCCGGCCGGGACCGCCGCGGCGGGCAGGACCGACCCGACCTCCTCGCCGGGATCGTCTCCGAGCGGCTTCCGTCCGAGCAGCAGCGCCTCGTAGAAGGCGGCGGTCTCGAGCGCCTTGCGCTCGACCGAGAAGTGCTCCACGACCCGGGCGCGCGCCGTCGCGGCCATCAGCGCCGCCTGGTCCGGGTCCGCGAGGAGCCGCGCGATCGCCAGCTCCAGGGCGTGCGGGTCGCAGGGGGGGACGAGCAGCCCCGAGACCCCGTGCTCCAGCACCTCGGAGGCGCCGCCGACGCGCGTCGCCACCAGCGGCGCGCCGGCCGCCATCGATTCGAGCAGGGTGTTCGGCAGCGCCTCGCTGATCGACGGCATGATCGACACCGCCGCCTGCGCCAGGATCTCCGGCACGTCGAGCCGCATGCGCGTGAACCCCACGCGCCCCTCGAGTCCGAGCCGGCGCGACAGGTCCTCGAGCGGCCGCCGCTCCGCCCCGTCGCCGATGATCAGGAAGTGCACGTCCGGGAAGCGTCGCACCAGCCGGGCCGCCGCCAGGAGCGCGTAGTCCACCCCCTTGAGCGGGTTGAGGCGCGACACGCAGACGACCAGCGGCGCGTCGGCCGGGACACCGAGATTCCTGCGCAGCACCGGGTCGCGCGGGCGCGGGCGGAAGCGCTCGACGTCCACGCCGTTGCGGATGACCGCGATCGCGTCGTCCCTGTAGCCGTCCTCCTGCAGCCGCCGCCGGACCTCGGCGGCATTGGTCAGGATGCCGTGCGCCAGCCGGCACACCCAGCGCTGCACGCGGCGGTGGGCGCGGGTCCAGGGATCGCCGTTGTCGCGGATCGAGGCGATCACCAGCCGTGTCCCGACCAGGCGGGCCACCGGCACCGCGAAGACGATGGCGTACAGCCCGTAGGCGTGCACGATGTCGATGCGCTCCTTGCGCAGCATCGCGCCGAAGCGCCGCTGCTGCCGCCACGTGGCCGGCCCCCACAGCCGCGAGATCGGGTAGCGCTCGATCGGCAGCCCCGCCCCCTCGATGACCTCCGACAGCGGCCCGCCGCCCCGCATGCAGGCGACGCGCACGTCGAAGCGCTTGGGATCGAGGGCGCGGGCGAGGGTCGCCACGTGGCGCTCGGTCCCGCCGACGTCGAGGCAGGTGAGGAACTGCAGAACTTTAAGCCGCGGCATTCGGGCTCCCTCCGGAGAGTCTTCCGACGGCGACGGCGAGGCCGCCCATGCCGTAGAAGTAGAAGTGGTAGGCGACGGGATGAAAGATGGCGGCGACGCCGAAGGCGATGAGGCCGTTCCGGAGCGCCCGGCCGCATTCCTTGATCACCGCGGCATCCGATCCGGGGGTGCCGCCCGGCGAGCGCGCCGCCCGGCGCGCCCTCCCGAGGCACGAGAGATACAGCGCGACGAACACCCCGACCCCGAGCAACCCGAGATCGACGGCGTACTGCAGATACACGTCGTGCACCATCTTCCAGGCGGGGCGGTCGCGCGCCTCGTTGAGCGCGATCGTGTTCATGCCGAGCCCGGCGCCGATGAACGGATGGCGCAGCGCGATGCCGGTGGCGGTGATCATGTCGGAGAGGCGGGCCTGCGCCGATCCGGTCGGGTCGGACCGGTAGTCGGTGATCGTCTCCATGTGCTGCAGGTACGACGGCGGGACCAGCCACAGGCCGAGCGCCAGGCAGGCCGCCACCGGCACGATCACGAGCGCGGCGAGTCCCTTTCCTTTCAGACGGTCGATCGCCAGGAGCGTCCCGAGCGTCATGAGCGTGAGGAACCCGCCGCGCGAGTAGGTCAGCACGACGCCGACGGCGTCGAGCACGCAGATCCCCCACAGGACCGCCTTGACGAGCGGCCGGCGGTCCAGGATCGCCAGCGCCGCAGCGAACGGCAGCAGGAGGTTGAGCATCAGCGCGAGGTCGTTCGGGTTCGCGGTCAGCGGCGCCTCGTACCCGGCGATGCGCTTCACCGCCTCGTCGCTGCCGCCCATCAGGCGCCCTTCCGAGGCGTGGCGCCACGCGGTCAGCGCGAGCGGCACGCCCGCGAGGGCGAACAGCCAGGCCAGCGCCTTCAGGCGGCGGGCGCTCGTGACCAGATTGGCGTTCAGGCCGAAGAGCGCCAGCGACTTGAAGAAGATGCCGGTCAAAAGCGCCAGGCTCCCCCCCGGCCAGAGCGAGAACGGCACGGTGACGAGGGCCCAGCCGCCGAGGATCGCCACGAGCGCGATCTCGCGGGTGTGGATCGTCACCGGACGGCCGGACATCACCGCCGAGGAGACGTGCCCGCCGATGGCGATGGCGGCGGCGACCAGCGCCAGGCGCAGCGGCGCCAGCACCGGGAAGAGCGCCTGCGGCGCCAGGAGCAGGATGAACGAGAACGCGGTCAGCGCGACGAACGGGACCGCGCCGCCCGGCGGCGCCTCCGGGCGCGCCGTCATGACGAGGGTGTGCCCGGGCCGCGGGGCGGGGCGTCCCGGGATCGGACGACCGTGGATCGGACGGGCGGGGATCGGGCGGCCGGGCGGCGCGGTGAGGGCGCGGGCCGAAGCGGGCGCCGCGACGCGGCCGGCCGGTCCCCGTCGCGCCGGGGATGCGGGGGCCGGGCGCCACCACTCCCCGAGGGCCCCGCTGCCGCCCGGCTTCATCGCCCTCGCTCCGCGGTGGCCGCCAACTGGAACGGCCAGCCGCCGTACGCCGCGTCCGCGCCGGCGAGCCCCATCAGGGCGCGCGCCAGCTTGGCCGGATCGTGGCGGATGAGGGGCCCGTCGCAGAGGAGATCGCACTCGACCGGCCGGCACCCGAAGGCGCGGAGGGCCTCCGGCTCCCAGCCGATCGGCGTCGCACCGGCCGCGACGTACTGCATCATCCGCTCCCCGGGCAGGAGCGCGGTGTTGAACAGGACATCGTCGATGGCGACCTCGGGGGCGTGGTCGCGGATCGCCTGCAGGCAGTGGGTGGCGCGGTAACCGTCCGTCTCCCCCGCCTCGGTCATCAGGTTCATGACCAGCGCGACACGCGCCTCCGAGCGCGCCATGGCGCGTCGCAGGTCAGGGACGAGCAGCACCGGCAGGAGGCTCGTGTAGAGGCTGCCGGGGCCGAGCACGACGAGGTCCGCCGCCGCGAGGGCCTCCCGGGCCGCGGGGTGGGCGGGGACGGCCTCCGGACGCAGGCTCAGGCGCCGGATGCGGCGGCGGACCATGGGAATCTCCGACTCCCCCTCGACCACCCGGCCGTCTTCGAACTCCGCGGCGAGCTTCACCGGGGCGGTGGTGCAGGGGACGACGCGGCCGCGGATCGCCAGGATGTCGGCGGCGCGCTCGACGGCGCGGCCGAACTCCCCCTCGAGATCGTGGAGGGCCGCGAGGATCAGGTTGCCGAGGCTGTGCCCGGAGACGTCGCCGCGCCCGTTGAAGCGCACGGTGAACAGCCGGGCCAGCGCCGGGGCGTCGGACAGGGCCACGAGGCAGTTGCGCAGGTCGCCCGGGGCCGGCATGTCGTAGGCGCGCCGCAGCCGCCCGGTGCTGCCGCCGTCGTCCGAGACGGTGACGATGGCGGTCAGCCGGGCGCGATCGAGCGCCGTGCGCGGCGGCCGGCCGGGGGGGAACAGCAGGGCCTTCAGGCCGCGCAGCACCGCCGGCAGCCCGGTCCCGCCGCCGATCGCCACGATGCGCCGGAACCCGGCGAGGACCGGCGGAACGCCGCCGGGCGCGCCGCCGACGGCGGCGCTCATCGCGTCGCCACCGGGTGCACGACCCGCAGCGGGGTCGAGGCGTGATCCTCGGCCAGCACCTCGGTGCTCCGCCCGGCGATGAGCGCGCCGGCCGTGTACATCAGGATGCCGAGATCGAGCCACATCGACCGGTGCTTGATGTAGTAGAGGTCGTAGCGCATCTTCTCGGTCTCTTCCTCGAGCGTGTTGGCGTAGCCGTAGCGGATCTGCGCCCAGCCGGTCAGGCCGGGCCGCACCGAGGCGCGCAGCGCGTAGAAGGGGATGCGGGCGACGAACAGCTCGTAGTTGGACGACGGGTGGGGGCGCGGCCCCACCAGGTTCATGTCGCCGCGCAGGATGTTCCAGAACTGCGGCAGCTCGTCGAGGTGCAGGCGGCGCAGCCAGCGGCCGGAGCGCGTCAGCCGGTCGGCGTTGTCGCGCATCCACTCGGAGCCGTTGCTCTTCTCGACCCGCATGGTGCGGAACTTCAGGAGCCCGAAGCGGCGGCCCCACTTCCCGACGCGCTCCTGCATGAAGAAGATCGGCCCCTGCGAGTCGAGGCGGATGAGCAGCGCGACGAGCGGGAAGAGCGGCAGCGACACCAGGAGGCCGCACAGCGCCGCCGCGATGCTCATCACGCGGGCGAGCAGCGCCGCGAAGCGCCGCGGTCGCAGCCCCTTGGAATACAGGAGCGCGCTCGGCCACAGCGCCTCGATCGCCAGCTTGCCGGAGAGGCGCTCGTACAGCGCCACGCCGTCCTCCACCGTGATGCCGTAGGCGCGCGCCTCCAGGAGCGCGTCCACCGGCAGGCGGCCGCGGCGGTCCTCGAGGGCGACGAGGATCCGGTCGGGGCGGATGCGGCGGATGATGTTCTTGAGGTCGGCGAGCGAGCCCATGAGCGGGAACGGCGGCGGCGCGTCGGCCGCCCAGGAGTCGGCGAGGACCCCGGCGATCGTCCAGCGCGATCCGGGCGACTCGATCACCTCGATGACGGCGCGGGCCACGCCGCCGGCGCCGAGGATGAGCACCCGCTCGTCGGTCGTCGGGACGCGGATCGTCCGCGGCGCCGGGCGCGATCGCCAGAAGCGCAGCGCCACCGCCGCGAGCACCAGGAGCGAGAGGGACGCCAGGAGCAGGGCGAGGACCCAGTGACGGCCGAGGAGGTCGATCATCGGCGCCGGTGGTAGTAGCGTCCGTAGTACTCGGAGTTGGGGACGTCGCCGCCGTTGAGGATGAGCCCCGTCACCTTGCCGGGGTCGAGCGCATTGAGCGCCTCCTCGAGGGCGCGGCGCGGCGTGCGGTGCGCCGCGACGACGACCAGCACGCCGTCCGCGACCTGGGAGATCGCCTGGCAGTCGGGCACCGGCCCGACCGGCGGCGTGTCGATGACGACGAAGTCGAAGGCCTTGCGGGCCTCCTCGATGATCTGCTCGAGGCGGGCCGATCGCAGCGCGTCGCACGGCGACTCGAGCACCCGGCCGGCGGTCAGGAAGGCCGCCTTCGCCGGCGGCCGGCGGCGCACCAGCGCCTCGAGCGACAGGGTCGGGTCGAGCAGCAGGTCGGCGAGCCCGGGGAGGCGCGTGTCCCCCATCCCGAGCTGCGTCGCGACGTTCGACAGGCGCATGTCGGCGTCCGCCAGGAGCACCTTGCGGTCGCCGCTCGACGCGAGCGTCAGCGCGAGGTTGATGGCCGTCGTCGTCTTGCCGTCGCCGGCGCAGGCGCTGGTGACCGCGATGACGCGCGGCTTGCCGAGGTCGCGCGAGTTCTCCAGCCGGTGGCGGAGCACGCGGTAGCGGTCCGCCTCGAACGACTCGGGGGCGGTGAGGGCGACGAGCGCCTCCCCCGGGGGCGCCTGCAGCGGGTGGATCGCCGTCGGGAACTCCCGTTCCGGGAGCTGCCGTTCCGCGCGCTGCCGTTCCGGGAACTCCGGACCCTCGCGCGTGATCGTGACCTTCATCGCCATGGAATGTCCTCCTCCTTCAGGGGCGGTCGCCGAGCGCCGCCACCACCGCCGGGCCGAGGCGGCGCCCGACCTCGACGCCGAGCCCGACCACCACGAGCCAGCCCGCGGCCAAGGTGCAGGCGAGCGTCAGCGCCCGGCGCCGCAGGCGCCAGGCGGCCGCGCGCGTCTCGAGGCGCGGGATGTCGGCGAGGACCGGCAGGCTGGTGAAGGCGCGCAGGTCCTCGGGCGAGTGGAACGTGGTGTCGCGCTTCTCGACGAGCAGCACGGCGCCGACGCCGAGCGCGGTGGCGACGAGCAGCGCCCCGAGCAGCAGCTGCATCCGGTTCGGGGCCACCGGGTGGCGGCTCACGACCGCCGGATCGAGGATGCGGAACTGGTCCCCCGCCTGGACGGCGTCCTGGCGGATGCGCGCCTCGGTGGTGCGCTTCAGGAGCGACTGGTACGTCTCCTTGGCGGCGTCGTACTCGCGCTGCAGGGTGCCGACCTCCGCCTCGCGCAGCGGCGCGCGCTCGACCCGGGCCTGGTAGGTGTTGATGTTCGACCGCAGCGAGTCCTGCTCGCCGCGCAGCATGCGCAGGTCGGAATCGGTCTGGGAGAGGGCGCGCTTCAGGCGCGCGACGACGGAACCACCGGCGGCGGAGGACGTACCGTCCGGGGGGTGGGGGGTGGTGGAAGGGGCCCTCCCACCGCCGGGGTTCGCGTCGGCGCCCGCCGCGCGGGCGTCGAAGTTCGAGTTGAGGCGCTTCGCCAGCGCCTCCATCTGCTCCCGGACCTGGATGACCGCCGGGTGCTTGTCCTTGTATTTCGTCTTCAGATCGGCGAGCTGCTGCCGCAGCCGCGTCATCTCGGCCGCGCCGACGTCGCCGCTGTTCACGCCGGGGTCGATCTCCGAGAGCTGCTTGGCGAGCATGTCCCGCCGCTCCTGGAGCCGGTTCTCGCGGTCCGCCGCCAGGTCGATCTGGCTGTTGAGGCGCTGCAGGGTGGAGAGGTTGGTCTGCACCTGCTCCGGCAGCTCGCCGTTGCTCTTCTCTTTGTAGGCGGACAGGGCCTTCTCCTGCTCCTCCAGGCGCGCCTTGGCGTCGGCGAGCGCCGTCGTCAGGAAATCGGCCGCCTCGCCTTCCTGCCGGGCACGGCCGCGGGAGTTCTCCTTGACGAACCCGGTCGCCAGCGCGTTCGCCACCTGCGCCGCCAGGCGCGGGTCGTCGGACATGAAGTTGAGCGAGAAGGCGATGGTGCCGCCGCGCCCCGCCATCGGGTCGGAGCTCTTGAGATTGAAGCGCACGTTGTGGCGCATCGCGTCGATCGCCTCCTCCGGGGTGTAGGAGCCGACCCGCAGGCGCGGGTAGAGATCGAAGCGCTCGATGAGGGCCTGGAGCGGCGCGCGGCTCAGGATCTGCTCGCTGATGGTGCGCAGCCGCGCCTCCGCGTCCTCCGCCTGCGGCTTCTCCTCGACCGACTGGACGATGCTTTTCGGATCGACGAGCAGCGTCACCGTGCCCCGGTACAGGTCCGGGAGGGCGGCGATCGCCGCCGCCGCGCCGGAGAAGGCCACCGCGAACACCGCGATGAACCAGCCCCGGCGCCGCCTCCACAGCACGAGCAGGGCCGGGCCCGTGGCGGAGGTGGCGGCCGGGACGTCGGTGGTCGCGTAGGCGTACATGTCAGGCCGCCTGGGGCCCGAGGGCCGCCTGGAGGAAGCGCTCCGCCTCGCGGCGGGCGGCCGGGCTCTGCACCGGCACCGGCGCGCTGCCCGACGGCTCGACGACGGCGCGGTCCATCTCGACCGCGACGCTGCGCTGCAGGACCGGGAAGGAGAGGACGAACAGCCCCTTCTCCGGGCGGGAGCGGGCCAGGATCCCCTCCAGGCCGGCGAGCGCGCCGCGCGTCACCCGAACTCGATGCCCGGCCCTCAAGTAGGCGTGCGGCTGCGACGTGACCCCCGACTCGACGAGGCGGAGGATGGCGTCCATCTCGGCCTCCGGCAGGACGGCGGGATGCTCCCAGCCGTCGCCCAGGATGGCGATCAGCCCCCGCGTGCGGCGGATCGCCTCGTACGAGGCGCGGTCGAGCGTGTGCCGGAGGAACAGGAATCCCGGGAAGAGCGGAGCGCCGCAGAGCAGCTGCTCGCCGTTCGGCGCGGTCCAGCGGCGCGTGCGCGGCAGGTAGACCTCGAAGCCCTCCGCGGCCAGGTGGTCGTGCACCTGCTGCTCGCACTGACTGCGCGTCGAAAGAACGTGCCAGTTCGCGACCTGCGTCATGACGACCTCCGCTCCGAAAGAAAAGAAAGGG
>Ga0111539_10008352_pt1 | contig 13175 bp, 9 predicted proteins | sample RhiMethybrSRZTD1_FD_79667 | JGI IMG/M metagenome (GOLD analysis project Ga0111539, IMG submission 79667) | Populus rhizosphere microbial communities from Tennessee, USA - Rhizosphere MetaG P. TD hybrid SRZTD1 (version 2) (version 2) | ecosystem: Host-associated > Plants > Roots > Rhizosphere >...
CACCGCCATCGACTTCGATAGCAACGTTCAGACCCTGTTCGGTAATTTGCTGCTTCAAGGCACGGATCTTGTGCAGGGTCGATGGAATAAAGCGTTGGCCACCAAAGCCAGGATTTACGGACATGAGCAACACCATGTGCAGCTCAGGCAAGATCTCCTCCAGGGTGTGAAGCGAGGTAGCAGGATTTAACACGACACTGGCGTGCACACCGGCGTCTTTGATCAACTGAGCGCGCCGATGGGCGGGGACCTGGGGGTGGGCGCTCCTAACTGCCCGCATGATACCGAAACCCCTGATAGCCTTTGGGGACTTCTGTTGTCGATACAGGCGGTGCCAGACATTCATCATAAATCCGTTGCTGGAGACTCCCTGTAGTCGTATAGACGGCGCGCGCCTGACTGTCCGCGACGATGCACTGCGCATCGTAGCCATAGACCGCCTGCCGGTCAGAGACCGACGGCGACGACACGGCTACACAGCCCCCCACGAGGAGCCCACCGAGGAGAACCCAGCGGCTCAGCGCTATCCGCATAACACGTCCTTTCGTCTGTTGGGTCCACTCTCCCTGGCCACATCTCGCTCCCGCTCTTGAGAGCACCCTACGCCATACCTATTTTATACCACATCCTTACGATATATCTATGCTCCGTAGTCACTCCTCGAAGTGTGTAGAGTTCCTCCGGGTCTCTCCAATTGCTCTCTCCGTCTTTTGTCCGCCACTGGCGGCAAGGAGGCCCACATGCACTTTCTCAAAATGAGAGCCTCTCCCACAGCGTACAGGATGTGGCACGATCATTTTGAGACAACTATACGGCTGCGGTAGGCTCTGTCGGGCTCTCCTCGAGCACCCGGCTGCCCGTGTCGGTGGGCCTCTCCTTGGGCTGGGCCTCGTATCACCTGCGCCCCATGCCTGGGACAGCGCCCACCGACGACGGCGGGGACGCTCCCCCCGCGTACGCGCTCGCTGCCATGGTCAGCGTGGCCAACAGCAGCGGATGCCCTCCACGCCTCGTGGGGATGCAGCCCGGCGTGGTGCTCCCCGGTGGTGCCCGTTGCCCGCGAGATGGTAGGGGCTGGTCGCGTCCGAAAGGCATCCTTCCGGCCGGGCAGGGGCCTGGCACGTCTTTTGCTCCTTGCTGTCAGCATCACGCGCTCCTCGCAGCGCACCGACTTTCCTAGAGCGGTTTCGCAGTGGCGTCCAGCATCATTATGGGACACTGCGAGACCAGCTCTGCCGGTAGCCATCGAGACCGCACGGGCGCATGTACACGCTCTCGACGGCAGCAGGAGGCATATCATGCAACGCAGTGAGGCCTTCTCCACACGCCAATCCCCTCTGCCGAGGAATAACCTCGGAGCGGCCCCGCCCCTAGTGCCCACGACGCGGTCCGAGCCTGCGCGTGGGTTACGCAAGCTGCGGGTAGAAGCGCACGCACTCTTACGGTACGAAAGGCAGATGCTGGCCGCGGCACTCGCCGCGCAACAGGCGCAACTGGAGCGGATGCGGGCAGAACTCCGGGCCGCCCGGGGCATTATTACGGAGCATCAACGGGTGCAGCACGATCTGGCCATGGCACAGCAGATTCAGCGCCAGATGCTGCCTGACGTGTTCCCAGACATCCCCGGGCTCGCCCTGGCGGCCATGACCAGACCTGCCCAGGGGGTGGGTGGCGACTTGTATGATGTCGTGCGTCTGGATACGCATCGCGTCGCCCTCCTGCTGGGCGATGTGGCTGGGAAGGGCATCCCTGCGGCCCTCGAGATGGCCAGGCTGCTGGGGGATTTCCGTGCCTGCGTACGTGTCAGTGCCGCGACGCAAGACGTCATACAGACCCTCAACCGCTGGTGGTGTCAACGCCACACGCGTGTCAGCACCTTCGTGACCGTGCAGTATGTGGTCCTGGATCTGGCCGCGCACTGCATGCAGTTCATCTGCGCCGGGCACCCCCCTATTTTGCGCCGCCGGGCGGATGGGTACGTGGAGCCCCTGGGCACCGCCCCGAACATCCCACTGGGCATCGAGGCCAAGTTTCCGTATCAGCAGGAAACCTGTGCGTTGGCGCCGGGCGAGACGCTGCTCTTGTATTCCGACGGGGTCTACGAGCGTCAGAGCCGTCAGGGCGAGCGCCTGGGACTGCCGCGCTTGCAGGAGGTGTTGGCCGCGGCCCCGCCGCATCCCGCGGCGATGATCACCACTATACAAGCCGCGCTCGTTATGTTTGGAGACGCCAGAACGCTTCAGGACGATATGACCCTGCTGTGTGCCCATCTGCACGCTGACAGTCCTCCGACGAGCTCATGGCGAGCTTGCACGTGTACACACGGCGTACCTTAACCCTCATGGAGCCCACGAGTGGTCGCCACGCAGGGTGCCGTCCGCAACAGACGCGGCGCGCTGAGGCAACGTCCAGGAGGGATGGCTCATTATCACCACGGGTTGTGCGCGTGCACCCCAGAGATGAGAGCCTGCGCCCTGGGTGCCTGTTGCCACGGCGTACACAGCACTCCGCCGTTCGTCGATTCGCTGGAGACGTTGCTCGCGTCCCTGGCGGCGCGCGGCCTCACGTACCGGGTCGCGGCGGTCGTGAACAACATCTGGGCAGCCGCCAGCTCGCAGGCACGCCTTCTGACGCACGGCCCAACGCTCCTTGCTGCCTTGGCGTAGGAGCCACGCGCGCTCCATGGCCCGCGAGCAGGACGTCCATGGCCCTACCCACGTGCAGCCTACCTTTATATTATCCACGCAGGGGAGGCACAGGGGATCAGCGTAACCACGATTGTTTTATCAGGCACGAGCCCGGCAGTGTGTCAGGGGGAAGCTGACATGCCTCCCTGAAGCACAGGGTGACTCTCACCACGCCATGGGGAACATAGCATAGAGTTATCCGAAGTTGAGAAAGGTGAAATCCTTGATTTTCCTGCTCCAGAAACCAATGTGTCGTGCAGGGAACGATTGATTACGGTTGCGAGACTCCTTCGCACGAATGGTTGCCGATCCCCAAATCTGCTAGGATGCTATAAAAGTCGACGAATGACGAGTCTCGCCACACATAAGGTATAGACGTGTCAGCACATAAACCCGCAACAGAATCTGTCCTATCAGATTTGCAAGTGCTACGAGTGCTACAAGAGCGGCTAGAGAGGCATGTACAGAACCTCCTACAAGCCCCCCAAATAAATCCAGACCTGGCAGGATGGGCCGAAGCACAACTGAAGCGGCTAGGGCTGGAAGATCGTTCCATACCACAAAAGTTGCGGGAGCTGTTGGAACGGTTAGAGGCACGAGTACAACAAGGGCAACCGGCGCAGCTTGAGCAGCTCCTGAATGTCAGTGAACTTACAGTCATGGTGCCCCTCGCGAGGACGGCGTTTCGTGTATGGTCCAGCCGAGAGGCACTGGCACTGCTAAGACGATTAGAGCAACTTGCAGAAAATCTAGGCGTAGAGATACCAGAAATATCAAGGTCAGACTATGAGACCGACTTTGCTGTCTGGGCAGAACACCAAGCCCTCATGATACAGGGTGGGATGTGGGAGGAGCTGGATCAAGAACATCTTGTGGAGGAGCTAGAGGCTTTGAGTCGGAGTGAACACAGCGAACTCGAAAGCCGTCTTGAGATCCTGATAACCCATCTGCTCAAATGGCAATTTGATGCTGCCAGTCAGAACCCTCGACGCCTCTGGAGGGCAACCATACGAGAGCAACGCCACCGACTTACTCGACTCTTCCAACGTAGCCCCAGTTTACGACCAACGCTTTCAGTCGTTCTGAACCAAAATTATCCTCATGCCCGTCTCATGGCTCTTGACGAAACTGATGTGCCTGCCAGCATCCTGCCTGAAACATGCCCGTGGACGCTTCAACAGATATTAGATGACCATTTCCTGCCAGAAGTTATGCCGTAGCTTTCTGTGTGCTTCCAGCCGCACACGCCATAGGCACACACAGCACCGATAGGGCAAGCTGGTGCCGAAACGCCGACTGTGCATTGTACGAGGCGGTACCGTGCCTCTGGAACTTGCGACGTACAGAAACCCGTTGGGGATAGGAAAATCAAACGGCCTTTTCTACCGACTGCGTCCGCCCACCCCATGCCACCCTGCTGCCACCCTGCCCGCTGCTGCCCGCGCCTGGGGGCGGCCCGCACGCCCCGCGCCAGCGCTGGAGGCCGCCGGCTCGCACCGCAGCGCCCGGACAGGACGGGTGGCTGGGGACGGGCAGCCTGCACGGCTGGAGCTGCTCGGGGGGAGGCTGCCGGGGGTGGCACAACATCCTCTGGAGGAAGCCAGGTTGGTTCTCAGGCATTAGGGGTTCGCTCCCTGAGATGTCGGAGGCCTGATTTTTTCATAGACTTCACGAAATCTCCTCCGCAAAATTTCCTTGACTTCATCAGACTGACCCGCATGGAGGAGAGTGGCCCTGAGTATTGCGCGTTCGTCTTCGGTCAGATCGAGGAATTTGAACTCATCGAGGAGTTGCTCGGGTGTAAAGAGCTGGGCAAAACGTCCCATCGTGATCCCTCCCCTATTTTCAAGGCAGTGGTGCACAGTGATGCCAACCACTGCCCTATGCTACACAACGCTGTGGGATAATCCTGGTCAGCCCATGCGTGCCACTATAAAGGGCAGAGACTGTCACGTCAAGGTCCATTGCACCACGCGCAGAGCGCTCTTTAACCGCCTACCCCTCCCAGAGAACGGAAGGTCGAAAGCCGCTGTTCTGGTTGTGAGGTGAGGCGTGCGAGTACCTCCTGGAAATCTTCTAGCATTTGTTCGACAGTCGTGGGGTCAAACAGGGACGTCTGGTAGAGGCACAAACCGCTCAGTCCTTGTGGTCTCTCGCGCAACACCAGAATTATATCGAATGTCGTGGCGTTCACCTCAGGTTGCTTGGCATACCAGTCAGCCTCCTCGAAGCTGAGCGTTCGGGCTGAGAGCTGCACAGGGCGCAGCATGGCATTGTGCAGGACGAGCATCACTTGACACAGAGACGTACGATCGAGACCGCGCTCGTGCTCTAAAGTCTGGGCGAGTTCCTCAAAGGGAAGGTCCTGGTGGGCATAGGCGTCCAGGGTAGTTGTACGGACGCGCTGCAGCACTTCGCGACCGGTGGGGTCACCATCCAGGTGGGTCCGCAGCAATACCGTATTGACAAAGAAGCCAATCAGTCCTTCTGTGTCCCGCTGGTTGCGATTTGCGACGAGCGTGCCTACACACAAATCTTCCTGGCCAGTGTAGCCATACAAGAGCATTTTGCAAGCCGCTAGGAGCGCCATGAACAGGGTGCTCCCGGCTTGATAGCTCAGGCTTTTGAGAGCCTCAGACAGAGCCGCCGGTACCAGGAAAGACTGGCGGGCAGGGAACAAAGCACCGGTGGCTCCGCGCCGGGGGCGGTCCGTGGGGAGGGCCAGCATTGGCAGAGGAGCCTGCAGCTGGTGAGTCCAGTAGGCGAGTTGGGCTGCTCTCGCCTCACTGTGGTGCCACTGACCTTGCCAGTGGGTAAAATCCGCATACTGGATGGGAAGCGCCGACAGGGGCGATGGCTTGCCCGTGCAGAAGGCATCATACAGCAGGATAAGCTCATGCGTTAGGACGCCCAGTGACCAGCCATCACAGATAATGTGGTGCATCATCAAGAGTAAGACATGCTCCCGCGTGCTCAGCCGCAGCAGGGTAGTGCGCAATAGTGGGCCCTGGGTCAAATCAAAAGGTAGCAAGGACGCATCGCCCACGCGCCGCTGTGCCTCGCCCTCCCGCGCGTCTTCAGGCAAGGGACAGAGATCGACGATCTCAAGGGGCACACTCAGGTGTGGAGCGATGACCTGCACGACGCGCCCACTGACCGTCGCAAACGTGGTCCGCAGGGCTTCGTGGCGTCTGATGATCTGGTTGAGACTTTGTTCCAGAGTGGCGGCGTTGAGATCACCTCTCAGATGCAGGGTATAAGGCACATTGAACAGGGGCAGACCAGGGAGCACCTGAGCGAGGGACCACATCTGCTCTTGGGCAACAGACACGGGCAACCCTCCTTGGCGTGGCACGGGCCGCAGAGGGGGAACTGACAGGACTGGGGCTGCCTGGCTGACGTTCTGGATCAGCCTCGCCATCCCTGCCACCGTGGGCATATCAAAGAAACTGAGGAAAGACACCTCGATGTGCGTGACTGCACCTACGCGGGTCAGGAGTTGGGTAGCCAACAGGGAGTCTCCCCCCAAGGCGAAGAAATTGTCGTGGCGGCCCACACGGTCCACCCCGAGCACCTGGGACCAGAGGCCTGCCAGGATCTCCTCAATTGGTGTATACGGGGTGGCAAAATCTGGGGGTAGCATGGGCGCTGTGGCGTCGGGCGCTATGACACTAAGCCACTCAGCCAGGCCTAGACGATACAGTTTGCCAGTGGCGCTTTGCGGTAGTTCGTCTACGATGCACACCTGGCGTGGGACCTTGAAAGCCGCCAGGCGTGTAGCAATGAAAGTGCGCAGGTCATTCTCCGTTGCCCTGGCCCCCTGACGCAGCACCACAGCCGCTGCAATATCCTCTCCGAGTTGGGTGTGGGGCACGGCAAAGGTCACTGCCTGGGCTACGGCCGGGTGGTCCAGGAGTACTTCTTCCACTTCCTGTGGGGTAATCTTTTGCCCGCCACGGTTGATAATTTCCTTCAGGCGGCCGGTGACAAACAGATAGCCATCGGAATCTAGATAGCCCTGGTCACCCGACCTGAACCACCTGTCCTTGAAGGCATGCTGATTCGCCACGGGATCGTTGTCGTATCCCTGCATGACGGTCGCACCACGCACGACGATCTCGCCGCTTTCGCCTGCTGGCAGCAGCGTGCCTTCGGCATCCATAATAGCCACCTCTGGGCCTATCGCCACCCCGACCGAGCCCGGCTTCCGTGCCCTCCATGGCAGTGGACTACAGGTAACATGACCAGAGGCTTCGGTCATGCCGTAGGTTTCAAGCACACGCGTGTTGAACACCCTCTCCAACTCCTCACGCACCGGCATTGGGAGGGCTGCTGAGCCTGAACGGATGAACCGCAGTGGGCAGCACGCAATGGTCTCACGGTGCAGGGCAGCGCGGGCCAAGATTCCCTGATGGATCGTAGGGACGGCCGTATACCACGTGGGACGGAACTCCGCCAGCCAGGGGAAAAAGTGCGGGGCCTCGAAACCAGGGGTACATACTGTACTGGCGCCAGCGACCAGGGGTGCCAGGATTGACGTCATCAGGCCGTGCAGATGGAAGAGCGGCAACACGTTGAGGCAGCGGTCGCTCTCGGCCAATGCAAAGGCCACGCACATATTGTGCGCTGCCGTACAGAGGTTGGCATGCGTCAGCGGTACACATTTCGGCCGTGACGTCGAGCCGGAGGTATGTAGGACTAACGCTACATCGTCAGGCTGAGCCGGCGCCTGTGGAGCGATACCTGCGGGTAACGCGCTGGTGAGCGTAAACAGCCCCGCCGCGGTCTCAGACACGGGTGCCAGGTCGATCACCTGGAGGCCACGCGTCTGCGCGACGGCGCGCGCTGGCGACGCCATCCCGGCCTGGATGAGCAGCGCTTGAACGCGCAGATGGGCGAGATAGAAGTCGTATTCGTAAGCGCTATAGGCAGGATTGAGCGGCACACAGGTCGCGCTGGCTGCTATGGTCAGAAACGCCACAGCCATCTCCGGGCCATTCGCTAGGATCAGCGCCACGCGGTCATGCCGGCCTAGCCCCAGAACCTGGAGCCTCTGTGCTACCTCCTCAAGGTGGGCATATAAGCGACCGTAGGTGAGTGGAGTACGCCCGGGGGCAAGAATGGCCAGGGCATCTGGAAAGCGCCCAGCCTGCACTCGCAGCAGGTGGTCGAGGCAAAGATACTGGGGGATATTTAGAGCGTGGGCGGCGGAGTCGCTCTGCAGCATGGTATCGTCCTCGCAGCATAAAGAGTACCAGGTGAGACGTCACGAGCAATGTGATCTGATAACGCTACACTGCTCATTGCAACGCTTCGCTTAGGGTCTTGGCCTCTTGCAAGTCCGGGGTCGAGAATCCTTCTGTGAACCAGCCATAAATCTCCACGAGCGCGTCGTGGGCAACGCTGCGTCTGTCCTGGGCCTGCCATAGTCGACACAAACTCATCACCGCCCGGAGCTCCAGAGATTTCGCCTGCTGATGGCGAGCTAATTCGAGCGCTTGCTGCAAGCACGTCTCTGCTTCAGTACGGAGAGACAACGCGGAAGACGCTCCACCCTGCTGGGTCTCTGTCATCATCGACATGTGCAGCAATAGTTCGCCTTTGAGTCGGTGGACCTCGGCAGCGTAATAACGCTCCGCATTAGTGTGCACTGCGGTCAACGCCTCGGCGAGGACACGGAGCCCTTCGGCAATATGTCCGCTTCGTCTGTACGCCTCCGCCAGCCTGACAAACGTGTGGGTTTGGGCCAGGTCTGTCCCCATAGCACGCCACCTGGCCAGCGCCTGGCGTAGTTGCGTAATGCCTTCTTCTGCCAATCCCTGCTCGGCCAATGCCCAGCCCCGCACAAACATGCCTGCTACCACCCACTGGACAAACTCCTGCTCTCGTCCCAGGGCCATGGTAGCTTCGGCGCGCTCTTGAGCACGCTGGGCTTCACGGCGCGACTGATGGAGCACAGAGGTATAGTGTGAGGCAAAGGCGAGACTGTAAGCGTGTGCCAACTCCTGCGCCAGCGCCAACGCCTCATAGACCTTGGCCAGCGCCTGATCCGGATACCCAAGGAGCCATAGCGTCCAAGCGGCTCGAGAGAGGCACATGACTCCGGGGTCGGCCCCACTATTAAAAGCCCGCGAGCGACCACCGGGCTGGGGCGCATAGAGGGCAATGCCGTGCTCCAGATGAACGTGGGCCGCAATCGGTTCCCCCAGAAAGAACAGGCTGGATCCCAGCATGGTATGGGCTTCTTGAATGAGAGGAGTATCATGCAAGCGCTGGGCCAGACTGAAGCTCTGCTCCGCGAGCTCACGCGCGGTCCAGAGCCGTGCCCGGTTGAGAGCAAACCGCCACAAACCCACGAGCACCGGAAAGAGCTGGTGGCTCTCTCCCATCTGCTGACAGAGTTGTTGCGCCCGGGTGTAGACGTGCTCCACTTCGGGGGCTGTATTGCCCTTGGTCATCAACAGCGGTGGGCCGAGAGTGACGAGCAAGGCGAGTTCGTGCTGGAGCTGCTCAGGCGTTGCCGGGAGGCTCTTGAGCACCTCTAACCCCTGGGTGAGATGACCGATGGCCTCGAGGTTGGCCGAGCGCTCGATGGCGCGCTGACCGGCCCGCTGCCAGTGGGGAATGGCCTGCGCACCGAGACCCGCCTCGGTATAGTGGCGCGCCAGCAATTCAGGCTGCGCCTCGACAATTTCGGGAAAGCGCTCGACCAACACCTGGGCAATCTGTCGGTGATACTGCTGGCGTACACTCTTCAGGAGTGATTGATAGGCCGCTTCTTGGATGAGGGCATGCTTGAAAGTGTACGTTGCGGATGGTATCAGGCCCCGTTGGTAGAGGAGCTCGGCCTCGACCAATTGCCCTAGCGTACGCTGCAACTCTCCTTCGTCCAGAGCTACGACCACCTGCAAAAGTTCATAGGAAAACTGTCGCCCAATGGTCGCGCCCAGTTGCGCCACGGTCTTTGCCGTCCCCAGCCGATCCAGACGCGCCATCAGGGAATCGTGGAGTGTCACCGGAATGGCCAGCGCCTGTAAGGGCCTGATCAACTCATACTGATGCTCGGTGGCTCTGAGCCATTCAGACTCCAGCACAATCTTGGTCAGTTCTTCTACAAACAGCGGCACGCCATCGGTCCTGGCCACAAGTTGCTTGAGCACCTCGGCCGGTAGAGCCTTGCCACCCGCTACCTGCTCAATCATGTGTTCTACCTGGATATAGGGTAAGCGGTGTAGGGTGAGCTGGGTCAAATGGGTACGCGGAGTCCATGGCAGACGAAACGGTGCACGAAAGGTCAGCAAGAGGCACAGGCGCGTGGTGGGGACCTGATCTACGAGGAGGTTGAGAAACTCCAGCGTTGAGGGATCGACCCAGTGCAGGTCTTCCACAACACAGAGCACTGGCTGTCGTTCCGTCTCCTGCAGTAGACACATCAATAAGGTTTCCAGAATTTGTTGCTTCTGGCGTTGGGGTGTCGAGGTGGGTAGAGCATAGGGTGCGGTGAGGGGAAAAGAGAGCAGGGTAGCCAACAGGGGTACGACCTCCGATAGCACCAACCTATACGGCGTCAGTGCTACTTCCAGTTTGTGCAGTCTGGCCTCCTGGGTGTCGCCTCTGGTCAACTGCAAAGCCCGCTGCAGCAGGTCTATGATAGGATAGAGCGCGGTGTGCTGATGGTAGGATGAGCAACGGCATTCCAGCCAGGTGTGTGGCTCGCGCTCTACACGCTCCTTGACAGTCTGGGCCAAGCGCGATTTGCCGATACCGGCTTCGCCACTTAACAAGACCACTTGCCCTAGACCGTCTTTTGCCTGCTGCCAACGCTCCAGGAGCAGGCCAACCTCATGCGTCCGCCCCACCAGCGGCGTAAGCCCGCGAGGCGCTCCGGTGTCGAGGTGACTTGGCATCCTACTGGCACAGAGCACTTGATACACGTGCATGGGTTCTGGCAGACCTTTGAGCACGTACGCTCCCAGGTTATGCCAGGTAAAATGCTCTTGCACCAGGCGCTGTGAAGCAGCACTGACGCAAACCGTGTTGGGCGCGGCAAGCGCCTGGATGTGTGCCGCAATATTCGGGGTCTCTCCAAGGGCGAGCTGCTCCTGCCGCTGTCTGCCACCCATATCACCCACGACGACCTGCCCCGTATGGACGCCCACGCGCATGGCTAATTGCACGTCCTTGTCCTGGGCCAGGTGTATGTGGAGGGCGCTAATAGCTTCAACGATCTCGATCCCGGCACGTACAGCCCGCTGCGTATCATCTTCATGAGCCCGAGGATAGCCAAAATATACGAGCAGACCGTCCCCCAAATATTGGGCAATATATCCGTCGAAGCGCTGCACAATCTCAGTGCCTACTCTCTGATATTCCAGGATGACTACACGTAGATCCTCTGGATCGAGTTGTACGGCGAGTTCTGTCGAACCCACAAGGTCACAGAACATCACCGTAAGCTGGCGGCGCTCAGCGTCTCGAGGGGGAGGTTCGGTGGCAAGCAGTGCGAGCTGTCCAATCTGGTCGGTGGGGATGTTGGGCTGCTGCTCTGGCTGGAGAGTAGTGGGAGGTGATTGCCGTTCCTGAGCCTGAGACAACAGAGGCAGCGTGGCAGGATTTCCCGTCCAGACTAACATCATGTCATCCTGGTCCACAGCGAGTTGCTGTACCTCGATGATTTCGGCTTTGAGATCCGCGATGTACGCATCATCGAGGTCGAACTGCCGTTTGAGGGCCCGGTACGACACTTTTCCATGACGCTGGAGGAGCCCTAGCACTTGTTCCAACACCTCGTAGAACGTCATGTCGGAGCCTTCGCCTCCCCTGGTGGACAGAGACATGGTCTGAAAACCGTGATAGTTTTTTATACGATATACTGCAAGTCGCCTGCAAAGGAAAGCGTATTTCCAAATTGTAGTCTGCCGAGATGCTGTGGCTGTAGCCTGCTCACCCCAAATTCCAGGCACCAGTGACCAGCAGGTTTGTACCAGAAACATAGCTGGCCGGCTCAGAGAGCAGATAATCCAGTGCGCCTAGGATGTCATGAAAACTCCCCAGATGCCCGGCGGGTAGTCGCTGGGGTGGGCTGCCGACACTGTTTTTCCAGAAAACCCGGGGAGATCATATTCACCGTGATGCCTTTAGGCATGAGTAGTTGCGCGTAGCTGCGCGTTAGTACGTGCACACCCAGTTTGGCGATGTGATACGGCGTAGCCATGACGTGCGCCTCAAAGCGATCACAGGCGGAGTCGCCCAGGTTAATGATGCGGTCTGGCGGTGTGGCAGCTTCCAGGAGCGGCAAGGCGAGTTGGGTGAGATGAAGGGTGTATTGCTGCGCGGCCAGATGGCGGGTGATGGCTTGCCCTAGACCCTGAGCTCCGGCAGTGATTAACGCATAGCGGCGCTTCATGGCTCGTAGAGGTCCATCACCTGGCGAATGCGGTGCACCGTGCGCACCTCGTGCGAGCGAATGACGTGTGGCGCCAGGAAGCTGAAAAAGGGCTCGGCGGCACGGCGCTCGTCCTCTAAAAAGATCTCGGGGGGGATAGGAAAATCAAACGGCCTTTTCCACCGACTGCGTCCGCCCACCCCCTGCCACCCTGCTGCCACCCTGCCCGCTGCTGCCCGCGCCGGGGGTCGGCCCGCACGCCCCACGCCAGCGGATGGCCAGCGCTGGAGGCCGCCGGCAGGCCGCCGGCGCGCACCGCCGCGCACGGACAGGACGGGTGGCTGGGGACGGGCCGCCGGCACGGCTGGAGCTGCGCGGGGGGACGGATGCAAACGCGACGAGAGCTTGCAGAGACTGCTACACAAGCTCTTGTAGCGCTGTAAGCGCGGCGGAGGGGCGGCGGCTCAGACGGGGGCACCCGATGGGGCAGCGAGCAGCGAGCACGCGCGAGAGACTGCTGCACCCGCGTGCGGGCGTGCAGCACGCTGCCAAGACAAGGGGTGCGGCCCACGAGCAGCCGCGAGACGCCCTGGGGGGGCTTGGGCCCAGGGCCGCCATGCCTCCCCACCCATGCGCCAGGGGCGGGGAGACGGCAGGCGGAGCCGGAGACGGCAGCGGCGCTCAGGCGGAGGACCAGGCGACGGCTGCCTGGCGGACACGGGCCGGGGCCATGGGAGGGGGGCTGCCGAAAGTGTCAGAGGCTGGAGACGCTGCCGGAGGACCTCCCCGGGCGTGATGGCCGCGCTCATCCGCAGCGCCCCCCGCGGCCACCAGGGGCCCCGGTGTCCGTCGCCTCCTCGTCTAGGCCTTGCTGGCGTGGCGTGGGAATGAGCGCGCCACGCAGGTGGCTGTGGGACGCCAGACCGCCGCCAGAGCGCACCACGTGGACGCGCGGCAGGGGCACGAGCGCGGCCAGCTTCTCCACAAGGTCCACCGGCGAGCGGCGCATCCCTGGGGTCCCGTCCGACCACGGGTGCGTAAAGGTGGAGACGAGAGCGCCATGGGCGTCTTGCTCCAGACGCTCCAGAGACACGGCACCTCGC
>Ga0111539_10008354_pt1 | contig 13173 bp, 7 predicted proteins | sample RhiMethybrSRZTD1_FD_79667 | JGI IMG/M metagenome (GOLD analysis project Ga0111539, IMG submission 79667) | Populus rhizosphere microbial communities from Tennessee, USA - Rhizosphere MetaG P. TD hybrid SRZTD1 (version 2) (version 2) | ecosystem: Host-associated > Plants > Roots > Rhizosphere >...
CGCGAGCTGAAGCGCGGATCCGCGGAATTACTGATCCTCTCCCTGCTCGATGCGCGCCCGCGGCACGGCTACGACCTGAGCAAATTGATCGAAACACGGTCGGGCGGCCAATTGAAGTTTCACATCGATTCCCTCTACCCGTTGCTCTATCGCCTCGAGGAACGTGGCTGGATCGCGGGCACCTGGGTCGAGAAGCCCGACGAACGTCGCCGCCGCCTGTACAAACTGACCCCTGAGGGGCGGCGCGTCCTCGCCCAGCAGCGGAAGACCTGGGCGGCATTCGTGGAGGCCGTGCGGCGCGTCACGGGCGACGGACATGCCTGACCCCGCGAGACGTGATTGGGCGCAGGACGTGCGCCCTCGTCTGTCGCCACTGCGCCTCTCGCCGACGCGTGAGAACGAGATCGTCGAAGAGCTCTCACAACATCTCGAGGACCGCTGGCGGGAGTTGGTGGCGGGCGGGGCACCGGAAGACGAAGCCACGAGGCTGGCGCTCGCCGAATTCAGAGAGGGGAACCTGCTGGCGCAATATATGGCGCCGCTGCGACAGTCGCATGCGCCGGCACCCATCACGCTCGGAGCTCCAGCGGGACACAAGCTCCGCGATATCTGGCAGGACCTGCGATATGCGACGCGTATGTTGCGGAAGCAGCCAGCCTTCACGCTCGCCGCGGTCCTGACGCTGGCGCTCGGCATCGGTGCCAACACCGCGATCTTCTCGATCGTCAATGCGGTGCTCCTGCAGCCGCTTCCCTATCCGGATCCGTCACGCCTGTTCGTGGTCTACCAACCCGTGTCCCGCGGCGTCGGCGATCGGGCACGGTTCAGCGCCGAAAACTTCCTCGACCTCCAACGCGAGTCGCGCTCGTTCGAGGCGCTTGGCGCCTACGCCGGTACCGGCTTCACGCTATCGGACCGCGGCGAGCCGGAGTTCGTCATGGGACAGCTGATCTCCGCCGAGCTCCTCGACGTGCTGCACGTGCAGCCGCTCATCGGCCGCGCCTTGCGTCCCGAGGAGAACGAGGGCGGCCGCGATCAAGTGATGCTTCTGAGCCACGGGCTCTGGCAACGTCGTTACGGGGGAGATCCCGGCATCGTCGGGCAGACGATCACCGCAAACGGCAAGCCGTACACCGTCGTCGGCGTCATGCCGGCCGCTTTCGAGTTTCCACAGAAGCGGTATGAGGTCTGGGTGCCGTTCGCCTTCCGCAACAACACGCAGGGGATGGTCAATCGAGGCACGCACTTTCTGCAGGTCGCCGGCCGTCTGCGCGGCGGCCCTTCATTCGAGCAGGCGCAGGCGGAGCTGACGACGATCGCTCGCCGCCTCGAACAGGCGTACCCTGACAGCAACACCGGGTCGACGATGCGCATGGTGTCGCTGGTTGACGACACCGTGGGGAACGTGCGCACGGCGCTGCTGCTCGTCCTCAGCGCGGTTGGGTTCGTTCTGCTCATCGCGTGCGCGAACGTGACCAACCTGCTCCTCGCCCGCGCGTCCACGCGCCAGCGCGAGATCGCCGTGCGTACCACGCTCGGCGCGAGCCGTGCCCGTCTGCTGACTCAATTGCTCACCGAGACGCTCGTGCTCTACGTGGCCGGCGCCGGTGCCGGCCTGGCACTCGCCGCGTGGGGACTCGACGCGCTCATCGCCCTCAGTCCCGGGGACATCCCCCGCCTGGATCGGACCGCGCTCGATCTGACGACGCTCACGTTTACGATTGGTCTCACGCTGGTGGTTGGCATCGTCTTCGGCCTGGTTCCTGCGAGCTACTCGATGCACCGCGTGCCGGCCGAGCAGCTCAAGGAGGCGGCGCGGTCGTCGACAGCCGGTCGCGCAACCCGACGCGCACGCGCGACGTTGGTAATCGCTGAAGTCGCCTTGTCGCTGATGCTGATGGTGGGCGCCGCCCTTGCCGCGCGCAGCCTCTTGCAGCTTCAGCGCGTGGACACCGGCCTCCACGCTGATGGCGTCCTCACGTTCAACGTGGTCCCGCCCGAAACGGCCTACGCGGACGGAGACAGCGTACGGCGCTTCCACCGGGAGGTGATCGCGCGCCTCTCCGCAGAACCGGGCGCGATCGCCGTAGGCGCGACCTCGCACCTGCCGCTCAGCGGCCAGAACGTCGAGAGCAGAATCACGCCGGAGGGCTGGCAGTCCCCGTCGCCGGGCCAGGGGGCGGGCGCTGGCCTGCGGGGCGTATCCGGCCGCTACTTCGACGCGATCGGCGCGCGCGTCGCTGCCGGCCGCGCGTTCACGGATGCCGACTCTGCGACGTCGCAACTCGTGGCGATGGTCAATGAAGAATTCGTGCGCCGTTACTGGCCTGGCCAGAACGCCCTCGGCAAGCGAGTGAAGCAGGGCGATATCGAGTCTAAGGATCCCTGGAAGATTGTGGTGGGCGTGTACGCCGATCTGAAGCACATGGGCCCGGAGGCTGAGACGCGGCCTGAGATCATGTTCCCGTACGAGCAGACCCATGAGTATTGGGTGACACGCTTCATGCGCGGTCTCTCAGTGGTAGTGCGCACGACAAGCGATCCGATGATTCTGCTGCCGGCCGCACGCCGCGTCGTCCGATCGGTCGACCCGTCGGTGCCGCTCGTCGAGCCGCGGCCGATGACAACGCTGGTGTCGGATTCGGTGGCGCAACCGCGATTCCGGAGCACGCTGCTCGTCTCCTTCGCCGGCCTCGCCGTACTCCTCGCCGTCGTGGGCATCTACGGCGTGGTCGGGTTCAACGTTGGACAGCGAACGCATGAAATCAGTGTGCGCATCGCACTCGGCGCGCAACGCGCGTCGGTCGTCGGCCTCATCGTGCGTCAGGAGTTGGTACCCGTCGTGATCGGCGTGGTCGTGGGCGTCGCAGGCGCGATTGCCGTGGGACGCGCCATGCGAACGCTGCTGTTCAACGTGGCGCCTGCCGATCCCGTGACGTTCGTTGCGATGCCGGTTCTGCTTGGCGCTGTTGCCCTGGTGGCGTGTCTCGTCCCCGCTCGGCGGGCGTTCGACGTCGAACCGATGAACGCCTTACGCGCAGAGTAACCGCGCCGCAGGGCCCGCTACTCTTCGATGTCGCTTCATCATGCGCCGATCGGGGGCGCGACGGATTCCGGATTGACCACGTGGATTGGAGTGCCCGCGGCGTAGGCAAGAACCTGATCGAAGATGTCCGAGAATTGCAGGTCGTACTCGTCGCGCGTGACATATCCGATATGCGGCGTGCAGACGACGTTGGTCATGACGAGCAGTGGGTGACTCGGATCGGTCAGCGGCTCCTCCTCGAAGACATCCACCGCCGCCATCCCAGGGCGCCCTGCTCGCAGCGCCTCGACCAGCGCGCCGGGCGCAATGAGCCCGGCGCGGCTCGAGTTGACCAGCAGCGCCGTGGGCTTCATGCGTCCGAGATCCACCGCCGTCACGATGCCACGGGTTGCCTCAACCAGCCGCATGTGCAAAGAGATGACGTCGCATTCGCTGAAGAACGCCTCTTTGCTCCGAGCGACGCCATATCCATCCTCGCGCGCACGGGCGCGCGCCGCTTCGCGTGCCCACACGATCACGTTCATGCCGAACGCCTTGCCGTAGCCGGCCACCACTTTGCCGATTCGCCCGTAACCGTAGATGCCGAGCGTCTTTCCGCGCAACGTTGCGCCGACGCCGACTTGCCATGCCCCTCGCCGGAGTGCGGCGACCTGTTCCGGAATCTGTCGCATCGCCGCGAGCACCAGCGCCCATGTCAACTCGGCGGCGGCATAGGACGGCGTGTCCGCGTGTTGATTTGACGAGACGATCACGCCCTTTCGAGTGCAAGCGTCGACATCGATATGCGGATACACACTGCGCTGGCTGATGAGCCGGAGGTTGTTGAGCCGTGCTAGCAGCCGCGCGTCGATCTTCGTCCGCTCCCGGATCAGAACCAGCACGTCGCTGTCTTTGAGCCGCTCGGCGAGCACATCCACGTCTTCTACATGATCGTTCCAGATCGCGACGTCGAACGGCGCCAGCTTGGCGAAGCAAGGCAGCGTATGCAGGGTGTCGAAGTAGTCATCCAGAATGGATACCCTGATCGGCCGTCGATCGCGAGCGGCGCGGCCGAACGGTGTCAAGCAGACCCGCGCGGCGTTGGATTCGCCGTCGTCAGCCAGCAATGTCACGAGACCATTGCGGCTCGCGTCCTCCCAGATCGGCATATGCGGATAGAAGGTCTGCCAGGCGGCCATGGTCTCGCCGTAGGTGCGGGGGCGCTCGGCGACCCAGTCGAGAAGCTCGAGCGTCAGCGCGCTCGGTGGCGACGGCTCGATGCGGCGAGTCACGCGGCAGTTTTCTCGAACGTCAGGTTCCACCTTTCCTTTATAACCGTACAAGTACCAGAGATATTCCAGAACACAATACGTGCCGTCCCTAACCGGTAACGCGGCTCTGTGGCTTGAACGTCGGTACCCTTTTTTGCATCGCCGCCACGAGTTCTCTCGACCCTGAGCCCCACTGGGAGATGGTCTTGATGGCTTGCGTGAACGGGACGTCGATGATGTGCACGCGTTCAGGGCCGAGGACGTACACGGCTCCGGCGAACGGTGTGGGCACCGACGGCACGAAGATCGTGAATCGGCCGTCGTCGAGTTCCTCGATAATGAACGCCGGGACGAGGGCATCCTCGATTTCGACCATGGCAGGCTTCCATGCCTCCTCGTCGCTGTCTCCCGCTAATCGCTGCGTCAGACTTTTCAGCAGGCTGTACCCGGGAAGTTTTTCGAGGAACACATTCTCTACGCGCTCGCGAATCGCGTGCCCAGTTCGCGTCCGTACCGCCATACCAACGAGGAAGCAGACGACCAGCACCAGGACCAGCGAGAACAACTCCTGGGCGATGATCGAGCCGGGAAATAACGCTGAGAGTGGCGCCACCAGACTCGCGACCGACGCCATGGCCTTGAGCAGCAGCAGTACCGCGAGGTAGATGGGCGCCACAACGAACAAGCCGCCTACGACTGTGCTAGTGACGAGCTCGCGTGCGTATCTCATGCTGGGCCCCCATGGCCTCCCTTCACGAAGACGCGAGCGAGGCGGGCCCTGGAGCTGTGTCATGGCGAGGCACGTCAAGGCAGGTCGCGTGCCAAACCGAGGTCGCACGATCACCGCCTGTATCGAGTCAACACGTTTCAGAGCAATGGCCTTCTCTCCGATCTCAACGGGCCGCTCCGAAATGGCGTGGCTCCCGCCTCGGCCTTCTGAACACAGCAGTTCGCGCCGAAACGTGGGCATATGGACGCGTCGCTGGCCATCGCGTCGAAACCCGGGCTCACGTGGCTTCAGTCGCTCGTGCTCATCGCAAATGTGATTAGGATCTCCAAGAACCATGCAGTTCTTGGGCGCTCGGCATCCCCCTAAGACGGTCCAGGGATCTCGCCATCTCGCTGCGAGTCTGCTCCTGTTTGTTCCACTCGTTTTCGCCGGCAACCAGATCGGGTCGATACTCCGATATCCGGATGTCGGATCCGCCGTCCTATTTGTTCCGTACGCAGTCCTGACGGCCGCGCTAGTCGTTTCTCGTCCTCGCGACTGGGTCTGGTACATCCTCATCGATTCGATCGCGCACTTCGTCACGCATTGGCCGCAGTGGCCGATGTCGTGGGTGCTGCTGGCCACCGTCGCGAATATCGCGCGGGCGTTGGCAGCGGCTGTCCTTGTCGCACGTCTGTGCGATGGGATCCCGCGCTTTGTCGGTGTTCGTACACTCTGGTGCTTCGTCGTCGGCGCGGTCATCGTAGCTCCCTCGATCGGCGCGAGCATCGGCGCCGCGAACGTCGTGCTGCACGGCGCTTCAGATGACTACTGGCGCCCCTGGCGTGCGTGGTTCACGTCGAACGCTCTCACGGCGTTCACGATGTTGCCAGCCAGCATGGCGTTGTTCTCGTACACCGCGGAACCCAATCGCCCACGGGTCGAGAGGCGCCGGTTGGTAGAAGGTGTCTTGGTGACGGCGGCGCTCTGCGCGACGGCGGCATTCATACTCCTCGGAAGTATCGAGCGGACGAACCCGGCGGTGACACTCTTTGCCGCGCTCCCGACTCTCTTCTGGTCGGCGCTTCGCTTTGGAGCGGCCGGGGCCAGTGGCGCACTGACCGTTATCACGTTCGCCGCCATCTGGAGCGTCGATCGCGGCGTGACGAGTGCTGCCGGACCGTCGGACGGCACGATTCTCGGGCTGCAATTTTTCATGTTCTTCACGGCCGGGCCCGTGCTGGCCCTGGCGGCCATCGCCGCCGGTCGCGAGGCGGTCGTGCAGCTCCACCGGGCGCTACTCGCCTCGCTCCACGACCATGTGGCGCTGCTCGACGCGAGGGGCGTGATGTTCGAGGCCAATGCGTCGTGGCGACGATTCGCGGAATCGTCAGCCGCGCCACTGCATCGCGCGCGCACCGGAGACGACTACCTCGCCGCGTGCCGGTCGTCGGCCGAACGCGGGGACGTGATGGGAACCGCGCTGTTCGACGGCGTCACGAAGGTGCTCAGCGGTGCCGAGCAACACGTCGAGATCGAGTACGACGATCCTGAGCCTGGTCGTCACGAGACGTATGCGATCCGCATTGAGTCACTGGAACGGCCAGACGGCGGCGCCGTGGTGACGCGGGCGAACGTGACGGCACGGCGGCAGGCACAGCTCGAGATCGAAAGACACCGTCGAGAGCTGTCACACCTCGCGCGCGTGAATCTGCTCGGGCAACTCTCAGGCGCACTCGCCCACGACCTGAATCAGCCGTTGACCGCCATCCTGAGCAACGCACAGGCGGCGCACAAGTGGCTGCTGCGCGACCCGCCCAACACCGAATACGCTACCGAGATACTGCAGGACATCATTGACGACGACCGGCGCGCGGCCGCAATGATCCATCGGCTTCGTAGCCTCCTGAAACGCGGCGACCTGCGCGTTGAGCGAATCGACGCCGCGGACTTGGTGAGCGAGGCGCTGGACCTGTCACGCTCGGAACTCCAGGCGCGGAACATCGAGCCGATGACGTCCATCAATCCTGCAGCGCCTGCGCTCCTGGGAGACAAAGTACAACTGCAGCAGGTGTTGTTGAACCTCATCCTCAACGCCTGCGATGCAATGAACGACGTGGAGGAGCCGCGCCGACGGCTCGAGCTCTCCGTGGCAAGCGACGATCTCAGGACCGTACGCCTGTCGGTCCGCGACTGGGGAGTCGGATTGCCTACCGACCTCATCGAGCGGTTGTTCGAGCCGTTCGTCACCACAAAGTCTGACGGACTTGGTCTTGGCCTGTCGATTTCACGAACGATTATTGCCGCACACGGTGGACGGTTGTGGGCCGAGAACAACCCGGGCGGGGGAGCGACAATCCATTGTGTCTTGCCAGTTGCTGAACCGCCGGAGGTGGCGACCGCCGAACCAACGAGCACCCTGCCCGACGCGGTGCGACATTGAGGAGTGACCACACGGGTCGTCGCCAGATTCGAGTGGCGATCGTTGATGACGATGCTGGCGTGCGTGTCGGACTGCGGCGACTCTGCGAGGTGTTCGATCTCGGCGTGAGTGTGTATGCCTCAGGCCATGAGTTCCTCGCCTCGCTCGACCACGGCTGCCCACACGCCGATTGCCTGCTCATTGACGCCCACATGCCCACGATGACAGGCGTCGAGCTGCAACACGATCTCCTTTCCAGAGGAGTACAGATCCCGACGATCGTGTTTACCGGCGATGATCCAGATGCGGTATCCGCACACCACACAGGCCTGAGCGTGGTGGCGTGTTTGCGAAAGCCCGTCGAGAGTGACGACTTGATCGCGGCGATAGAGCGGGCAGTCGGCGCTGTAGTGTCCGACCCGGACGGACCTCGGTGAGGTGCTCATGAAGAAGTCACTACTCGTCGGGGCACTGACACTGGCTTCGGCGAACGCACGTGCGCAGAATAACGACGTCGCGCGCGTGCTCGAGCAACAGACACAGGAACGCTGAATGCGGTGGCGTCGGGCGATGCCCGCGTATGGGACCGCTATCTCGATGCGAACGCGATCTATCTCGCTGAGGACGGGACGCGCAAAACCAAATCGGCCATCCCATCAAGGCCGAGTACCGCACGACGGATACATGGATTCGTACTGCGCAGGGTTGGAAGCTGGTGGCCAGCCAGGTGCACGCGCAGCTGATCGATCCGCCAGCGCTCCAGCTCCCGTCCGCGAGACTCGACGAATACGCGGGCGTGTATCGCTTGAACGCCGACATCAAGTACACGATTCGCACGGATCTTCCTCCGCGGAGCCGATGGACGCATCACCGGATTCGTCGATCGACGCGAAGGCCGCGACATTCCCTGGACCAGGATTCCGTCGATCATTACTCGGCGCGAAGCGCGTCTACCGGGTTCACCGACGCGTCGCGCCGCGCGGGCACGAGACTCGCCAGTCCCGCCACCGTCATGAAGATCACGACACCGCCAATGAATGACAGCGGGTCGAGCGGCTGCACGCCGTACAGCATCCCGGCGAGCAAGCGGGTCGCCAAAGAGGAAGCCAGGAGACCGACGGCAGCCCCTATGACGACCGGCTTCGCCGCTCCCGCCAGCATCAGCCGCACGACTTGCGCGCGCAGCGCACCAAGCGCCACGCGCACACCAATCTCGCGTGTGCGCTGATTCACGTTGTGGGCCGCCAGTCCGTAGATGCCAATCGCCGCGAGGAACGCGCCGATGAATGCGACGAGGGCCGCCAGCCATGAAGCGAGCCGATGCGGCAGCAGCACGGCGGACGTCAGATCGGTGAGTGTAGACGCCTCCATCGGCAGGTTCGGATTCATCTCGGCGACGATCGCACGGATCTGTGGCAGCAGGCTGGTGCCGTTCGAGCGCACGAGCACTCGCATCTGGGCTTCGTTGGTCTGCGCGGCCGAGATATAGACGAACGGCGTGGGATCTTCTCCGATAGTCCGATACTTCGTGTCGCGCACCAGACCGACCACGAGCAGTGGCTGTCCGGTGCGCCCCTGCAGCAGTTGTCCAACCGGATCCTGTCCCGGCCACGCTTTTCTCGCCATCGTCTCGTTGACGATCGCCACCGCTGGAGCGCCGGCGCGATCGCGGTCGTCGAAAACGCGACCACGCACGAGAGGAATACGCAGCACTCGGAAGTAGTCGGGCGAGACGAAGTTCCGGCTGACCGTAATCGCGAGATCGTCGCCTTGTTCGCCGAGCCGCCACACACGACCGCCTTCGCGCTCGCGGGTCAGCGGCGCCACACGCGCCAGCGCCGCCGACTCGAGTCCTGGCAACTGCTGCACGCGAACCATCAGCTCGTCGAAGAATGGCCGTGGCGACCCCGGCTGGCCGAGCCGGAGGTCGAAATCCGCGACCTCCACGCCGTCGAGTGTGAAGCCGGGATCGATCGCGTTCGCGTTGGTGAGCGAGCGGCCTAGGAGCATCGCCGTGACGACCAGCAACATCGACAGCGCGACCTGCGCGGCCAGGAGCACCTGCCGTGCGCGCAGACGCTTGGGGCCGCTGTTGTCCGGTTTGATCGCCGTCGAGAGGTCGAGGCGCGTCGACTGCAAAGCGGGGAGCAGACCGGAGGCGATGACTGTCAGTGCAGCGATGCTGATCGAAAACGCCGTCACCCGCCAGTCCACGTGCACGTCGTAGGTGAGCTGGAGACGAAACACCGGGAAGACTTGACCGAGTAGCGTCAGTCCCCACCACGTCACGAGCAGGCCAAGTGCAACACCTCCAAGCGCGATCACAACACTTTCGGCCATGAGCAGACGGACCAGCCGAGCGCGCTTGGCGCCGAGCGCCAGGCGAAGCGACATCTCTCGCGCGCGGTTCACGCCACGGGCCAGCACCATGCCGCCGACGTTGGTGCACGCAATGAGCAGCACGAGGCTGGTCAACGCCCCGACGATCGCGATGTAAGTGGAAATAAACGGCAACAATCCAACCAGCGCTGCCGACGGTTCCACACCTAGACCGTGTCGCCGATTGTCGTCGGGATACTCGCGCGCAAGATCACTCGCGATGCGCGACATCTCGGCTCCGGCCTGCGCCGTGGTGACGCCGTCTTTCAGCCGGCCAATCCCCATCAGCCACTGCTGACCACGGCGCTCGAATCGCCGGAGGTCGCCGTCGGGAAATGCGGTTAGCGGCATCCAGATGCCGGCACCGATGATGTTGTGGCCGTTGAACCCCTCAGCCGCCACCCCGACAATCTGGAATGGCCGGCCATTCACCTGAATCGTCCGGCCCAGGATGTTTGCGTCACCGCCGAACTGCGAAAGCCACAGCTGATGGCTGATGACGGCCACAGTCGCCACCGACCCGAGCGGCATGTCCTCAGCGACAAACGCCCGCCCGAGCGCCATCGACGTCCCCAGCACCGAAAAGTAGTTCGTCGTGACATACGCGCCCGGCACGCGAAGAGGGCGTGTGCCGCCGCCGACGCCCACCGCGTCGCCAATGCGACTCGCCGCGAGACTCTGAAACACAGTCTGCCGCTGCAGGTAGTCCTGATAGTTGGGATACGAGAACGTGCTGAAGCCCTCGCCGGTGTAGGGACCAGGACCGTCGACGTCGATGCGGCCGATCTCAGCGACCCGATCCGGCTTGGCGATGCCGGGGACCGGCCGAATGAGATAGGTGTCGACGACTCCGAAGATGACTGCGGTCCCGCCGATGCCAATTGCGAGGGACAGCACCGCAGTCAACGTGAACATCGGACTGCTCCGGAGCGTCCGCGCCGCAAGGCGACAATCCCGCCACACTTCAGACCACATCACGCCCTCCAGCGAGAGTGCACGCGTCTTGGACGCCGCCTGCCCGGCGAACGTTGGCTTCCCTGGACCGTCTGGGTAAGCGGCGGCAACCTCCCAGCTTACTTAGTCCGTCTAAGGGAGGCAGCAGCGAAAGGGCAAGAAATGGCCGTCAGACAGTTCGATCTCCTTCAAGGCACGCTGGACCTGCTGGTGCTCAAGTGCCTGAGCACTGGTCCCAATCATGGGTATGCGATTGCCCAGCGCATCCACCAGCTCTCGGAAGAAGCCCTGCGGATTGAAGAGGGTTCGCTCTATCCGGCGCTGTACCGGATGGAGGAGCAAAGGCTGATCGACTCGGAATGGCGCGTCACTGAGAACAACCGCAAAGCCAAGTTCTACAAGCTGACCCGCAAGGGACGAAGTGCGGCCAATGCCGAGCTCGACAGCTGGCTGCGGCTCTCGAACGCGGTCACTCGAGTGCTCCGCGGTCTGGAGCAGGGAGCCTGACATGAAGATCCGTGGACCGCGATTCCTTCGCCACATCATCGCTGTCTTCCGATGGAGCGCCCACGACGACGAGATGAGCCAGGAAATGGCATTCCATGTCGAGGCGATGACGCGCGAGTACGTGCGCTCGGGCATGAGCGAGGCGGACGCCGCTCGCGCCGCGCGCAACCGGTTCGGCAGCACGCTCCGTCACAAGGAGGCGGGGCACGACACCCGCAGCGGACATCTCGACGAGTTCGTGCAAGACGTGAAATCAGGTCTCCGGCAACTGACTGGGGCACCGACGTTCGCGGCCGTCGCCGCGATCACACTGGCGCTCGGGATCGGCGTCAACGCTGCCGTGTTTGCCGTCGTCAAGTCGGCGCTGCTCGACGCGCTGCCATATGCGGACGCCGATCGGCTGGTGCGTGTGTATGGCGGCGCACGAGCGCAACAGCAGCGTGGACCGTTGAGCGCTGGCACGATCAGCGACATCAGGGACCGCCAGCGGTCGCTTGCGAGTCTCTCCGCGTTCATGGACTTCGCCATCGACGTGGGATACGAAAGCGATCGTGGTCCACAGGTGGCGCGCATGGCGTGGGTCGAGCACAGTTTTTTCGACACCCTCGGTGTCTCCGCCGCGCGCGGACGCGTCTTCCGCCGTGAAGACGTGCTGAGCGGACTGGTGCCGCTCACTGGCGGGGCTCTCACACCCGACGCACCATCGGCCGTCATGCTGACCCACAGCGGGTGGACGCGTCTCTTCAGCGGCGACGAAGCCGTCCTGGGGCGGGAGGTGCGGGTCAACGGAATTCCGCGCCGCGTGATCGGCGTGCTGCCGAGCAACTACGTCGGGCCGATGGGGGCGGTGGACTTCTACTTCGCGTTCGACCTAGGTCCGGTACTCGGCAACGCGATGCTGGTGCGCGGATCGCAGTGGCTCGGCGGCGTCGGACGCGTGAAGCCTGGAGTCGCGCACGAGACAGCGCGCGACGAGATCGCCGCGATCTGGACCGACTTGGTACGCGAGTACCCGGCCGATAACCGCGCGCTCGGCCTCGCGACGATTCCACTGCGCGAGGCGATGGTCGGCAACACGCGCACGCCGCTCCTGGTGCTGATGGCCAGCGCCGGGCTGGTGCTGTTCATCACTTGCGCCAATCTCGCTGGCGCGCTGTTGTCGCGAGCGTTGTCGCGGCGCAAGGAGTTTGCGATCCGCGCCGCACTCGGAGCCGGCCGCGGCCGTCTCGTCCGGCAACTGCTCACTGAGAGCATCGTGCTCGCCGTGACCGGCGGCGTCGCCGGCGTCGCGATCGCTTTCGTCACCCTCGATCGTCTCGGCCAGTTTGCTGCGCGCGCGTTGCCTGGCTATGTCACGCTCTCGCTGGATTGGGGAGCCGTGCTCGTCACGGGAGCGATTGCGATTGCGACGGGACTGCTCTTCGGCGCGGCACCGGCGATCTCCATCGAGCGCTCGCAGGGACAGAGCACCCTGTGTGACGACTCACGCGGAACCAGCGAAAGCCGGCGATCGCTCCGGCTTCGAGGCGTGCTCGTCGCAGGCCAGATGGCGCTCTGTCTCAGCCTCCTGGTCGGCGCGGGACTGCTCGCACGGAGCCTGTGGACGATGACAGGCCAGTCAGTTGGATTCGAGCCGGATGGCGTGCTGACCGCGGCGTTGCAGCTGCCTCTGCGCGACTACGCGACGCCGCAGTCGCGTGCGCTGTTCCGCACTCGACTGGAGGAAGCACTGCGCGGCCTCCCCGGCGTGACTGCCGTCGCGACCGCCACGTCGATTCCTACGGCCGTGCGGCAGCGCTCCGGAGTGACGCTCGAGGGAGCACCGTCAACCGACGCGCCAACGTTCGTGATCACGACCGCGGTGTCGGACGACTATTTCCGCACGCTTCACATCCCGCTGCATCGA
>Ga0111539_10008357_pt1 | contig 13170 bp, 11 predicted proteins | sample RhiMethybrSRZTD1_FD_79667 | JGI IMG/M metagenome (GOLD analysis project Ga0111539, IMG submission 79667) | Populus rhizosphere microbial communities from Tennessee, USA - Rhizosphere MetaG P. TD hybrid SRZTD1 (version 2) (version 2) | ecosystem: Host-associated > Plants > Roots > Rhizosphere >...
GACCTGCTTGCCGTCCATCACCGCCTTGAACGCCGCACGCATCGCGACTTCGGTCTTGCCGTAGCCGACGTCCCCGCACAGCAGGCGATCCATTGGCGTCGGCACTTCCATGTCGCGCTTGATGTCGGCGATTGCTGTGGCCTGATCCACCGTCAGCTCATACGGAAACGCGCCTTCGAACTCTTCCTGCCAATGTGTATCCACCGGGAACGCGTGACCAGGAACAGCCTTTCGCTGCGCGTACAGCTTGAGCAGTTCCTCGGCCATGTCGCGCATCGCCTTCTTGACGCGCGTCTTGGCTTTTTCCCACGTCGTTCCACCCAGCCGATCGAGCGCCGGACGCGATCCGCCGGTGTACTTCTGAATGAGATCGAGGCGTTCGACCGGCACGAACAGCTTGTCGTCGCCGTGATAACGAAGCTCGAGGAACTCCTGCTGACCGGTGCTCGTGCCGACCGACGTCTGTGTGCTGGTCGTCAGCTGCTTGAGGCCGACGAATTCGCCGATCCCGTGATCGACGTGCACGACGAGGTCGCCGACCTTGAGATCGCGCAGGTCAGAGAGAAACGTCTGCGCGAGACTGCGGCGTTTCTCCGACGGACGGCGCTCTTCCTCAAAAACGTCGGTCTCCGCGTAGACCTGAAGGCCCGCATTCGCGAGACGGAATCCTCTCGACAAGGTGCCGACTGCGACAAGTACCGCAGCGGCATGCGCATCGGCATCCTCGACCGGCACCGCGACGATGTCGTACTCGCGAAGGATCTCGATGGTTCGCTCTGCACGGCCAGGACTATCCGCCACGAACAAAACAGCGTCGCCTTGCTCTCGCGCGTGTCGCACGTCGGCGATCCAATCGGCGACACGGCCACGGAACTCCATCGCCGGCTGAGCGGAGACCTGATGGACCCCGCTCTCATCCTCGAGTGAGAGTTCTTCGAGGCGGGCGGCTGACGTCGTTCGTGGCTCAATCGCAGACCACGTGATGAACGCTTCGTCAACCGGCCGTGCCGCGACGTGGCCACGCGCCGCCGCTTCGTGTGAACTGGCCTCGAGCTGCTCGCGGACCTTTACCGTCTGTTGCTCGACCTGCTCGTATTCGGAGATCAGCAGCAACAGTCGCTGCGATCCGGACAGGAAATCGAGCACACCGATCAGGTCCTCGTCGAATTGTTCGCGCGCAGGCACGATGTGGACCTGATCAGTCGCGCCGGTGGAGCGTTGTGTCGCTGGATCAAACCGTCGCAGACTCTCGACCGTGTCGCCGACGAACTCGATGCGAACCGGCTCGGTGTCGGCCGCCGGAAACACATCGACGATGCCGCCGCGGACAGCAAAGGCGCCGTGCTCGTCCACGGGATCCTCGCGGGAGAAACCAGCGTCCACGAGCAGATCCGCCAATCGCTGCGGCTCGATCTCCGTTCCGGCGCGGAGCTCGATGGAGGCGCGCAGCAACCGTTCCCGCGGACTCACTCTGGGCAGCAGCGCGGCTGCTGACGCGACTATCAGGCGTGCCGTGCCAGATGCTGCGGCATGGAGGGCGCGGGCCCTCGCGGCTGCGACGCGGAAATGCGGCGTCATGCCGCGATAGGGATCGACCTGAATGGACGGAAGGGGCAGTACAGCCTGCTCGACCGCCGCCGATGACGCTCCCTCGAGTGCGCCATAGAAGAAGCGCGCGTCGGAGATCATCTGCTCGACATCACGATCGGTCGGTACGACGAGAAGCGCCAAGGCGCCTGCCGAGCGGGCCGCATGGACTGCCGCGAGCGCCTTGCTCGCTGGGGTGAGACCCGCAGTCACCTGGGCGCGGCCGAGCGCCGAGAGGACCGCACTCTTCCCCAGCAGGGACCGCAACGACAGCGATGGAGCGGTTGTCGTCACTGATCCGCTCCGCGCACGCGGTCGATCAAATGCGTTGAGGAGAAGCCTTCGGCGAGCACGACGCGAACAACCGCGCCACCACGCGCTTCCACGACGTCGCGCCCGACGATGTTGTCGGGACCCCAGTCGGCGCCTTTCACCAGGACATCGGGCTGAACGGCGGTGATCAACGCGTGCGGTGTGTCCTCATCGAATACGGTGACGGCATCGACGCTGCGTAATGACGCGAGGAGCTCGGCCCGCTCGACTTCCGGCGTAATCGGGCGAGCCGGTCCTTTGTTGGTGCGCACCGACCGGTCGGAATTGACACCCACGATCAACGCGTCACCGAGCGCACGCGCATCGCTGAGATACCGAACATGACCAGGATGAAGCAGATCAAACACGCCGTTGGTAAACACGACACGTCCGCCGTTGGCACGGACGCGCGCCGCGAACGCTGACGCCTGCTGTCGCGACAGGATTGGAAAGCTGGCAGTTCTCACAGACCAGAAATACGGATGCCGCCCGAAAACGTCCACCGGTGTGGCGGTCTGACGATGCCGGTCTCGTTCACTCTCGACGTGACCCGGATCGTGTAGAGCGAACGATGATAATCGTACGGTACGCCGTTCCTGCGGTGCACAGCAACGTCCACTGTGTACGTGCCCGCCACGAGACACAGGCTGTCGATCACGAACCCGACCTCCGCCTCGCCGGTGAATTCATGCGGCTCCGCTCCTTCGATATCTGTGTTCGTGCCGTAACAGCAGACCCCCTCCGCGCTGAACAGCGCGACCCCGAAGACAAAGTCGTTGAGGGGGTGATGTGCGCGCACCCCTATTCGGATAGCAAGCGGCTCTCCAGATTCGAACACGTGCGCGGCGACGCCGTCGCTTCGAACAAACTCGACTGACGCAATCTCAGCTTCACGAGAGCCCCAGCGACCCTCGACGGCCTTCATCATGTCCTCGGGCTGTTCGGTGGTCGATGCGACTGAAACGGCAGGATTTCGGTGGAGCGCTCTGTTCTCCGCTGCCGCCACGTCGAGCAGATAGGCGTCGACGACTCGTCGAGGGTCTCCCTGGGCACGCACAAGGCCATGGTCGAGCCACAGCGCCTCATCACAGAACCTTGTCACCATGTCGAGCGAGTGTGTCACCAAGAGCACCGTACGACCGCGGCGGCGGAAGTCTGCGAACTTGTCGAGACACTTGTGCGTAAATGCTTCGTCGCCAACGGCGAGGACCTCGTCAACGAGCAGCACATCTGGATCGACGTTGATTGCGACAGAAAAGCCGAGGCGCATGTACATCCCGGATGAATACGTCTTCACTGGCTCGTCAATAAACTCCTCGAGCTCGGCAAAGGCCACGATCTCGTCGAATCGGCTCGCGACCTCGCGTTTCGAGAGGCCGAGCATCATCCCGTTGATGAAGACGTTATCGCGGCCGGAAATCTCCGGATGAAAGCCGGCACCGAGCTCGATCAGGGCGGAAACCCGGCCGTGGACCTTTACGTCGCCAGAGGTCGGTCTCCCAATCCCGGCAATGAGCTTGAGCATCGTGCTCTTCCCGGAGCCGTTCCGTCCGACGATGCCCAGGGTCTTGCCGGTGGGTACTTCAAAGGACACACCCTTGAGCGCCTCGAAGGCATCGTCTGCCTTCAGGTCGCGCGCGACGCGGCCAGTCAGGATGGCGCTCTTCAACGTGCCGAAGCTCTTACGACGGCCATAGCGTCTGTAAGTCTTTCGAACGTCGCGAACTTCGATGGCGTTCACACTTCCTCCGCCAGTGTGTCGCGCAGTCGGTCGAACACGAAATAGCCAGCGACAAACACCACCACTGAGACGACGGCAAAGATCAGCAACCGTGGCCAACCGAGGAAGGGGCCCGGAATGGCCAGCACTTCCTGATAGGACACAGCCAGTGTGGTGAACGGATTCAGGTTGAGGAACGGGCGGGCCCATGCCGGCGCCTGCGAGAGCGGGTAGATGATGGGCGTCAGAAAGAACGCCAGCGTGAGTCCATTCGTGAGAAGGTCTCGCAGATCCCGGAAGTGGACGGTCAGCGCCGATACCATCAACGCGAATCCAAGCGTCAGCAGCAGCTGTTCGAGAACGATGAGCGGGAACCACACGAGATCGGTCAACGGCACCGGCACGCGATAGTAAACAAAGAACGCGGCAAGAATCGGCAGACCGAGACAGAAATGGACTAACCCCGCAAAGACGCTGACGAGCGGCAGCACTTCCGCAGGAAAGAGCACCTTACGAATCAAGTTGCCGCCGGCGATCAGCGAATTAGACGACTCGAGCAGTGACGCGGAGAACCAGGTCCACGGCAGAAGGCCGCAGAACAGAAACAGCGAAAACGGGACGCCGCCGGCCTCGATGCCGGCGCTGCGCGCCCCGGGCATGACGGTCGTGAACACGAACGTGTAGATCGACAGCAGCAGAAGCGGATTGATGAACGACCACAGCAGGCCGAGCGTCGATCCGCGATAGCGCGCTTTCAGTTCGCGCGCAACGAGGCTCTGGACGAGAGCGCGGTGGCGAAGGAGTTGCCTGAGGCTATGCAGCAATCGGGAATGGGCCGGCCGTCGGGGCCGGTCCCGCGCCCCCATTTATACCCGTTAAGCCCGGGTGCGTGCGCGAGAAGCCACTTGCAGCCGGATCATCGACTTCATCAGCGCGATGCGGGCGCGCTCGAAGTCCAGATCGGCCTGTGGCGAGACGCGGGCCACCCGTTCCTCGGCGCGTTTCTTCGCCGCCTCGGCTCGAGCCACGTCGATGTCCTGCGCGCGCTCGGCGATCTGTGCGAGCACGGTGACACGGTCAGGAAGGACTTCGACGAATCCGAAGGCGACAGCGAGATAAAACTTCTCCTGGCCGATGCGGTACCACAACTCACCGACCTTCAGGCTGGACAGCAGCGGCGTGTGCCCTGGCAGCACGCCGAAATAGCCTTCGGCACCGGGCAACTCCACTTCGTCCACCTGCTCGGTGACGAGCGCGCGGTCGGGCGTGACGATCTCGAGAGTGAGCGTGGTCGGTAGTGCCATTCGACGTGCCTATGCCGCCGCCATGGCTTTCGCCTTCTCGACGGCCTCTTCGATCCCACCAACCATCCAGAAGGCCTGCTCCGGCAGGGCGTCGTGCTTGCCGTCGACGATCTCCTTGAAGCCTTTGATCGTCTCGGCGATAGGCACGTACTTTCCCTTGAAGCCGGTGAACTGCTCGGCGACGAAGAACGGCTGCGACAGAAAGCGCTGGATCTTCCGTGCGCGGGCCACAGCGAGCTTGTCGTCTTCTGACAGTTCGTCGATACCTAGAATCGCGATGATGTCCTGCAGATCCTTGAGTCGCTGGAGGACTTGCTTGACCGACCGCGCGACCGAGTAGTGCTCCTCACCAAGCACGCGCGGATCGAGAATGCGGGACGTCGACGCCAGCGGATCCACCGCGGGATAGATGCCCAACTCGGCGATCTGTCGCGACAGATTCGTTGTCGCGTCGAGGTGCGCGAACGTCGTCGCCGGCGCCGGATCGGTGTAGTCGTCGGCGGGCACGTAGATCGCCTGCACCGAGGTGATCGAGCCGCGCTTGGTTGACGTGATGCGCTCCTGCAGCTCGCCCATCTCGGTCAGCAGCGTCGGCTGGTAACCGACGGCGGACGGCATACGTCCGAGCAGCGCCGACACTTCCGAACCCGCCTGCGTGAAACGGAAAATGTTGTCAATGAACAGCAGGACGTCTTTGTTTTCGGCGTCCCTGAAGTACTCGGCGACGGTGAGGGCCGACAAGCCGACGCGCAGGCGCGCGCCCGGCGGCTCCGTCATCTGGCCGTAGACGAGTGCCGCGCGCGACTTCGACAGATCTTTCGAGTCGATCACGCCAGACTCCTGGAACTCGAGCCAGAGGTCGTTGCCCTCGCGCGTGCGTTCTCCCACACCGCCGAACACGGATACGCCACCGTGCTTCATGGCGATGTTGTTGATCAACTCCATGATGATGACGGTCTTGCCGACGCCGGCGCCGCCGAACAGGCCGATCTTGCCGCCCTGCAGATATGGCTCGAGCAAATCGATGACTTTGATTCCCGTCTCGAACATGCGCAGCTCGGAGGACTGGTCTTCGAGCGTTGGGGCATGCCGATGGATCGGCCAGCGCTCCTTTGATTGCACGGGCCGATCTGGAAAGTCCACCGGCTCGCCGAGTACGTTCAGCACGCGGCCGAGCGTCTCGGGACCGACGGGCACGGAGATGGGCGCGCCGGTGTCGATCACCGTCATGCCGCGAGTCATGCCGTCGGTCGGTTTCATCGCGACGGTGCGCACCCGGTTCTCCCCGAGATGCTGCTCGACCTCGGCGACGACGTCGATCTTCTCGATGCCAGGGCCGCCCTCGGAGACGATGCGGACCGCGTTATAAATCTCGGGAAGATCGCCGGTCGCGAATTCAACGTCGATCACCGGGCCGATGACCTGAACCACCGTGCCCATGCGCTGTGCCGTTGCTGTCTGTGCCATCACTTCCACCTACGCGTTGCTGTCTGTTACGTCGCTGCCGCGCCTGACACAACCTCGATGATCTCGCGCGTAATCGCGGCCTGACGCACCTTGTTCATGTACAGCGTCAAGTTGTCGAGCATCTCGGCTGAATTGCGCGTCGCCGCATCCATGGCCGTCATCTGGGCGGCGAAGAACGAGGCGTTCGATTCGAGCAGCGCGCGATACACCTGCACCTGCACGTGCCGCGGTAGCAGGTCCTTGAAGATCTCCGCCGGCGACGGCTCGTAGAGATACTCCGTCTTCGGCCCCGCGGCCTCTTCACCCTCGAGGCGGGGAATCGGGAGCAGGCGCTCGACGACGATGCGCTGGGACATCACCGATTTAAACTCGTTGTAGACGAGGTACACGCTCGAGGCTCGACCCGAGGTGAACTCCTCGATCGCCGCATCCGCCAGCGCCGCGGCATCCGCAAACGAGAGCCGCTGGAAGATGCCGGCCGCCTCGTAGCGCACGTCGAAGCCGCGCCGCCGGAAGAAGTCGCGGCCTTTTCGTCCGATCAAACCAAGCGCGATCTCGTGTCGTTGTCCTTCTTTGACGATGAACTGGCCCGCGGCTTTGATGATGTTCGAGTTGAAGCTGCCACAGAGTCCGCGGTCCGCCGTGATGACGATGAGCAGCGGTCTCGATCCGGGCGGCGCGGTGACGCGCAGCAGCGGGTGCGTGTCCTGGTCGACGCGAGATACCAAGCCGTTCAGCACTTTCAGCATGCGCTGCGCGAACGGCCGCGCCGAGACGACGCGTTCTTGCGCGCGCCTCAGGCGCGACGCGGCGATCATCTTCATCGCCTTGGTAATCTGCTGCGTCGACTTGACGGCGCGAATCCGACGGCGGAGGTCAATGAGTGAGGGCATGAGCGCTCGACGATGCTACGCGGCGGCTCCGGCGCCGGCTGCACGCACCGCGCCGAACTGCTGTCCGAACTCCTTCAGGGCCCGCTCGACGGCTGCCTTCAAGTCGTCGTCGAGAATCTTCTTCTCGGCAATGCCACTCAACACACCCGGGTGACGCGTCTCGAGGAAGCTATAGAGATCTTCTTCATAGCGGCGCACGTCTTCGATCGCGACTGAATCGATGAAGCCCTTCGTCGCGGCGTAGATGATCGCGACCTGCTTCTCGACAGCGACCGGCTGATACTGCGGCTGCTTGAGGATCTCGACGAGACGGCGGCCACGATTGAGCTGTGCCTGTGTCGCCTTGTCCAGGTCGCTGCCGAACTGCGCGAAGGCGGCGAGCTCGCGATATTGCGCGAGGTCGAGACGCAGCGAGCCGGCGACCTGCCGCATCGCGCGGATCTGCGCCGAGCCACCGACGCGGGATACTGAGTTGCCGACGTTGATCGCCGGCCGCACGCCCTGATGGAAGAGGTCGCTCTCGAGAAAGATCTGGCCGTCAGTGATCGAGATCACGTTCGTCGGGATGTACGCCGAGAGGTCGCCCGCCTGTGTCTCGATGATCGGAAGCGCGGTCAACGAGCCGCCGCCTTGTGACGCGTTCAGCTTCGCGGCGCGCTCCAGGAGACGCGAGTGAAGATAGAAGACGTCGCCCGGGTACGCTTCACGGCCCGGCGGTCGCCGCAGCAGCAGAGAGATCTCGCGATACGCCTGCGCGTGCTTCGAAAGGTCGTCGTAAACGACGAGCGCGTGGCGACCGCTGTCGCGGAAGTACTCACCGATCGCGCAGGCGGAGTACGGGCTGATGTACAGCATCGGCGCAGGATCTGACGCCGCTGCCGCGACGACGATGGTGTAGCTCATCGCGTCGTACTCTTCGAGCGTTCGCACGACCTGCGCGACCGTGGACTGCTTCTGACCGATCGCGTTGTAGATGCAGATCACGCCCGTGCCGCGCTGGTTGATGATCGTGTCCACCGCGACCGCCGTCTTACCGGTCTGGCGGTCGCCGATGATCAGCTCGCGCTGGCCGCGGCCGATCGGCACCATGCCGTCGATGGCCTTGAGACCGGTCTGCAGTGGCTCCTTCACCGGCTGGCGATCGACGACGCCAGGAGCGAGTCGCTCGATGGGCAGGAACTCCTTGGTCTGAATCGGCCCCTTACCGTCGATCGGCTGGCCGAGCGCATTCACCACGCGACCGAGCATCGCGTCGCCGACGGGCACCGAGATGATGCGCGCCGTGCGCTTGACCGCGTCGCCTTCCTTGATCTCCCTGTAGTCACCAAGCAGCACGGCGCCGACGCTGTCCTCTTCGAGGTTCAGCGCAATGCCGAAGACGCCGTGCGAGAACTCGAGCATCTCGCCGGCCATCGCCCGCTCGATGCCGTGCACGCGCGCGATACCGTCGCCGAGCGAGATCACGCTTCCGACTTCGGCGACGTCGACCTGGACAGCGTGGCTGCCGATTTGGTCGCGAATGATCTTGGAGATTTCTTCTGCTCTGATATCCATACGATTCCTGTCGGAGGCGTCACGGCCTCCGCTGCTATCGCTGTTCGAGCCGATCGCGGACTTTGGCGAGCCGTGTCGCCACGCTGCCGTCGTACACCGTGCCGCCGATTCGAGTGACCACGCCGCCGATGATCGAGGCGTCGACTTTCGTCGTCATGGTGATCGTGCGGCCAGTTGCGTTGGCAAGACGCTGTTGCAATTGCTCGGTACGCTCTGGCGACAGCGGCGCGGCGGTCGTCACCTCCGCACTCAGCACGTTCCGATACTCCATCAGCCGTTCACGGTAGACGTCGAGGAGATCCGGCAACAACGCCAGCCGCCCCCGCGAGGCGAGCAGCAGGACGAGTTTGCCGACCGGTGTTGTCGGGCTCAGGCGCTCGAGGATCTGCTGCACGATGGCGCGCTTGTCAGCCGCAGACACGACCGGATTCGCGAGCGTTCGGTCCAGATCGGGGTTCGTGCGAACCAGATCGACAAACGCCGCGAGCTCTTGTTCGGCGCGCTCGGGATCAGACTCTTTGTTGGCTACGTCGAGCAGCGCTCTCGCGTATCGCGCTGCGGAGGCCCGCATGCTCATGATGTCTCTGACCGATGACGAGCTTGTACCTCAAAGGCACAAGCGCCTATTTATACCACGGAAAGCGCAGCGTTTTGTAGGCAGATACGCCTGGCGAGGGTGTCAGCCGCGGCTGGTGATCACCTCGAATATCCGGTTCAGTTCGTCCTCCGACCCGAACTCGATTTCGATTCGCCCGCCCGATCCCCGCCTGTTGATGCGGACTTTCGTACCCAGAGCGAAGCGCATCCGGTCCTCCGCCGCCCGGGTATGTACGTCGGATGTGGGGGCGGGCGCGCCACTCACGGACGGCGTTCGCGGCTTGGTCGACGACAGTTTCTTGACGAGCGCCTCGGTTTCGCGAACCGAGAGACGACGCGAGATCGCCTCACGGGCACCGTGCCGCTGCGCCGCCGCGTCTGGAAGCGCCAACAGCGCGCGGGCATGACCAGTGGAAAGAGCGCCGGACGCGAGATCGGCGCGCACTTCCTCGGGCAGCTTCAACAGCCGCATGAAGTTGGCGACCGAGCTGCGATCCTTGCCCACGGCCGCGGCGATTTGTTCCTGCGTCAACGAGAACTCGTCGGCCAACCGCTGATACGCGAGCGCCTCGTCGATCGGATTGAGACCTTCGCGTTGAAGGTTCTCGATGAGAGCGAGCTCCAGCAACTGTTTGTCGCCATCAGCGACATCGCGGACCACGACCGGGACCCGCTGCAGGCCCGCTTTCTGCGCCGCACGCCAGCGACGCTCACCGGCAATGATTCGATATGTATTGCCGGTGCGGCGCACGAGGATCGGCTGGATGATGCCGTTCGCTTTGATCGAGGCGGCAAGCTCTTCGAGCTTGCCGTCGTCCATATTGAGGCGCGGCTGCTGCTGGTTGGGCGCCAGTAGATCAATGTCAATTTCGATTGGTCCCGATCGAGCAGGCTCTGGCGCATCTGGAATCAGCGCGCTGAGGCCTTTGCCGAGTGCGGGGCGTCGTTCGAGCATGTGGTTCTCCTCTATGCCGCGCGACGCGCGAGCAGTTCTTTGGCAAGGGCGACGTACGCAGCCGCGCCGCGCGATTTCGAGTCGTACAGCACGCCAGGAATCCCGTGGCTCGGCGCCTCGCCGAGACGCACGTTGCGCGGAATGATCGTGTTGAAGACCTTCTCTTTGAAGAACTCGCGCACGTCGCGCGCCACCGACTGACCGAGGTTCGTGCGGTCGTCGTACATCGTGAGCAGTACGCCTTCGATGTCGAGTGCTGGATTCAGGGCGCTTCGCACACGACGCATCGTCCCGACCAGATCGGCCAGACCCTCAAGCGCAAAGTACTCACAGTGGAGCGGAATCAGCACAGCGTCTGCCGCAACCAGTGCGTTGAGCGTGAGCAGTCCCAGCGACGGCGGGCAATCGATGAAGATGTGATCGAACTCGGCGCGCAGCGGCTCGAGCACCCGCTTCAGGAGATGCTCGCGCTCGGGCAACGTCACCATTTCGATCTCGGCGCCGGTGAGATTGCGGTCGGCCGGCATGAGCGACAGATTGGCAACGCGCGTTGACAGTACGTAGGCCGACGGCGGCGCCTTGTCGGTGAGCAGCGCCTCATAGACCGTGCCGGCCTCAGACCGCTGCGACTTGGACCCGACTCCGCTCGTCAGGTTGCCCTGTGGATCAACGTCCACAAGGAGAATCTTTCGGCCGGCGACGGCGAGAGACGTCGCCAGGTTAATGGCTGTGGTGGTCTTGCCAACGCCGCCTTTCTGATTGGCGACGGCAATAATGCGGCCCTTGGGCGCCGTTGTTTCTGGCATACGACAGATATTTTAGAGGCTTCTGCTTGGCGGGGTGCATTTCAATGTAGTACCAACGGGATCCCACGTCAAGCGAGAATGATGAGCCGACTGTTTCACGTGGAACGCCTTGGCGAAAGTTTAGCGATCCATTGTTTCACGTGGAACGTCGGAGACGGTCCGCCCGCTTGGTCAGCACAACAAGGCGACTTCCCTGATCTTCGAGTAGCGGAAACGTGGCCTTCCAGGAGAGCGGCGGCATCAAGCTGCCCGGCGCCTCCGATCCAGAAGCGGCTCTAAAAAGGAACAGCTCGCCGCCGGGACGAACGAAAGCCTGAAGATTCATCAGGATGGCGCCCTCCACGCGGACCGCTCGAAGCGTCAGCAGTTCGTGCGCCTCGTGCAGCGGCGGTCTAGCCAGGAGCTCCTCGAAGCGGGATGTCACAACCTCAGCCTCTGACATTTCAAGCGCGCGCAGCGCCTCACGAAGAAAGACGGACTTGCGCGCCTTTGCCTCGACGAGCATCAGATGAGGTGATGAGAGCGCAAGTGCCAACGGAATCGCCGGTGAGCCCCCGCCGCTTCCGATGTCAATCATCCGCGTCACTGGTGAGGTGACGTGCTTTGACGCAACGAGCGGTTCAACGAGCAACCGATCGATAGCGGCCGGACCCTGCTCGGTGAGATCCAGGCCGGTCAAATTCATCTTCGTGTTCCAGGCGGTCAGGAGCTTGAAATACGCCTCGAGCTTTACCGCGACTGTGGGCGAGATGCTGACACCAGCGCGCCGAGCCCGACGCGCGAGGCGGTCTTGAAACTCGCGGCTGCTCACTGCTCGGATGCCGCTGTTAGTCTTCCGAGATAGGAGCCGAGGACGGCAACCGCCGCCGGTGTGACACCTGGGATTCGCGACGCTTGGCCGAGTGTTTCGGGACGAACCTGCGAGAGCCGGTGGACAGCCTCCGCCGACAGGCCAGGCACACGCGCAAACGGGAACGAGCTCGGAATTCGACGTCGCTCGTCCTTCCTGGACCGCTCTGCCTGCGCGACCGCCTGGCGAAGATAGCCTTCGTATTTCACCGACGTCTCCAGGCTTGCGAGGTCCAGTTCCGGCGACGAGGGATCGAGATCCAGGCTCACCGAACCGGACTCGACGAAACTGTTGATGCGGATCTCCGGCTGTTTCAACAACTGCGCGGCCCTCACGCGATCGCCAGACGCGCTTCGCACAAACGTCGTTTCGAGGGCCGTCGTGTTTCGATTGAACCGCGCGCTGCGGGCCTCGAATCGCTCCCAGCGCTCCTCGGCGATCAACCCGAGCGCGCGTGCGGATCGTGTCAGTCGCAGATCGGCGTTGTCGATTCGGAGCAGCAGCCGGTGCTCTGCGCGAGACGTGAACATGCGATACGGCTCGAGACATCCGCGCGTGACGAGGTCATCGACGAGGACGCCGATGTATCCCTGGTCTCGTCCAATCACAAACGCGGCCTGACTGCGGACTCGCTGCGCAGCATTGATGCCGGCAATGATTCCTTGAGCAGCGGCTTCTTCGTACCCAGATGTTCCGTTGATCTGTCCCGCGAAAAAGAGACCCTCGACTCGATGTGTTTCGAGCGTGGCTTTCAATTCCGTCGGCTGGACGAAGTCGTACTCCACGGCGTAACCGGGTCGCATGATGACCGCATCCTCGAGACCTGGAAGCGCGTGAACGAGCGACTCCTGCACATCGCGAGGCAACGACATCGAAAACCCATTCACGTAAATCTCGTCGAGGTCGAGACCCTCCGGCTCCAGATACAGTTGGTGGCGCTCACGCTGTGGGAACCGCATGATCTTGTCTTCGAGCGACGGGCAGTAGCGTGGACCAATGCCGCTGATCTGACCGTTGTAGAGCGGGCTCTTGCCGATGCTCTCTCGAACGAGATCGCTGACTCGATCGTTCGTGTAGAGCAGCCAGCAACGCGCACGATTCGAAAGCCGTGTCGCCGTCTCGAAC
>Ga0111539_10008358_pt1 | contig 13170 bp, 8 predicted proteins | sample RhiMethybrSRZTD1_FD_79667 | JGI IMG/M metagenome (GOLD analysis project Ga0111539, IMG submission 79667) | Populus rhizosphere microbial communities from Tennessee, USA - Rhizosphere MetaG P. TD hybrid SRZTD1 (version 2) (version 2) | ecosystem: Host-associated > Plants > Roots > Rhizosphere >...
GATCGCGCGCGGCAGCACGTCGTTCAGCAGGATCCAGGTGTTGTTGAAGCCCATCGAGACGTGCGGCGGCAGCTCGCCCGGGCCCTTCACCGCCTGGTAGCGCTTCACCATCTCCTGCGTCATGTCCCACACGCCGGGCTTGAGCGTCTTCGGGTCGAGCAGTTGCGCGGCGGCCGGGTCGATGGTGTGGAAGTAGTTGACGTCCTTGCCGAAGGTCTGGGTGAGCTTGTCGATCTGGCTGTGGCCGGCGCCATGGCCGATCACGGCCTTGAACTTCAGGCCCTGCTCCTTCGCCTGGCGCAGGAACAGCGTGATGTCCGGGTTGTAGCCGGTGTGCAGCAGCACGTCGGGGCGCGCACGCTTGAGCTTGGTCACCAGGCTCGAGAGATCCGGCGCAGTCGCCGAGTAGCCTTCCTTGAGCACGATGTTGAGGCCGTTCTTCTTGCACTGCGCCTCGTTGCCGTTCGCCACGCCGACCCCGTACGGGCCGTCCTCGTGGATGATCGCGACGCGCAGGTTCTTCGGCTCGACGCCGAATTTGCTCTTCGCGTAGTGGTTCACGTAGTCGCACGACCAGGCGCCGAACTGGTCGGAATGCGCCTGCGGCCGGAACACGTACTGCAGCTTCTTGTCCTTGAACACCGCGGTGGCGATGCAGACGTTGAGCCAGGTGAACTTCTTGCGCGAGTCGGCCTGCTGCACCATCGGCACGCACTGGGCGCTCGAGTACACGCCGCTCACGATGTCGACCTTCTCCTGCTCGATCAGCCGGGTCATCTCGTTGATCGCGACGTCGACCTTCGACTGGGCGTCGATGAAGATCGGCACGATCTTGTAGCCGGCGACGCCGCCACGCTCGTTGAAATAGTCGACGATTGCCTTGGTGCCGATCTGCGCCGGCTCGGAGCCGCCGCCCGCGAACGGGCCGCTCACGTCGTAGATGAAGCCGATCTTGATTTCCTTTTGCTGCGCCTGCACAGCGAGCGCGGCGAGCGCGAGCGCAACCGCGAAAAACGGACGAAAGGCCATGGACGATCCTCCTCTGCTGGAAAGTCTATCAAGGCTGCGTCACTCCTGACGGTTCTTCACAGAATTTCGCCAACCCTGACACTGGGCGGCGAGCCCGCCGGCCTAAGATGGGTCGAGGAGAGCCGGCGATGAATCTGCGGTTCACGACCTGTGCGCGCCTCGCGGCTGCGAGCGCACTGCTGCTGATCGCCGGGGCGGCGGGCGCGGAGAGCTTTCGCATCGGCGGCACCGGTGCGGCGCTAGGCACCATGCACCTGCTCGGCGAGGAATTCCGCAACACTCGGCCGGGACTCGAGGTCGAGGTGCTGCCGAGCCTCGGCAGCCCGGGCGGCATCCGCGCCGTGCTCGCAGGCGCGATCGATATCGGCGTCTCCGCGCGGCCGCTCAAGCCGGAGGAACTCGCCGCCGGCGCCGTGCAAACGCTGGTCGGCGCGACGCCGTTCGTGTTCGCCGTCGCCGCCACCAGCAAGGTCACCGCGCTCAGCTCGGCCGACCTGGTCGACATCTATGCCGGCACCAGGACCCGCTGGGCCGACGGCTCGCCGCTACGCCTCGTGCTGCGCAGTTCCTCGGGAGCGGAGATCGCGCTGATCTACAGCATCTCGCCGCAGATGAGGGAAGCGCACATGCTCGCGGAGAAGCGTCCGCTGCTCACCACCGCGACCGACCAGGACAACGCCGATGCGCTCGAGAGCATCCCCGGCGCGATCGGCGTCATCAGCTTCGCGCAGCTCGTTTCCGAGAAGCGCGCGCTGCAGGCGCTGCGGATCGACCACGTAGCGCCCACCCCGGCCGCGTTGCGCGACGGCAGCTACCGCCTTTCGGTGCCGCTCTATTTCGTCACCAGCGCGCGGCCCTCGCCTCGCGCGCGCGAGTTCATCGCCTTCGCGCGCTCCGCTGCCGGCGCCGCCCTGCTGTCGCGCAACGGCTATCTCGTCCCGGCGCCTGGCGAGACCCGCTGACATGCTCGCCCTCGGCAGCGCGCCGCGGCTTCTCACCAGCATCGCCACGGCCGTTGCGCTGGTGGCCGCGCTGCTGCCGCCCGCCATCCATCTCGCGCTCGCCTACGCCAATCTTTCTGCCGCTGCGCAGACGCGCGCCGCCTACCTCGCGGACGAGGGGACGCGCCTCGTCAGCACGTATCCGTCGACCTGGCAGTTCCAGGATCACCATCGCTTCTGGGAGATCGTCCGGCGCCCTCCGGTCGCCGGAGAGTCGATCGTGGTGCGAACCGCGGACGGCAGCGTCGTGGTGCGCCTGGGCGAGAAGCCAGACGCGCCCACCCTGACGCGCGCCGCGGCGATGCATGACTCCGGCGTGGTGGCGGCCTCGGTCGAGATCGAGCGCTCGATGCGCGCCCTGCTCGGCTGGACCGCGCTCGCCGCGCTGGCGGGCCTTGCACTCGGCGCGGCGGTGTTCACAACGCTGCGCGTGCTGCCTCTGAGGGCGCTGCAGCGGGCGACCGACGCGCTGATGCAGGAGAAGCTGCGCGCGCAAGTCACCCTGCGCTCCATCGGCGACGCCGTGATCACCACCGACCGCGAGCAGCGCCTCGAGTACCTGAATCCCGTGGCGGAGGCGATGACCGGCTGGACGCTCGCCGAAGCGGCCGGCCGGCCGCTCGGCGACATGATCCGTCTGGTCACCGAGGCCGACGCCCGGCCCGTCGCCAACCCGGCGGCGATCGCGCTCGCCGAGAACCGCGTGGTGCCGGTTCCCGGCGCCGTCATGCTGGCGCGCCGCGACGGCGAGACCGTGCCGGTCGAGGGCATTGCCGCGCCGATTCACGCCGCCGGCGAGATGCCCGGCGGCTCGGTGCTGGTGCTGCACGACGTGACGCGCGCGCGGCAGATGGCGCGGCGGCTTTTGTACCAGGCGAGCCATGATTCGCTCACGGGCCTCATCAACCGCGCCGAGTTCGAGCGGCGCCTCGAGGGCGCGCTCCCATCCGCGCGCAACGGGCAGGAGCATGCCGTGTGCTACCTCGACCTCGACCAGTTCAAGATCGTCAACGACACCTGCGGTCATTTCGCGGGGGACGAGCTGCTGCGCCAAGTCGCGGCGCGGCTGCGCGCGCGCATCCGCGGCGCCGACCTGCTCGCCCGGCTGGGCGGCGACGAGTTCGGCCTGCTCCTCTACGGCTGCTCGCTCGAGCGCGCGCGCTCGATCGCCGAGGGGCTGCTCGAGGCGGTGCGCGAGCTGCGCTTCGTGTGGAGCGACAAGAGCTTCGTGGTCGGCGCGAGCATTGGCGTGGCCTCGCTCAGCGGAACCTCGGCAAGCGGAGCGGAGGCGATGAGCAGCGCCGACACGGCCTGCTACGTGGCGAAGAACCTGGGACGCAACCGAGTGCAGCTCGATGCGCCGGAAGACCGCGAGCTCTCCCGGCAGCGCGGCGAGATGGGCTATGTTTCACGCCTGACCCGTGCCCTCGACGAGGGGCAATTCGTCCTCTACCAGCAGTCGGTGGCGCCGCTGCAGCCCGGCGCACGCGCCGGCGTCCATTTCGAGGTGCTGCTGCGGCTGATCGGCGAGGATGGACGCCACGTGCCGCCGGGCGCATTCATCCCCGCGGCCGAGCGCTATGGCCTGATGCCGCAGATCGACCGCTGGGTGGTGGGCGAGCTTTTCGGCCGCTACGCCGAGCTCGAGCGCAACGCCCGCGTGCCGCTCGAGATGGTGTCGGTCAATCTTTCCGGCACCTCGCTCAACGACGAGCGCACCGTGGCCTTCATCCTGGAGCAGGCGCGCCGCCACGCCGTGCCGGCCGAAAAGATCTGCTTCGAGCTGACCGAGACCGCCGCGCTCAACAACCTGCCGGTCGCGATCGAGGTGATGCGTGCGCTCAAGCGCGAGGGCTTCAGCCTCGCGATCGACGACTTCGGCAGCGGCTTCACCTCGTTCGCCTACCTGAAGAGCCTGCCGGTGGATTTCATCAAGATCGACGGCAGCTACGTGAAGGGCATGCTCGACGACCGCATCGACCGGGCGATGGTGACGGCGATCCGCCAGATCGCCGCGGTGATCGGCGTGCGCACCATCGCGGAATGGGTAGAGAGTGCCGCCCTCGCCGCCGAGCTCGCCGCCATCGGCATCGATTACGCGCAGGGCTACGGCATCGCCAGGCCCGCGCCGCTGCAGGCGGTGCTCGGCCTCGATCTCGAACGCGCTGCCTAATCGACGTAGCCGTAGAACAGGGCCAATGCGCGATCAATGCGGCGCGTACGGCGGGTCGTACCAGGGATCGCCCTCTCTGGCGCTGGGGAACGTCGACCAGATCTGGTAGTCGTCCGACCACTGGTAGGCGGGGTAGGTGCCGCCGGTGTAGATCTGGCTGATCATGTTGCGATCGATGTGCTCGTGGCGCACGCCGTAGTTCGGGCCGAACTTGTCGACGAGCACCGTCCCGTTCACCGCCATCCATACGCGGCCGTCCTGGCCGTCGCTGCGGTGCCAGAACACCTCGAACTTGAACCACTCGCCGATCGGGACCGGGAGGTCGAACCTGTCCACCCGCCAGTACGTCACTTGCGGGTCCGTGGTGTTGGCGACGTTGTCGGCCCGCAGTTGCCAGCGAGGGGGCGCGCCGTCGTACGCGACGATCTGCGCGCTGATGCGGTAATCGCTGACCGTCTTCCACTCGTAGACCATGAACCACTCGTCGCCGGGTCGCAGCTTCTCGACGAGGTCGGGCTGGAACTTGCGCCAGAAGCTGATGTACATGGTCTTCTGGTCGACGGCGTGGTGCAGGTGATAGGTGTCCTGCGTGAAGCAGTTCGCCTGCCCCTGGCCGTTGCAGCTCCCATGGAGCTCCGTGTAGAGCGCGCGCGTCGGCGTCCCCTTGTGCCCGGTGACGTTCTCGATCCGGTTGACGATGTAGTTCGAGATCGTCGAGGGCGTGGGATTCGTGTTGGAGCCTGCACGCATCGCGAAATCCGCCGTGCCGCCGCCGATGATCGGCGGCCACGTGGAGCCGGTGACGGAATCGGTGCCGGTCAGCTCCTGGTGGCAGTTCGACTGGTCGCAGTTGTGCGGCGCGCTGAGCGAAACGGGACCTTCGAACCCCGAGCGGAAAAGCAGCGTCGGCGGATTCTGGGTCTGCGCCGACGCCGGGACCACGCGGATCTGGTTCACGTCGAACCACTGCTGCTCGGACACGAGCTTGAGCGCATGGCGGCCCGCCGGAAGCTGCACGCCGGCTTTGCCGACCCACTGGTAGGTGCCGAAGCTTCCCGTCGCCGGGACCGCGACGCTGCCGGTCACGTCGACGCCGTCGAGCTCCACATGGAAGGCGGTGTTGGTGAACGTGCCGCTCGCGAGGCGCAGTTCGATGTCGTAGCGGCCCGCGGAGGCGATGTCGACCGTGTAGAGGAGCCATTCGCCGGTGTCGAAGTTGTAGATCGAGTAGCCGCCGCCCGAGGTATCGCGCGTGACCTGGATGTCGACATCCTCCGTGGGGCGGTATTGGTTGCCCGCATTGCCGGCGACGTTGTCGTGATAGCCGTTGTCCTGGCCGCCGAGGTCGAAGTCCTCCGCCTCGAAGGTGCCGGGCAGCGAGATCGGCGTGCCGCGGAACGGCGTGTGCAGCACCGGCGCCACGCGGATCTGGTTGACGTCGAAGTGCTGCTGCTCGGACACGAGCTTCAGCACGTGCTGCCCGGCGGTAAGCGACACGCTCTTCGCGCCGAACCAGCCGTAAGTGCCGAAACTGCCGGTCGCCGGAAGCGTGACGGTGCCGGTGACGTTGATGCCGTCGACCTCGATGCGAAACGCGGTCGTGTCGGAGGCCCCGGTCGCCACGCGCAGGTCGATGTCGTAGAGGCCCGTAGCGGCGACCTGCACGGTGTAGAGCAGCCATTCGCCGGTCTCGAAGTTGTAGATCGAGTAGCTGCCGCCCGAGGCGTCGCGCGTGACCTGGATGTCGACATCCTCCGTGGTGCGGTATTGGTTGCCCGCATTGCCGGCGACGTTGTCGTGGTAGGCGAGCCCTTCGCCGCCGTTGTCGAAGTTCTCCGCCTCGAAGGTTCCCGGTAGCGCGATTACGCCCGCGAACGGGGTGGTCGGCGTCGAGGTGACGCGGATCTGGTTCACGTCGAACCACTGCTGCTCGGACACGAGCTTGAGCACGTGCCGGCCCGCGGGAAGCGAGACGCCGGTCTTCGCTATCCACTGGTAGGCGCTCCAGCCCCCCGTGGGCGGCACCGAAACGCTGCCCGTGACGTTGCGGCCGTCGATCTCGATCCGGAACGCGGTCGGCGTCGCGCCGCCGTTCGCGGTGCGGATCGCGACCTCGTACTGCCCGGCCTGGGCGATCTCGACGGTGTATGCCAGCCACTCGCCGGTGTCGAAGTTGTTGACGGAATAACCGCCGAACGTATCGCGCGTGACGACGATGTCGACGCTCTCGTTCGGCCGGTACTGGGCGCCGGCGTTGCCGGCGACGTTGTCGTGGTAGGCGAGGCCTTCGCCGCCGTTATCGAAGTCTTCCGCTTCGAAGGTTCCGGGCAGCGCGATCGGATTGCCGAACGGCGTTTGCGCGCCGGCCGCAAGAGGCGCTGCGAAGAGCAAGAGTGCGAATAGGCGGAAAATCATGGCACCTCCTCGTAAGAGGTGGACAATAGTCCGGTCGCACTCTCAGGCGGTGGCCCGGCCGGACTATTGCGGTTGGGCCCGCCGGACTAGCTCAAAAGCTCGCCGTTACCTCGCGCTCTCGTCGCGGCGCGGATCCAAGCACAAGATTTCCTGAAGCACCCAGTACAGTGAGACCAAGGCAATACGGCGGCCCATGATCCGAACGGCTCACTGACACGCCGCAGTCGGCCGGGCGAGGTGAATTTTCACCAGCCGTGGCGAAGATCCTTTCGCACATTTCGCTGTATCCGATTGCCAACGAACGACTTCCGCGCACGCGCCGAGACGAACCGATAAAACCTCGCGCGCGCATTCGTAGAAAAAAGCGCATGACGTAGTCCGCGCGACGAGGCATATTCCGATTGGAAGGGAGATGACGCAGATGCTCGGCCGCTCGATTGCGTTCCGCATCGCGAATGCACTGATCGAGAAGATGTCGGCGTTCGACGCGCCCGTCGTCATCGAAGGAGAAACCGGAACCGGCAAGGAGCTTGCCGCACGCGCGATCCACTACCGCGGCGCGCGTGCCGGCCTGCCGTTCGTGCCGATCAACTGCGGCGCATTGCCGGACGCGCTGATCGAGGACGAGCTCTTCGGCCACCGGCGCGGCGCCTTCACTGACGCGCGCGACGACAAGCCCGGCCTGGTCGAGCTGGCCCGCGGCGGCACCCTGTTCCTCGACGAGGTCGACGCGCTCACGCCCAAGGCGCAGGTGACGCTGCTGCGCTTCCTGCAGGATCAGCAGTACCGCCCGCTCGGCGGCCGGCGCGAGGAGCAAACCGACGTTCGCATCATCACCGCCAGCAACCGGGTGCTGGAGCGCCAGGTCGAGGCCGGCGCGTTCCGGCTCGACCTGCTCTACCGGCTGAAAGTCCTGCACCTTGCGATGCCACCGCTGCGCGAGCGGCACGGCGACATCGCGCTGCTCGCCGAGCACTTCGTGCGTACCAGCAGCGCGCGCTATCACAAGCCCGCGTTGCCGTTCGATCCGCAGACCCTTGCCTGGTTCGAGCGCTATTCGTGGCGCGGGAACATCCGCGAGCTGGAGAACCTGGTCCAGCGCGAGTTCCTGCTCGCCGAAGGCGAGCGCATCTCGGTGCCGGCGCCGTCGAGCGGCCTCGCGCTCGGGCCCGCGCCCGAGCCGGTGCTCAACTACCGCGCGGCCAAGAGCCTCGCCATCGCGGAGTTCGAGTCGCGCTTCCTCGTCAAGCTCATCGGCCAGGCCAACGGCAACGTGTCCGCCGCGGCGCGCATCAGCGGGACCGAGCGCCGCTATCTCGGGCGCCTGCTCAAGAAGCACCGCATCGTAAAGCTTCCGTCCACCGCTCCGTAGCCGCGCCGCGCTCACCCCATGAGCTCGCGCCAGCACTGGCCCGAAGCCATCTCGCGCAGCGTCCATTGGTTCGCCGCGAGATTCCAGGCCCACTGCTCCCGGTCGGGCGGAAAGTGCGGGGTCTCGATTTTTGCCGGGTCGGGAAGCCCCATGCGATAGGCGGCGCAGGGCGAGGTGCAGAAGACCGGGACGCCTGCCAGCAGCGCATCGACCGCGGCGTTGCTGGTCCAGCACACCAGCGCATGGGCGCCATGAAGCGCCTGCGCGAGGGGCACCGCACGCCGGTCCATCTTCTCGCGCACCCGGATCTCCCGGTCGGTGCTCGCCTTGAGTATCGCCAGCGTCGCCGCCAGCCAGCCTGACAGGTCGAGGCCCCGGTCGGGGCTGACAGAGGCCGGCGGGCAAACCAGAATGAAGCTCCCGGATCGGCGCCACGGCTCCACGCGCAGTTCGAGCCGTTCCCAGCGCTTGGCGGATGCGTGTCCGGCGCCGTCGTGCTGGTAGGCGTTGCGAGTGACCCGGTAATAGCCCGAGAAGTGCTTGGCGCCAAAGTAGCCGTTATCGAGATAGATCCACGGCCGGCCCTCGCGCTGGATGCGGTCCAGAAGCGGCCGCAACCCATGATGCGCGCCGAAGCTCGCCATGCCGCCCGCGGCCAGCTTGCAGGGGAGCTCGCGATACGGCAGGTGGGCGCCTTTCGCGAAGCACCGGCCGATCCTGGAGCTGTTCTTCTTCGGCGTTGCGTATACGGTGTAGGCGGGTTTCAGGGCGAAGCCTTCAAGTCCCGGAAATACCGCCGCAGCACCGGCAGCTCGTCGGGCTCCCATATCCAGCGCTGCTTCGGCCCGCCCCACGGACATGGCTCGCCGAAGCGCACACCCGCGTTCAGGAAGCCGCCGGCGTTCTGATCGCAGGCGAACATCATGGCCGGATACGGCGTGAGCGTGCATAGATGGATCGGGCCGTTGGTGACGCCGAAGTTCATCTCGGCGCCGGCGTAGAGCGCTACGCGTTGGTGCAGCCCGATCGGCGAATCGTCGTAGTCCTCGATCACGCGGGCGCCGATTTCCGCGGCGAACGCACGCCACGCCGCGTCGTTCGAATTTCGCGCCGGGATCCGCCGGTCGTTGCGCAGGGTTACGGTGTAGCGTTCCTTTCCGGGACTCAGCACGGAGCGCAATCGTTCGATCGGACGTCCGGCGCGGCAATGCTCGACAAGAAACCGCATGTGGGGGTCGCCGACCAGCCTGCCTTGGGTTCCGGTCGACGAGGGCAGGCCGGCGAGCGCCGGTCCGGGCGCAATGATCGACTCGTAGCGCCGCCGCACGACGTCCGCAGCCCACTTCGTGGTCTTCGGTCTCGAGGTGTCGAAGACGATCTCGGTCGCGCCCGCGGCCTTGGCCAGCACGAGCCACGAGTAGAAGTCGAAGCTCGCGATATGACGCGACAGCGGATAGAGCGCCTTCATCCTGGCGACCCCGCCTGCTTCATGCCGCCGTCTCTTGCTCGAGCAACGCGGCCAGGGACTCGGCGACCGACGTCGGCTCTATTCGCGCCATCGCATCGCGGCAGTGCCCGCATGGCACACGCATGCCGCAGCCCAGGCCCTGGCCCGTGAACAAGCCGATCTGTTGTCCGTAGCCCGTGACGGCGGGCGAGATGTAAGCGCCATAGATCACGACCGCAGGCGTTCCGACGGCGGCGGCCACGTGGTGCAAGGCTCCCTCCGTGAGCACCGCCGCGCGCGCGCTTGCCATCACGGCTGCCGCCTGCCGTATCGAAGGCGTTACTACGTGCTCGGCGTCCGGCAGGAGCCTCGTTCCCGCCGGGCCGAGCTGTGTTACGCGAATGCCGTGGCGCGCGCGCAGCAGATTCGCCAGGGCGACCCAGCGTGACCATCCCCAGTCCTTGTTGGGGCTCGCGGTCCTCTTGAGGTTGGGCTCGACGATGAGGCGTGCGCCGTGCCGCGCGCCGAACTGCCGCTCCGCCTCGGTAAAGTAGATCTCGCCGGCCGGCGGCGCGTACTGCTTCCACGTCCACTGCCGCGCGCTGTGCGCAGCCATGTACGGCCGCAGGCCGTCACGCCGCGCCCGCAGCGTGCGGAAGTTTCCGCGTTCGCCAGGGCGGGCGATGCGCGGGTTCCCGTTCCAGAGCTCGCACCAATTTGTCACGCGGCCTTCGTAGACGATGCGCAGCTTGCGGCGATCCTGCTCCTGCATGCTGCGCGCGATGCCGGTGACGATCAGCTCGTCACCCCACCCCATGGCGCCTCTCCGTTGCCACGCGCGCGCCGGGTTGCGTCAACGCCTGCGCCAGGTCGAGATTGGCGCGGATCCACGCCTCGATGCTCCACGCCTCGACGCGGCTGCGCAGCTCGCCCCGGCGCCGGCCCCATGCTTCGCGCGCGGCGAGGATGTCGTCGATCGCCTCACGCATGGCGTCCGCAGTATCGGCGAGCTTTCCGCACGATCCGTCGGCCAGCAGATCCGCCCCCCAGCCCACGCGCATCGAAACGACCGGCACTCCCGCGCGCAGCGCGTCGAACAGCGGCCAGGGCGCGGCATCGCCGGCGGCGGTGATGGCAACGCAGTCGAAGGCGCCGATCCACTCGCCCAGGCGCTGCAGCGGAAACCTGACCGCATCCTGTACGCAATCGACGCCCCGCCGCTTCAAGGCCGATGCCAGCGGCTCGAGCCGCTCGCCGGCGAGCACTATGCGGGCCGGTCTCCGCAGCCTGCTTACCGCAGACGCGAAGAGCTCGAACCCGCTGACGTCGCTCCCGCCGCATCTGACCGCGCGGCCGATCCACGCCACTGTCGGAACAGGGCCCGGCGCGCTGCCCGGCGTGCCGGTCAGCCCCCAGCCGACGGGATGCACGATGTGCGGCCGGCCCGCGAGCTCCACGCCGTCAGCCGCGAGCAACGCACGCTGTGAGGGGTGCGCCAATGCCAGGGCGCCGCACGAGCGCACACAGGCGCGCTCTCCTCGCGCGCGGTAGAGGCCGCCCTCATAGAGGTCGTGCAGCTGCACGACAGTGCGCGCGGGATCTGGGCTCGATGCGGCTTCGCGGGCACGGATGAAAATCCAGGCATCGGCCCGGCGCAGCGGCTTGTCGCTCGCGACTACTGCAATGCCCGGGCTCGCCGCGGACGCGAAGCGCTGTTTCCACGTTTCGAACAACCAGCCGCGGTTTTCCGCGACCACATTGATGGTCGGACCCGTAGCGCGCGGCGCGATGACGGCGAGCTTCGATCGCGCCGCCGGCTTGCCCGTTGCGCTCAGGGCGGACTCGATCAGCGCAGCCACCCGGTGCGCATCGCGCGCATCCGCGAGCGTCCATTGGTTGCGCATCAGGAAATGCAGGTAAGCGCGTCGGCAGCTGATCGCCTCCGGTTGCGTCGCGCTGGCGGCGAGCAGCGACCACTCGCCGGGAATCGCCGTGAGGAACGGCATGACCCGGTCCTGCGTCGGCCAGACGTTGCGCCCCAGCACCACGGCAGGCACGTTCCACAGCAGGCTGTCGTGCGCCACGTTGCTGTTGATCGTCACGACGCCACGGCACGCGCCGCTCTTGAGCATCTGGTGGACGTTGCCGCGCGCATGCGGCCAGAGCACATCCTGCCGCCGGCGCACGCGCAGCCGCAGATGACGATCGCCGCGCTGCGCGTCCATCGGATGCTGCTTGAAAATCACCGGCCAGGGCGGGTTCAAGCCCGAAACGTGATCAATCAGCGCCTGCATCGTGCGCAGGTGGGCCGGCGCGTGGTGCACCAGGTTCGTGTCGTACTCCATCTGCAGGGGCACCAGCAGGAACGCTGGCGGCAGGCCGCTCGCCGCGCTCTTGTCGGCCTGCATGTACTGGTAATAGCCGGCATGCGCCGCCGACTTGACCGCGGCGAGATGCTCGTCGAGCGCGCGATCGTCCTCCATCGACAGCGCCGCCCCGTTCCAGGAGAAAGGGGCGATGTGCGAGCCCGCGTTCACGCCGCGCGGACTGATCTGATAGCTGGAGCGGGGCAGCCAGCCGTGCTCGCAGTAGAGCGTGGGAGCGCCGCGCCGGTGGTAGCGGCCGTTCCAGACGATCGAGATCGTGCCCGGAGCGGGATGCGCCGGATCGCGCGCAACCTTGTAGCCGAGCTTTCTCGCGGTGTCGGTCAAAGCCTCGAGCAACGGCCCGACCGCGCCCCGGCTGCGTGGCTCGCCCGCGACTTTCATCGGTTCACTCCTCTGTTCGGTCTGCGTCCATCCACCATCCGCCGCCGGCCGCGCGCGCGGCAGAGAAGCAAGCCGGCTGATCGAGCTCAAGTTCACCAGCTCCACCCCCCGCTCGCCGAGCGCGGCCGCCAGCCGTCCATACTGCGTATCGATCTCTCTCACGCGTCCCGCGAGCGGATGCCGGCCGGTGGTTGCGAAAAAATGGCCATCGGTGAAGTCCACGCCGATGAGGCCGATGCGGCGCGCGCCCATGTATGCCGCCAGGCAGACCGCGACATAGGGCGAGTTCTGCGTGAAATGCAGCACCTCGCCGCCCCACACGTCGGTGCCGCCGAACTTCCCGAGCTTGAAGCGCACGACCGGCGGGCGTACCGGACCCAGATCGAGCTGCGTAAACAGGACCTGCGCCTTCGACTGCTCGACGAAAGCGAAGCGGTCGGCCTTGAACTGGCTGCGCGGGTTGACCACCACCAGATACGTGGGATCGAACAGGCGCCCGACATCGTTGACCCCGAGCGTGATCATGCGCTCCGGGTCGGGCAATTCCTTGAGCGACGGTCCGCAACCGCATACCACGATGGTTTCACCCAGGTGCGCATCCCGGAACGCATGCAACGCGCGGTTCACGGCGTGTCCTCGCCCGCTGGCCGATCAGGACGCCTGGTACGCGGGAAGCAGCAGCCGCTCCAGCTCCTGCGCCGCGCCGTTGGGTGTGTCCGCGCCCAGGTCTTTGCGAATCGCCACCAGCGCCGCGCCGAACCCGGTACGGAGAGCCGAATGCCGCTCGTCCCGCTGCAGGTCCCGCAGCGCGGTGTGCGCCCTGATTACGGCCTGTGCGCCATACAACGCGAGCAGGCGATCGAGCATCTTCAGGTTGTCCGCGCCATCGCTCCGCGCCGCTCCGGCCAGCCGGCTCTGCCAATAGTCCACGAACAGCTGATAGGCCGCGTTCTTCTCCTCGCGCA
>Ga0111539_10008359_pt1 | contig 13169 bp, 5 predicted proteins | sample RhiMethybrSRZTD1_FD_79667 | JGI IMG/M metagenome (GOLD analysis project Ga0111539, IMG submission 79667) | Populus rhizosphere microbial communities from Tennessee, USA - Rhizosphere MetaG P. TD hybrid SRZTD1 (version 2) (version 2) | ecosystem: Host-associated > Plants > Roots > Rhizosphere >...
ACACGGCAGTCAGCGACTTCCTGAAGGATTGATCCTGTAAATCCTGTTACATCCTGTAAATCCTGTCTAAATAGTGTCAGGATGAACATGATGTAACAGGATTTACAGGATCAGAATCGAATCTCACGAGTGGCGCCCGGGCGGAGTTTTACGTCGATGATATTGTCGCGGTAGCGAATTCTGCAGGACGTTCCGGTTAGGCTGTGGACTGTGACATGGTCCAGGGTGCCGTTTTTCCAATCGATATCGATCTCAAAGCCGCCGCGTGCTCTCAGACCTCTAACTTCTCCGTTCGGCAAAGCCGCAGGTAAAGCAGGTAACAACTCGATCTCACCACTGTGGCTCTGCAGCAGCATCTCGACGATGCCTGATGTCGCTCCAAAATTTCCATCGATCTGAAACGGTGGATGCGCGTCGAACAGGTTCCGATACACGCCGCCACCACCACGAGACTCCTTCGCATAAACCGGAGACAAAGCTTTTTGTAACAACACATACGCTCGGTCGCCATCACGCAGTCGCGCCCAAAGATTGATCTTCCACGCGAGGCTCCAACCAGTTCCGACGTCGCCTCGCAACTCGAGACTCTTCTTCGCTGCCGCAAAAAGATCGGGAGTGCCTCGGGCAGTGATTTGATTACTCGGAAAGAGTCCATAGAGATGGGAGACGTGGCGGTGCTGGCGTTCCGGCGCTTCGAGATCCCAATCGTCTAACCACTCCTGAAGCTGACCTGCTTTACCGATCTGCATTGGCGGTAAACGCTTCGTAACGTCCGTGAGTTTGGCGCTGAACTCTTTATCGGTACCGAGGATCTCTGCCGACCGAACACATTGATTGAACAGATCGCGAATGATCTGCGTGTCCATTGTTGGACCGGCACAGATCGCAACGTTGCTCGGATGTTTGTTCTCAGGAGAAATCGAAGGACACGTCACCAGCCATTTATGTCGCGGCTCTTCCACCAGTGTGTCGACAAAAAACTCGGCGGCACCTTTCATCACCGGGTACGCGCGCGCGAGAAACTGCTTATCGCCGGTGAATTCGTAGTGATGCCAAAGATGAGTGCAGAGCCAGGCGCCGCCTGTGGGCCAGAAGCCCCATAGTGGTCCATCGATCGGCGCAGTTTGTCGCCAGAGGTCGGTGTTGTGATGGCAGACCCAACCGCGTGCACCATACTGAACTCGCGCCGTGCGGGAACCATTCTCAACCAGCTCCGACACCATCCGCAGCAACGGCTCATGACACTCCGGCAGGTTGGTGGTTTCAACCGGCCAGTAGTTCATCTCGGTGTTGATGTTGATGGTGTACTTGCTCTCCCACGGCGGTGTCATCAGGTTATTCCAGATTCCCTGCAGGTTGGCAGGCTGTGTGCCGGGACGCGACGACGAGATCAGTAGATAACGCCCGTACTGGAAATAGAGTGTCGCGAGATGTGGATCGAGGCCTTGTAGAAACTGCGCAGGCCTTTGATCCGTCGGTAGCTCTGCTGCAGCGGTTCGTCCCAGGTTGAGTTTCACACGATGAAACAGTCTCTGGTGTTCGCGCACGTGAGCCGTGCGAAGCTGCTCAAACGTCTTGCGGCCGGCTGCGACGAGGTGATTGCGGGCAATCGCCCGTGGATTTCCGTTTGTGTTTTTGTAACTGACATAACTCGTCGCAATCGCAATGAGAATGATGGCAGAATCTGCGTTCCTGATAACCACCTTCTGATTCTGGGCGACACTTTCGCCGCCGCGTGTGACAACTACGGCAATTGCTTCAAAATTCAATCCACCTTTGATGCCGAAGGCGTCTCCATTAACACCACTCAACACGAAAACGTTTTTGCCGTCTGTCGATACAGACGCTTTCTGTGGCGTCTCAAACGTGGCAGAGAAGTTCAAAGCGTGAGGAGTGTCAGCGGTTAACTTTACTGCGATCACCTGGTCCACCGGGCTTACAAACACTTCACGCGTGAATGTTGTTGGACCAATTTTGTAAGAGACCGTTGCAATCGCGGTATTAAGATCCAGCTCACGGCGATAGTTAGTGATGTTGTCGTGTCCTTCGAATGATAGTTTGAGATCGCCGACCGGTTCGTAAGGCATCTGCTTGATCGGGTTGGCCATCATCTTCGCGCCAACCAGATCGTGTGCTTCTTTGTATTTGCGTTCGAAGATTAGACGGCGCCCTTCGGGCAGTGCCTTCAACGCTTCGGGATTGTTTGGATCGTAAGGTGAGCCGGCGTAGAGAGTGTCTTCGTTTAGTTGGAGCTGTTCGTTTGCGGGACTGCCAAATACCATCGCTCCGAGGCGTCCGTTTCCAACCGGCAAGGCTTCAGTCCACTCTGCGGCAGGCTTGTCGTACCACAAGATAAGAGATTCTTGTGGGGTGGCGTTAAGAATTGCGGATGTAAATGGTAGCGCCGCCGCGGCGACACTTGTCTCTGTTAAAAACCTCCGGCGGCTTATTCGTCGTGGCATCGTTTTTTGACAGGATTAACAAGATTCACAAGATGAACAAGATATCTTGTACATCCTGAAAATCCTGTTAATCCTGTGAAACTGACTCTTATCTCACGAGATTCTGGACTTTAATATCCCACTTTACCGCCCCACCTTGAGGATCCGAATTCAGCCCAAAACTCTTTCCGCGCGGAACAAGCGACAGCCTTTGCACATCACTGCCAGGTTTCGTGAATAACCCCGTCGCCGCAGTGTTATCGGTGCTGAAGACACGAAGCTCGACGTTGCCCCAATCCATGTCGTTCGTGCTTTGTGCGACTTTGAGATGCGGTAACACTGCGTGGTTTCTGACGAGCAGCACCACCGGGATTGGTCCTAACGCAATCTCGTGCCACTTCTCACCTTCGTAGACGCGCCCGCTCTGATAATCAATCCACGTTCCCGGCGGCAGGTAAACTCTTCGCTTCTCACCACTCGCGAACATCGGCGCCACCAACAGAGCCGATCCGAACATGTACTCATCATCGATGGACCACGAACCCGGATCGTTTGGATACTCGAAGAACAACGGCCGCACCATCGGGAAACCACGCGCGGAAGAGTCCTTCGCCTGCGCGTAGATGTAAGGCATCAACGAATATCTCAGACCCAGAGCCTTGCGAAAGTCTTCAGTCAAAGCCTCATCGTATTCCCACGGCTCTCTCGGCGGCGCGCCATGCGCTCGCGTGTGCGAAGTCAAGACTCCCCACGCCAGCCAGCGACGGTAGAGATCGCGCGGCGCCTTCTGCACGAACCCTCCGACGTCGTGACTCCAGTAAGTGAATCCCGATAACCCGAACGACAGCCCGCCTCGCAACTCGGCTGCCATCGCAGAGTCTGTATTCTCCGCGTCGCCACCCCAGTGCAATGGATAACGTTGACTGCCGGCCCACGCACTGCGCGCCCAGATCACATTGTCGCCGGTGACTTCCTTCGTGACTTCCGCGACTGCCTTGTTGTAGCGCAAGGGATACAAGTTATGTTCGAACCAGCCACTCATTCCCGAATGATATTGCCCATTTACCGGCGCGCCTTCACCGAAATCCACTTTGATCGCCCCGACGCCGAGCTTCAGCAGATCTCGCAGTTTGCCCTGATACCACTTGACCGCTTCGGGATTACTGACGTCGAGCGTTGCATCCTCAAACGGAAGCTGACCACCCTCATTCTTGACGTGATAGCCCTTCGACACCATCTCTTTCCAGAGATCGTTCTTGCTGGTGAAGTAAGTGTATTGCCAGAGACTGATGTGAAATCCCTGCTGCTTGAGATCGGCGATCATCTTTGCCGGATCGCGAAAGCGTGAAGTCGAGAATTTGTAATCGCTGCGCCAGTCAGTTTCGAACCACCCGGTATCGAGGTGAATCACATCCGTGGGTACATGGTGCGATCGGAGTTGTTGGGCCACCTGGCGGACCTGGTCTTCCGAGTTGTAAGTGATGCGACTCATCCAGAAACCGAACGACCAGAGGGGCGGCACCGGACTGCGACCTGTTAGAGCTGTGTACTCTGAAAGAATGTCTTTCGGCTCGCCGAGAAATACAAAAACGTCGAGGTTCTCATCACCCGAATAGATCGTGTTGTGCGCGTCGTAATACTTGCCGAAGTCGAACGTCAGCGGCGCGCTGGTGTGCACAAACATTCCGTACCCGTTGCTGCTCAGAAAGAACGGTATGGGTTTGTACATGTACTCGTTCTGCGTACCCATGCCGTCGCGCGTCCAGACATTGACGTGTTGTCCGCGTTTGTTGAAACGCGTGAAGGATTCGCCGCAACCGAAGATCTTTTCATCGTGCTGCAGTTCAAATGTGGCGGCGATGCGCCGCGAGAGATCGCTCGAGCGACGTACGAACGAAAACGGAATCGGGGTGATGAAGGTTGCGGGATCGCCGATGTTCTGTGTGCGCGTGAGTAAACGTCCGCGTTCGTCGTAGAACTCGATGTGCCAGGGTTGTTTGATGATCTTTATGCGGCCATGAGCGCTCGTGTAGACGATTTCACGATCGTTCTGTTCGACTTTCCATGAGGCGTCTTTCGGAACTGGACCAGCGAGCATCAGCGACTGGCCATCACTCATCGGCACGGCTCTCGTCGACATGCGCAGGCGCACGGTACGCGGGCTGACGAAGGTGATTGAAAACGGTAGGGCCGGATCCTGATCGTATTCGGTGCCGGGAAACTCAGTGGCTTTGCCGCGCGTGAAGCCGACGTCGATCTTGTTGAAGGAGAGTGTCGTGTTTCGGAGGTAGCGATCCCATTGCAATGTACCCTGGCCGGTTGACGTGTCGAATGACGTGACGCGACTGCCGACGAAATAGACGTTCTCCATTTTTTGAAAATCCTGGCTGACGTCTGCCGGATCGCCGAGCACTTGAGCGTGCGCCACAGTGGGAACGGCCAGGAGTATGAACAACAAGAAAAGCCGAGCTTTCATTGGTGCCTCATCGATTTGTGAATTGGAGTTCCAGGCGCGATGGACTTTAGCGCAGGGTTCGAACAAAGTCCATCCTGTTCATCCTGAATAATCCTGTAAATCCTGTCCAATTTAGACAGGATTAACAGGATTATTTCAGGATTTACAAGATTATCGTTCTGGAAGTTCGAGGGTGCCGGTGACGGAAAACTTACCGGCGATGGAAGGTGTTGCCTTAAAGCCGGGTTGACCACCGCCGGCGCTGACGAGGAATTCACCGGGTTCGATGATGCGTTTGCCACTGTCGTCGATCAGCGACATCTGGCGCGCTGTGATCGTGAACGTCACGGTTCGCTTCTCACCCGGTCGCAGCGAAATACGATCGAATCCAATCAACGCGCGCAAAGGCACAGGCGCCGACGCCGCGACATCGGTGAGATACAACTGCACAACCTCATCGCCTGCGCGGTCGCCAACATTCTTAACATCCACCGTCGCCTTGATCGGTTGACCCGCTTTCACAGACCTACCATCAAACCGCAAGTTGCTGTAAGCGAAATTCGTATAGCTCAACCCAAACCCAAACGGGTACAGCGGCTCGCCTTGGAAGTAACGATACGTCCGCCCCTGCATGCTGTAATCGGTGAACGGTGGCAACTGGTCCACTGACTTGTAGAACGTCACCGGCAATCGGCCCGCCGGATTGTAATCGCCAAACAACACATCAGCGACCGCCGTTCCACCTTCACCTCCCGGATACCACGCCTGTACGATCGCCGGCACGTTATCGTTGGCCCAGTTCACTGCCAGCGCACTACCGCTAAGCAATACCACCACAACAGGCTTGCCGGTCGCTACGACTGCTTTCAGCAACGCCTCTTGTGGTTTTGGCAAGGAGATGTCAGTCCGATCACCACCACGAAAGCCGTCGACCTTCACAGTCATCTCTTCGCCTTCGAGTCCGGCTGAGATACCGAGAACCAAAACACTCACATCAGCCGTCTTTGCCGCCTTGACCGCTTCGTCAATCAAGCGTTCCTCGAGTCGTGGATATGACCAGACGAGTTTCGCCACTGCCTCGCGATTCGTTTGGAAATATTCCATTCGCAGTTCATATCGGCGACCAGCCTCTAGCGTGACTTCTCTTGTGACGGTCTTCGTAGGATTGTTGGTCCATGCGTCGACCACCAGTTGGTTGTCGAGGTAGAGCCGCGCGCCGTCGTCAGCAGTGAACCCGAGTGTGTACCTGCCCGATTCTCTGGGAGTCAGTCTACCGGTCCAACGAACGGAGAAATTGTTTTCGTTCAACTCCGGAACGGGTTTGTAACGGCCCCAGTTAAAATCAATGCGCTCGTCAATGCGAATTGTTTCCGGAAGGCCGCGAAGTTCCGAGTTATTGAAATATTCAGCTTGAACTCCTGGGTCTTTCCCATTCACCGTAAGAGCCCACGCAGGGACAGGCACTACCGGCTCTCCCGCAAGCGTAGACCCGAGCGCGTAAGTGACTTTCGTGTTCGCTGAGACGGCATTGCGGATTCCGGCCAGTGGCGTGATCAAGCGCGACGGATAGCCGTAGTAATTTCCCCACAACACTTCGGGCGCGTCGGCGTTTGGTCCAATAACGGCAACGCTCTTCAAATCTTTCTTCAACGGGAGCGTGCGATTGGCGTTCTTCAACAAAACAATCGACTCACGCGCGGTTTTCAACGCTAGCTGGTGATGCTCGGGAGAATCGTTCTGTGAAAACGGAATGCGCGCGTAAGGAACCATCTCCGGCGGATCAAACATACCGAGCCGGAATCGCGCGGTCATCAGGCGCTTCAGTGAAGTGTCGATCTCAGCCTCGGTGATCAGACCATTCTTCACTGCCTGGACCAACGATGCATACTCGGTACCACACGTCAGATCAGTGCCCGCTTTGACGGCGAGGGCCGATGCGTCAGCTTCCGTCTTAACGAACTTATGACCATGCCAAATGTCATAAACCGCACCGCAGTCAGAGACGACGTAACCATCGAACCCCCACTCGCCACGCAGGATGTCCACCATCAAGTTCTTGTTGCTGCAGCATGGTTCGCCGTTCGTGCGGTTGTACGCACACATGATCGAATACGCTTTGGCTTCGGTGATGGTGGCGCGAAATGCCGGCAGGTAAGTTTCACGCAGATCACGTTCGTAAGCTTTCGCGTCGAAGCTGTGACGCTCGGGTTCCGGACCACTGTGAACCGCATAATGCTTTGGTGTCGCGATCACTTTGAAGTAGCGCTGATCATTCCCTTGTAGTCCCTTGACGAATTCGACACCAAGTCTTGCGGTCAGGTACGGATCTTCGCCGTACGTCTCCTGGCCGCGTCCCCAGCGAGGATCGCGAAAGATATTGATGTTGGGACTCCAGAACGTGAGGCCCTGATAACGAGCGTGTTGATTGTTACGCACGGCTTCGTGATGTTTCGCGCGTGCTTCAGTTGAGATGACGTCGGCAACGTCGTGCATCAACTTCGTGTCCCACGTTGCCGCGAGACCGATCGCCTGTGGGAAGACCGTGGCATAACCAGCGCGCGCGACGCCGTGCAACGCCTCGTTCCACCAGTCGTATACAGGAACGCCGAGACGCTCGATGGCCGGCGCGCCGTTCTGCATTTGTAAGACTTTTTCTTCCAGCGTCATCCGGGAGACGAGATCGTTGACGCGTGCTTCGATCGGGAGGTTAGGGTTTTTGTAAGGAGGAGTGGATTGCGTTGATGCCGGTGGCGTGATGATTGCGAGGAGTGCGAACGCCAGAAGTAGTAGTAGACAGGATTTACAGGATTTAATACACGATTGACAGGATTCCATCTTGTAAATCTTGTCCAGAATCCTGTAAATCCTGTCCAACACTCCCATCATTGCCGGACGCCCAGGAGGATATCAACCGTCAACTGGTCCAGGCGCTCATACGGCAGCGTCTTGCGCGCCAACTCAGCCCGATCGAGTGGAAGCTCCTTCACGCGCTTCGCATTCTCGCTGCTGTAACGACCCAGTGGCTCTATCGACCCGGCACCGTTCGTTATCTCACCGAGCAACGACTTGATCTCCTTATCTTCATCAAACTGCCGCGCCTTCTCCTTGAGAATCAGATAATTTCTCATGCACCCGGCCGCAAACGCCCAGACACCTGCTTCATCTTCACTGCGATATGAATGCGCATCGAAGTGACGCGGGCCATCGTAAGCAGCCTCCAACAAACGCACTAAAAAGAAGAGATTCTTAATCGACTCCGATCCAAATCTGAGATCCTGATCGAAGCGCGGACCTTTTTGATCGTTCAGATCGATGTGAAAGAGCTTGCCGGCCTCAATCGCCTGAGCGACGACGTGATAGAAGTTGAGTCCCGACATCTGCTCGTGACCAACCTCCGGATTAACGCCAACCATCTCCGGATGATCGAGCGTGGCAATGAAACCAAGCATCGCACCCGTCGTCGGCAGATAAATATCACCACGCGGCTCGTTCGGTTTGGCTTCAAGCGCAAACTGATAGTCGTAGCCCTGGTCGATCGAATACTCGCAAAGGAAGTTGAGCGCTTCACGATTCCACTTCAGCGCTTCTCGTGGATCTTTCGCGGCATCGACTTCCGCGCCCTCGCGTCCACCCCAGAAAACATAAATGTGCGCACCCAGCTCAGCACCGAGGTCCATGGATCGCATCGTCTTCTGCAATGCGTACATCCGCACTCGCGGATCACTGGAAGTAAACGCACCATCTTTAAAAACCGGATCGTAGAAGAGATTCGTCGTCGCCATCGGCACTTTCATGCCGGTATCGTCGAGTGCATGCTTGAACTCACGCACAATGCGATCGCGTTCGGCGGGACTCGCATCAATCGGCACAAGGTCATTGTCATGCAGATTGACGCCGTACGCCCCGAGCTCATTCAAACGCCGTACGATCGTTACAGGACTCAAAGTCGGCCGCGTAGCATCGCCAAATGGATCGCGTCCACGATTGCCGACGGTCCAAAGACCAAAGGTGAACTTGTGTTCGCGTTTCGGTTGAAAATTATTACTTACCATGTCGCCCTCTTTTTTGTGCTTTCTGTGCCTTTTTGTGGCTCAAACAAATAACGGTTCGCGAAGTCGAGAAATGTAGGCCAGTTTGGTCCTGTCACATGCCCGCCGCGATGCTGGCGAAATGCAATCTCGCCATCAGTCAATGCAGTTTCGATTGCAGGAAACTCGCTTACACCAAGATCTCTTTTACCTAAAAGTTTGTACACCGGACCGGCAGCGACCGCCGCGAGGAACATGCCCTTCGCGTCGACCCAACCGTCGCCTACGTCACCCACACCGATGAACACCGGACGCGGTGCGCATAATGCGATCAATTCGTGTGAATCGACAGGCAAGTCGTTCCAGTTAAGTGGCCCCGCATATTTCAGATAGTTCCCGGCCATCCAATGATACTCGCCGGACGAGGCAATGTTCTCTACGAGCTCGCCCCAATTGCGTCGATGGAGTTTCGCGCCCGCCGCGCCCGACGAACTCACATATGCGATCGCAAAGCGCTGATCGTACGCCATCGCGACAAGCACGGCCTTGCCGTAGCGCGAATGGCCCTCGAGGCCGACACGTTTCGCATCGACAGCTTTGTCAGTTTCAAAGTAATCAAGCGCGCGGCTCGCACCCCACGCCCACCCGCGCAGCGCGCCCCAGTCGTCGAGCCCGCGCGGCTGACCTTTGTTGGTTAGTCCGATAATACCCAACGTTAAGCCGGCGCCGTTGTCCGCCTGAACGCTAGTGGGAATCAGAGTCGCGTATCCCCAGCCTCTGTTGAGAATCTGCTGTTGCCATGGCGTATCGGGTGGCGCCTGCGCCGGCCCTGGCGGCCGGAATCCCGGCGGAAATACAAAGCTGAGTTCCATGATGACAGGAACAGGTCCCGTTGCTTTCGCCGGAGTTACAAGTGATAACTGAATATCTACATTGACGAGTGGATAAGCGGAGTTGTTAACGTGACCAATTATCTTTTTCGAGACGACGGGGATGTCGTACTTCACTTCCTGTTTCGTATCAACGACTTCCCACTCGACTCGCGGCACGTTGCTCGGAACTCTGCCGTACATTTCGCGATCGAAGTCCTCGACGATCTCCGATCGTCGCTGGTCCCACCACATCTTTGCTGTCGTTACGCGTTTACCATTCTGTAGCAGCAGCGGATCGGGCAGAGCAGGAAAAGGATTTGCTTTCGTCTCGTCGTAATTCGCGGCGTTCGGCGCTTTGGGATCGTTCCCATTTACACCTGGTCTGAGTGATGTAATGTGCAAGAGAATTAGAAGGCGGCGATGGTCCTGTTCAGCCGTCAGTTCCATCGGCCATTTCATGCTCAGACTCTTCGCATCGATGACGGCAGCTAACGCAGGCTTGCCTCTGCCGAAACGATCGAACAGCAGCGGATAGTTCGTGCGTCCCTTCATGGGCCAATTGTTCAGCCACGAATCTCCGTCCGCAACGCCCCAGAAAGTCACGCGATCAATCGCGTCGCGATGCTTTAGATAAACCTGAAACAACTCCGCATAACGCTTTGCCAGCGCGAGCTGCTTCGCATCGGGTAAGCGATCGACATAAGGATTCAACTGCGGTGTGACCGGGTCGTCGACCGCGTAGTCGGCGCCAATCTTCGTTGTTCGTGGAAGCACGTCGACATCCAACTCGGTGATGTGAATCTTCAGCCCTAGCGCCGAGAACGCGGCGATAGTCGCGTCTTCATCGGCAGCGGAAGGCCATTCCAGTTGATTGTGATTTTGCAGCCCTACGCCGGAGATGGGGACACCGGCAGCTAGCAGTTTCTTGATCAGCTCAACGCCGCCGGCACGTTTCGCAGGAAGTTCGAGATCGTAATCGTTGTAATAAAGCTCAGCGCTCGGATCCGCTTCGTGAGCAAACTTGAATGCCTGGATCAGATAATCTTCGCCGATGATCTTGAACCACGGCGACTGCCGCATCGTGCCATCCTGGTTCAGAGCTTCGTTGACCACGTCCCAGCCCTTAATTCTTCCCTTGTAACGACCTACAACCGTGAAGATGTGATCGCGCATGCGCTTCAACAGCGTCTCACGATCGGCGGGATTTCCCTTTCCATCTTCAAAAACCCAACGAGGTGTTTGATTGTGCCAGACGAGTGTGTGGCCAACGATAAACATCCCCCGCTTCTCACCAAACTCAACAAACCGATCCGGAGCAGCAAAGTCATACTTGTCCGGCTGGGGATGAACCAGCGCCCACTTAAGAACGTTCTCCGGAGTGATGCTGTTGAAGTGAGTGCTGACGATCTGAACACCACGTGCGTCCTGTTCGAAGATCTGCCGGCGGTTCAGCGCCGCGCCAACCTTGAAGTCATTCTTAAAAACTTCCTTCAGCGTTCTCTCTTGCGCCGCTACCGGCAGACACACCACCAAACCGCAAAGAACCACCAAGCCAAGAGCAATTCTTTTACGTGTTTTTTGTGCCTTTTCGTGGCTACTTCGTATTTGTGGCCACTTCGAGCTTAGCCGTTTCATACTTTACCGAACTTGTTCCCACCATAATGTCGAACCATCCCGGCTCGACGATGCTCTTCAGATTGACATCGAGAAATGAAAGCTTCTCAGGCGTGATTACAAACTCAACCGTCTTACTCTCGCCCGGGGCCAGCGAGATTCGTTTGAAATCTTTGAGCTCCATTATTGGTCGCGTCACTGAACTCACGAGATCGCGAATGTAGAGTTGAACGATCTCGTCGCCCGCGCGCTTTCCGGTATTGGTCACAGTTACGCTGACTTTCGTCTCGCCGGCTACACCGATCCGCGCCGGATTAACCTTTAGATTTGAATAAGAAAAAGTCGTATAGCTGAGTCCAAAGCCAAATGGAAACAGCGGTTCCTTGTTGGCGAAGAGATAGCCGCGTCGGGCCGTCGGTTTGCGATTGTAGTAAAGCGGCAGTTGGCCCACCGAGCGCGGGAAACTGATCGTGAGTTTGCCACCCGGGTTGTAATCACCAAAGAGAACATCCGCGACGCCGACGCCGGTTTCCTGTCCTAAATAAAATCCCTCGAGAATGGCGGGCACATTCTCCGCAATGTAGTTGATTGAGAGTGGCCCACTATTGATAAGCAGGACGATAGTTGGCTTGCCGGTCTCGAGCACAGCTTTGACCAAATCATTTTGTCGCCCGACCAGATCAAGGCTGTCGCGATCGCCTAGATGATTGTCAGCCCATCCTTCCTTGTTTGTGTCTTCATTGCCGCCGATCACGAGTAACGCGACGTCAGATCCTTTCGCGACCTGCACCGCTTCCGCAATGAGCTTTTGATCCTCTGCCGCATCGCTGAGATGAGCGCTATCCGCAAACCAATTCCCGCCTTCTTTCGTTATCTTGCAGCCTTCGGCGTAGTTCACCCTGATCTTGCTACCAACCTTATCCTTAATTCCCTGCAAGACACTCACGCCGCGCAAAGGCTCGTCGCTGTACCCGCCGAGATGAACCCCCGCGGCATTTGGACCAATCACCGCGATCGATCGCAGCGCACTCGCATTCAACGGCAAAACATTGTTCTCGTTTTTCAGGAGCGTGATCGATCTTCGCGCCGCTTCTGCCGCGAGCGCTCGATGCTCCGCCGAATTCGTGACGCGCACTGTCCGCTCGACATCGACATAAGGATTCTCAAACAAGCCGAGTAGAAACTTTGCGCGCAGATTTCGAGCCACCGCCTTATTGATTAAGGCTTCCGAAACCTGGCCGTCTTTCACGAGTTGTAAAAGCCTCGGATACGAATCGGGATCGGGAAGTTCCGTATCGACACCGGCTTCGATCGCGAGCTTCGCAGTCGTAGGCTTATCCGCAGCAAGATGATGGAGATCCATCATCTGCGGAATTGCGTAGTAATCCGAAACCACGAGACCGTCAAACCCCCACTCCTCACGCAGTAATTTTTGCAGCAACCACCGGTTCGCATGCGACGGCACCCCATCGATCTCGTTGTACGACGGCATCACGGCCGCTATTCCTGCTTCAGTTACTGCGGCCTTGAAACTCGGTAAAAAGTATTCGCGCAATGTTCGTTCGGAAAAGTTGACGGGCGCGATGTTAGTGCCACTTTCCGGCTGGCCGTGTGCGGCAAAGTGTTTCGCCGTCGCCATGACGTGATTTTCATCAACACCAGGTCCCGGCCCTTGCAAGGCTTTTACGATGGCCACGGCCATGCGCGAAGTTAGATATGGATCTTCGCCGTAAGTTTCTTCGGTGCGACCCCAGCGCGC
>Ga0111539_10008365_pt1 | contig 13165 bp, 13 predicted proteins | sample RhiMethybrSRZTD1_FD_79667 | JGI IMG/M metagenome (GOLD analysis project Ga0111539, IMG submission 79667) | Populus rhizosphere microbial communities from Tennessee, USA - Rhizosphere MetaG P. TD hybrid SRZTD1 (version 2) (version 2) | ecosystem: Host-associated > Plants > Roots > Rhizosphere >...
CGTTTGTACGTACGCTTTACAGCTGCCGCGAGCTTGCGCTTGCGTTCAGCCGTCGGTTTTTCATAAAATTCCCGGGCGCGCAACTCTGAAAGCAGCCCGGTTTTTTCTATGGTGCGCTTAAAGCGCCGCATGGCAACCTCAAATGGCTCGTTTTCCTTTAATTTAATAGTCGTCATGAAAATGGAGTTCCTCTCGAAAAGTTAAATGACTCGACAAATTGTCGCGTATATGTGTAACCTGCAATCCACCATTATATAACAAGTACCAAATACTGTTGTAAAGAGTCATTCCTTTCCCTACACCCTTGCTAGTACTCGGCATTGAAACCTCCTGCGACGAAACCGGGGTGGCGATTTATGACACCCGCCACGGACTGCTGAGTCACGCGCTTTACTCGCAAACTGAAATGCATGGGGAGTATGGCGGTGTTGTGCCTGAACTTGCCTCCCGAGACCACATCCGACGCGTCTTGCCCCTGATCAGGCAGACGCTGGCCGCAGCCAGGCTCGAGCTCCATGATCTCGACGCTATCGCCTACACTCAGGGGCCGGGGCTGGCGGGAGCACTGCTGGTTGGCGCAAGCATCGCGGTCTCGCTTGGCTTCGCGCTGGAAATTCCGGCACTGGGGGTTCATCACCTCGAAGGGCATCTTCTTTCCCCCCTGCTGTCCGACCCTGCTCCTGACTTCCCGTTCGTTGCACTGCTGGTATCCGGCGGACATACACAATTGATGCAAGTCGATGGGCTTGGGTCGTACACGTTACTCGGCGAGACTGTGGATGATGCGGCTGGAGAAGCTTTTGACAAGACGGCAAAACTGCTTGGATTGGGCTATCCCGGCGGCCCCGCGCTGTCAAAACTCGCCGATCAATTTGCGCAATCGGGCTGGCCGCGGCGCTTCGACCTTCCCCGTCCCATGCTCCACAGCGGCGATTTGAATTTCAGCTTCAGCGGGCTGAAAACGGCAGTACTGACGCTCGTCAAAAAACAGGAAATGACACCTCAAACTCAGGCAGCGCTCGCTTTTGCTTTTCAGGAAGCCGTAACAGATGTCCTGTCAGAAAAGGCAGTGGCAGCGCTCAGCAGAACCGGTCTCAGCCGACTCGTGGTTGCAGGAGGGGTGGGCGCCAATCGTTCTCTGCGTACTGCTCTGCTTCAAAAAGCGACGCAGAGGGGCGCGAGCGTTTTTTTTCCTGAGCTGCAATTTTGTACCGATAATGGCGCCATGATCGCTTTCGCCGGGGCGATGCGGTTGCAGTCCTTCGATTTTGCTAGACAAAAGCTAAACAATGGATTCACGGTCCACTCGCGTTGGGACCTGGAAATGCAGGGAGTACCGTCAGCAATACCGAAAATCTAGGATGCACTTTGCTTGCCAATCCGCGGCTCGGTTCCCGCAAGCAGACTTGCAATATTTGACTTATGCCGCCAAATGAGCAGCAAGGACATGACGGTAACCACCAGGGTCCGTGCATCGAGCCCAAGAAAAAATAAGGCATAAATGGGTGCAAGACCGGCGGCCGCCAGCGCCGCCAACGACGAAATACGCCACACTGCCGCGACCGTGATCCAGATTGCGGCGGAAAGCAGTCCCATCCACGGGTTGAAGCCCAGCAATACGCCGAGCGCGGTCGCCACTCCTTTTCCACCTTTGAAACCCAAGAATACCGGAAACAGGTGGCCGAGAAACACCGCCAGCGCGACCGGAGCGGTTGCGTCCATGTCGCCGCCCGTGATAGGTCCCGCATATCGGGCTAGCACCACTGCCACCCAGCCCTTAGCTGCGTCACCAAGGAGGGTGAATGCGGCGGCCGTTTTTTTACCGCTGCGCAGTACATTGGTCGCGCCAGGGTTTTTCGAGCCGTAGGAGCGAGGATCGGGCAGGTGAAATATGCGGCTCGCCAACACGCCGAAGGAAACGGAACCCAGCAAATAAGCCAGCAGGACCAAAGCGATCAGAGTCATCTTATAAGTGGCACATCGCGGCGCGACCCGCATTTAAAAATCACGAGGGTGATTTTACGTAAAAAACCATAAGTCCGCCTCGTAGTCTGCCTTGCGCCGCATCTGATTCGCTCTGTCTGATGAGCCTGAAACCATCCGGCGAGGCACAGCAGCTGATAAAATCGCGGTCTTGGCCGGGCGGCGAGAAGCACTGCGTTTGAGTCTATACCGCTTGAGAAATGACTATTTCGCTCAGATAACCGCGGATCGCATACATCCCAGGAAGTCGCATTCCCGAGTAGCGCGCCTATGCCCTTTCAGTCGCGTCTCGTTTTGCTCAGGGCATCCCATTCCCAAGCCAGCACTTTTGCCCCGTAAAGTTTATTCAGAGGTTTCTCGATGGACATCATCTTTCTGCAAGAGCTCAAGGTTAAAACACTCATTGGAATCTATCCGTGGGAACTCAAGGTCGCCCAAACCATTCAGCTCGATCTGGAGGTAGCTTTACCGTCAAGCAGGGCTTGTTATACGGATCATTTTGAGGATGCGCTGGACTACGCGCTTATCGTCCAACGCATCCACGAAATGCTTGCCCAGAAACATTTCTCACTACTTGAAGCCCTGGCCGAGCACATCGCGCAAATCATCCTGACGGAATTCAAATCGCCCTGGGTCAAAATCAGTGTCGCCAAGCTCAGCGCGATACGGGGCGTGAAAAAAGTAGGGGTATGCATCGAACGTCGGCAGGAGGAAGCGTAACGAAGATCATCGGGCCCCCGCGACTCGAGTTGACGAAGTTCCCGGAAGGTAGCCCAGCGAGGTAGCCGAGCCGGAAGGCGGCTCCGCTGAGCCTTTCGACAGTCCGCGGAAAAGCGAACAGAATCGCATTAGAAACGGGGAAGATTAGCCCCCCTTTTTATCTCTCCCGCACCTGGATAAACGGGGGACTAATAATGTAGTTGGGGAAGAAAAAGGCCAAGTAACCTGGTCACGCGGGTTACACCCTTGCGGTCAAGGTCGCTTCGATTTCCGTAAACGTTCGTGCGATTTCGGTCGAGGGGATTGCGACCCCCAGTTGCTTCTCGATTTGAGTCAGCGAAAATATACCGCACACCACTGGATTCCCCTGGCCGTCCTTCTCTATCACCAGGGGATGTTGACGGCCGGTATCAAGCAAGCTGGCAACGATATCCCCAACGCGGGCGCTTCGCACCTCCTCGGTTGGAATGGCTTCAAGCCGGTCAAGCGGGGTCATGATGTCAGATACCAGTATCTCGCTATGCTTGACGCCACGCTCCTGGATGAATCGCAACGGCTTTTCCCCAAGGACATCCGTGGCGGTAATAATGCCAGTCAGGATCTCATCCTGGTTGAGCACAAGCAACGAACGGACTCCACGCTGCTTCATGTACTCATTTGCCACTTCCATCGATATGTGCAAGTCGATTACCGCCGCGTGGGCATGCCGGAGATCTGTCAGTACATCAGGAGCGGGGGATTGCAGCGTGACGGGTTTAGCTGGGGCTGGGCTAACTATCCGAACGGCGCCGGTCAGGCGCTGCGCAGGAAGAACGTGAAAGTCGGGCATGGCGTCGTCCTCCAACGTTGGTGAGGGGATACACTTGAAATCAAAAAACCAATTTCAAACACCCCGTAAATTCAACCTTACCCCTTCTTAGAGTAGGGGTCAACATCATATTCAACATTCGCGAAGCGCTGCAGCAAACTATAAAACGGGGCACGGAAAAACCGCGCTTGTCCAAAAACATCGTGCGGGATATATAGCGCCGCGAAACAATCGCCGCTCGGCCTGTAGTTGGAGTACGACTATTGCCGGCTTTGGCTGCTTTGGGCGAGCCCGCTTATTTCATCATTCAGTCGCAACAACGTGGATACGGGATCTTCCGCTTGCGTGATCGGCCTGCCGATGACAAGGTAATCCGCACCGTTCTCAATTGCCTGACGTGGAGTCGAAGCCCGTTTTTGTTCATCCATAGTGGCGTTTGCCGGCCGTATTCCAGGCGTAACCAGGCAAAACGAATCGCCCATGGTCTTCCTGAGACCGGGAGCCTCGAGCGCGGAACATACCACCCCATCCAATCCGCAATCCCGTGCCAATCCCGCCAGCCGTGTTACCACCTCTTGTGGTTCCCGTTCCAGTCCGATGTCGCTCAGATCACTCCGTTCCATGCTGGTGAGGAGGGTAACCGCGATGAGCTTGCTCGAACCTACCGGCACCGCATCGCGGGCAGCCGAGAGCATGCGCCGGCCACCGAGCGCATGAATATTCATCATCCATACGCCCATTCCCGCCGCCACCTTGCATGCATTGGCGACTGTGCTTGGAATATCGTGAAACTTTAAATCAAGGAAGACCTCGAAACCTGAAGCCATGAGCTTGGCAACCAGCTGCGGTCCGGCAGCGGTGAAAAGCTCCTTGCCCACTTTTACCCGGCACAACGCGGGGTCAAGCCTGGCCGCAAGGTCCAGCGCCTGCTGTGCGCTGGAAAAATCCAGCGCAACGATAATGCGCGAATCATTCATCCTATCTCACTTTCAGGATCAAAAGAGGCGACCTGAAGATTGAACCCGAATTCATCCACCTTGCTCCGGCAACTGATACTTTTTTCTGCCTATCGCGATTTCGCGCTTCTGGCGGAGTATTTTGCCAAGGCACGACATTACCCCGATGGCCAGACCGATGGCAAATGACAGCAGGATAATCAGTATTAACGGGGCCTGCCATTCGTATCCAAAATAATAATGAACCGTTACCGTTTCCGCGTTCTTTACTGTAAACCCCAGCAACACGAGGAACAGCGCGATGCGCAGGAACCACATCAGATAGCGCATGATTCGTTTTTCATGAGGGTATCCCGCTGGCGTAATTCGAGTATGGGCATCCACCGAATCTCGTCGGACTCACCAAGGAGGTAAAATAAAAAGCGGCGCGATCTCGCGATCCCGCCGCCATTATACCCATCCCACCCCGCGCATTATTTCAGTTTTTTTGGTCGACCCGCTCCCGCATTTCCTTCCCGGCCTTGAAATGAGGCACATACTTTTCTGGTACTCGAACTTTCTCTCCTGATTTAGGGTTGCGCCCCACGCGCGGAGGTCGGTAATTCAGGTCAAAACTACCAAATCCCCGGATCTCGATGCGTTGTCCCTGTGCCAGACTCTTCGCCATGGCATCAAGGATGACCTTGACTGCCAGCTCGGCATCCTTTGCTCCCAACTGCGGATAGCGAGCCGCAAGCCTGGCAATGAGTTCAGACTTTGTCATGGATGTCCTTTATTGTTCAGTATTTTTAACATCCATCTTGGCTTTAAGCAACGCTCCCAGGCTGGTCGTTCCCGCACTCGCGGAACTATCCACTGCAACTTTCTGCATGGCGTCGGATTCCTCCGCCATATCTTTCGCCTTGATCGAAAGATTAATGCTTCGGTTCTTGCGATCCACGTTAATGATCATTACCTCAACTGGATCCCCTTCCTTAAGGCGCGTGCGGATGTCCTCGACCCTGTCGCGCGATACTTCGGATGCGCGCAAGTAACCTTCGACATCATTTTCCAGTGCAATCACGGCGCCCTTGGCGTCGATAGACCTTACCGTGCCTTTAACGAGGCTATTTTTATCATTTACCGAAACAAAACTGTTGAACGGGTCGCCTTCCAGTTGTTTTATCCCAAGCGAGATACGCTCGCGCTCCACGTCGATGGACAATACGACCGCCTCGACTTCGTCGCCTTTTTTATAGTTGCGAACCGCTTCTTCACCCGGTTGGTTCCATGAGAGATCAGAAAGATGCACCAGCCCATCTATCCCACCCTGCAGACCGATGAAAACCCCGAAATCGGTGATGGACTTGATTTGCCCGCGCACCTTGTCGCCTTTCTGGTGATTCATCGCAAAGTCTTCCCACGGGTTAACTTTGCATTGCTTCATGCCGAGCGAAATACGTCGCCGTTCCTCATCGATTTCGAGAATCATCACTTCCACTTCGTCGCCCAATTGCACGACTTTGGAGGGATATACGTTTTTATTGGTCCAATCCATTTCGGAGACATGAACCAAGCCCTCGATGCCCTGCTCGATTTCGACAAATGCGCCATAGTCGGTCAGGTTGCTCACCTTGCCGAACAGTCGCGTATGCGGCGGATACCGCCGGGAGAGTCCCACCCAGGGGTCTTCGCTCAATTGCTTCATGCCCAGCGAGACGCGGTTTTTCTCCTGATCGAATTTAAGGACCTTCGCCGTCACCTCGTCGCCCACGCTGATGACTTCGGAGGGATGCTTCACGCGCCGCCACGCCAAATCAGTAATGTGCAGCAGACCGTCGATGCCGCCTAAGTCGACAAACGCGCCATAATCGGTAATGTTCTTGACAATGCCCTTTACAACGGCGCCTTCCGTCAAATTTGCCAGCAAGGATTGGCGGTCCGCGCCCTGGCTTTCTTCCAGCACCGCGCGCCTCGACACCACGACGTTGTTCCGCTTGCGGTCAAGCTTGATTACCTTGAACTCCATCTCTTTGTTTTCGTATGGACTCGTGTCCTTGACCGGACGGATATCCACGAGCGAACCGGGCAGGAAGGCGCGAATGCCGTTAATCATGGCCGTGAGCCCACCCTTGACCTTGCCGCTGACCACTCCTTTCACAATCGCGCCGCTTTCCATGGCGGCTTCCAGATCATGCCAGGCCGTCAGGCGCTTGGCCTTGTCCCGCGATAAACGGGTTTCGCCATAGCCGTCTTCAAGCGCTTCGATGGCGACGCTGACGAAATCGCCGGCCTTGACTTCGATTTCGCCTTTGTCATTCTTGAATTCCTCGACGGGAATGAAACTTTCCGATTTCAGTCCGGCATTTACGACCACGATGTTGTAGTCAACACGGGCAACCTGAGCGGTGATGACTTCACCGATGCGCATTTCCTGGCGGGAAAGACTTTCTTCAAATAGCGCGGCGAAACTTTCGGAGGAGTCGGTTGCGGGGGAAGCAGCAATGTTCATTGTAAAAAATACCTGGTTGGGAAATCCCGTCAATACTGCCCTGACGGGGCTAATAGATTAATAAAAACGCGCCGAATCGCCCCTCTTCCTGTTTGAAGAGAGAGGGTCGGCAGCACCGGAATCAAACTGATAATAATCGTTTACCTTTGACACTACATCTACCTGATTCTTGCCAGATCTGTTTCGTTCAGAAGCGCAACTGAAACCTACACGCAACGCAAAAACAGCCGCCTTAGATTGAACTTAGGCGCGCCCTTTTGCCCCGATATCGGCGTGCCGCAATACGCTTTCCACCGCTTGTTCAATATTGAGCGAAGTCGTATCCAGCAAAAAAGTGCCTGCACCTACCTGCAAAGGGGCCACGGCGCGATTACTGTCACGCCTGTCGCGTTCGCGTATATCCTCTAGAAGGGTGGCAATATTAGCATCAACCCCTTTTTCCATCAACTGTTTATGTCTTCGCTCGGCGCGCGTCTCGGCACTTGCGGTAAGGAATATCTTGGCAACGGCGTCGGGAAAAACGACCGAGCCCATATCGCGGCCGTCAGCAACCAGACCCGGACACCGGCGGAACGCCCGCTGCCGCGCGAGAAGCGCCTGTCGCACCTCAGGATACGCCGCGATTCTGGAAGCAGCGTTGCTGCATGCCTCTGCGCGAATCGCATCGCTGACATCTTCGTTTCCCAAACGGATTTCTGAATCTTCAAAAACCACATCGAGATGGGCGGTCACCTCGCTTAACGCGGTCTCGTCGCCCAAATCGACGCCGGAGCGAATTGCGGCCAGCGCGACCAGACGATAGAGGGCGCCGCTGTCGAGATAATGAAAGCCCAGCTTGCCGGCTACGCGTTGGGCCACGGTGCCCTTGCCCGAAGCCGACGGGCCGTCTATGGCAATGACAGGAACAGGGTGTATAGTCATGAACAAATCTCAATTAAACCGTATGTTAAACACATGAATCATCCCGGATCAGGCTTGCACTATGGCGGAGAACTGACCGAAATAATCGGGAAAAGTCTTCGCTACGCAATTCGGATCGTTAATACGCACCGGGGTACCAAAGGAGGCCAGTGAGAAGCACATCGCCATGCGGTGATCATCATATGTATCGATCACGGCATGCGTGGCAAGGGGACCCGCAGGCGGCGTGATGCGCAGAAAATCCGCCCCTTCATCGACGGCGGCGCCCAGCTTACGCAATTCTGTCGCCATTGCCGCGAGACGATCCGTTTCTTTCACGCGCCAACTCGCGATATTCCTGAGCACTGTCGTGCCCTTGGCAAACAACGCCGTCACGGCAAGGGTCATCGCCGCATCGGGGATATGATTGCAGTCCAGATCGATTGCCTGTAGATAACCGGAAGCGGGTGCACGTGCTTCCAGCCAGTTGGCACCTGGGGTGACTCGCGCGCCCATTTTCACTAACGCGTCCGCAAAGTGTACATCCCCCTGTAGACTGTCGCGCCCAATGCCTTCCACCCGGACCGGGCCGGCCCCGATAGCGCCCGCGGCGAGAAAATATGATGCGGAGGAGGCGTCGCCCTCGACATAGATTTCACCTGGACTGAGATAACGCTTGCCGGCACAAACGGCAAAACGCCGCCAGTTTTCATGCTCCACGTGCATGCCGAACCGGGCCATCAGCGCTATCGTCAACTCAATATAAGGTCGCGAAATCAGTTCGCCGGTTACGGTTATCACTTGCTCCTGGTTGCTGTCAGGTGCGCAAAAGGGCATTGCCATAAGCAGCCCGGTCAAGAACTGGCTTGAGACATCACCCCTTACGACGATATTGCTCGCGCGAATATGGGCGGGTTTTATTTCCAACGGCGGGAAACCGGCATTGCCGAGGTAGGTAATATCCGCACCCGGCTGTCGGAGCGCATCCACCAAATCGCCGATTGGCCGTTCATGCATCCGCGGAGTACCAGATAACCGGTAGCTTCCCCCAGCCAGGGCCAGCACGGCAGTCAAGGGTCGGAAAGCAGTCCCTGCATTGCCTAGAAACAAGCTGGCCTCCCCGACCGGAAACTTTAGGGGAAAATGACCGCTTATACCCTGAATGCGATAAACCTTGTCATTCGCCTTTACAATCGACACGCCCAGGGTTTGCAGTGCATCCAACATGCGTGCGGTGTCGTCGGAAACAAGCACATCGCGGATCTCTGTTGCGCCATCCGCTAGCGCGGCCAGCAGTAGCACACGATTGGAAATACTCTTCGAGCCCGGCAAATGCACAGTTCCACGTGCGGTTTTCACTGCCGGCAGGTCAAGAAAATCCATGATATATCCCGCGGCTCCAGTCCGCTATCAGATCGTCTCTCACTTTGAGTCGCGCTGGACGATTCTCAGCGGTTCCCCCGGGAGATCCGGTGGAGCGTAATCGGCGCGGCACCCTTGGTTTCCACTATTGCTGTTGCTCCATCCGCCGCCAGCTTGAAGGAAGTGGCTTCGTTCGCGGAAAAGCCGGCGCACCCGTTGGAATCGTAGGTAAAACCTTTCACCTTTAGCGCACTGCTTCCGGCATCGTAGGAATAAGAGGCAAATTCGACGCCCGGATCGCCACAGCTGGTATAGCCGGGACGCTCAGGATCCCCGATGGGGTCAACCATCAGCAATTTGCCGTTCGGAAAGAACAGGTAAGTTTGCGTCTTAATGGTAGAGATATCCACCACCCAGGCGCCCACGATTCCCTTGGGGTCATTCTCCATACGGGGATAACGGCTTTCCTTGACCATCGTCTTGGTGGGTTCCTCGGCGGTGGTCTTGATCAGCGCTCCGGGGTTGAATGCGGACGTGGCGGGTTTCAGTTCCGAGGGAGCCGCAACGATATCTGTAGCGACCAGTCCCGCACCGTCGATGCGGATGCGCCAATTAGGGCGCAAGTGAGACAGACCGGCCTGAAGATTCGTGTCGATCACCGGTTCACCAGCGAATTTAAACCCCCTGGTATCAAACTCGGACATGCGGGCCGCGCCATATTCCACGCCGGCTTTACTGACCAGCTTACTGCCACATACCCGATTGGCGTCGCAGGAATCATCCGGGGTTGCTTCCCCTTGCAAATACTCACCGGTTCCGACGGTCGAGGCACGAATGACAACGGCCGTGGTATCGTCGTAACTTACCCAGACATCCGTGCTCAGTAAGGTCACGCCTTGCGAGAGAAAATGAGCGCCCGCCTGCTCCAAAGTCCTGACAGGTCCGGCAATGCCGCCCGCCTCCCTCGCCTTCTTCAATTCGGCTGAGGCCGCGAACGCGGCGACGTCGCCGTCCAGATTGAGGGAACTAACGGCGGCTGCGGCATCCGCCGGAATTGAAATACCATTCTCCGGATTACCATCCATATCCAGGGATTGCAGGAGCACAAGAATATTTTGCAACCTGTTGCCGTTATCCGCAGCCAATTCGATAGGCGTAACAATAGGCGCGCCTTTTACCTTTCCCAGAATCATACTGCCCAGCTTGAACTCAACCTTGTCCCCATGATTGTACTTGTAGCTTCCCCTTTCATCCGTGGTGCCCGCGGCGCCGGAAGCCGCAACATAAGCAATTCCGGCAACTGCCGCATCGGTGAAGATTCCAGTTGTAGGCCCTGTTTCCGGCTTTACGGCGCCGCTCCCGCCGCGTTTCTCACCCCCATCGCAGGCGGCAAGCGCCAATAAAAGCACGGCCGGAATCAACGACACCCAGCGTTCTCTCCCATCCCTCGGCTTGAGCTTCATTTCGATCTTCCCTCTAAATGGTTTAAATTTTTTTACTTGTGATAAAATAATCCCGTAATTTCATGGGGATAGTCCTTTTGCGGATGGAGGAACCAGTGATAAATCCCACTATTATAATCAAACTGCCAGTCTGGAATAAAATTAACAGCGCATGAAACAACTCTTCGCATAGCAAGAGCGATGTAAGCGGACGGGTATCACGAGCGCAGAATAAGGGTTCAGCTCGCTAAAACCAATGATGAGCCCCAGCACGAACCAGATAGGGAAGCCCTAAATGTCGCAGTGGTTTCAAGATAACTCTCAGTCCATCGGCCATACGCCCCTGGTTCGGCTCAATCGCGTCACCGGTGGCGCGCCTGCGACCGTGCTGGCCAAGATTGAAGCTCGCAATCCATCCTATTCAGTAAAATGCCGCATTGGCACCGCGATGATCGAGGATGCGGAGCGTCGCGGGCTGCTCCTTCCTGGAAAAGAACTTGTCGAAGCGACCAGCGGCAATACGGGCATCGCATTGGCGTTCGTGGCGTCTGCGCGAGGCATACCGTTGACCTTGACCATGCCCGAAACCATGAGCGTTGAACGACGCAAGCTCCTAAGCGCTTATGGCGCCAAACTGATTTTGACCGAGGGCGCAGGGGGCATGAAAGGCGCAATAGCACGGGCAGAGGAACTCGCTGCCTCAGACCCCGGCCGCTATGTCCTGCTCCAGCAGTTCACAAACCCGGCCAATCCTGCTATTCATGAGCGCACGACCGGACCGGAGATCTGGAATGATACCGACGGGGCGATTGGTATTTTTGTGTCCGGCGTGGGCACAGGCGGCACGATCACAGGCGTTTCGCGTTTTATCAAGAAAACCAGGGGGAAAGCTATTATTTCGGTGGCCGTGGAGCCCGCCGCCAGCCCGGTGCTCACTCAACAGCGTTCGGGTGAACCACTGAATCCGGGACCGCATAAAATCCCCGGTATTGGAGCCGGTTTTGTCCCGGAAAACCTGGACTTGTCTCTAGTGGACCACATCCAGCAGGCCAGCAATGAGGAATCGATACGCTATGCGCGGCGGCTCGCGCGCGAGGAAGGGATCATTTCCGGAATTTCATGCGGCGCTGCTGTGGCCGTGGCGGTACGCTATGCCCAGAATCCCAAGTACGCAGGCAAAACAATTGTCGTTATTCTGCCGGATTCCGGGGAGCGTTATCTAAGTTCCATCCTCTTCGATGACGCGTTTGACGCTTGATGCAACAGGTTCCACGGCAAACCCGTAGGAAGCGAGTCGACCCGATCCATATTGCCAAACGAAATTACTGCTAAATTACCGCCAAGTCATCGGGATATTTGATGTCGCCAAAAGGAACAAACGTTGAGATCGGCACAGTTGTGGCCGAATTGCGCACCTTGCGTTTGCGATCGCTGGAAACGCGACAGAGACGCGACCGGCCACCGAAACTGCCGTCCCGGAAGGTATTGGTAGGCATCGCCGATGGATTAAGAGCGGTCCTATTCCCCAACCGCCTAGGCTTACCGGACCTCACTGATGAGAGCATTGATTATTACGTAGGCCACATGCTGGACATAACGCTGCGGGAACTGATGGTACAAGTTCGCCGGGAACTGCGCTTTACATCCGGCTCTGACCCCTCCAACTCTGATCGGGAACAGGCAGCGGTCATTACCCAGGCATTCGCCCGGCGGTTACCCCGCGTACGCAGCTTGCTCGAAAGCGATGTCCAGGCCGCTTATGAGGGAGATCCCGCCGCGCGCAGCGTCGACGAGGTACTTGTCTGCTACCCGGGTATCACCGCCATTACGCATTACCGACTTGCCCATGAATTGCACTGCCTGGGCGCGCCCTTGATTGCTCGCATGATATCGGAGATCGCTCACGCTTCCACCGGTATCGAAATCCACCCCGGCGCGAAAATCGGAGGCAGTTTTTTTATTGACCACGGCACCGGCGTCGTCATCGGTGAAACCGCTATTATTGGCGAGCATGTGCGGCTGTATCAAGCCGTGACGCTGGGCGCCAAGCGTTTCCCGGTGGATGAGCATGGCGCGCTGGTAAAAGGGAACCTGCGCCATCCTATCGTCGAGGACGACGTGGTCATCTATGCCGGGGCCACCATCCTTGGCCGCATTACAATCGGACGTGGTTCGACCATCGGTGGCAATGTCTGGCTGACCCGCAGCGTTCCGCCTGGCAGCACCATTTCCCAGGCTCAGACGCGTAGCGAGGTGTTTGAAGGCGGTGCTGGAATCTAGGAAAATCCTGAGTGACATTGGCGGAGTTAAAACTTGTCAGCAGGTCTTTGGTAACCAGTAAAACGTCATGCCTATCAAGTCCGCGCTGAAGCTCAAGAACACTCTTCAGTCTTTAATCCTCCGAAGCGATGTGCTGGAAATAACGACGCTGTTGGCTAATCCCTGCCGCATCGCGCCCTCCGTTGAGTTGACGCTCGATCACCCAGTACTTAGACTGTGCGGA
>Ga0111539_10008367_pt1 | contig 13164 bp, 12 predicted proteins | sample RhiMethybrSRZTD1_FD_79667 | JGI IMG/M metagenome (GOLD analysis project Ga0111539, IMG submission 79667) | Populus rhizosphere microbial communities from Tennessee, USA - Rhizosphere MetaG P. TD hybrid SRZTD1 (version 2) (version 2) | ecosystem: Host-associated > Plants > Roots > Rhizosphere >...
CAGAAGCGCTCGGTGAAGCAGATCAACGACCGATTCCTGACGGAGCCGTTTGAATGGGAGCGGATTGCGGCCCGCGTGGGGTCTGCGCGGATCCTCGATCCCGCGCTCCAGCGGGACGTCGATCTCTTCCTCGCCTCCTGCGGCCGGATCACGCTGGCCCGATCCGAACCGCAGCGCGGAAACCTGCTCCGCGAGGGGGCCCTTCCCTACGACGCCGGCTGCGAGGATCGCCGGCGTTCCCTCTGGCTGCGGCTTCAAGGTCACGTCCAGGAACACCCGACCCATCGCGCGACGGTGGAGGCCGCGCGAGCGAAGGATCCCGCCCAGGCCGCCGCGTTTGCCGATCGATACGCCGACGAACTCGCCGTCCGTGCCATCGACGAGCCGGGAGGCCCGATGAGCGAGGCGACCCTCCTTCGGGCGTCGCTGGGCGAATACTCCTATATGGACCCCAGCCAGTCGACCGGGGCGCTCCCCGGTTGGATGAAGGCGGCCATGGGCGTCGCCGGATTCCTGGGCGACGATCTTGCAAACCTCGCGATCACCGGGCTGGCCGAGCTGAACCAGAACTATGAAGACCGATTCCGGGCGAAGCAGCGGTACTTCGCGGTCGTCACGTACGGACCGCACCTGTATGGTCTCGCGCTCATGATCATCCTGGGGCTCTTCCCCGTCGCCGCGTTGTTCGCCCTGTGTCCCGGGCAGTGGAAGACTTTGGTCGCTTACGGGAAGGTCCTGGGTTCCGTCAAGCTGTGGCCGATCGGATGGTGCATCCTCTCGACCTTCAACCAGCGCCGCGGGGCGCTGGAAGCGTTCGACTCGCCGGAGCGGATCGGCGGGGCCCCCTTCTTGGCCGTCAGCGCCATGTATGTTTTGGTTCCGGCGCTGGCGTTCGCGATCGTCCACCTGGCGGCCTCCGCGGCGGCGATTCCGTTCGCGGCGGCCGTCCCGCCGGCGGCGGGGCCGGGATCGGGTCCCGTCGCCCCCGCCGCCGCCGTCGCGGCGCGGATCGCGCGGTGACCTACCCGAGCAGGTTCTTCTCGGCAAACTCCCAGTTCACGAGCTTCCAGAAGGACTCGACGTACTTCGCCCGCGCGTTGCGGTAGTCGACGTAGTAGGCGTGCTCCCAGACGTCGCACGTCAGGATCGGCCGGTAGCCGTCCGTGAGCGGGTTGGCCGCGTCGTGGGTCGAGAGGACATGGAGCGAGCCGTCGCCGCGCTTCGCCAGCCACGCCCAGCCCGAGCCGAAGTGGCCGACCGCCGCCTCGGTGAACTTCTTCACGAACTCCGCGGGACCGCCGAACGACTTCCGGAGCGCGTCCGCCATCGCCCCCTTCGGCTCCCCGCCGCCGCGCGGCGAGAGGCTGTTCCAGTAGAACGTGTGGTTCCAGATCTGCGCCGCGTTGTTGAAGACCTTCGAGTACTCCTTCGCCGAGGTGATGATGACCTCCTCGAGCGGCATCCCCTCGAACCTCGTCCCCGGCGTCGCCTCGTTCAGCTTGTCGACGTACGCCTTGTGGTGCTTCCCATAGTGGTACTCCAGGGTCTCCTTCGACAGGTGCGGCTGGAGCGCGTCCATCGCATACGGCAGCGCGGGCAGGGCGTTCATCACATCCTCCTTAATTGATGCTGTATATACAGTTTATACAGTAAATACTGTATATATGTTACAAAGTCTATAAAATGATGGTCGACGGAGGTAGCATGAAAAGCGTGAGGGAATACACCGAGGCGGACCGGCCGGCGCTGCTGGACCTGCTCAAGATCCACGGGCCGACCAACATCCCGCGTCTCGCGAAGCTGCGCGGCGTGAACCTGAACGCCGTCCGGCAGCAGCTCGCCATGCTCCAGCGCGAGGGGCTCGTCGAGGTCCGCATCGAGAAGGCCCGCGTGGGGCGCCCCACCCAGCTCTATGCCCTCACCGACAAGGCGGACGCCCTCTTCCCCCAGGCGTACGGTCCGCTCGCCCTGACGCTCCTCCGCCAGCTCCGCGAGGTCGACGGAGAAAAGAAGATCGACCAGATGTTCGACCGGCGCACGAAGTCGCTCGTCGCCGCCTACAAGAAGCGGCTCGCCGGGAAGTCGCTCGGGGAAAAGTGGCAGGAGCTCGCCCGCATCCGCGCCGAAGAAGGCTACATGGCCCGCGTCGAGGGCAAGGGGCTCACCGAGCACCACTGCCCCATCGCCGCCATCGCGAAGGAGTTCCCCCAGGTGTGCCTGTTCGAGAAGAAGCTCTTCGAGGCCGTCCTGGGCGCGCCGCTCGACCGCACCGACCACCTGGCGAGCGGCGGGCGCGCCTGCGTCTACGCCCCCGGCATCCCCCGGAAGAAGTAGGCCGGGCTCCTACTCCTTGTCCTTCTCGAGCCAGACCGAGTCGACCACCGCGCCCAGCTCTTCGCGCAGCAGCGCGCGGGCCCGGAAGGCGCGGACCCGCGCCGTGCCCTCCGAGACGCCCGTGATCGACGAGATCTCCGGATAGTCCATGGCGTCCACGTAGCGGAGGAGGAACGCCTCGCGCATCGACGTCGGCAGGCGGCCCACCGAGACCTCCAGGCGCTCCGCCATCTCGTGGCGGATCACGCTCGAGAGCACGCCGCGGGTGCGCGCGGCCTGCGACTCGAGGACCCCCGGGCCCGCCGGCATCGCGTGGCGGCTCTTGTCGCGCAGGTGCTTCCGGCAGAGGTTGAGCGCGATCCCGTAGAGCCACGTGGAGAACTTCGACCGCTTCTCGAAGCGGCCCAGGTCCTGGAACGCCGCCGCGATCGCGGCCTGGACGATGTCCTCCGCCTCGCGCCCCACCATCATCGAGCAGAAGCGCGAGAGCGCCTCGCGGTGCGGGGCCACCATGTTCTCGAAGTCGTCCGTCTTCATTCGAATTTCTTCAGCAGCTCCTGGAACGACGGGCGGCTGCGCAGGTCGCCCAGGTCCATGTCGTCGCGCAGCGCCTGGATCGACTGGCCGAGCTTGAGCGCCTGCTCGAGGTGCCACAGCGCCTTCACCTGGTTCGTCCGGTGGAGGCGCGCGAGCCGGAGGTGATTGTGGCGCAGGACGTCCTTCCGCTCCTCCTCGGAGAGCTCCTCGCCGTTGATCAGCTCCGAGGTCGCCCGCGCCTGAGACGTCCGCCCCAGGTGGGCCTGCAGGTCCGCCGTCGCCGCGAGCAGCCGGCTCCGCGAGCCCGGCGGCAGCAGGAACGAGTGGAGCCGCTCGTGGCCCACCGTGACGAGATCGAGCCGGCCGTTCAGGCGCCGCTCGAGCCGGCCCAGGTCCTCCTCCGCCGCGTCCCAGCGGAGATCGAGCGACGACAGCACCGCGCGGAGCAGCAGCGCCGCGGGATAATGGTCGTGCCTCAGCCGCAGGTCCAGCGCCTCGCGCATCTCGGCGAGATCCATGACCCCTTCGGCCGTCGTCTCGAGCCGCTCGTTCCCCGGATCGTTCAGCACCTCCAGGCATCGCAGGTATGCCCGCAGGATCGAAGAATCCCAGGTCTTCGGATCCATCCGCGCGGCGTCGAGCACGTCGTCGGCCGCCAGGTCGATGCGTCCCGACATGAGGAACAGGATCGCGCTCGTGAGGAACGTCTCGGCGGAGCTGGGCGCCGCGCGCAGGAGCAGGTTCGCCCGGTCGCGCGAGCTCGGCCCCTCCCCCGCGATGCGCGCCGCGATCGCCCGGAGCGGAAGGATGAACAGCTCGTCGGACCGCTCCAGCTCGCGGCGGAGCTCGATGAGCATCGTCTTCGACGCCTCGTCCTCGGGCTTCTGGAGAATGTCGATCAGGTCGATGTGGGCCCGCACGAGCAGCACGTGCGACGGGAGCGCGTCGTTGTTCATCGCCGCCTTGAGCTTCTGGCGGGCGGCGTCCTGCTTGCCCTCGAGGTGGCGCGCGAGCGCGGCCATGAGGAACGCCTCGGGGCCCTTCATGTCGCGCGGCTGGGCGATCGAGACCCGGAAGAGCGACGGGGAGACGAAGCGCTGGAGCGCGCGGGCGGAGGCGAGTTCCATGATCGCCTTCTCGTAGCCCCTCAGGTCCTCAAGCGCGCGGCTGTACTGGCCGCGCTTCAGGAAATGGTCCGCGATGGTGCGGCGGAGCTGCGGCTCGTCGCGGAACTTCTGGAGCTCGGCGCTCGTGACGTCGTTCTTCCGCGCGAGCAGCGCGCGGAGCTCGGCGCCGAGGTCGACCTTCTCGGGCGCGGCGGGCGGCGGAGGCTTCCGGGCCCCGGGCGCCGGGGACGGCGGCTCGGGCGGCGGAGGGGGCGGCGACGCGGGCCAGAGCGTCCAGGCGATCAACGCCACGAACAGGACGGCCATCGCGGTCCCGCCGGCCCAGACGGCGCGGCGCGGGACCTGGAAGACGGGCTCGCCCTTCTTCGGCGCGGCCGCGGGGGCGTGGGGCGCCGCGGGAGGGTGGACCGCCGGCGCCGGGCGGCGCACCTCCGTGGGCGGCGAGTCGAGGCAGCCGCGGATCGCCTCGGCCAGATCTCCCGCCGACTGGTAGCGCCGGTCGCGGTCCTTGGCGAGGGCCTTGAGGACCAGCGCGTCCACGCGCGGCGAGATCCCCGGCGGCCGGGGGTCCTCGTCCTCGATCTTCCTCAGGATGGAGAGCACGGTGCCGCCCTCGAACGGCGGGCGGCCGGTCAGCATCTCGTAGAGCACCGCGCCGAGCGAGTAGACGTCGGTGCGGTGATCGAGCTCCTCGGGCGCGCCGAACGCCTGCTCGGGGGACATGTAGTACGGCGTGCCGACCATGGTCGCCGAGGCGGTGAGCCCCTTCCCGTCCATCGAGCGGGCGAGGCCGAAATCGAGGATCTTGACGCGGCCCTGCTTGTCGATCAGCACGTTCGCGGGCTTCACGTCGCGATGGACGATCTTGTGCTCGTGGGCGAACTGGAGCGCCCGCGCCATCGTGTGGGCGATGCGAAGGCTCTTGTCGGCGTCGAGCTTCTTCTCCTCGAGGACCTGCTTGAGCGAGCGGCCCTCGACGTACTCCATGACGATGTAATGGAGCTTGCCGTCGGCCCCGATGTCGTAGATGGGGACGATATTGGGATGGGAGAGCCCGGCCGCGACCCGGGCTTCGCGCTGGAAGCGCTGGAGGAATTCCTCCGTCGCCTGCTCGCCCGAGAGCATCGTCTTGATGGCCACGTGGCGGTTGAGGTCGGGCTGATAGGCCTTGAAGACCTCGCCCATCCCTCCCCGGCCGATGGTGCCGAGGACCTGGTACTTCCCTAGGGTCTTCGGGATCGAACCCATGCTCGCCCCATTATAGCCGCGCCTCCCGCTCCCGTTGCAGTCGTTTCTCCCTTGGGGAGGATGCGGTCCCTTCGACTATACTTAAGGCATGGCGAAGGCCCGGGATTTCGAGCGCGCCGAATTCACCGAGGCCCGGAGACGGGATACCCGGGCCCGCTGGATCCTGTTCCTGTTCATCCTGCTCTTCCTCGGCGTCGCCTACTGGATCACGCGCGACATCGTCTACCACCGCCTGGTCCACGACTACGCCCAGAAGCTGTACAACGACCTGGGGAGCGCGGCCGTGGAGAAGATCGGCCGCGTGTCGGTGGACGCCCAGGGGGACATCACGCTCCACGACGCGGAGGCGTACACTCACCGCCAGGGCGCGCGCCGGCTGTTCTTCCGGACCGAGCGGCTGAGGCTGTCGCTCGACGGCTTCCCCTTCCGCGACGAGAAGCTGCGCGTGATGCGGGTGGACCTGTTCAAGCCCGAGATCTACGTCCGCCGCGAATACGGCGGCGAGTGGAACGTCGAATGGGCCTTCCTTCCGGCGCCGCGCGGGCCCGAGGAGCCGCCGCCGTCGGGCCCCGATCCGACGGAGGAGGCGTGGAAGGACTATCTTCGCCCCGACCAGACGTTCCCGCGGAACGGCGTCCACGTCCACGAGGGCACGATCCACGTCACGTTCGTGGGCAAGACGGGGCGCGAAGTCTCGTGGCAAATCACGAACGTCCGGACGAAGCTCGCGCGGGTGGACGGGCGGATCGTGATGCGACCGTTCGTCGGCGGGTTCTACGGCGGGAGGATCACGGCGGACTGCGAAGTCCCGAAGACGAACCCGTTCACGGTGCGCCAGCTCACGGCGGACATCCGCGACGCCGACGTGGCAAAGCTCGCCGAGGGGGCGCCTTTCGTGACCCATCCGATGAAGGGGCGGCTCAACGGCGTGTTCGCCCTGACGCGGGATGCGGAGCGGACGAAGAAGGAGCGGCCGATCGTATCCGGCCACCTCGAGATCACGGACGGCGACCTCTGGGAGGTGCCGGCCTTCTCGAAGATCATCCACCTGCTGACCCTCACGGCGGTCGACGAGAAGCGGATCGACACGGCGATCGTCGACTTCACGGTGGACAACGACAGCGAAGTCCGGGTGGACAAGATGCACTTCCTGGGCTACCCCGTGAGCCTCTTCGGCGACGGGGCGATGAGCCTGACGGGCGACTGGATGGAGATCGTGTTCGTTCCCAGGCTTGGCAAAAGCGACTGGAACAGTATAATCCCCATCATCGGCGCGCCGATCGACCTGCTGTCCTCCATCTTCAAAGGAGCCCTGACACCCGTGGTGCTCTCCGGGTCGTTCGACAAGCCGGACCTGTCGGTGCAGCCCTTCTATTTCCTGAAGCCTTCCGTCCGAACCTTGATCGAGGAGAAGTCCCCCCGGTGAGCCGCGCCCCGAACAAGATGGAGCTCTCGCCCCAGGCGAAGAAGCTCATCGAGCAGCACACGCGCGCGATGGAGACGCAGGCGGACGAGACCGCCAAGAAGCTGACCTCCGCCGCGACGGTGATCGCGGCGGCGTGCTCGCTGCTGAACCTGCGGGCGCGCTACGTGGGCGGCACGGGCGAGCACTTCAGCGTCCAGGAGTACGAGGGGATCCAGGTGGTCGACTCGCTCGACGAGCGGCTGCTGCGCGCGCTGCGGTCGATGCTCGGCGCCTACGCGGAGCGGGCGCGGAAGAAGCCCGACCCGAAGGCCCTCGAGCTCCTCGCCGAGAAGCTCACGCCCGGCGCGAAGGAGATGCCGCAGTATCCCGTGGGCTACATGGTTCACTTCATGCTCTTCTCGGCGATCCAGTCGTTCGAGCCGCTCTCCGAGCAGGGCCACGGCTTCGAGACGCCCGCGCTCGAGATCGCGATGGTCCACCACCTGCTGGGGATCCTCGACCGCTACGTGACCACGCGCGAGAAGCCGGTGACGCGCCACTTCAGCGACGTCGCGCGCGAGTACAGCGTGGTGATGCGCCTCAAATGCGCGTGCGGCTACGAGAAGTTCGACGTGAAGCTCCAGGCGCTCTGCCAGAGCCCCGCGGGCGAGCCCTACGACCGGCTCGACCTCCAGTGCAAGCAGTGCGGCACGCAGCGGTCGATCACGTTCGACCTCCCCCACTTCAAAGACATGTACCAGATCTAGAGCCCCTCCCGGCGCGCTTTACTCCGCGTAGGGGCTTTGATACGATTTCGCCCATGAGCAAAGTGATGAGCGGGATCGTCCTCTTGCCGCTGCTGGTCGTCGCGGCCGCGTTTCCCCAGGACAAGAAAGAGCGCGGCAAGACGCCGGAGCTCTCGAAGAAGTACCGGGAGCACATGAAGGCCAACGCCGCGTCGATGAAGTCCCTTCTCAAGGACATCGAGGACGGCAAGCCCGAGGCCGATCTCAAGAAGCATCTCACCACGATCCGCGAGAACGTCACCAAGGCGAAAGAGCTGAAGTACCGGAAGGACGACGAAGAGCAGGAGAAGCTCGACAACCACTTCGACATCTTCCTCCTCAAGCTCAAGATCGACTTCGAGAACGTCGAGTGGCCGGTGGGCGACAAGGAGAAGCGCCTCTTCCTCCACGAGCGCGTCCAGGCGAAGTGCGACGTCTGCCACGAGGTCCTGCGCGACGAATAAGACTCCGATGAATACCGGGCAGATCGCCCTGGTCCTCGAAGCCGTCGCGGGTCTCCTTGAATTCAAGGACGAGAACCCGTTCAAGGTCCGTGCATACCGCAATGCCGCGCGGGCGATCGAAAGCTTCACCGGCAACATCGAGCAACTCTGCCGCGACAAGAAGCTCTGCGACATCCCCGGCGTCGGCAAGGCGATCGAGGAGAAGATCACCCAGCTGATCCACACCGGGAAGATGGACTACTACGAGGAGCTCCAGAAGGAGATCCCCGAGGGCGTCGTCGCGATGTGCGCCATCCCGTCGTTCGGCCCGAAGAAAGCGCGGGTGGTCTGGCAGCAGCTGGGGATCACGACGATCGATGCGCTCAAGCAGGCATGCCTTGAGGACAAGCTGTCGGCGCTCAAGGGATTCGGCGCGAAGACCCAGAAGAAGATCCTCGAGGGGATCGAGTTCCACGCCAAGCACGCCGGCCAGTTCCTGCTGAGCGACGCGATGCCGGTGGCGAAGCGGCTCCTCGAGTACGTCCGGAGCGCGCCCACTGTTCACCGGGTTAGCATTGCCGGCAGCCTCCGCCGCTGGAAGGAGATCGTCAAGGACGTCGACCTGCTCGCGAGCGCCGACGATGCCGGGAAGGTGATGGCCCACTTCGTGAAGGCGCCGGGCGTCGTCGAGGTCATCGGCCAGGGCGACACCAAGTCGAGCGTCCGGCTGGCGTCGGGCATGCAGATCGACCTGCGGGTCGTGACCGACGCTCAGTTCCCGTACGCGCTCGCCTACTTCACGGGGAGCAAGGAGCACAACATCCTCGTCCGCCAGGTGGCCCAGAAGAAGGGCCTCAAGGTGAACGAATACGGGATCTTCGAAGGTTCTAAATTAATTGAATGCACCGACGAGGCCGGTTTCTACAAGATCCTGGGCCTTCCCTACATCCCGCCCGAGATGCGGGAAAACACCGGAGAACTCGACTACAACGCTACTTTGCAACTCCTTGAGCTGAAGTCCCTTAAAGGAGTCTTCCACACTCATTCCACATGGAGCGACGGGACGGCCGAGATCGAAGTGATGGCCGAAAAGGCCCGCTCGATGGGGCTGCGGTACATGGGTCTCTCCGACCACAGCAAGGCGGCCGCGTACGCCAACGGCCTGGACGAGGCCCGCCTGGCGAACCAGATGAAGGTGATCGACACCCTCAACAAGAAGTGGTCGGACTTCCGCATCCTCAAGGGCCTGGAGTGCGACATCCTCCCCAACGGCGATCTCGACATGACGCCCGAGATCCTGGGGCAGCTCGACTTCGTCATCGGCTCCGTCCACTCCCGCTTCGACATGCCCGAAGCGGAAATGACGGAGCGGGTCTGCAAGGCGATCGCGAACCCGCACTTCGACATCCTGGGCCATGCGACGGGTCGACTGCTGCTGAGCCGGGAAGGGTACAAGCTCGACCTGGGCCGGGTCCTCGAGGCCGCCCGGAAGCACAAAAAAATCGTGGAGTTGAACGCCTATCCCAATCGTCTTGATCTCGACTGGATCCACTGCCGTCGGGCGAAGGAGATGGGCGTGATGCTATCGATCAATCCCGACGCCCACTCGACGTCGGACCTGGAGAATATCGAGTACGGCGTGGCGACGGCTCGCCGCGCCTGGCTCGAGGAGAAAGATGTCCTCAACACGCGCGATGTCGACGAAGTCCTCGAAATCCTCAAGGGCTGATCGGGTCCGGAGGATCGTCCAGCAGCTCGCGTCGACGTATCCCGACGCGGAGTGCGCGCTCGTCCATTCGAACGCGCTGGAGCTCCTGATGGCGACGATCCTTTCGGCGCAGTGCACGGATGTGCGGGTGAACCTCGTCACGAAGGAGCTGTTCAAGCGCTATAAGAGCGCGAAGGATTTCGCCGGCGCGAACCCGAAGACTTTGGAGCAGGAGGTCCGGTCGACGGGCTTCTTCCGGAACAAGGCGAAGTCGATCCGCGAGGCGGCGAAAATGATCGTCGAGAAGTTCGGCGGGGAAGTGCCTTCGACGATGGAGGAGCTTCTCGAGCTCCCGGGCGTGGCGCGGAAAACCGCCAACGTGGTGCTGGGAACCTGGTTCAAGAAAGCGACGGGCGTGGTGGTCGACACGCACGTGCACCGGATCTCGCGAAGACTTCAGTTGACGCGGGAGGACGATCCGAAGAAAATCGAGCAGGATCTGATGGCGCTCCTGCCCGCAGAGGAGTGGATCAATTTTTCGCACCGTGTCATCTGGCACGGTCGCAAGCTGTGCACGGCGAGGAAGCCGAAGTGCGACGATTGTCCGCTGTCGTCGGACTGTCCGTCTGCGGGTAAGATTGCCTGACTCCGGGGACGCTATGAAGCTGAACGAGATCACCGCGGAAGAAGTCCTGGCCGGCAAGCTCTGGATCATCGTGCCGGGCCAGGACGGCGAAACGAATCCCACGGTCAAGGAGACCATCGGCTTCACGGGCGAGGACCTGGGCCTGATCTCGGCGGTGGTGCGGATCGCGGACGGATCGGAACATCTGGGCCTGGTGGTGAAGTCCTTTCCTCAAGGCGGCGACGACGTCGACATCTACATCAAGACCAACTTCGGCTGGCTCAACATCCACGCCAACGGCTTCATGCGGGCGCTCGGAAAGTACAGCCACGAGATCTTCCCGTTCGACTACTTCCTGTCCAACCCCTGGAAAGGCGGGAAGCAGCCCGAGCCCGACAAGGCCTCCTCCCACCCCAAGATCTTCCGGGACACCGCGGTCCGGATCCGGCAGGTGCCGTCGGGCGCGAAGAAGAAGTAGCAGGAAGCAAGAAGCAAAGCAACCCCACCCCCTCTCTGTTCCACGTGGAACAGCAACCCGGAAATCAAGAGTCAAGGATCGAGGTTTGCCGCTGACTCTGTTCCACGTGGAACAACCCGGCAACTTCAAACCGGTTGTTTCTCCTACGGCTTGAGGGGGATCTCGGCGGCGGCAAGGCGGCGGAGGTCGCCGGTGGCCTTGAAGGACCGGAGCAGCAACTCCAGGTCTGCCTTGGGCTTGATCTTCTTCTTGTTGACCGTGAACGGCTTCCCTTCCAGGACATCGTCGGGCGACACCTGGTAGACCGCGTCCGCCCCTTGGACCGACAGCTCGCCCTTCTCCTCCCGAAATGTCACCGTCAGGGGCTTCTGCCAATCGAAGGACGAGGTGACCCGGAACCGCCCTTCGGCCCCTTGTTGCGGATACCGGAGGTATCGGGTGAAGGTCGTGGGTAGCTCGCGCTTCTGTTCCAGGGTCCACGGAAGAACATGCTCCAGCCGCTTTTGAAACGGCACGGGATGAAGCAGTTCGTTGGGAGTCGTGTAGTCCACGTCGGTGAAGGAGATCAGCTCCACCTGCCCGCCCGCGGTCCGGATGGCTTTCTCCATCAGCTCGGCATGCTCATACGGCGTCCGCTTGTCGCCCTTCGTATGAAGGATCCGGACCGGGACGGATTTCAGATTGAGGGCGAACGGCTCGATGAAGGTCGGAACAATCGGCCCGCCCGCCGACTCCGGCACGATGACGGCGAACTGGTCGGGAAGCGACACCCCGATGAACCAGGTGTAGAATCCGACCTGAGACAAGCCCGTCATCGAGATCCGATCCGCGTCGACCGCGTAGTGAAGCCGGAGATGGGCGAGCGCATCCCGCATCACCGCCGCGATCGCGGGATGAATCGCGAGCGGCTTCTGGTCAGGAAAGCGCGCGACATCCTGCTTGTGCCTCACGATGACCGGACGAAACAGAATCACCTTCTCGATGTGATCCCTGTCCTTTTCCCAGAAGCCGATCCCGTCATTCGGGTCGATGTCACCGTGATCGGGAAGCATCAGGACCGGGAATCGCTTCTTGCCGTCGTACTCTTTCGGAAGCCGGAGGGAGTAGTCCCACTCCTGCTTCCCGCTCTTGAACTTCAAGTCGTGATGGACGCCGGGCGCGAGCGACGAGAGCGGAGGGACCGCGCGGACGGCATCGAGCGCTTGTTTGAAGTTTCCCTTGAGCGACTTAACCGCGGCGTCGAGCGCGGCCTTCTCGTCCTTCGCGTCGGCCTTCAAGAAATCGACGACAGGATCCTGAAGGCAGACCGCCATCAACAGGGATGCAAGAGTCACGACCGGGAGTGTACAACAAAAAACCGTCCGGCGGGTCGCCCCGCCGGACGGTTGTTGAAGAGCTGCGGAAACCTAGATGACGTCGAGTCGGCGCAGGACCTGGGTCAACTGCTCCTTCGAAGCGTAGGGAACGACGATCGCGTCGGGCGTGATCTGGACCTTGACGCCGAGTTTGTCCATCAGCTTCTGCTCGAACTCCTGGATCCAGGGCTCGACCTTCTTCGTGGGCTTGGAAGCGGGGGCGGCGGGTTTGGCCGTGACCAACTGCTCGACCGCGCGGACGGAGAGGTCGTCGGTCACGATCTGTTTGAGGATCTGCATCATGGTGGCCCGCTGGGTCACGGCGAGGAGAGCGCGGGCGTGGCCCATCGAGATTGTTCCACGTGAAACAGCCTCCTGGACCTCGAGGGGCAGGTCGAGCAGGCGGACGAAGTTTGCGACCGTCGGCCGTGCCATGCCCAGGGCATCGGCGAGCTGTTCCTGGGTCCAGCTGTGGAGCGTCATGAGCTGGCGGAACGCGCGCGCCTTTTCCATCGGGTTGAGGTCGCGGCGCTGGATGTTCTCGACGAGCGCGAGCTCCAGCATCTTCTTGTCTTCGACTTCGCGGATGACGACGGGGACGCGGGCCAGGCCGGCGAGCTTGGCGGCGCGCCAGCGGCGCTCGCCCGCGACGAGCTGATAGAAGCCGGCGCCCGCGGGGCGGACGACGACGGGCTGGAGCAGGCCGTCCTTCTTGAGCGATTCCGCGAGCGACTCGATCTCCTTCGGGTCGAACTCGGTGCGGGGCTGATACGGGTTGGGCCGGATGGTGTTGATTTCCATCGTGGAGACATCCGGCTTGGCGGGGCCGGCGACCGCGACGGGCTCGGGTTCACCGCCGATGAGCGCACCCAGACCCATGCCGAGACGTTTGATACCGGACATGATTTCCCCCTCTTCTCTCTCTCCGAACCTCGCAGAGCCGATGTGACTCCTGCGCTCTCATTATATCACCGGAGGGGTTTTTTGCGGTTATAATAATCCCTGCGATCGATGGTCGGGATCAGGCGACCCATTTATTATGCAGCGTTATGCGTAATATCCGCACGCTGGCGGCGGCCACCTATGGGGACATCACCCGCCGTCCTCTCTATTACATCC
>Ga0111539_10008368_pt1 | contig 13164 bp, 10 predicted proteins | sample RhiMethybrSRZTD1_FD_79667 | JGI IMG/M metagenome (GOLD analysis project Ga0111539, IMG submission 79667) | Populus rhizosphere microbial communities from Tennessee, USA - Rhizosphere MetaG P. TD hybrid SRZTD1 (version 2) (version 2) | ecosystem: Host-associated > Plants > Roots > Rhizosphere >...
AGGTGGGCGCCGAGCGTGTTGCTCGCGCTCACGGCGGCGCCGGGTGGGACGAGCGCGAGCGCCCTTCGCGCGACCGCTACGTGGTGGCCGACGACGTGCTCGTGCGTCCCGAGGTCCGAGCCGAACGGAACGTGACGCCAGATCGGCAACGGACCGAGCAGGACGCCCGCGAGAAGAGTCGAGAGCACGACCGCGCGGCCGTCCGGCCAACGGGCCCACGCGAACCGACGCCTGAGCCGCGCGGCGCCGAGGATCGCGGCGACGAAGAGGCCGGGCAGCGCGCCTGCGGTGTAGTGGAAGTGGATCGACGTCTGCGTCCGCGTTCCCGAGAGGAGGTTGAGCAGGAGCTCCGGCGCCGCCGTCAGGGCCGCGAGCGGCGCGAGGAGCGGCAGCCCGAGGAGCGGGAGGAGGAGGTCGGCGAGATAGGCGAGATCGTGGCCGCCCGTGACCTCCGACACGATCGCGCCGGGATCCGTCACGGCCGTCTTCGCGATCCCGCCGGGCGACCCGCCGACGGACTCGTAGCGCCCCTCGAACGGCGACCCGCCGCCCGGCGCGAAGTGCGGCACCACGACGGTCACCGCGACGAGCGAAACGGCTGTCCCGACGACTGCGATAGCAAGACCCACGCGCCGCCCCTCCGGCCGGAAGGCGTACCAGAGCCCCATCGCGGCCACGACGAGCCCGATCTGCTCCTTCGTCAGGCAGGCCGCGCCGGCGACGAGCCCGAACGGCAGCAGCCGCCCCGAGTCGAGGAACCAGAAGCCCCAGAGCAGGAGCGGTGTCGCGAGCGCGACCGGATGGAAGTCGTCGAGCACGAGCCACTGCGTCGCGGGATGGAGCAGGTACGCGAGCGCCAGCCCGGCGGCGACCCACTCCGAGTCGAGATGCCGGCGGCCGAGCAGGTAGACGGGGACGGCTCCCGTCGCGACCGCCAGGCCCTGCGTCACGAGGAGGAGCGCCGGGTCGGGCCAGAGCCACCAGAACGGCGCAAACGCGGCAACGATCGGGTCGAAGTGCGCTCCGAGCCGCGAGATCTGCCTTCCCGTCAGGCCGGTGACCGAGAGGACGTCACCGTGGGCCGTCGACCACACGGCCTGGACGAGATTGCCGACGTCGAAGCGGCCGGTCCAGAAGGCGCGGTGCTGGAGCACGGCGAGCGACGAGAGACCGGCACCGAACGCCGCGGTGGCCGCGGCGACCACTCGCGCGGGCGTCGTCACGCGCGGGCCGCCGCGCGCTCGAGCAACGACCGCCAGTGCACCCCGAGCACCTCCTCGGAAGCCTTCCGCTCGTACGTCGTCCGGCCCGCCGCCGCGAGCCGTCGTGCGAGATCGGCGTCGGCCCCGAGGCGGCGCACGGCTTCCGCGAGAGCACGGGGGTCCCCGGCCGGGACGAGAAGCGCGTCGTGCCCGTCCGTGAGGAGCTCGCGTGCCGCGGCCGTGTCCGCGGTGATCACGGGACAGGAGCAGGCGAGCGCCTGGAAGACCTTGTTCGGGATCACGCGAGCGGCCTTCTCGCTCGTCCCGAAGATCCCGAGGCCGCATCCGGCGCCGCGGTACGCCTCGGGCAGTTCCTCGTACTCGAGCCACGGCACGTGCTCGACGTTCGGAGGGCGCCGCTCCAGGAGCTCGCCGTCCTGGCCCTCCCCGACCACGCGGAAGGGGACCTCCGGGACGAGCGCAGCCGCCGCGAGGATCGTCTCGAGCCCGTGCAGCGGGATCAGCTTGCCCACGAAGAGCGCATGGAACGGGCCGGGCGGGTGCCAGCCCGGCCGGAACAGCGGCTCGTCGGCGCCGACGAGCGCGACGGCCACGCTGTCCGCCGCGAGCCGGAACGTCCGCCGGAAGAAGGCGGCCTGCGCCTCGGTGTCCGCCACCACGAGATCGGCGCCGCGGAAGGCGCCGTTGTCGATTGCGCGGAGCACGCCCGCCGCCGGCGAGCGCGGCCCGAACCGGGCGCGGTCGCCGACCAGCGTGTCGTGGAGCGAGACGAGCGGGTTGAAGACGACCGGCCGCCCTCGGGCGATTCGCTTCGCCGCCGGCATGTCGAAGTGCCCCGGGTAGCCGACGAGCACGACGTCGGCGTCGTCCTCGCGTCGTCGCGCGAGCGCACCCTCGGCCCGAACGACACGGGCGAGCTGCGTGAGGCCGATCGACCAGTTGTGCCTGCCCCACACCTCGCGATGGCGCTCGACCACCGTGACCCCGGCGCCGCGCAGGCACGAGACGACCTGCGTGTTCCGGGGGGACGTGCGGTCGTACGTCCCGAAGTACAGGGCCTTCACGGGGGTCGTCAGCGGAGGATCTCGTCGACGAGCCTCGAGCGGCGATCGTCGAGCGCGCGGAGACGCTCCCGGTGCTGGCTCGTGACGAGCTCGGAGAGCAGTCCGAGCGAGAGGAACTGGATCCCCACGACCACGAGCAGCACCCCGAGGAGCAGAAGCGGCCGCCGGCCGATCGGCTCGCCCGTCAGCTTGACGACCGTGAGGTAGACGAGGATGACGGTCCCCACGGAGCCGAGCGCGAGCCCGAGCCCTCCGAAGAGGTGCAGTGGCCGGTGCCGGTACCGGCTCATGAACGTCACCGTGAGCAGGTCGAGGAAGCCCCGGGCGTAGCGCTCCATGCCGTAGCGGCTGCGGCCGTGCTCGCGCGGACGATGGTTGACCGCGATCTCGGTCACCCGAAAGCCGAGGTCGTCGGCGAGGACGGGGATGAACCGATGCAGCTCGCCGTACAGGTCGAGCTCGTGCGCGACGTCCACCCGGAACGCCTTGAGCCCGCAGTTCATGTCGTGGAGCCGGACGCCGGACATCCAGCCCGTGACACGGTTGAAGACGCGTGACAGCACCCGCCGGACGACCCCATCGTTGCGGTGGACCTTCCAGCCGGTGACGAGGTCGTAGCCCTCGTCGAGCTTCGCGAGGAGCCGTGGGATCTCCGCCGGGTCGTCCTGCAGATCGCCGTCGATCGTCACGACGACGTCGCCTTCGACCTCGCGGAAGCCGGCGTCCAGCGCCGCGGCCTTGCCGAGGTTGCGCCTCAGGCGGACGACCCGGACGTTGCTGCGGCCGGCGTGGAGCCGGACGAGAGCCGCGTGTGTCCCGTCACGCGACCCGTCGTCGACGAACACGACCTCCCACGGCTCGCCGCGGTCCGCGAGGGCGCTCGCCAGCTCGTCGTAGAGCGGCTCGACCGTCAGCTCCTCGTCTCGGACGGGGACGACGACAGAGATCACGCGTCGAGCGTACCCCGTGTGTACCGTCAACGCCGTGGCGGCCCTGCTGAGCGTGGACGAGGCGCTCGCGCGTGTCCTGGAGCGCGCCCGGCCGTTGTCCGCCGAGGCGGTACCGCTCGAGCGTGCGTCGGGCAGGACGCTGGCCGAGGACGCGACGGCCGTGATCGACCTTCCCCGCTTCCCGAGCTCCGCCATGGACGGCTTCGCGCTCCGCGCAGCCGATACGCCCGGCGAGCTGCCGGTCGTGGGTCGGGTGGCGGCCGGCCGTCCCGCCCCCCGGTCACTCGAGGCCGGCGAGGCGATGGGGATCGCCACCGGCGGCGTGGTCCCGGAAGGCGCCGACGCCGTCGTCCCGATCGAGCGCGTGACGGAGTCGGGCGACACGGTCACCGTTCCCGACGCCGTCGCTCGCGGCGCGAACATCCGCCCGTTGGCCGCCGACGTGCGGGCCGGGGGTTCCGTGGTACCGGCGGGCACCTTGCTGACGCCCTCGCGGATCGCCGCGCTCGCTGCGGCAGGCGTCGCCGAGCCGCGTTGTGCCGCGCTCCCTCGCATCGCGATCGTCACCACGGGCACGGAGCTCCGCCCGCCCGGCGAGCCGCTCGGCGACGGGGAGATCTACGAGTCGAACGGCGTCATGCTGGCCGCCCTGCTCGAGCGACACGGGCTCGTGCTCGAGCGCGAGACCGTCGCTGACGACGAGGCATCCCACCGAGAAGCGCTCGCCCGCGGCCTCGAGGCGGACGTCCTCGTCACCTCGGGCGGCGTCTCCGTCGGCCCACACGACCTCGTCCGCGGGATCCTCGCCGAGCTCGGCGCCGAAGAGGTCTTCTGGGGCGTCGCCATGCGGCCGGGAAAGCCGATCTCGTTCGCGACGCGAGGACGGACGCTCGTGTTCGGCCTTCCCGGGAATCCCGTCTCGTCGCTCGTCGGGGCGCTGCTCTTCGTCGTCCCCGCGCTTCGGGCCCTGCAAGGCGCCTCGGGCCCCGCGCCCCGGTTCGAGCGGGGCATGCTCGGCTCGGCGGCGCGGCGGAACCCGAACCGCGACGACTTCCAGCGTGCTCGCCTCGAGCTCGACGGCGACCGCGCGGTGCTGCTGCCGATCGAGGGCCAGGAGTCGCACATGATCGTGCGCGCCGCCGCGGCCGACGCGCTCGTCCATGTTCCGCGCGGGGAGGGCGAGCTGGCGGCCGGGACGGAAGCGCGCTACCTATCGCTTGGCGACGCGTAGCGGCCGGCGGCGATCGCGCCGACGAAGCCCGCGACCGCCGCCCAGGCGGTGAGCGCGAGCGTCGCCCCCCACGGCACGACGCCGGTCGTCAGCAGCGACGCGGCATAGAGCGGGGCGCGGAGGCCGAGGTCGAGGCTCTCGGCAAGCACGACCAGAGCGAGAACCGGGCCGACGAGGCCCACGCCGTAGGCCACGTCGGTGACCCATCCCGGAGCTCGCCGGAGCTGCGGCAGGAGAAGCCAGGCGTAGAGGGACGGCAGGAGGAAGACGAGCGAGTACGGCGAGACGAGAACCGTCACGACGGCGACGAGGAGGAGTGCGAGAAACGCGACGGCGAACGCGGCAAGGTCTTCCTCCGGCCGCGCGCGTGCGCGTGGGATCAGGCGGGCCCGTGCGCGGAGCCAGACGAGGGCGACCGCGAAGATGCCAATCACGGCCGCGCCGACCGGCCAGGCATCGACGGGCGGCTGGTCGGGCGGCGGCGGGAGGCTCGGCTCGCGCGGGAGAGCTCCCGTGAGAGCGGCCAGCGCCAGGAGGGCGAGGAGCACGAGCCACAGGCCGACGCGGCGCCGGAGCGCGCGCCACGCGGGAGCCAGCGGCAGCCGCCGTCGGCGGCACCGCGAGAGGAGGTCGATCGCCGCGCCGGCGAACGGCACGACGAGCGCGACGAGGAGGAGCTGGACTGCCCAGCCGCGCACCGCGCGCCGTCCGAGATAGAGCGCCCCGCCCGTCGTCGTCGGGAGCTCGACCGCCGCGTCGAGCGACGAGAGCAGGGACTCGGACGCCCGGCCGAGCGCTCCCAGCTTTCGCTCGTCGAGCGTCGCGAGCTCGTCGGCGCCGGGCGCCGTGCCTCCGTCCGGCGCGGTGCTGACCCGCAACGCGGGGATCCCGCGACCGAGCACCGGCGCCTGCTCCCCGAATCCGAACGGCAGCGCCAGGCCAACGAGCTGGTCGAGGAAGCCCGGCTGCACGGGCGCGCGGCCGGTCTCCGCCTGGATCCGCGCCTCCGCGGTGCGGACGAGCGCCGGCGGCGGCGAGTGCGACCCGAGCCCGCCGAGCTCGAGCCGCGTGCGGGCCTGCCCCGCGATGCCGTCGAGCGAGACGACGGCGACCGCCCGCCGTGCGAGCGGCGAGTGCTCGGCGAAGCGGGCCGCGCCGAGCGAGCCGTACGCACCCCCGTCGGTCGAGAGGAAGACGAGCGTGTGGAGCGGCGTCCGGGCCAACTCGGTCGTCCCCGTCCTCGCGTACGCGCGGGCGAGCTCGACGAGCGACGCCGTCCCGCTCGCGTTGTCGTTCGCACCGGCGCTGAGGCCGTTGTTGTCTCGATGCGCAACGAAGACGATGGCCTGATCGAGCGTCCCGTCGACGACGGCGGCGAGGTTTCGGAGCTCGACCGGGCCGACGCCCGGTACGTCCTGCCGCCAGACGTCCTCGCGGACCGGAAGGCCGTAGAGCGCAAGCTTGTCCCGGAACCACTGGGCGGCGTTTGCGGCGCCCAGCGACCCCGGAACGCGGCTCGCGTTGTTCCCTGCGAGCTCCCTCGTGAGGGCCGTCGCCGTGGCGCCGTCGAACGCCGGGGGCAGCGTCGGCGCGGGGAGCGGCCCTGGCCTGACGACGGTGACGACGACGAGCAACAGAGGGACGACGAGGAACGCTGCAAGGTTGCGGACGAGCCGGAGGTCGACAGGGCGCTCGACCGAGCCGCGCCGCGGCCTCCGCTTGCTCGTGCCGAGGCGGGCGGGCTCCATGCAGGGGGCTATAGTAGGGCCGGGCAGGCCCGTACGCCCGTGGGGGCGCCGACGCAAAGATGCCGGACTCGTCCTCGACCATTCTCCTCGTCGATGACGAGGATGCGATCCAGTCCCTCCTCACGTATCCGCTGGAGCGGGACGGCTATCGGGTCGTCCAGGCACGTGACGGCGACGAGGCGCTGCGCCGTTTCGGCGAGGAGAACGTCGATCTCGTCGTTCTCGACATCATGCTGCCAAGAGTCGACGGCCTCGAAGTGTGCCGCAGGCTGCGCGCCGAGAGCACCGTGCCGATCATCATGCTCACCGCTCGCGACGACGAGTTGGACAAGGTCCTCGGCCTCGAGCTCGGGGCCGACGACTACATCACGAAACCGTTCTCGATCCGGGAGTTCCGCAGCCGCGTGCGGGCGCTCCTGCGCCGCGCGGCGACGCCCCACCATGCGAGCCGCCGGGACGAGCTCGTCGACCGGGGCGACGTCGTGATCGACCTCCCCCGGCGGACGGTCGAGGTACGGGGGGAGCCGGTGCAGCTGACGTTCGTGGAGTTCGAGCTCCTCGCGCTCCTGGCCTCCGATCCCGGGATCGTCTTCACCCGCCGCCAGCTGCTCGAGCGGATCCGCGGCAGCGCGGACTACCGCGAGCCGCGGACGATCGACGTCCACGTGCGCCACCTGCGCGAGAAGATCGAGCGCGACGCCCGCGAGCCCGAGCTGATCCTCACCGTGCGGGGCGCGGGCTACCGCTTCAGGGACTCGTGAGTCTTCCCGGCGGCATCCGCACGACGCTGGCAATCGCGCTGCTCCTGATCGTGGGCGGCGCGCTCGCGGGCGCCTACGTGATGGTCGTCCCGTCGCTCGAGCGACGGCTCGTCGACGAGCGGCTCGAAGAGCTCCAGCACGACGCGAACTCGACGGCGCTTTCCTACGCGCGCCAGGACTTCCGCAACCCGCTCGAGATCGACGATTTCGTCGATGCGTGGGCGATCGTGGGCAATGCGCGCGTCGTCGTCTTCCAGGTGTTCGGGCCGGCGCCGCTCTCTCTGCGGCCGCTTGCCGACTCCGCGTCGGCGCCCGGCACGATCAGCGAGGACGAGATCGCGCTCGCGGCCGCGCGAACGTCACGGCCCGCCCGTGGACGAGTCGATCGCGGCGGTCGACCCTTCGGAGAGGTCGCCATCCCGCTGCTCTCCGGGAACGTGCTGCTCGTCTCGACCTCGCTCGAGGATCAGCTTGCGACCGTGCGAGTCGTCAAGCGGCGGCTGCTCTACGCGACCGGCGTCGCGCTCGCGATCGCCGCGATCCTCGGCAGCGCCGCAGCGACCCTCCACGCGCGTCGCATCCGCCGGCTCGAGCGCGCGGCGAACCGCATCGCGAAGGGGCAGTTCGACGAGCCCGTGGTCGACCTCGGCGACGACGAGCTCGGCGAGCTCGCGGCGGCGTTCGAGCGCATGCGAGTCCAGCTTGCGCAGCTCGACACGGCGCGCAAGGAGTTCGTTGCGAACGCCTCGCACGAGCTCCGCACGCCGCTCTTCTCGCTCGCGGGCTTTCTCGAGCTGATGGCGGACGAGGACCTCGACGAGGAGACCCGCGCGGGCTTCCTCGCGACGACGCGCGAACAGGTCGAGCGGCTCACCAAGCTCGCTGCCGACCTGCTCGACCTGTCGCGCATGGACGCGGGCCGGTTCCGCGTCGAGCGGGAGGAGGTCGTGCTCGGCGACACGGCCCGCGCGCTCGTCGACGAGCTGACGCCGCTCGCGGAGGCGACCGGTCACCGACTCGTGCTCGAGGCGGATCCCGAGGCGTGGGCGCTCGCAGACGAGGAGCGCGTGCTTCAGATCGGCCGCGCACTTGCGGGCAACGCGCTCGCGCACACGCCGTCGGGGACAGAGATCGCAATCGCGACGGCATACGTCGACGGCCGTGCGGAGCTGTCGGTGACCGACGACGGACCGGGGATCCCCCGAGAGCACGCCGAGCGGATCTTCGACCGCTTCTACCGGGTCGAGGGCCCGCATGCCTCGGGAAGCGGCCTCGGTCTCGCGATCGCCCGCGAGCTGGCGGAGCGGATGGGCGGCACCGTCGAGCTCGCGACCGTCCAGGGCAGGACGACGTTCACGCTCTCGCTCCCGGCCGCCCCCGTCGCAGCGGGAGAGCTCGCCGTTTCCACGTGAAACGAGCGGTGCGGACGACGGCCGCGCGGAGGCCGTTTTCACGTGGAAACGGAAGTGCCCGTTGGTACGGTGGCGCGCATGGGCCGTCGCACTGCTGCAGTGGGTCTCGCCGTCGTCGCCGCTGCGATCGGCGCGGCCGCCGCGTTGCTCGTCGGTTCCCTCACCGGTCTCGGTGACCGAACGACGACCGTCGTCGAGTCTGCCGCGGCGCCCACGACGTCCGTGACGACAACGTTGCCGGCCCGTCGCACCGGCGCGGGCTTCGACCCCGAGAGGCTCTACGCCGCCCGCGCGCCGGGCGTCGTGACGATCTACGCCAACCTCGGCGCGGACGGGCAGGCGCAGGGCTCGGGCTTCGTCGTGGACGAGAAGGGCGTGATCCTGACGAACGCCCACGTGATCACGAACGTCGCCGAGTCGCGGACGAATGTCCAGGGCGCGCGTGCCGTCTACGTCGAGTTCGCCGACGGCGAGCGGGTCACGGCGACCGTCGTCGGCTGGGATCTCTTCAGCGACGTCGGCGTGATCCGTGTCTCGCCGAAGGACCATGCGCTCGACCTCGTGCCGCTCGGAAACTCCGCGACCGTCGTCGTCGGCGAGCCAGTCGCGGCGATCGGCAGCCCGTTCGGAAAGCAGACGTCACTGTCGGTCGGCGTGGTTTCGGCGACCGGCAGGTCGATCGACTCGCTCACCGCAGGCGGCTTCGCCGTGTCGAACGCGATCCAGATCGACGCGCCGATCAACCGGGGCAACTCCGGCGGCCCGCTCTTCGACGGGGAGGGGCGCGTGATCGGGATCAACGCCCAGATCCAGAGCACCACGGGGAACGCCGAGGGCGTCGGCTTCGCGATTCCCATCGACCTCGCCCGCCGCGCGCTCGACCAGTTGCTGCGCACCGGGCGGGTGCGGTACGCGTACATCGGCGTCAGCACCCAGGACGTCACGCCCGGCATCGCCAGGCGCTTTTCGCTCGGCGCGGAGCGCGGCGCGCTCGTGACGCAGGTCGAGGAAGGTTCTCCGGCAGCTGCGGCCGGCGTCCGCGGCGGGACGCGGACCGAGGCGTTCAACGGCAAGGACGTGACGCTCGGAGGCGATCTCATCGTCGCGATCGGCGGCTCGAAGATCGAGAGCGCGGACGACGTCTCCCGGCTCGTGACGACCGACCTCGCTCCCGGCCAGACGGTCACGTTCACCGTCGTTCGCGGGACGAAGCGGGTGAAGCTCGACGTAACGCTCGCCGATCGGCCGGGCTGAGCGGCGGTCGTGGAGCGCCCCGAGCCGCTGATCGTCGCGTCCAACCGTGGGCCGGTCGGGTTCCGTCACGGTCCGGACGGCGCGCTCGAGGAGGTCCGGGGCTCCGGCGGGCTCGTGACGGCGCTGCGCCCGCTCGTCGACCGCATGGACGTGACATGGGTCGCGAGCGCCATGAGCGACGCGGAGCGGGAGATCGCCGCCGGTGGCCGCCGCACCCAGCGCTCGCCGGGGGGCTCGGAGTTCTGGCTCCACCTGGTGGCGCACGACCCGGCGGTGTACGCCCGCTTCTACGGTGTCGTCGCGAACCCCGTGCTGTGGTTCGTCCAGCACGACCTGTGGGGCCTGAAACTCGATCCGGAGGCGGATCTCAGGGTGCCGTGGCGTCAGGGCTACGTCGAGGCCAACCGGGCCCTCGCCGCCGCGGTGGTCGAGGAGCTCGACCGCGTGCCGGATGCACCGGTGTTCGTCCAGGACTACCACCTCGACCTCGTGCCGACGTTCGTGCGGGCCGCCCGGCCCGCGGCGCGGATCGCCCACTTCACGCACATCCCGTGGGTCGGGCCCGACGACTGGGCGGTCCTGCCGCACGAGATCGCCGTCGCGATCCACGAGGGGCTCCTTGCCTGCGACAGCATCGGGTTCCACACCGAGCGCTGGCGCGCCGCGTTCGTCGAGAGCTGTGAGGCGCTGCTCGCCCGCGGCGGCGAGGCGGAGCGACGCTCGCACGCGAATCCGATCGCGGTCGACGTGGAGGAGTTCGAGGCGATCGCGGCAGGTGACCGCGTCCGCTCGCGTCGGGAAGCGCTCGTCGCAGAACGCCCGGAGATCCTGGTTCTTCGTGTCGACCGGACGGATCCGTCGAAGAACGCCGTCCGGGGCTTCGCGGCGTTCGAGCGCCTCCTGGAGCGGAGACCCGACCTCCACGGGCGCATCGGCCTCCTCGCGCTGCTCGATCCCTCTCGCGAGACGATTCCCGAGTACGTGGACTACCGGAGGGCAGTCGAGGACGCCGTCGCCAGGGTCAACGAACGGTTCGGCCGCGCCGGCTGGGAGCCGATCGCGCTCGTCCTGCGCGACGACTTCCCGGCCTCCGTCGCCGCGTACACCGAGTACGACGTCCTGCTCGTGAATCCCGTGCTCGACGGCCTGAATCTCGTCGCGAAGGAGGCGCCGCTCGTGAACCGGCGGGACGGCGTCCTCGTCCTCTCACGCGGCGCCGGCGCGTTCGCGGAGCTCGAGGACTGGGTGATCGGGATCGATCCACTCGACGTCGGAGGCCAGGCGGAGGCGCTCGAGCGTGCCCTCGACCTCCCCCAGGCCGACCGCCGTGCCTGGCTCGACGCGATCCGTGCCCACGTCCGCGCGCACGACCTCGACGCCTGGGCGACACGCGAGCTCGTCGAACTCGAGCGCCGGGCACCGTGCCGCGAGGCCGGGGCTACGATGCGGTCGTGAGCGCGGGCGCCGACGTCTCGAGCCGCGAGCTCGTCTCCGTCGACCCGGCGACGCTCTCCGAGATCGGGCGTGTCGCGATCACGGCCCCTGAAGAGCTCGCCGAGGCGGTCGGCGAGGCGCGGATGGCGCAGGAGGGCTTCGCGCGCGAGCCGCTCGAGACGCGGCGGCGACTCCTCGAGCGGGTGAGCCACGCGCTCGTCGAGGATGCCGACGCGATCGCGCGCACGATCGTCTCCGAGTCCGGCAAGCCCCTCGCCGAGGCATACGCGCACGACCTCGTCGTCGCCGCGGATGCGTGCCGCTGGCACGCATCGAACCTCGAGCGCGTGCTGGGCGAGGAGCGGCTCGCGTTTCCGCAGCTCGTCTTCTTCCGTCAGAAGCGCGGCTGGCTTCGGTACGAGCCGCTCGGCGTCGTCGCGCTCGTCACGCCCTGGAACTTCCCGCTCGCGATCCCGCTGCGCCAGGCTGCGGCGGCCGTCTCGGCCGGGAACGCGGTGGTGCTCAAGCCGTCCGAGCTGACGCCGCTCACCGGAGCGTGGGTCGAGGAGCTCTTCCGCCGCGCCGGAGCGCCGCCCGGCCTCGTCCGGGTCGTCCAGGGCGACGGCGAGGTCGGCGACGAGCTCGTGAGTCACCGCGGGATCCACGGGATCGTCTTCACCGGCTCGGTGGAGGTGGGGAGGAGCGTTGCGCGTGCCGCGGCAGACCGTCTCTGCCCTGTCGTCCTCGAGCTCGGGGGAAAGGACGCGATGCTCGTCCTCGATGACGCCGACCTCGACCGCGCGGTCGAGGGCGCGCTGTGGGGCGCGTTCGTCAACTGCGGGCAGGCATGCGCGGGCATCGAGCGGATCGCCGTCGCCCCCGGTCTCCGCGACGCTTTCGTCGAGCGCCTCGCAGCCCGCGCGCGCGGCCTCCGGATCGGCCACGGGCTCGACCCGGAGGTGGACCTCGGACCCATGGTCAGCGAGGCGCAGCGCAGCCGTTTCGAGGCACTCGTCCTGAACGCGATCGAGCACGGCGCCGAGCTTGCCACGGGCGGCGGGCGCCCCTCGGAGTCGCCGCCGGGCTGGTTCCACGAGCCGACCGTGGTCCTCGGCGAGCCGCGCGATGCGCGGCTGCGGGACGAGGAGCTGTTCGGCCCGGCAGTCACTGTAGTCTCAATGGACAACGACGCGCAGATGGTCCGCTGGGCGAACGACTCGTCCTTCGGGCTCGGGGCGAGCATCTGGACGCGCGACACCGGTCGCGCGCGGGCGCTCGCCGCTCGGCTCGAGACGGGCTCGGTGTGGGTGAACGACCACGCGTACACGTTCGGGGCGGCGCAGGCGCCGTGGGGCGGCCGGCGAGCGTCGGGTCTCGGCCGCACCGCGTCGCAGCACGGCCTCTACGCGCTCTCGAACATCAAGCTCGTGGACTCGGACCGCGGCCGGCTCACACCGGGATGGTGGTACCCGTACGGCGACGACGCGGTCGATGGGCTCCGAGGGCTGCTCGGCGCGCTCTACGGCGGCGGAGCGGCCGCGCGTGCGCGTTCCGTCGTCAGGCATCGCCGCGGTCTCGGACACCTCGTGCGCAAGGTGCTGGGGTGAGCGAGCTCTCGCACGTCGACGAGGCAACCGGTGACGTCCGCATGGTCGACGTGGGTGCGAAGCCGATTTCCCGGCGACGGGCCGTCGCCCGTGCCCGCGTGCGGATGGCGGCGAGCACGGCCGCGCGCCTTCGCTCGCTTCCCAAGGGAGACGCGCTCACCGTGGCGCGCGTTGCCGGGATCCAGGCCGCAAAGCGAACGAGCGAGCTGATCCCGCTCTGCCATCCCCTGGCGCTGACCGTCCTCGAGGTCGACCTGGTGGTCGACGGTGAGGGCGTCGCGATCGAGGCCGCGGCGGAGACCACGGCTCAGACGGGCGTGGAGATGGAGGCGCTGACCGCGGCCGCCGTCGCCGCGCTGACCGTCTACGACATGGCGAAGGCCGTGGACAAGGGGATGCGGATCGACGGGGTCGAGCTCGTCTCGAAGACGAAGGAGCCGGTCTGAGCGCCCTCGCGACGCCGCTCCCCGTGCGCCTGGC
>Ga0111539_10008369_pt1 | contig 13164 bp, 10 predicted proteins | sample RhiMethybrSRZTD1_FD_79667 | JGI IMG/M metagenome (GOLD analysis project Ga0111539, IMG submission 79667) | Populus rhizosphere microbial communities from Tennessee, USA - Rhizosphere MetaG P. TD hybrid SRZTD1 (version 2) (version 2) | ecosystem: Host-associated > Plants > Roots > Rhizosphere >...
GAAGTAGCAGAACTCGATCGAACTATACAAGAAGCTGGCAGGTAGTTCCAACAATGGCAGAGCAAATTATTATATAGCTGAATCGTACCGACTTTCAAATAGGATCAAGGAGGCTGAACCCTACTACGCGAAGGCAGGCGGCCGTACAGTTGACAAGGACACACTAAAGTTTTATTACGCACAATCTCTTAAAGCCAACGGAAAATACGCGGAAGCAAAATCGAAGCTTGAAGAACTTGCTCAGGAAACGACTATTAATGGATTGAAGGATCGTACACGAGCAGAGTTAAATGGAATAGACTACCTCGCCAAGTTGGGCGAAAACCCCAGCTACTACAAGGTGAAGAACCTTGAGATGATAAACACCCCTTCGTCTGAATATTCGCCGGTCTTCCTTAACAACGAATTGTATTTCACATCTTCCCGCGGAAACGATAAGATTTACGAAGCCACAGGTACACCGTTTACCGATATATATAAAGTCGCTAGTCGTGGAGCGAACGTAGACCTCGCTACTGTGGCTGCGCTTCCTGCTGGAATTAACTCTTCAAATATTAACGATGGTTGTATAACTTTTTCGCCCGACGGCAAGACGATGGTTTTTGCAAAAGGGAATACCGGAAAGAAAAAAGGAGCCTTTGATGTTGACTTATACATTTCGCGCTATAGAAATAATGTGTGGTCTGAACCCATAATGATCAACATTAATTCACCCGAAGCATGGGATTCCGCACCTGCTTTTAGTCCTGATGGGCGTACCTTATACTTCGCATCAAACAGGAAGGGCGGATATGGAGGTACAGACATTTATTCATCACAGATGGATACGCGCGGAAGATTCGCACGAGTGAGAAATCTTGGACCAGAGATCAACACGCCGGGAAATGAAAACTTCCCTTACATGGCCGAAGATGGCAAGCTTTATTTTGCTTCTGATGAACATCCTGGCTATGGGGGTCTCGATCTTTTTTATGTTAAAAGAGCAAACGGAAAAACCTCGATCGTAAATCTTGGTCAGCCCATGAATTCCACAGGTGATGATTTTGCAATTTTCCTGTTCAGACCTGACCGAGGATTCTATACATCCAATCGCGATGGTGGAAAAGGCGATGATGATATCTATACATTCATTAATGAGGATCCGAATCTGAAGGTGGTGAACTATTATCTACAGGGAATTACGTACACCAAAGACAAGGACGACAAATTGCAGGTACTGGCAAACACAAAAGTCAGCATACTCGACGAAAAAGGAGATATCATGCAGGACTTTGTGACGGGTAATGATGGGAAGTTCCTTTTCCGCGTCTATGAGAACGAAGACTATAACATGGTAGGTGAAGCAGACGGCTATCTCGTTCGACGCCAGCCCTATTCTACAAAAGGAAAGTCAGTGGATCCTTCCACCTTAAAAGAATTATTGACGACTATTACGCTCGACACTATCCTCGTATTAGATAAGATAGAGATCAACAAAATATTTGTTCTCGAGAATATCTACTATAATTTCGCTCGAGCTGAAATTCGACCAGACGCTGCCAAGGAACTTGACAAGTTGGTGCAGTTGCTCGTTGACAATCCGGAGATCAAGATCGAACTTGGGTCGCACACCGACAGCGTTGACACTGACTCCTACAACCTTGATCTGTCCCAGCGTCGCGCAAATTCTGCGGTCAACTACATTGTACAACACGGCATTTCGCCCGATCGTATTGTAGCCAAGGGGTATGGCGAATCCAAACCTATCGCCCGCAACACTAACCCTGATGGTACTGACAATCCGGACGGAAGGCAAAGGAACCGCCGAACTGAATTCAAGATCCTTGAGGTGGGCGTAATACCAAAGACGCTTGAGAGTGAAGACGTCTTCGATGAGGACAAATATTTTAAGAACGACGGGAATTAGCGTCGCTTCAATTCATATCGAGCTGGCTATACGTTACAACTATGTCATTCATCCCTGATATCTGACCATTCGTCGGCAAATTCCTTCTTTGGGAAAATGCTATTGACATTCCTCCGTCGTTGTCAACCACTTTCTGTCTGAAATAGTCGCGTTTTCATCGATTCAACGCAAGGTTCCCAAGAGGTAAGAAATACTTTTGGTGTTCGAGGATGAATACCAGAAACCTCAAACAAAACGAGAGGTGGTTTAATTTAGGTTATAAAGAAGTGGTTTAATTTAGGTTATCGAAGGAGCCCGTCTAGTGTCGGGCTCTCTTCATTTCTTGTCAGTCTAGTGAAATTGCCCGATCACTTTTGCAAACATTCTTGTTCCCTGAATTTTAATGTGTTTGTATTGGGCCGTACGTTGACAAGAGTAAGTTACCAATCAATGACACACAGCCTAATTTAGGTTTTGAATAAAAAAGAGCCCGGCGGTTTCGTCGGGCTCTCTTACTTCTATGTCTGTTGAACTTAAGCAGCTTTTCGCACGCCTTTGCTTCGCTCAATCTTGATTTGTTTGTGTTTAGCAACGCTTATTATTCCTAGCCGGTTCAGCAAACGGATCACTTGGTATGTAGGATCTATTTCGTGCCAACGAATACCTCCAAAGTTAGGACGTGATCCGTATTTATGGTGATTGTTGTGATAGCTCTCGCCCATCATTAGAAAATCAACAGGAAGAAAATTCTTTGAAGTATCACCAACTTCGAAGTTTCTATAACCATACTTATGGGCAAACCAGTTTATGATCGCGCCATGTATCGGGCTCATTAAAAACTGGATAGGAAGCAGTAACCATAACCACCACACGTTGGCGAATTGAACATATACCGTGATGTAACAAGCGGCCCAAAAAATTCTTGACGGCCATGAACGAGCAAATTTATCAAAAGCAGGCCACACGGGAACTCCTTCAGTAAAGCGCTTCTCAGGTACTAGTCTACCATTAGCGATATCGGAATAGATGGTTTTGGTTTTCCACATCATATTCCAGATCGTCTCGTCGTATTTTGGTGAATGGGGATCATCCTCCGTATCGGCAAAAGCATGATGCATTCGGTGCATTACACCGTAGCCAAATGCGCTCAAATAGTTTGCACCCTGAAAAATCCACGTCAGAATAAAGCAGAGCCTCTCCGTGAATTTGTTCATTGTAAATGCCTTGTGGGCAGCATAGCGGTGTAGGAAAAATGTCTGAAAAAACAGGGACAAGTACCAGTGCGCTACGAAAAACACCAAAATGACGGTCATGAATAATAAATTTAAATTGTTAACAAAATCTGCCTAGGTCTTAAGTAGACAAATTGAGTTGTGATTTGTGACAGATCTGTTAAAAAAAATCAGGATTTTTTGCGAAGAGCCGCGGCGATGTCCTTTTTGAGCTCGTTTATGAGTTCGGATGCATTACCAAAATCGCATGCTTTATTAAACTTTTCTATCAGTTGAACAGCATCGGGTAGTTCAAAGTTCAGTTTCGACGTTTCTTCGCTGAGCTTCTTTTTCGCCCGGCATAATAGCTGCCTGCAATGTTCTTTTTTCTTATCAAGCGTAAGTTGAAGGACTTCGTAATCGTATTCAAAAACTTCTTTGAGCAAAAATACGGCCCGCTCCAGCGGTTCAAGTTTCGCGTGAATTAACTTGATAGCCTTCGCCAATTCAATGTCCAGATCCAAGTGCGCAAAATTTGACTCCTTGAACCTTGTAATTATTTCAGAAATATTATTCTGATTAAACAATTCCTCTTTCTTCCTACGGAGCGTACTGATGTGATTAAGGCAATTATTTTTAACAGCTGTTATCAAGTATGCTTTTGTGTTCTCTATTTTTTTGGGACCAGTACTCAGCCATTTAAGGTAGGTCTCTTGTACGATATCTTCTGCGTCTGCCTTGCATCTAACGATCTTGTATGCGATGGCATGCAAGAGGGGCTGGTAACTTAATATCGCCTGTTCGTTGCTCATAGGTTCAATTGGGTTGTAAAGATACATCATGGGCCCAACAACTAACCAACTTCTTTTGTGTATTTGGTACATGCTTAAACTACCATACAGTCGTTTGGGCGGTTCCTGTCAAAAATCACCTCGGACCTTCGGGCTTTATGCATTACCTTTGTCGGGATTTTCAAATTAAAATAGTCCTATTCGCACTAGTTTGAGTTTTTTTTGTTTAGGGAGATTATGGCAGGCACTACAATGGCACCAGAAGTACGCAGAAAACCGATCCTCGCACAGGAGGTGGCATTTGCTGCTGTTCACCTGCTTCCATTAGGTGCATTATACACTGGCGCCACATTGTTCGACTGGATCATGTGTGCATTTCTTTATTTCTCTCGGATGTTTTGGGTCACCGGAGGTTATCACCGCTATTTTGCCCACAAATCTTACAAAACCTCACGATGGTTCCAGTTTGTCATAGCCTTTATGGCTCAGACAACAGCGCAGAAAGGTGCGTTGTGGTGGGCTGCTCATCACAGACATCATCATCGTCATAGTGATACACCAGCGGATCCACATTCCATGAAAATCTATGGATTTTGGTACTCGCACATCGGCTGGATCGTGGGACCTGACTTTAAAGAAACCGATTACAAAGTTATAGGCGACTACGCCAAGTATCCCGAGTTAGTGTGGCTCAACAAACACTATCTTGTACCACCTACTATCCTGGCCCTCGTTGTAATGGCTCTTGGTGGAATTGTGAATGGAGGAAGTATAACTGCTATGTTTACCACCGCAGGATTCTCCTCGTTGTTTACAGGTTTCTTTCTTAGCACGGTGATACTTTATCACGCGACTTTCTCCATCAACTCAATCATGCATAAAGTTGGATCGCAACGATATGAATCAAACGACGAATCACGGAACAGCATTTGGTTAGCGTTGTTGACGATGGGAGAAGGGTGGCATAACAATCATCACTATTACGAAGTAGCAGCGCGGCAGGGATTCTTTTGGTGGGAAATTGATATTACTTACTATCTCCTTCGCGGTTTGGCTTCTGTTGGCCTCATATGGGACCTTAAGGAAGTGCCCAAACATATCAGGAATTCAAAGAACAAACAGCATGCTGCGGCGTTGCGAAAACAATACGAAACACAACAAATAAAAGAACCATCATTAACGGAATGATCGATGTTGTCATTGAGTAGATTTCCTCACAATAAATTTCCAGCTTGGCATTACATCATCCCGTAAAAACCACATCAACAAATTGACTTTTCAAGACTTTAAATTTGACGAAAGACTCTTAGAGGGGCTGCAATCAATGGGTTACAATTCACCAACGCCCATTCAACAACAAGCTATTCCCGTCATTCAGGAAAAGAGAGATCTGATCGCGTGCGCTCAGACCGGAACCGGTAAAACTGCAGCTTATCTATTGCCGGTTATCGACAAGATAATTCACGATAAAAAACGCCACCTCAACACTCTTATCATTGCACCTACCCGGGAGCTTGCTCAACAAATCGATCAACAGATCGAGGGTTTCGGTTATTTTATTGGCATCAGTTCGATTTCAGTCTATGGCGGCGGAGATGGCGCCACTTGGGAACAGCAACGCAAGGCCCTCGAAGGAGGAGCAGATATTGTAATTGCAACACCTGGCAGACTTATAGCATTGTTAGCCACCGGAACAATTGTATTCGATCATCTCGAACACCTTATTCTTGACGAAGCGGATCGAATGCTTGATATGGGTTTTTATGATGACATCGTCAAAATCATCACGTATCTCCCAAAGGAAAAACAAACCTTGCTTTTTTCTGCTACAATGCCTCCTAAAATCAGGGCATTGGCAAATCGTATCCTTAAGAAACCAGCGGAAATCAACATATCTGTCGCTAAACCTGCCGCAGGAATTTTACAACAAGCGTATGTGGTTTACGACGCCCAGAAAGCCGCGTTGATCAAGCATGTTCTTAAGTCGAGTTCTTGGAGCAGCGTCCTAATTTTTGCATCTACGAAGGAGACGGTAAAGAAGCTCGATGCAGCCTTTCAGCGTGCAGGCCTGCCTTCAAAGGCTTTTCATTCGGACCTTGAACAACCCGAAAGAGAAGTTATTCTTCGCGAGTTCAAGAACAAGCAGATCAATATGATTATTGGAACAGATGTTTTGTCTCGGGGAATCGACGTTGAAGGTATCAGTCTTGTTATAAACTTTGACGTGCCGCCAGATCCGGAAGATTATGTTCATAGAGTAGGCAGAACCGCGAGAGCAGAGACAACTGGGACAGCTATTACGTTTGTTAATGAAAGGGATCAGCGGAAATTTCACAGCATCGAAACCCTGATCGGCAATGCGATCTCCAAATTACCACTACCCGAAGCTATTGGCGCTGGTCCTAATTATCAGCCACACCATAAAACGAACGGCCACGAAAAGAAGGGAAGAAATTTTCGCCGGGCACCAAGAAGGAAATAGTCATTTCTTCTTTAGTATCGTAAGTACTTCATTCAACTTTAGTAAAGCTTCTACAGGACTTATAGCGTTGATATCAACCTTGCTTAACATTTCCTGTATTTCTTCAAAACGTGGATCAGTTGCGAATAAGCTCAATTGCGGAATTGGTTTTGGCGCGTGTTTAATATCCAAAGCACTCTCATTTTTATGTTTTTCGCGTTCGAGGAAATGAAGGATTTCATTAGCGCGTAACACAATTTTGTTGGGCATACCTGAAAGTTGCGCTACATGAATTCCAAAGCTGTGCTCGCTTCCGCCCTCTTTAAGTTTTCGCATGAATATGATCTTGTCACCAACTTCCTTCACAGATACATTGAAGTTTTTCACTCTTACAAGATCTTCCTCAAGTTGATTAAGCTCATGATAATGCGTAGCAAATAGCGTCTTCGGTCTGAAGTCTTTGTGATTGTGCAGGTATTCAACGATCGCCCATGCGATCGACACGCCGTCATAGGTACTCGTTCCACGTCCGATCTCATCCATCAGGATCAGACTTCTACTGCTCAAATTATTGAGGATACTGGCCGTTTCGGTCATTTCCACCATGAATGTCGATTCACCGCGCGACAGGTTATCTGATGCGCCAACCCGCGTGAAGACCTTATCCACAATGCCTAATACGGCGGATGAAGCTGGGACAAAACTTCCCACCTGCGCCATTAGCACGATGAGAGCTGTTTGTCGTAACAATGCCGACTTCCCTGCCATGTTTGGGCCGGTGATCACCAGTACTTGTTGTGAATCGCTGTCAAGGAAAATGTCGTTGGGCACATATGTCTCACCAATAGGAAGTTTCTTTTCAATAACGGGGTGTCTACCTGCTTTGATCTCTATTGCAAGTGATTCATTTATCTCAGGCTTTACGTACTTATTGTCTCGGGCGACAAAACTAAAAGAAAGCAGACAGTCCAACGTGGCAAGCACGCGCGCGTTCTGCTGTATGTGTGAGGTGAATCCCATTGCAAACTCTATGAGTGAATTGTAAAGGCGTTGCTCAATTACAACGAGCTTATCCTCGGCGTGCAGAATCTTTTCTTCATACACCTTCAATTCTTCAGTTATGAATCGCTCAGCATTCACCAAGGTTTGTTTGCGCATCCAGTCAGCCGGCACTTTTTCCTTGTTGGCGTTGCTTACTTCAAGGTAGTAACCGAATACTTTGTTATATGAAATCTTTAAAGAACTAATACCAGTCCGTTCGATTTCTCTCCTTTGGATCTGCAAGAGAAAGTCTTTGCCGGAAAAAGCAATTTGCTGAAGTTCATCAAGCTCTGCATCAATACCTTTTTTAATCAACCCGCCCTGCGTGCTGGAATGTGGCGCATCATCACGTAATTCCTTCTCTATCCTTTCCACCAGATCGAGACATGGGTTAAGCTGCCCCGCCATGTTCTGCAATTGTTCATTCGTGTGCCCTGACAGGGCTTCCTTTATGGGAGATATACAACGCAGCGATCGTTTCAATTGTTGCATTTCCCGGGGGCTGATCCTATTAACAGCAACTTTTGATATAAGGCGCTCAAGATCTCCAATCTGTCGGAGAGATTCCAATACCTGTTCACTTAGCGTGAGGTCCTTAAAAAAAGTATCTACGATCAGCAATCGCCCATCGATCGCCGCCTTTTCCTTTAGCGGAAGGATCATCCACTTCCTCAATTGCCTTGATCCCATAGCCGTCACGGTATGGTCCAATATCTCCAGCAATGGCACGCCGCCTTCCTGTTGCGCACTCACAAGCTCCAGGTTTCTTATCGTGAACTTGTCAAGCCAAACATACTTGTCTTCATCAATACGGGAGATAGACGTAATATGGGAAGTATCCTTATGTTCTGTGTCTTCCAGATAATGAAGAATGGCTCCGGCAGCAATCACTGCTTCGCCCATACCATCAATCCCAAATCCTTTTACCGATGTGGTCTTGAATTGATTGATCAGTTTTTCGTACGCATAATCAAATCCATAAACCCAATCATCGAGTGCAAACATATTGTACGCGTCTCCAAATAATTTTTCAAAATGTGCGCGTGAATGCTTGCTAAAAATAATTTCAGAAGGTGCAAAACCCTGAAGGATCTTCAGGATGTAATTCTCTTTTCCTTCTGCCGCATAGAATTCGCCCGTGGATACATCGAGAAAAGAAATTCCAAAGTTATTCTTGTTCACAACTATCGAAGCGAGGAAATTGTTTGATTTCCTTTCAAGGACGTTATCATTAAAAGAAAGTCCTGGTGTGACGAGCTCGGTTACTCCCCGTTTTACAATCCCCTTTACCATACGGGGATCTTCCAGTTGGTCGCAGATCGCGACTCTGTGACCTGCCCTTACGAGCTTAGGTAGATAGGTGTCGAGCGCATGATGTGGAAATCCAGCAAGCTCGATCTCCGACGCAGACCCAGCACCCCGTTTGGTTAGAATAATATCAAGAACTTTGCTGGCAGTAACAGCATCCTGTCCAAAAGTTTCGTAAAAGTCGCCCACGCGAAATAACAATAGCGCTCCAGGATATTTGGCCTTGATCACATTGTATTGCTTCATTAACGGTGTTTCTGCAGGGCTGGTCATAGTCGCCATAATCGGCAATTTAAAATTTAGCCCTTAGAATTCAGGCCGGCATAACGAATAACTTCAGGATTTTTTCAAGTCACTTTTTTTGAGCAACAACGATCCACATCATATCACCTTTTACTTTACTTCGGTCGACAAACGGATCCTTCTGAAACACAATTTCGAACCCTGCCTTTTTCAGGTCGTCTAACGCGAAGTTTATCCCTAGCTCATGTCTTTTTTCTTGTTCAGCGCGCGTCAATTTTTTTCGGGCTTCCGCAATAGGCTCACAAAGTATAAGCCTTCCGCCATTTTTTAGTGATGCCTTAATGTGTTCGAGTATCTTGTCGTGATCATCCATTTCATGATAAGTATCCAGGATGATAGCAGCGTCGAGTGAGTTAGTCGGCAGCTTAGGATTATCGTAATCTCCTTTGACGAGGCGCACATTGCTCATCTTCCGGTCGGCAAGGTGTTTCTTCAGCAGATCCAGCTTGCCCTGTTCTACATCGACGGCATACACAATTCCTTTGTTCTTCACTTCGCCGGATAATTTAATTGTCATATAGCCCTCATGACAACCAATATCTGCAACTGTGCTTCCTTCCTGGATTTTCAGAAGGTCGATAATATCGTCTGCACGTTGCCAGGTATCGCGATCCGCCCAGGCGTTTTCACGATATATATTCTTCCATGGATCCTGTCCCCGCGCTGATAGGGAACATACGGTCAGGATAATTATTCCGATTTTCTTCATACAACGACTAACGAATTAGTAGTTATGACGGCAAAGTAGCAGGCCGCACAGCTGAATTCTTCAAACTAAAGATCGTTTTTTCTTGATGAACGCAGAGAAGTGAAAATAAATCTCAAATTCCCCAGCCATTGGCTTAATTTCGCGCCTGAATGAAAAAACTAAAATTGGATGAGTTAGGCCGGATCTCGGTTGCCGAATTCCGGGACGCGAAAAAGATTCGTGTCTGCATTGTCCTGGATAATATCCGCAGTCTCCATAATGTAGGATCGACATTCAGAACAGCGGATGCGTTTAGGGTCGAAAAGATTTTTTTAGGAGGTATTACGGGTACGCCTCCTCATCGGGAAATTCAAAAAACTGCGCTGGGGGCGACTGAGTCTGTGAGTTGGGAATACGTCGAACACTCAGTCGAAGCTGTCAAGAATCTCAAAGCGCAAGGGTATAAGATTTTAATTATCGAACAGACTACCGAAAGCATTCCTCTGAATACATTTAAGATTTCTCCTGAAGATTCATATTGCCTTGTATTTGGAAATGAAATAGACGGGGTAAGTGAAGAAGTAGTAGCAGAGGGAGATATCGGCCTGGAGATTCCTCAAACTGGAACGAAACATTCTTTAAATGTTTCAGTTTGTGTAGGCATTGTAATCTGGGAGCTGTTCAAGAAGATGACGATTCATTCGCAGTAAATTCTTCCTGAAATTATTCGCACCTTTGCCACGTAAATTGTTTTATGGCTGACCGCTATACGCAGCGCGGAGTATCCGCATCAAAAGAAGATGTTCATCAGGCTATCAAGAAGCTCGATAAGGGTTTGTTTCCGGCCGCCTTTTGCAAGATTGTACCTGATTATCTCGCTAATGACGCAGACTACTGTACAGTCATGCATGCTGATGGCGCCGGTACGAAATCATCACTCGCTTACATCTACTGGAAAGAAACCGGCGATCTTTCGGTATGGAAGGGAATCGCACAGGACGCGATCATTATGAACATCGATGACCTGCTATGCGTGGGCGCAATTGACAATATCTTACTCTCCTCCACGATCGGAAGGAATAAAAATTTCATTCCCGGTGAAGTTATCTCCAGCATTATCGAGGGCACAGAGGAGATACTGGAAATGCTTAGAAAACACGGGCTGGGTATAACCAGCACGGGCGGAGAAACAGCGGACCTTGGAGACCTTGTACGCACCGTTGTTGTTGATAGCACGGTCGTCAGCAGGATGAAACGTAAAGATGTTATTGACAACGGAAGGATCAAAGCGGGCAACGTGGTAGTAGGGCTGTCGTCATATGGCCAATCAACGTATGAAGACTCTTACAACGGTGGCATGGGAAGTAACGGATTAACTTCCGCGCGCCACGATGTGTTCCATAAGAGTTACGCCACAAAATATCCTGAATCATTCGATCCTCAAGTCCCCGATGAATTAGTATATGCCGGCCGTTACCGCGTTACTGATAAACCTGAAGGGTCGCCGGTCACCGTGGGCAAACTCGTACTTTCTCCAACTAGAACCTACGCACCTGTTGTAATAGAAATATTAAAGGAACTGCGCGGCAATATCGATGGAATGATTCACTGCAGCGGCGGAGCTCAAACTAAGGTGTTGCATTTTTTAAGCAATGACTTACACGTTGTGAAAGACAATCTGTTCCCATTACCTCCACTGTTCCGGATTATTCACGAGGAAAGTGGAACAAGTTGGAAGGAAATGTATAAGGTGTTTAATATGGGACACCGCATGGAGATCTACGTCGATGAAAAATTTGCAACACGCGTCGTAGACATTGCAACGCGCTTTAAAATCGACGCACGCTTAATAGGAAGAGTAAACAAAGCGAGTCAAAAACAGGTGACTATCAAGAGTGAATTTGGAGAATTCGAATACACCTGAATTCAATTTTATTTCAGCACTTCCCTGGAGATTACAAGCTTTTGAATTTCGGTAGTACCCTCATAGATCTGAGTGATCTTGGCATCTCTCATTAGTCGCTCAACGTGATACTCTTTAACGTACCCATAACCGCCATGAATTTGAACGGCTTCTGTCGTAACCTCCTGTGCGATCTGAGATGCGTATAGCTTGGCCATTGCAGCGGCCTTTACAAAATCCTTTTTTTGATCCTTCAGCCACGCCGCCTGGTGAACCAACAATCTTGCTGCATCTATCTTTGTTGCCATTTCAGCAAGCTTGAACTGAATGGCCTGGTGGTCAGAGAGGAATTTGCCAAACGCTTTTCTCTCTTTCGCATACTTTAATGCAAGCTCATATGCTCCGGAAGAAATACCGAGTGCTTGCGCGGCGATACCTATTCTCCCGCCATTCAATGTGGTCATTGCAAAGCTGAATCCAAAACCATCATCTCCGATGCGATTAGCTTTAGGGACTTTTACATCCGTAAACATCAGGGAGTGTGTATCAGACCCGCGGATGCCCATCTTGTCCTCTTTCTTTCCAACAACAAATCCAGGTGTTCCTTTCTCTATGATGAGAGCGTTTATTCCCTTGTGCTTTTTCGTGGCGTCTGTTTGAACTATGACGATGTAGACGCTTGCACTATTGCCATTTGTTATCCAGTTCTTCGTTCCGTTGACAAGGTAGTAATCACCTTTGTCTTCAGCGGTAGTTCGTTGGCTTGTCGCATCGGATCCAGCCTCTGGTTCAGAGAGACAGAATGCGCCAATCCCATGTGCAGCCAAAGGCTTGAGGTATTTTTCCTTTTGTTCATCGCTGCCGTATTTCTCCAATCCCCAGCATACAAGGGAGTTATTCACCGACATACAAACCGAGGTTGATGCATCAACCTTGGAAATTTCTTCCATTGCCAGAACATATGAGATCGAATCCATTCCACCTCCGTTGTATTTGGGATCCACCATCATCCCCATAAATCCCAGCTCACCCATCTTTTTGATTTGTTCTGTGGGGAACTTTTGATGAGTGTCTCTTTCAATCACACCCGGCAATAACTCTGTCTGGGCAAAATCGCGTGCAGCTTTTTGTACCGCTAAATGCTCTTCGGTCAGTTGAAAATTCATAGCAAGATCGCAGAATATAATATCATGAGATATGGAATCATGAAACAATACAATATGATAAAATAAAAGAGGCCCGGAAAATCCCGGGCCTCAAAAATAATCTTATTTGTCAATGGTCCTGATGTTTGCGGTTTAATCGTCGCCGCGCGCGCCAAGGAACATCATGATGTAGTAGAACAAGATGGTAAGAGCACCAATAGCAGCAACCACATATGTCATTGCCGCCCATTTCAGGGCATCCTTAGCCATACCATATTCAGAATTATTCACTATACCGCGCGACTGAACCCAGGCCAATGCTCTCTTGCTGGCGTCAAATTCCACTGGAAGTGTTATGAGGGCGAACAATGCAAATGCACCGTAACAAGCGATAATGATAAGAAGCGCTGTAGGCCAGAAGCTCTGGA
>Ga0111539_10008370_pt1 | contig 13163 bp, 10 predicted proteins | sample RhiMethybrSRZTD1_FD_79667 | JGI IMG/M metagenome (GOLD analysis project Ga0111539, IMG submission 79667) | Populus rhizosphere microbial communities from Tennessee, USA - Rhizosphere MetaG P. TD hybrid SRZTD1 (version 2) (version 2) | ecosystem: Host-associated > Plants > Roots > Rhizosphere >...
AGCAACGGAGCAAACGAAGGAAACGGATCCGTGTTCGAGTCGACTCTCTAATTCGACGCGGGCGCGCCATGCGCGCGAGGGAGGGCGGGATCTCGCGGAACACACAAGCACGCTGATCTCTGGTGCTTGCGTGTTCCGCGAGATCCCGCCCTCCCTCCAGCCGGCCGTCCCGGCCGGCGCCGCGTCGAATTCCCAGTCCGTCGAACGCGGCTTGTCTTATCCGTTGCCTTCGTTGTCTTCGTTGCTCCGTTTTGAGATCCGTGCCCTCGTTGGCCTCTAGCCACCTAACCTCGCTGAGCTCTGGCCCTTTGAGTTCGGGGCCAGGCGAGCGCACTCAGTGAGCGCCTGCCGGAAGGAAATAGAACAGGATGGCGATCATCGCGTAGACGAGCGTGAGCTGGACGCCTTTGTACCAGTTCGAACGCCCGTCACCGGCTACGATCGCGGCGATCAGAACGCCCAGGAACAGCGTGCCGATTTCCGCGCGGCTGAACGACAGCTCGAGGGGCGCGGGAGCGATGAAGCCGCTCAACAGCACCAGCACCGGCGCGACGAACAGCGCGATCTGGATGCTGCTGCCCATCGCGATGCCGATCGTGAGATCGAGCTTGTTCTTGCGCGCCATCGCGATCGCCGAGCCGCTTTCGGCGGCGCCGCCGACAATCGCGAGAAACACGATACCGATGAACACCTGGGACATGCCGAGAGCCTCACCCGTGCCTTCAGCGGCGCCGACCAGGATTTCGCTCATCCATGCCGCGAGCGCAGATGCGACCACGAGACTCCCTACGGCCCTGCCGACACTCCACTGCGATCCATGCTCCTCGTGTTCCTCGGCCGCGGTGACGCTCTGAAAATAATCGGGATGTGTCTTCAGCAGGAACACCAGGTACAGCACATAGGCGGCAAGCAGCACGAACGCGGTCCCGAGGTTCACGAGCTTTTCTTCCCGGAGCGTCTGCTCGGGCGAGAAGAACCGGTTGAACGCGCTCGGCACGCCCAGGCTGACCGCCGAGATCAGCATCATCGAGCTGTAGAGCCGCGCCGCGCCGGCGTTGTATTCCTGTGTGTGATTTCGCAGGCCGCCCAGGAAGAACGCGACGCCGGTCGCGAGCATCAGGTTCGCAAGGATGCTGCCGATGATCGAGGCGCGGACCATGTCGAAAAAACCGGCGCGCAGCGCAACGAGCGCGATGATCAGCTCCGGCGCATTGCCGAACGTGGCATTGAGCAGACCGCCGACGGCATCGCCGGTACGCGTGGCGAGCTGCTCGGTCGAGTGCACGATGAGACTGGCGATTGGCACAATCGCGAGTGCCGCCGAAAAGAACAGCACCGGCGGTGGCACATGAGCGTACTCGAGGGCCAGCGAAATCGGGATGAACACGAGAAGCCAGTTGATCGTCGGTTTGAGAGACATATTCATGGCAGGCTCGCGTCGACCGGAGCCTCGTAGAGACGGTTGACGACGGCGAAGAAGAAACCGGTCGACCAGCCGCACATCAGGATGCCGGTGAGCGCGTGCACTCCGCCCAGGAGCCGCCAGCCTTCCGGGAGCACCAGATCGCCGTAACCGGTGGTCGTGTAGGTAACCGCGCTGAAGTACAAGGCCGACGCCAGATCCGGCATGGCGTCCCGCCAAAGATAGAACTCCGCCCAGACCGCTATTTCGGCGAGGTGCAGGAGGATGAGCCAGGCGGCGACGAGAACGAACATCCGTGTCACCGGCCAGAATTGCAGCGTTGACGGGCGATGGCTGCGAAGCTGCCGCATCGCCCAGCTCATGCCGGCTGCGTGGATGGCCACGCACACCCCCATCAGGCCCAATGCGATCAGCAGTCGCGAAATCATGGCGTGGGCAGATCGAGGCCAGCTCCGGCCGCCACAGTCCTGGCGTTCTGCTCGTAATGCTGCACCGCAGCCTGCACGTTGAAGAACATCCGGTCGCGTCCGAGCGTCCGGCCGAGGGGTGATTGCTGAACGACTTTCAGCACTTCGGGAGTGAGTGAAGCCATCCACAGCGTCACGCCCTGCCGCCGCAGTGTCTCTTCAGCCTCGATCAGCATCTTGAGCGCGGTGTACTCGATGTCGATCAGGCTGCGACCGTCGATCAGGAGCACCGCCGGCTTCCACTCGAGAACGAGGGCCCAGAGCCTGTCGCCGATGCGCTGGGCATTGAGGAAGAATGCGCGCCCTTCCACCCGCACCATCAGCAATCCAGGCCAGGACTCGTCGTCCGGATGCTCTGCCGAACGCGGACGAAAGACGTCGGTCCCGCGCTTGCGGCCGAGGACGTGGAGAGAGGGATGGTAGGCCTGCTGCGCCAGTGCCAGCAGGGAGACGATCACGGCCACCACGATGCCCTGAAGCGTCCCCAGCAGCACGACGCCGGCGAACGCGATGAGTGCCCATCGGAACTCGACCCGGCGCACCGCGAGAATGTCGCGGAACTCGATCGGCTTGATCAGGTCGAACGAGTAGGCGACGACGACCGCTGCCAGGGCGGCCTGCGGCATCAGACCGATCACCGGACCGAGAATCAGCAAGGTCGCGATCGCGATCCCCGCCGTCACGAGGCAGGCGACCTGGCTCTGCGCGCCGGCCTTCCGATTGACGGCGGTCTGAGTGGTACCACCGCCTCCTGGCATCGCGCCGAAGAGGCCGCCGGCGACGTTTGCCACTCCGGTCGCGAGCAGTTCACGGTTCGGCTCGGGCCGCCGCTCGCCAGGGATCGCAAACGCGCGCGCGGCGGCTATGCCCTCGGTGAAACTCATCAGCGCGATACCGGCCGCCGCCGGCCACATCTCCCACATGATGTCGAACCGGGGCCGGACCAACCCGGGCAGTCCACCCGGCACGGCGCCGATGACGGCCACGCCCGCCTTGTCGAGTCCCAGAAATGCGGACGCGGCAATGGCGGCACCGATCGCGATGAGCGGCGCGGGCGCATGGTGAGCGAATTTCTCGATCGAAAAAATCAGGACCAGCATCAGCACGGCGAGCACCAGCGTCGCGAGGGAGGTCTCGGGCAGATGGCGGACGATCGAAAGGATGTCTCTGAAGAAACCTGCCTTGTCGATGTGGAGGCCGAGCAGCTTGGGAATCTGGTCGACGACGATGACCAGCCCGATGCCGGACTTGAAGCCGGTCAGGACTGGTTCGGAAATGAAGTTTGCGACGAAGCCAAGACGGATCGCGGACGCCAGCAGGAGCAGGACCCCAACCAGCACAGCCAGCGTCGCCGACGCAGTAACCAGTTCCGGACCGCCGCCCGGCGCCACGCGCCCCAGTTCCGCGCCTGTCAGAATCGCGATGGTCGTGGTCGTGCTGACGCTGAGGACCCGCGACGTGCCGAGCAGGGCATACACCGCCATCGGCACGCTGGCGGTATAGAGGCCGATCTGTACGGGCAGGCCGGCGATGGTGGCATAGGCCAGCGCCTTGGGCACGACGACGGCGGCCGCCGTCAGTCCGGCAAAGATGTCGAGCCGGGGTGTGCGTGCGGGTGGCGTGCGCTGATTGACCACCGTCCTCTGGCCTGATCGGCTCGAGAGTGGCAAACGCACTGCCATGTCCGTTCGATCCGATCTGGGCGGATCCGTGGAGCCCTGCGGCGGATGTGACGGGCCCGGTCCTTCCCGCTGGAGCGCGTCCGGCATTCCGGAGGCCGGTACAACATGAACCGCGGTTGACGCGGCGTGTTCGGGTGCCGCGCGCTGGCATGGCCGGTGCTTCTTCGCACCCGGCGCAAAGGAGGACGATTTGAGCAAGTCCCTGATCAAGAAAGCGCGGGATCTGGCGAAGGAATTCCGTGTCGACGATGGCAAGCGTTTCCGGCTGAAGGACGTCGATCCCGGCGACACCCTCAAGCTGGGCGACGAGGACAAGCCGCGCGCGAAGGAGATGCTCGCCGCCGGGGTGGAGACGCTCGCCTCGCTGCAGGACATGCTCTATGCCCAGGACCGCTGGGCCGTGCTGCTCATCTTCCAGGCGATGGATGCAGCCGGGAAGGACGGAGCGATCAAGCACGTCATGTCCGGCGTCAACCCCCAGGGGTGCCAGGTCTACTCGTTCAAGTCACCCTCGAGCGAGGACCTGGACCATGACTATCTGTGGCGCTGTCTCAAGTGCCTCCCGGAACGTGGCCGGATAGGCATCTTCAACCGGAGCTACTACGAGGAAACACTGGTCGTGCGCGTGCACCCGGAGTTCCTCGACAAGCAGAAGGTGCCGGAGGAACGGCGGTCGAAGAACATCTGGAAGGAGCGGTTCGAGGACATCCGGCACGTCGAGCGCTACCTCGATCGCAACGGCGTCATCGTGCGCAAGTTCTTCCTTCACGTGTCCAAGAAAGAGCAGGGCAAGCGGTTCCTGTCGCGTATCGACGACAAGGATCGGAACTGGAAGTTCTCGGCGAACGACGCGTCCGAGCGCAACCACTGGAACGACTACATGGACGCCTACGAGGACATGATCCGCAGTACCGCCACGGACTACGCGCCTTGGTACGTGGTCCCCGCTGACAACAAGTGGTTCACGCGGATTGTCGTCGCAGCCGCGGTGATCGATACGCTCCAGTCGCTTGATTTGTCCTACCCGAAAGTCGGCAAGAAGCAGCGAGAGGAACTGGAGGGGTTGCGGGAGGCGTTTGCGTGATGTCCTGAAGGACGGCGGGACCATGCCCGGCACTTCGATTCCTGTTGTTCTCGTCTGTGCGGGAGTGATCGCGGCCCAGTCGCCCGACAGCCGTCAGGAGGTTCACGGCTATCTCGGGCGACAGTCCTTCGACACGACTGAAATCGCACGGCTCGAAGCCGGCGAGGTGGTCGCACGCGCGACCGACGGCCGGAGCACGGACCGCGAAATCTCCGTCGTCGCGGCAGTGAAGATTCGAGTGCCGCGCGCCCAGGTGACGAGCTACTACGGCCAGATGATTTCTTACGTCGACGGTCAGGTGACGCTGGCCTTCGGTCGCTTTAGTACGCCTCCGGCGCTCGGCGACGTGAGCAGCCTTGCCTTTGACCGGGGTGAGATCAATCAGCTGAAGTCGTGCCGGCCGGGAAACTGCGACATCAGGCTTGGCGGCGCCGGGCTCGACGCGCTCAGGACGTCGATTGACTGGAACGCCCCGGACTATGCCGAGCGCGTGAACGCGTTCGCCCGGAAGGCCGCCGTCGACTACGTCTCCGCCTACCAGGCGCGCGGCGATGCGGCGCTCGTGACCTACAACGATCGCTCGCAGCCGGTCAGCCTCAAGGATCAATGGGCGGGAATCGTCGCCAACTCACCGCTGTTTCACGAGTACTCCCCCGATCTGAAGGGCTATCTCGAACGGTTTCCGAACGGAACGCTGCCGGGCGCGCGGGACGTCTTCTACTGGGTCAAAGAGAACTATGGAATGGCGCCGGTCGTGAGCCTGGTTCATGGCGTCATCTACTCCCCGCCGTCACGGCCGGACCGCACGATCGTCGCGCAGAAACAGCTCTATGCGAGTCACTACTATGACGGCTCACTCGCGATTGCGTCGCTGCTCGACACGCAAGACGCCGGTCAGCCCGCCACCTATCTCGTCTATGCGAACCGGTCACGTGGCGACCTGCTGAAAGGCGGATTTGGCGGGGTGAAGCGTAGCGTCGCCCGCTCGCAGGCACGGAAGGCGGCCGAGGAGACGCTCGGCACAATCAAGCGCACGCTCGAGTCAGCCCGACAATGACCGCCAGGCGCGCTGCCGTCCGACGGCTGATCGGCACCTGCGTTTGCGCAGCAGCGGTTGCCGTGTCCGTGATTGCGGCGGAGACGCAGCAGGCCGGCGCCCCGCCAGCTTCCGCGCCGCAGCCGGCACCCTGGACCGATCCGCTCGGCCGGAGCACGCCCCGCGGCGCGGCGAGAGGGTTTCTCGACGCCGCACGCGGCGGAGACAATACGCGGGCGGCCCTGTACCTGAACACTGATCGGCGGGACGAGGCCGATGTCGCGCGCAAGCTTTTCGTAGTCCTCGATGCCCGTCTGCCGGCGCGCCTGGTGAAAATCAGCGACGAGCGGGACGGGTCTGATCCAGCGACACCGGACCGCGAGGTCGCCGGCACGATCGAGGGGACCACGGGCAGCGCGGACGTCGTGCTCGAGCGTGTACAGCGGAAGAGTGAGCCTGGTCCCATCTGGTTGATCTCGCAAACGACCATCACCGCAGCCCTTCGCCAGTACGACGAGATTGTCAGCAGCCGATGGAACGGCTTCGTTCCGGCCTTCCTGATCAGCACCAGGATGGGGGGCCTGCGCCTCGTTGACATCCTGGCCATCCTGATTGGATTTCCGCTCCTGTATCTCGCCACCGTTCTCCTGAATCGGGCACTGACACCACTGATTGGGCTGGGCTTCCGCGCGGCCGGTTCACAACGGCAGAGCGTCCTGCCGGCCTCGGCGCGCCTGCTGCTGGTCGTGATTGCCGGCCGGTGGCTGTTGTCGTCGCTCCCCTTGTCGCTGGCCGTGCGACAGATGTTCTCGACGCTGGCGATAGTGATCATCATCGCCACGATCGCACGGCTCCTGATGCTCCTGACCGGAGAAGTGGAGCGATATGTCCTCGGACGAATCGCCCTGACAAACAGGGGATCAGCGGCGTTGCTGCTGCGGCTGCTCAGGCGCGGCGGGGACCTGCTGATCGTCTTCGCGGCGGTCATCGCGGTCCTGTTCCTTTTCGGCATTGATCCCACGCCGGCGCTCGCCGGTCTTGGCGTGGGCGGGATCGCGGTCGCGCTGGCGGCGCAGAAGACGCTGGAGAACGTCATCGCGGGCGCGTCCATCATCTTCGACCAGGCGGTGCGGGTTGGCGACTTCCTGAAGATGGGGGATGTGCAGGGCACGGTCGATCACATCGGGTTGCGATCCACACGGATACGCACCCTCGATCGCACCATCGTCAGCGTGCCGAACAGCCAGATCGCCAACGTGAGCCTGGAGACCATCTCGGCGCGCGACAAGTTCTGGCTGCACCACGTGGTGGGTCTCGTCTACGAGACCACGCCCGCGCAACTCCATGAGGTGGTCGACGGGATCCGGGACCTGCTGACGAACCATCCGCTGGTCGACCCCCCGTCGGTCCGTGTCCGATTCATTCGCCTGGGCGCGTTTTCTCTCGACGTCGACGTTTTCGCCTATCTGCTCGCGCGAGACTGGAACCACTTCCTGGAGATCCAGGAACAACTGCTCTTCGGCATCACCGACATCGTCAGTCGCGCAGGAACCTCGATCGCGTTTCCGTCCCAGACGACATATGTGGCGAATACGACTGTTGGAGTTAAATGACGGGCCAGGGTTCAGGGTTCCGGGTTCCAGGTGCGGGGTTCGGTTCAGAGTTCACGGTTCGGTTCGGGGTTCCGGGTTCCCGGTTTTTCGTGCTCCAACCGACGCCTCCCCGGAACCGCAACCGCACCTCGCATCTTGGGACCGAGAACCCGGAACCGAACCGAGAACCCGGAACCGAACCGTGAACCTGGCACCCGGCACCCGGAACCATTCATGAAGGGAGTCCCAATGCGTGTGAGAACCGTCGCGCTCGTCCCTGCCCTCTTGCTCTTCGCCTTTTCCCGAAGCGAAGCCCGACAGTCGGCCCCTGAAACCTTCACCGCGAACATCCAGGCGCTCGGCGCGAAGGGCGGCGCCGCCGCCGGAACGATCGAGATCGATATCCGCCGCTACACGCCCGATGCGGATCGCACCGCGGTCGAGACCGCGCTGAAGACCGGCGGCTACGCTGCATTCCTGACCGCGCTGCGAAAAGCACCGGAAGTCGGATCTGTTTCAATGGCAGACAAGAAGTGGGCGATCCGCTGGGCGCGCGAGCAGCCGAGCGGCAAATACGATCGCCGGATTGTCGTGGTCACCGACCAGCCGATGTTCTTCGTCGGCGGCGGCGCCGCTGACGCGAAGCCGCGCGCGGGCTACGAGGTCGCGGTGATCGAGATGACGATCGACAACGTCGGCCTTGGTAAGGGAACGATGACTGCAGCCGCCAAGGTCAAGCCCGGAGGCGATGCAGGGGTGCGGATCGATGACTACGCAGAGAAACCGATTCAGCTGGTTACGGTCAGCAAGAAGCTGAAATAAGCCGTCTGCACCCGCGGTCCGCGGCCCGCCGTCCCGTTCCGGACCGCGGACTGCGGACTGCGGAAATCTAGTTCTTTTGTTCGAAACTCCCGCCCAGCGCCAGATGCAGATTGACTCGTTGCACCCGTTGTTCCGCCTGCATGCGGACGAGCGCTGATTGGACCGAGCTGAGCGCCAGCTGTCGCTGGTTGACGAAGCGCAGGTCCGTGCTGCCGACCTTGAACTGCGTGCGGACGATGTCGAGCGCGCGCTCGTTGTCCGAGACGGTCCCGGCGAGGATCTTTTCGCGTTCACGGGCCGCGATCTCCGCCGACAGTGCGGCTTCGACCTCGCCAAATGCCCGCAGTCCCACGTCGGCATACGCCGCGACGGCCTGTTTCTGCTCCGCTGTCCGGATTTCGACCTGGGTCTTGAGCGCTCCGCCGCGGAAGATCGGCATCAGCAGGTTGCCGCCGAAGTTCCAGGTCGGGTTGTCGCGATCCTTCAGCACGAACAGTGAGCTCGAGATCGTGCTCAAGCCCGTCGTCAACGAGATCGACGGGAGCCGCGCCGCCTTCGCCTCGTGGATGCGGTTGAATGCCGCGGCCACGCGCCGCTCTGCGGCGATCACGTCTGGACGGCGCTCGAGGAGCTCGGACGGGAGTCCGGCGGGAATGGCGTCGGTCTGGCCCGGCAGCTGCGCATTGACGGTCGTGGTCGCCGCGGGATAACGGCCGGCCAGCAGCTCGAGTGCGCGACGGGCTTGCTCGAGCGCCAGCTCGATCCCGCGCAGCGCATCGCGATAGCCCCCGACCGACGCGCGCGCCACGAATACGTCTTCGTCGTTGCCGACGCCGATCTTGGACCGGGTTTCCGCGAGCTGGACGAGGAGGTCGCTATCCTGGATCGTCCTGCGCGCGACTTCCGCCTGCAGGCTGGCTTCGGTGGCCAGGAAATAAGCTTTTGCGACCTGCGCTGCCAGCGATTGGCGTGCGTATTCGTAGTCGGCTGCGGTTGACGCGGCATCGGCGCCAGCAGCCGCACGCCCATATCGCACGCGGCCCCACAGATCGATCTCCCAGTTGGCGGTCAGGACGGCGCCCTGCAGCCCGGACCCATCGCCGGACAGCTTGCCGCCGCCGCGCGCCAGCAGGTCGACCGAGGGATAGAGCTTGGCGCCGGCGAGCTTCGCATAGAGCTGCGCCTGCTCCATGCGCGCGGCGCCGATCTGCAGGTTCGGGTTGTGGGCGATCGCCTCGACGACCAGGGCCGTCAGCTGTTCGTCCTTGAACCCTGCGAGCCAGTTGCTGGAGACGGCTCCGGTCCCGGCGCCCGCCGCCGTCCACTGCGGCGGCACGGTAACCGACGGCATCGCCGTGGCCTTGAGTTCCGCCGCCTCGGGCGGCTTCTTCAGGATGCAGGACGTTGTGAGTGCGGCCGCGACAACTGCAACCACGAGCCGCGTCGCTAACGATGCCACCGACCGATCGAAAACTCTGGCCATCCTCGCCCTCAGTGCCCGAGGCTGATGCTGTGCTTGATGATCACGTAGTCGAAGTACGACTGCACCCGCAGCAGGACCTTGCGGATGATGTGAATGATCGCCAGGTGTTCGGTGTAAATCGCCGCGGCGCCGCGGGCGCCGGCCGCCAGGAACACCTCTTTGTCCTTGTCCGCGACGACCAGCTTCACAGGGAACCGCCCGGGCGGGGGCACGAACGTCGTCTTGGGCAGATCACCGCTGGCCTCCACCTGCCCCTGGCCCTGGGCCCAAATGACCGAGTCCACGTGCGCCTTGATGATGCGCCCCGGGTAGGTGTCGAGGGTGATCTCGGCCTCGTTGTGCGGGTCGACCTGGTGCAGCTCGTTCTGCCCGAAGAGGGCGAAGATCTGATACTCGTCGTCGACGAACGTCATCACCTCGTTGAAGGGCATCCCCGCCACGAAGAAGCCGGGCCTGAGCATCACGTTGACCATCGTGCCGTTGCCCGGCGCGCGCACGGTCGTCTGTTCGAGGTCGAACTTGGCGTTCGCGAGCTGCGCCCGCGTCGTTTCGACCTGTGCCTGTGAGACCTGCACCTGGGCCCGCGCAGTCGCAATCTGCGCCCTGGTCTGGACGATCGCCGACCACTCGCCTTTCACTCGGCCGTCGAGCTTTTCCTTGACCTGCTGCTCCGCCGCCCGCGCGGCGGCCAGCTGCGCGGTCAGCTCGTCGACGTTGGTTTGCGCCTGTTCGAGATCGAAGCGCGGACCGGCGCCCGTCTTGACCAGCTCGGTGTTCTGCTTGACCCGAGTGTGCGCCAGCTGGAGGGAAGCCTGGAGGACCCTTACCTGGCCGGCCGCGGCGTTCTGCTGTTCACGCAGCTCCTTCTCCCCCGACACGGCATCGGGCAGCTTCGCCTCCGCCTCGGCCTGCCGCGTGCGATCGGACGCGACCTTGGATTCCTCCGACGCCAGCCGCGCCTCGAGCGAGGCGACCTCGTTCTGGTACGGCGTCGGATCGATCTTGAACAGTACGTCGCCCTTCTTCACCGGCCGGTTGTTCTCGACAGGCACCTCGATCACCCGCCCCCGGACCTGCGACACGATCGGGACGACGTACCTGACCACCCGCACGTCGGTCGTCGTGGGTGCAAAGATGTTCAGGCACAGCAGCATGATGGCGATCATCACAATCGGAAAGATCGCCACGGCGACCTTCCAGGGCGTCGTCCAGGGCAGCAGCTTCAGCTTGATGAAGATCAGCCAGACGAAAAAGGCGTAGATGCCGAGCAGCAGGATTTCCATTACCGGGCCTCCTGGGCGTACTTGGCCTCGAGCGCCTCGAGGTCGGCCCGAAGCGCCTTCATTTCGGACGCCGGGATGCCGCGCTGCTCCAGCCGCGCCAATCTGTCGTGCAAGCCAGGTGTGCCCTCATGCAACGCCTTTTTCTCGTCCCACGCGTCTCCTTCCGCCTCCTCTTCGTGCGAGGCCCGGTCGGTTCCGTAGGCGAGCTTGTGCATGACAGGTTTCGTGTAGGCCCAGATCCAGGCGATCGGCCAGAGCAGCCCCCCGAACACCAGCGACAGCAGACACAGCGTCCGGATCGCTTCGAACTGCGGGTGATGCCGCTTGTGCGCGATCTTTTCCGGCAGGACGTGCACCATCCAGAACAGCACGATGAGCACGACCGGCACGACGAAGATCACGAACAGGGCGAGGAAGGTGGCCAGCTTGTCCTCCACCTCCGGCGGCATGAACGACGCGAGAGCTTCCCCTGGTGACAGAAGGACCATCACCAGCGCGAACAGGGCCGCGGCTCGGCGAGCCGCCAGCCGGGGCCGTCCCGCTTCGACAGTGTGAGGCGACGTCATAGAAACCTTTGTGTAGCTTCCGCCTTCCGCCTTCGCCCTGGCTCCGGCGGACCGCCGTAGCTTTAGCGGAGGCTGGTCAGGCGGAACGGTGCGTCGGGCGATGTACGAGCGGAAGCAGCAGGAGCACTCACCGTGCCAGTGGCAGGTCACTCGCGAAAGTCTCGACGCACTCAGCCGACCGTGCTCCGCGCGGACCGGTCCACTCGTCAACCGCTCCAGGACACCACGAAATAGCGGACCCGCTCCGGGATGTTGGAGTCCCGCAAGGCGGCAGGGTCGTTGCTCCGGCATCTCCAACCCGCGCGCGGCATTGCCGAAAGACGGGGTTTCCCGAGGTGTGCCCGAAAGGCCGCCACGACATATCGCGGGTGAGCAGGACATGTTGAAGTTCCGTGTGGCACTGACCCTCGTGATCGCGCTGAGCGCAGGCGCCGCGTTCGCCCGGCAGGGAGGAGCCCAACTACGCGGGACCGTGGCAGACCAGCACGATGCCGTCCTCGAAGGTGTCGTCCTTCGAATTCGAAACCAGGATACGGGCATCTATCGGGTCACTCGCACCAATCCTGACGGCACCTATTCGGTGAGCGGGCTGCCACCGGGCCGCTATGAAATCCAGGCGACGCTGGCCGGGTTCAAGCAGTCAGCCCAGTCAGGGGTTCGTCTCGAGGTCGGCCGCACGACGACCGTCGACATCACCCTCATCGTCGGCCCGATCGCGCAGTCCGTGACAGTCGAGGCGCGGACCCCGCTCGTCGACACGGCGTCGAAGACGGTCGGCGGACACATCGCCAGCAACGAGTTGCTCGGACTGCCCTCGGCAAACCGGAGCTTCGTCGGGTTCGTCGGGCTCCTCCCCGGCATCGTCCCGATCCCGTCCGACGCCCTTGGCGCGGATGCCATCAGCGTCAACGGGATCGACCCCCGGAACAACAATTTCCTGCTCGACGGGGCCAACAACAACGACGACTACCTCGGGCAGCGGGCCGGAACCCAGGCGAGGACCCCGATTGAAGCGATCCAGGAGTTTCAGGTCCTCACTCACCAGTTCGACGCCGAATTCGGACGGGCGACCGGCGCCGTGATCAACGCCGTGACCAGGCAGGGCGGCAATGTCCTGCACGGGAGTGGGTTTTCGTTCTTCCAGGACTCGCGGTTGACGTCGCGGGACTTCTTCACGCGGCAGAACGGTCTCCCGGAGCCGGACGTGCAGCAACAGCAGTTCGGCGGAACGGTCGGGGGGCCGGTCGTCCGCAACAAGGCTCATTTCTTCTTCAGCCTCGAGGCCATCCGCGCGGATCGCGCAACCTCGGTCAACATACCGTCGCGGCCGGATCTGAACGCGGCGGCGACGACGCGCGGCCGCGCCTGGAACACGATCGTCCGGTTCGATCACCAGCCCTCCGCCGGCCATACCTGGGGCATCAGGTGGCTGCGCGAATCGTCGCCGCAGGAGAACGTGTTGATCCCGTCCGGCGGACGCCAGGTGACCATGACTGCCGCGCGTGAAGAGGACGACGTCGACCAGACCACGGTGGGAAGCCTGCAATCCGTCTTCGGCAATTCGCGAGTGAACAGCCTGCGGGTCGCGTTCACCGGCGAAAACGTCGCGTTCGCCAACCACGAATTCAACTCGAACGGCCGCCGCCAGGACCTGCTGGCCCCGACGCTCCAGTACCAGACCTTCATCGATCAGCAGAGCGAAGTGGCGATGGCACGCATCAACCA
>Ga0111539_10008372_pt1 | contig 13162 bp, 9 predicted proteins | sample RhiMethybrSRZTD1_FD_79667 | JGI IMG/M metagenome (GOLD analysis project Ga0111539, IMG submission 79667) | Populus rhizosphere microbial communities from Tennessee, USA - Rhizosphere MetaG P. TD hybrid SRZTD1 (version 2) (version 2) | ecosystem: Host-associated > Plants > Roots > Rhizosphere >...
AGCGCGCTCCCCGCGGCAAAGATCGTGAGGATCAAGAGCAGCGGCACGCGGCGTCCCGCCGAAGCACCGCCGGATTCCTCTTGGCTCGCCACATCCACGTCGCGAACGGAGACGACGTCTTGCAAGCTGCCCTCTCCGCCCGCTTCCCTCCACCTTCGCTCGCGCCGGCGCTCATGCACGGTCTCCACGATACGCTGCAGGCGGTCGGCCGCTTCGATCGACGAGGCGCGCGGAGCGTGCGACACGATGCGCACCTCGGCGGAATCGGTCGAAGCGCTCACGTCGAGCCATGCTTCGAGAAGCCCCGCGCGCACGCGAGCGCGCAGCGAATCGGGATTTCCATGTCCGATGACGCGCAGCGTCGACTCTTCATGCGCGGCGGAGAAGAATTCTCCGGCCTCCACGCCGCCGGTGATCGCCACGGGAAGAATGCGATGCTCGATTTTCTGCTGCTCACCGCGCTCGATCAGCGTGGTCAGGGCGAACATCGCCGGATTGATGAGCACCGGAAGAACGATCGAAAACAGGATCGCCTTGCGATCGCGTCCCAGCTCGGTGAGCTCCTTGCGGAGAAAAGGGACGACGGTCAAGCCGGCGTCTCTTGCACGACATGCCGGAAGACGTCTTCGAGATAATGCTGGCCGGTCGCGGCGCGAAGCTCGGCCAGCGTTCCCTCGGCGCGAATCGTCCCCCGATGGATGATCGCGATCCGGTCGCACAGCTTTTCCGCTTCGCTCATCACGTGCGTGCTGAAGAGAACGCACTTGCCCTCGTCCCGGCAGCGGGCGACGAATTCGAGAGTCGTCGAGGCGGCCAAGACGTCGAGCCCCGAGGTGGGCTCATCCAGGATCAGAATCGGAGGATCGTGCACGACGGCGCGGCCGATGTTGACCTTCTGCTTCATGCCGGTGGAGAGCTTGTCGCAGCGCTGACCGGCATACGATCCGATGTCGAAGATTCGCAGCACGTGCTCGACGCGTTCATCCAGCTGCGTTCCCGACATGCCGTGAAACTCGCCGAAGAAGCGCAGCGTCTCGCGCGGGGTCAGCCGGTGATAGAGCCCGGTCGTGCCCGACAAGAATCCGATCGACGCGCGCACGGCACGCGGGTCGCGCAAGATGTCGTGGCCGTCGAGCACAGCGGTTCCCGCCGTCGGCGTGAGCACGGTGGAGAGCATACGAAGGGTGGTGGTCTTCCCGGCTCCGTTCAATCCCAAGAGCCCGAAGATCTGCCCCGCGTGGCATCGAAAAGAAACTCCGTCGACCGCGCGCACTTCTCCGCCGCGAAAATCGGGGAACGTCTTCCCGAGCTGCTCGACGACGATTCGTTCGCTCACCCCATCTCCTTTCGCAATTCCCTTCGCCATCGCCAAAGCTTGAGCTGCGTCCCCCAGGGCGCATCTTCGCGGGCGCCGATGCGCGCCGCGACCACGAACGCCGCCGTCGCCAACAAGGTCAGAACCACGAACACCGCCACGATCGGTCCCAAGGGATACTCTCCGCGAAGAACCGACTTGAACAACGAAACCAGGTTCACCACCGGAATCAGCGCCTGCTTCATCGTCAAGGCCTCATGAGTGGTCGCCGTGGTGAGCCCCAAGATGATCGAGCTGAAGTAATACGGAAGGAGCGCGGCCTGCCCCTCGCGATAGGTTTTCGCCGAGGACGCCGCGACCATGAACACCGCAGCGAAGAACGCCCCCGCCAGAATCGAAGCCGCCAAGATGAGGAAAAACGCCGCCGGCTCGACGTCGATGGAGATCTCATTCGTGCTGGGAATCAAATGCAGAAGGAAACCCAGAAAAACCGTCAGGCTGACGAGATTCAAGAACAACGAAGCGAGGCTCGCCACCACGACGTAATAGAATTTTCCCAAGAGAATTTGGCCGCGCGTGAGAGGGCTCGTCAAAAGCGATTCGAACGTGCCGCGCTCGCGTTCGCCCACGATGGTGTCGAGCGCGGAGTAGTACGTGCCCATGGTGAGCATCAGCACGAGCGTGATCGGCAGCACCATCGAGAGAATCTCCTTCCCTCTCTCCAAGGCCGACGAGGTGTCTTCTTCGGAGACGATCCAGGGCCGCACTTCGCTGTCGACGAGCCCTCGCTCGCGGGCCCGGTCGGAAATCGAGGCGATCTTCCAGTCTTCGATGACTTGCGACACGACGTCGCGGGCACGCTGCGAACGATCACGCGATCCGTCGTGGTACACGATCGCGGTGTCTTGCGACGCACCGCTCCAATCCAACACGACGGCCGGCCCCGATCCGTTGCTGCGCCACGCGGCGCGGATTTGTGCGGTGTCGTGCGCCGAGCGAAATCGCTCGATCACCTTCGGATCGACTTCGACGGAGATCTCCCGGCGCACCGACAAGCTGTCGCGCAGAACCGAGGGAACGGCCGGTGAAACCACCACGGTCGGCTTGGAGCGCTCGGCCACGCCGTGCACGATCTGCACCACCTGGAACGCGCCGAAGCCGAGAGTCGGATAGAGAAAAAGCGGAACCAGAATCAAATTGAGCACCAGGCTTCGATCACGAAGCGTCTCGCGAATCTCTTTCCTCAACAGAACGACCGGACCCGGCCTTGGCTTCTTCACGCCGGGACTCCGCGGCGCCAGAAGTGATAGGCGGGAAGCGCCGCGAGCAAGACAGCGAGGGCGATGGCACTGCGGGCCGGCGCCCGAGCCACCTCGCTGGCGGTGATTCCCAAGGAAGCGAGAATGAATACGGCGGGCGTGATCGGATATCCGGGAATGCGAAACGGTCGCGGAGCATCGGGCCGGATGCTGCGCAAACGGTACACCGCGCCGACGGCCAGCATGTTGTACAGAAGGCTGATGCAAATGTAATAGGAAATGATCTGCTCGAACGTGCCGGTCAGAATGCAGATCGCGGTCGTGATGAGAATGGCCGTCGTTCCCCAGCGCGGCGCTTGCGTCACCGGATCGATGGCCGCGGCTTGTCGAAAGAAGAGCCCGCTTTCACCGAGCGCGTAGAAGTAGCGCGGCGCCGCCATGGCGATGCCGAAGAGCGCCCCGAACGAGGACAACACGACGAGCGCAGATACCACCTTGCCGCCGGCCAGACCGAAGGCGCGCTCGGCCATGCGCGTCGCCGGCGCGTCGGCGCCGCGCAGCTCTTCGATCGGCAGCACGGTCAAATAACAGATGTTCATCACGAGATAGATCGCGGTGACGAGCGCAATCGTCAGCAAGAGCGAACGCGTCAAACTCTTCTCGGGCATGCCCACTTCGCCGGAAACCACGGTCAAGTTCTGCCATCCGTCGAACGTCCACAAAATGCCGATCATGGCGATCGCAAAGGCGCCGATTCCCGGCATGGTTTCCGGCGGCGCGAACAAACGCGAGAACGATCCCCCGCCGGCGACGAATCCCACCAAGGCCAAAAGCGCAAGCGCACCGACTTTCGCAATCGTGATGGCGGTCTGAAAGGATCCGGAAAAACGCGTGCCTCGCAAATTGAAGAGCCAAACGAGCACGCAGGCGGCGAGCGCAAACGGCTTCACCCAGAGATCGGGCACATCGAAGAGACGCGTGAGATAAATGCCGCACACCATCGCAATGGCGGCCGACGAGGCCGGATATCCGATGAGGAACGCTCCCCACCCTTTGAAGAACGCCGCCCACGGTCCGAATGCCTCGAGCACGAAGATGAAGCTGCCTCCCTGCCGCGGGACCATACCGGCGATTTCGGCGTGAGTGAGCGCTCCCGAGAGGGCAATGAGTCCACCAAAGACCCAAGCGAGAAGAATCGGTCCGGGGGACTGAAGCTGTTGGGCGACGAATCCGGGGACTGCGAAGATCCCCGTCCCGATCACGATGCCGATTCCCAGGGCGGCGGCCTGCCGGGCGGAGAGGACGCGCTCGATCTTTTGCTTCAAGTGCTGCCTCTTCGCGACCGTTTTTCAGGGATGCGCCGAGATCCGTCTGGGCGCGCGAGCGAACGGGGCCTCGGTCGTCCGCAAGACCCGTCATCCCGACCTTGGAGAGCCCGAGGGAGGGGGGGAGCCAAGACAGGGGCGGACTCCCTCACGACGGGCGCAGCACAGACTCCGGGGTCCCTCTCCCTCGTTTCCATTTCACCGGGTCTCCTTCTGCCAGAGCCCAGCAGATCCCACAAGAACGTTCTTCGAACGCAAGTCTTGCCTCGAAACGGTCGATCCTTCCGAGGAAACGCTTCATCGGCGGGAGGATGACCGAATGGAAACGCACGCGGAACGGATTCGCACCCTCGAGCTCATCGCGCGGCGCGCGACCGACGCATTCCTGGTGGTGTCGGCAGATCGAACCATCGAGTCCGCGAATCCCGCGGCATCGCTGCTTCTGGGAGTGGAGAGCGCGACGTTGCGCGGTACGCCGATCTCTCGCTGGGTTCCGGCATTCGCCGGTTCCTTCGATCGTCCGCTGGCCGCCTGGGAGACGGACGTCGTCTCACACACGTCCGATCGCATTCCCGTCGAATTGGCGATCATCCCGCTCGATGACGGCGGAGGGTGCGCCTGGCTCGTGCTTCGCGACATCACCCGCCGGCGCGGGCTCGAAGGATCGGTGCGCAAGCACGCCGAAGAATTGGAGCGCATGGTCACGGCCCGGCTTCGCGCGTTGGACGATCTCCATCGCCGCTACCGCAGCCTCTACGACATGGCGCCGATCCTCGATTTCGAGATCGATTCCCAGAACGCCATCTCTTCCGCCAATCGCAAAGCATTTCTTTCGATCGGCGTGGCCATCGAAAAGCTCGTCGGCGTTCCGATTTCCGATCTCGTCATTGCTTCGCGCCGCGACGCATTTCGCAGCGCAATCGCGAAAGCGCGCGCCGGCTCGACCGAGCCGATCGAAACGAACCTGCGCGGCGGAGACGGCACCGCGTTGGACATCATCTTTCACGCCGTGCAGGACGACGTGCAGCGTCCTGGGTCGCTTCGTCTTCTGGGGCTCGACGTCACTTCCCATCGCGAATCGGAGCGGCTCGTCGATCAAGGGCTGGAGCTCGCCGAAGCCCAACGCGCGCGCATGGAGCGCATTCTGCGCGGCGTCGCGCAAGGCATCGCCGTCATGGACGCCGACGGGCAGATTCGCTTGATGAACGGAATCGCGGAACGGCTACTCTCGATGGAAGAGAAGTGGGCGTTCGGACGCGACCTCTTCAAGGAGCACGAAGATTCGCGCTTCGCCGAGGAGTGGAATGCTTACGTCGACGGAACGGAAGAACTCCTCGTCTCCGAAATTCGCGGCGGCGGCCCGCAAGGATTGCGAATCTCCTGCGCCGTCTCCCGCATTCGAACTCCCGAAGGACGACCGGCGGGATTCGTCGCGCTCCTGCAAGATCGCACCCAAGAGCGGCGCGCCCAGGAGTCGCGCAGCGCGCGCTTGCGGGAAACGCTCGAGGAAATGCGCGGTCCGGTGACCGCGATCACGAGCTTCGCCCCTTCGCTCGCCCGCTGCGAAGGGCTCTCCGGTGAAACGCAGAATGTCGCCGGTATCCTGGAGAAGGAAGCGCAAAGGCTGGCCGATCTCCTCGAAGACATTCAGACGCTCTCGCGGCTCGATCTCGGTCGCGAAGGATTGAATCTGCGCCGCGGAAACTTTGCGCGCCTGTTGAAGGATGCGCTCGCCGCGGAGAGCTCGGCGGCCGGCGCGCGCGCCGTTCGCTTCGATGCATCCGGCCTGGAGAACGAATGCTCCGCTCAATTCGATGCCGAGACGATGCGCATCGTGCTGCACGGCATTCTGCAGTTCGCCTTGCGACTGACGTTCGATGGCCGCTCGATCGAAGTGCGCTTGAATCAGAAAGAGCGCCAAGCGGTGTGCACGATTCGCACCGCCGGGCGCGCCATCTCCCAGCAGGAGCTGGACGTCATCTGCAAAGGCTTCGAAGCTCCGCTGGCGGCGGGACCGGCAACCGAACGCGGGCTCACGCTTGCCAAGAGAATCGTCCAGCTCCACGGCGGAGACATCGAATTGGAGAATCTCGCCGGAGGCGCTGCGCTTCGCGTGACGATTCCCTGCGATGAGGTTCGCGAATCGCCGACGGGCGTTTTCACTTCCGCCGAAGGCGCGTTCGCCGACGCGCTCGTGGATGATCCCGACGAGGCGGCGTTCCCGCTGAGCTCGCTGCCGCCGGTGGCTCGCTGACCCGGCGCAAGAGAGCCTGCATCTCGGCATCTTCCGGCGTGGCCTCGAGCGCGCGCTGCGCGGCATGCGCCGCGTCCTCCTTGCGCCCCATCTGCTCGTAGAGAATCGCGAGATTCGCGTATAGGCCATCCGTATCGTTGCCGCGCGCGGCGATCCCTTCGAACAATCGCAGCGCGGGCTCGCGCTCTCCCCGAGCTGCGTGCGCGGTCGCCAAACGAAATGCAATCTCCACGTTCGTGGGATCGGCATCGTGCGCGCGCTGCAGAAGGTTCAGCGTTTCGTCGGCGGCAGGATCGTGCGTCGCGATGAGCCGCGCAGCTCGGCGCAGAAGCTTCGCATGGTCCGGCTCCAGCGCCAGACCCTTCTGGTATTCGGCGAGCGCTTGTTCCGGCTGCCCGTGCAGCTCCATCGCGATTCCCACGGAGAGATGCGAGTTCGCGAACGTCGTTCCTTCGTCGATGGGACGAAATACGAGAAGCGCCGCGGCCGCGCAGCCCGCGGCCTGCGCCCCCAACGTCTTCCAGCCGTGCGCCCGCGCCGCGCGCACGATCGCCAACACTCGATCGGCGGCGAGTACCGCGAACGGCGCAACCAACGGAAGCCGGTAGCGCGCGAAGACGAAGAACAGCGCGACCGAGAACGCATACGACACGACGAACACCGCGATTTCATACGGCAGCGTGCGCCGAATCGCGTGCACGAAGAATCCCACGAGCCCCAAAATCGCAACCGGCCCGAACGTGAGAAGCGGCAGGCGCAGAATCGGCGCGTAGCGCTTGAAGAAGCGCATGTCCTCGTCGTCGGGAATCTCGAAGTTGTTCATGAGAAGACCCAGCTTCGTGGCGATTCCGCGCACGAAGCGCAGCGGGTCTTGGCGAATCTCGCAGAGCCCTTGCCGGAACCAGTAATGCGACACCTCGCCCGGTTTGAGCTCCCATCCCAAGCGCCGCTTCGCTTCCGCCGCGAAATCGCTCTCTTCGAAGCGCGGATTGCGCCGCACGAAGTCGGGAACGAGATAGCCTCCGTACGGATTCCCGGCGTAGTTGCCGGTGTAGAAATTCTGTCCCGCCTGCGAGGTGAGCGGAATGATCTCTCCGGACGCAAAGAAGTTGTGCACGGTGCAAGGCAGGATCGCGAGAACGCAGCCCACGAACAGCGCCGCCGCGGCGCGCCCTTTCCACGGTCCATTGCGCTCGCGCCAGGCGATGACCACCACGAACACCATCACCACGAGCGCGAAGTTTTCGCGCACGAGCGCCGCCGCACCGCCGGTCAAGCCCGCGGCGAAGAGCGTTCGGATGGGGTTCTTGCGCCGCCGCGCCTCGGCCAAGAGAACCAGCGTCCCGGTCGAGAGAACGAGACCGAGCGCGGTCTTCATCACCTTTCCTTCTTCGAAGAGAAACGGCGCAAAGAGCGCGGCAATGCATCCGGCCAAAAGACCAACTTTGCGATCGAACAACGTGGAGCCCAGTCGAATCACCAGTGCGACCTGGATCGCACCGAACACCGCGTTGGCGAGCCGCGGAAGGAACAGATCACCGCGCGTCACCGCGTGCATCGCACCCAAGAAGTAGGCGTAGAGCGGCGCCTGATAGAAGGGCGCCCCACGGACCAGATTCCCGCGCGCGATCTCCCGCGCCCACTGATCGTAGGTGTCGGAATCGAGCGGCAAGACGTCGAACAAGGGATAGCCGCGAATGGTGAGCACGTGCGCGACGCGGAGCGCGAGCGCAAATCCGACGATGGCGAGCGCGGTGCGATCTCTCAAGAAGCGCTCCGCCGGCGTCGGCGATGCGCCTCGTGAAGAAGGATTCCCGCCGTCACGGAAACGTTCAGCGAATCGACGCTGCCTTGCATGGGAATCCGCACGCGCACGTCCACCGCGCGCAGGATCTCCGCGGGAAGCCCCTTTTCTTCGCTGCCCACGAGAAGCGCGATCTTTCCTTCCCAGGGCACATCCTCGAGAACGGTTTCTCCGGACGGAGCCGCCGCCATCAAACGAAGCCCCAATGCGCGCAACTCGGGAACGATGCGCTCCGTTTCCACGACGGCGACGGGAATCGTGAAGATCGATCCCAAGCTGGCCCGCACCGTGTTCGGATTCCAGAGATCGGTGCCGCCCGACGCAATCAATCCGTTCGCTCCGAACGCATCGGCCGAGCGCGCCAGCGCCCCGAGATTGCCGGGCTTTTCGATGCCCACCGCGACCAGCACCAACGCGTCCGGCGACAATTCCCACGAGTGCGGGTCGGTGTGCGGAATTTCGAAGATGGCGACGATACCGTCGCGGTCTTCGCGCATCGCCATCTTCTCGTAGACCGGCTGCGTCACGGTGAAGATGTGCGCACCGGGTGCGCGCCGCGACCACTTCTCCTCCGCCCGATCCCCGGCAATCGCTTCGGAGATGAACAAGGTTTGCGCGCGGAAGCTCGCTTCGAGTGCGCGCCGGATCTCGCGCTCGCCTTCGACGAGGAAGAGCCCGCGCTCCTCCCGCGCCGGCCGCCGCCGCAGACGCACGGCCTCCTTGACGCGAGGGTTTTCCAAACTGGCGAGCCGCGGAGGTTGGATCGTCATGGAAGAAGTGTACGCCGCCCGCGCGTTCACGTCATGAATCGAGCGAAGCGTCGTAGAGCGCGAAGCATCCCGCCGGAAGCTGCACTCCCGATTCCGACTCGAGCGTGAGCTCCCCCGCTTCCGTCGTTCCGCCGCCCGCGCCGAAGACCTGGTGCACCTCGTCGCGCAGCATCTGCGCGCTCAACCCTTCGGTGTGCGCCGTGCACAACACGAAGCGCGACGATTTTTCGAGAATTGCCTGGCACCCTTGGAGAAGGGGAATCAAATCGCGCTCGATCTTCCATGGCTGCCGGCCGGGGCCGCGGCCGAACGTCGGCGGATCCAAGATCACCGCGTCATAGCGGGAGCCGCGCCGCATTTCGCGTTCGACCCAACGGCGCGCATCTTCCTCGATCCAGCGGATCGCATCCTCGGCAATCTGGTTTCGCTCCGCATTGCTCCGAGCGGTCCGCGTCGCGCCACGCTGCGAATCGACGTGAGTCACGCGCGCACCGGCCCGCGCGGCCGCGATCGTCGAGCCGCCCGTGGATGCGAAGAGATTGAGCACGCTCCACGGATGTGCCGCGCCGCGGCTCGCTCGCGCGATCCGCCCCTCGATCCTTTTGCGCAGCTCTTCCTGTTCGGGGAAATAACCCACCTGCCCCCCGGCTCCCAATCCCAATTCATGGGCGATCCCATTCGCCCAGACGAGCCAGGGATCGGGAAGCGGCGAGTGCACTTCCCATCCGCCGACGGCGTCGTAGCGCGCTTGCATCGCAGTCCACAGGCGCGGTTCTCGGCGCTTCTCCCTCACCGCCGGAGCCGGACGAACCACGACGTATTCGCCGAAGCGTTCGAGCTTCTCCTCAAGGCCCACATCGAGGAGTCGATACGAGGGGTGCATCTCTCTCTTGACCAATTCGGCGAGAGCGACGAACGTTCCGCAAGGATGACGGATTCTAGCGGGAAATGCTCATTTCTCGCGCCGGTGAAAGGAGGAGGAGAAGATGAGGTTGCTGCGCAATCTTGCAAAGCTTGGATTCGCTGCGGCGCTCGGGCTGCTGGTTTCCATGCCGGCCCCCGGTCAAGCGACCGTCCTGTGGGGTCCGCGAGTCGGCGTCGGGCTCGATCCCGAGCAGCTCGTTTTCGGAGTTCACTTCCGCCCCGATGCCATCGCCGAGCACCTTTATGTCCAACCCAATGTCGAGGTGGGACTCGGAGACGATCACACGATTCTCTCCGCCGCAGTGCCGCTCCATTACCACTTCGAGACCAGCTCCTCGACGAAGCCTTACGCGGGAGGCGGATTCTCGTTCGGCGTCGATTCCCACGACGACGACAGCGGTGATGACGACGATAGCGATTTCGAAGTCTCGATCGACATTGTCGGCGGTCTCGAATGGCAGCTCAACAATGGCAACGGATTTCTCGTCGAGCTCAAGCTCGGGATCGGCGATCTCCACACCATGGAGTTGATGACCGGCTGGCTCTTCTAGTCGCTCTGCGCGATCGGCGCAGCACTTCGACAACCTGAAACCTGCTGAATCGACAAGGCTGGCGAGGCTCGCGACATCGGTCGCGAGCCCAGCCGGCTGACGCGCTCGCGTTCGCTTCGAGCATGCTCTGCCGTTCTCCCAACAATACTCCGAGCTTCTCGGAAGGGAGGACCCGATCATGCTCTCCCCCACCCCAATGTCGCTCGCTGCGGCCTCGGCCCTCGTGCGGTTTCTCTTTTGGATGCTCGCCACTCCATGCATGGCTCAGGAGACCGACTTGGGATTCAGCGTCGTCGACGGCGCCGTCAATACCGCCTCCCTTTCCGGGTCGACGCTCTACGTGGGAGGGAATTTCTCGATCGTCGGTCCACCCACCGGGGGTTGCGCGCCAATCGCCCCATCGAACGGCGTGCTCGGCTTGAACCACGAGCGGCTGCGCGTCACCGGATCGGTTTGGAATATCGTGCCGGACGGATCGGGAGGGTGGTTCTTGGTGGGAGAGTTCACAGCCGTGGGCGGGATGCCGCGCAACAATCTCGCGCATGTGGCGAGCGACTACACGCTCACCTCATGGGATCCGGGAACCAATGGCGCCGTGACCGGCGCGGCACTGGACGGAAACCTGCTCTACATCTGCGGGCTATTCACATCCGCGGGCGGGCAGGCGAGGAATCGCATCGCCTTGATCGATGCGACCACCGGTGTCGTCTATCCCTGGAATCCGAACGCCGACGCCTGGGTGCGCAAGATCGCCGTCACCGGGTCCGCCGTCTATGCCGTCGGCGACTTTCTCTCGATTGGCGGCGCAAATCGCCACTACATCGCCGAGCTCAATCCGGTTTTCGGAACGGCGACTTCGTTCAACGCGGCACCGAATGGAATCGTGTACTGCGTGTTGCCGATCGGCAGCACGATCTATGTCGGCGGAACGTTCACCATGATCGGCGGCGCGGCACGAAATCGCATCGCCGCGCTGTTCTCGGGATCGGGAACCGCGACGTTGTGGAATCCGAACGCGGACAATGCGGTGCACACGCTGGTCGACGATGGCTCGTACATTTTTGCCGGCGGGCAGTTCACCGCAATCGGCGGACAACTTCGCAATCGGATTGCCCGAGTGAGCAAAGCGACCGGCTCGGCAACTTCCTGGAATCCAAATGCCGGCGGATTGGTCTACGCGATCGAGCCCGCGGGATCCCTGGTCTACGTGGGCGGCGACTTCATCACGATGGGTGGGATCAACAAGTACCGCATCGCCGCCGTCGATCGCACGACGGGAACCACGCAGGGTTGGTTCGCGGGAGCCGGCAACGATGTCTATGACATCGAGGACGCCGGCAACGTCATTCTTGCGGGCGGAGCATTCGCCACGATCTCCGGCGTACCGCGCTCGAATCTGGCTGCCTTTGATGCCAACACCGGCAGCGTGCGCCCCTGGAATCCGAACGCCAACGGAATCGTCTACGACATCGTCGCCGATGGCCTCACCATCTACGTCGCCGGTGCGTTCACCAATGTCGGCGGGCAGGCACGCAACCGCATCGCCGCATTGAACGGCGTGGCCGGCGTTGCACTCACTTGGAATCCGAATGCCAACAATTCGGTCTTCGACATCGAATTGGCCTCCACCGTCGCCTACGTGGGAGGAAACTTCACCACGATTGGCGGAGCGGCGCGCAATCACATCGCCGCAATCAATCTTGCCTCCGGGCTCGCGACGAGCTGGAATCCGAACGCGAACGGCAGCGTCACTTGTCTCGTGGGATCCGGATCCGTGATCTATGCCGGAGGATCCTTCACGAGCATCGGAGGTGCACTGCGCAATCGCATCGCCGGCCTCGTGACCACGAACGGAGCGGCGATCTCTTGGAATCCGAACTCCAACGGAACCGTGACCGACCTCCAGATCTACGGGTCCACAATCTTCGCGGCCGGTCCCTTCAACAACATCGGCGGCGCTGCACGCAAAGGCGTCGCCGAGCTCACGTTCCCCTCCGGCACGGCCAGCGCCTGGGATGCGAACGCGGACGACTACGTCTACGACGTCGCGATCTCGGGCTCGACCCTGTATGCGGCGGGCGTGTTCAGCCTGATCGGCGGACAGCCCCGCAACACGTTCGCCGCTCTCGATCCCGCCACCGCGGACGCGCTGAATTGGAACGTGCAGATGAGCGACCCGGTCGATCCGCCGAACGCCGGCACGCAGGGTAACTATGTGGTCGCGAATGGATCGCGCGTTTATCTCTGCGGGATTTTCAACAGCGTGCTGAACGAGCCGCACGCCGGGCTCGCCGCGGTCAGTGCGTTCGGTACGGCCGTCGATGCAGCGGAGATTCCGCCGCGCTCTTCCGCGCTGCAGTTGAGTGCGCCCTCTCCGAATCCAATGCGCGATGCTGGCCGGATCGCATTCTCCGTTCCGGGCGGCGTTCCGGTTTCGTTGCACGTATTCGATTTGGCGGGACGGCGGGTGCGTACGTTGCGAAGCTCCGAGGTCTTGAGCGCTGGCCAGCACGTCGCCCACTTCGAACGAGGCTCGCTGGCGTCCGGCGTTTACTTCGTACGGCTTGATGCGGGCGGGCAACACGCGAGCGAAAAGCTGATCGTGATTGATTGAGGAGGCGAGTGGATTGAGGAGCGAATCTTCGGATCTACTTCCCGGAGATCTTTCGTCCGATCCACATCACCGGATCGAACTTGCGGTCCACGACGCGCTCCTTCATGGGAATGATCGCGTTGTCGGTGATCTTGATGTGCTCGGGACACACATCCGTGCAGCACTTCGTGATGTTGCACAAGCCGGATCCGTACTCTTCGCGAATCGCATCGACGCGATCGGCGGTGTCCAAAGGATGCATCTCCAGCCCCGCTAACCGAATCATGAAGCGCGGGCCCACGAAGCGATCTTTCCCGGCGCGATCGCGCAGCACGTGGCACACGTCTTGGCAGAGGAAGCACTCGAT
>Ga0111539_10008378_pt1 | contig 13153 bp, 12 predicted proteins | sample RhiMethybrSRZTD1_FD_79667 | JGI IMG/M metagenome (GOLD analysis project Ga0111539, IMG submission 79667) | Populus rhizosphere microbial communities from Tennessee, USA - Rhizosphere MetaG P. TD hybrid SRZTD1 (version 2) (version 2) | ecosystem: Host-associated > Plants > Roots > Rhizosphere >...
CCCCGTCGCGATCGAGCTGATCGGATTCATGCTATCGCCCGCCTACGAGGCGGCGTTCGCGCCCGATCCGGAGGAGCAGTCATGAAGGATCTCGACATCGGCATCATCGGCCTCGGCGTCATGGGCCAGAACCTGGCGCTCAACATCGCCGACAAGGGATTCACCGTGGGCGGCTGGGACGCGTGGCCCGACCCGGTCGAGCGCCTGGCCGCCAAGGCGGCGACTGGCCGCGTGCACGCCTTCAAGTCGCTGCCCGAGCTGCTGGCGGTGCTGCGGCGGCCGCGCCGACTCATCATGCTGGTCAAGGCCGGCGACGTCGTCGACAAGACGATCGCCCAGCTGCGACCGTTGCTCGCCGAGGGCGACATGATCGTCGACGGCGGCAACGAACACTTCCGTAACACCGAGCGGCGCGCCAAGGAGCTGGCCGCCGACGGGCTGCGTTTCTTCGGCATGGGCGTGTCCGGCGGCGAGGAGGGGGCGCGCCTCGGCCCGTCGCTGATGCCCGGCGGCGAGCGCGACGGCTACGACGACATGGCGCCGATCCTCACCAAGATCGCCGCCCAGGTCGAGGACGGACCGTGCGTGACCTATTGCGGTCCGGGCGGCGCCGGCCACTACGTCAAGATGGTGCACAACGGGATCGAATACGGCGACATGCAGCTGATCGCCGAGGCCTACGATCTCCTGCGCAGCGTCGGCGGCCTGTCGAACGCCGAGCTGGCCGACACGTTCGACGAATGGAACGGCGGCGAATTGCAGTCGTACCTGATCGAGATCACCGCCCGCATCTTCCGCGCCAAGGATCCCGACACGGGCAGCGACCTCATCGACCTGATCCTGGATTCGGCGTCGATGAAGGGGACCGGGCGCTGGGCGGTGCAGGACGCCGCCGAGCTGGGCGCGCCGGTGCCGACCATCGCCGCATCGGTGGAGGCGCGTGTGTTGTCCTCCGATCGGGCAGCGCGTCTCGAGACCTCGGAGCGGCTGCGTGGCCCCTCCCCCATCGCGCTGTCGCCGTCGGACCGCAAACCGTTCGTCGAAGACGTGCGCGGCGCGCTCTACGCAGCCAAGGCCTGCGCCTACGCCCAGGGCATGAACTTGCTGCGCGTCGCCTCGCGCGTGCGCGAGTGGAACCTCGACATCGCCGAGCTGGCGCGCATCTGGAAGGGCGGCTGCATCATCCGCGCGCAGTTCCTCGGTCGCATCCAGGCCGCGTATCACCGCGAGCGCGGCCTGCCCAACCTGCTGCTCGACCCCGAGTTCTCCGAGGAGCTGGCGGCCCGTCAGGGCGCCTGGCGGCGGGTGGTCGGGCGCGCGTCGGCGGGCGGTGTTCCGATCCTGGCGACGGCGGCGGCGCTCGGTTACTACGACAGCCTGCGTCGCGTCCGCCTGCCCGCCCACCTGATCCAGGCGCAGCGAGACTACTTCGGCGCGCACACCTACGAACGCGTCGACCGCCCGGGATCGTTCCACACCGACTGGACGAAGCACTAGCCACTCCCGCGCGAAGCGCGGGTGTGTGGCTATTTTTGAGATGTGCTCTAGTCGCTCCGCGCCGCAGGCGCGGTGTGCGACTATTGTTTTTTTCAGGTAGCCGCACTCCCGCGCTACGCGCGGGAGCGGCTAGTCGCATCGCGATTTGACGGCCTCGTCGTTGCGGGCGACAGTTTTCTCATGACGGCGCTCCGGGACGGCTTGGCGATGTTGGTGGTCGGGACCCTCCTGGGCAGCCTGGCGTGCGCGACCGGCCCGACGTCGCGAGACCGGCTCCTGAAACGGGCCGCCTTCGATCTCAACTGCACGAAAGACGAGCTGTCGGTCACGAAGCTGGACGCTCGAACGCGTGGCGTGCGCGGCTGCGGGCACAAGGCGACCTACGTCGAGACCTGCGATGCACCACCGACCTCCTTCGTCCGCAACTGCACCTGGGTGATGAACACGCACCAGGGCAACGACGACGACGAATAACCGGGCTCGCCACCGACTCCCCCAATATCGGGCCGCATGGCGCCGCCGGACCGTAGGTGCATTGCGCAAAGACGAGGCGCCCAGGTCCGCCCGGAGGGTTTCTGATATAGATCCCCGCGATGGCGATGGACGACGTGTTGGCGATCATTCTCGGGGGCGGGCGAGGTACGCGCCTGTTCCCGCTCACCCTCAAGCGATCGAAGCCCGCGGTGCCGATCGGGGGCAAATACCGGCTGATCGACATCCCGATCAGCAACTGCCTGAACGCCGGCCTGCGCCAGATCTTCGTGCTGACGCAGTTCAACTCGGAGAGCCTGAACAAACACGTCGCGATGACCTACAAGTTCGACGTGTTCTCGTCGGCGTTCGTCAGCGTCCTGGCAGCCGAGCAGACCGAAGAGGGCGGCAACTGGTTCCAGGGCACCGCCGACGCCGTTCGCCAGAGCCTCCGTCACATGCGGCGCACGCCGGCGCGCGACATCCTGATCCTTTCGGGCGATCAGCTGTACAGCATGGACTACGCGGCGATGCTGGAGACCCACCGCGCCAGCGGCGCCGACGCCACCGTGGCGGTCATCCCCGTCGCCGAAGACCAGACGTCGGCGTTCGGCATCCTCAAGATGGACAACAGCGGCCGCATCGTGCATTTCGACGAGAAGCCGCCGCGCGAGCGGCTTCCGGGACTGAGCTCCGAGCTGCCCGGCGGCGGAACGGGCTACCTCGCGTCGATGGGCATCTATTTCTTCAAGCGCGAGATCCTCGAGCAGGCGGTGGCCAACCCGCAGCTCGTCGATTTCGGGCGCCACGTGATCCCCGACGCCGTGCCCCGGCAGCGCGTGCAGGCCTACGTCTATCGCGGGTACTGGGAGGACGTCGGGACCATCCAGTCGTATTTCCAGGCCAACCTCGCGCTGTGTGACGCGATTCCGCCGTTCGATTTCTACGACGCGAAGCGCCCGGTCTACACCCACCCGCGCTTCCTCCCCGCATCGAAGCTGGAAGGCTGCAACATCAAGAGCGCGCTGGTGTCGGAGGGCTGCATCCTGCACGGCGCCCAGATCGAGCGGGCCGTCATCGGCATCCGCAGCCGCATCGGCTCGGGGGTCGTGATCCGCAACAGCCTCCTGATCGGCGCCGACCACTACGAGACGCTGGAGGAGATGCAGGCGACCGAGGCGCGCGGCGTGCCCCCCGTGGGCATCGGCCAAGACTCCGTCATCGTGAACGCGATCATCGACAAGAACGCGCGCGTCGGTCGGGGCGTACGCATCATCAACGAAGCCGGCGTCAAGAACGCCGACGGCGACGGCTACTTCATCCGCGAAGGAATCGTGATCGTCCCGAAGAACGGCTGCATCCGGAACGGGACCGTCATCTGAGGGCAGCCGATATCCCGCGCTTCCGCGCGGGATCGGCTAGGGTGAGAGGTCATGTTCCGCTTCGGCATCCTCGGCGCCTCTCACTTCGCGGTGACCAAGATGATCCCCGCCATGCAGGCGGGGGGCGACACGCCGGTCGTCGCCATCGCGTCGCGCGACGGGATCAAGGCCGCCGAAGCCGCTCGGCAGCTCGGGATCCCCAAGACGTACGCCGGCTACGAGGAGCTGCTCGCCGATCCCGAGGTCGACGGCGTCTACATCCCGCTGCCCAACCACCTGCACGTTCCCTGGGCGGAGCGCGCGGCGGCCGCCGGTAAACACGTGTTGATCGAGAAGCCGGTGGCGCTCGGCGCCGCCGAGGCGCGCCGGCTGCTGGCCGCGCGCGATCAGCACCGCGTCGTCATCTGCGAGGCCGCCATGGTCCGCGTCCACCCGCGCTGGCTGGCGGCGCGCGAGCTGGTGCGCAAGGGAAAGATCGGCGAGCTCGGCGCATTCGTCGGCACGTTCGGTTACGCCGTCGCCGCCCGCGAGAACGTTCGCTTCGACGCCGGCATGGGCGGCGGGGTGCTGCTGGACACCGGCTTCTACCCCGTGACCATGAGCCGTTTCTGCTTCGACGCCGAGCCCACCACGGTCGCTGCCCGCATGGAGCAAGATCCCGATTCGGGCGTGGACGTGATGACCAGCGCCCTGCTGCGCTTCCCGCGCGGCCACGCGATCTTCACCTGCAACATGCGGCTGGCGCCCCAGCAACGCGCGCAGATCCTGGGCAGCAAGGGGCACATCGATCTGCCGCACGCCTGGAACCCCGCCTCAGACCGCCCGTCGGAGCTGGTGCTGGAGACCAGCGACCGCCTGGAGATCACGGCCGCCGAGCGCATCGAGTTTCCGCCCGTCAACCAGTACACGATCCTGGCCCAGCTGTTCGCGCGCGCGGCGGCCACGGGCGGCCCCGGGCCGATCCCCCTCGAAGATTCGATCCAGAACATGGCCGTGCTCGACGCGCTCCGCCGGTCGGCCACCAGCGGACGCTGGGAAGACCTCTAGCTCCAATGCCGTAGGGTCAGGGGCCTCGGGCCTCGGGCCTCAGGTCTCGTCGCGGGCGAGGCGCTTGCCCATGCTGACCACTGCGTCCTCGCCGAATCCGATTCCCTGGTAGAACGCGATCGCGTCGCGATTGTCGGTGCGGATCTGCAGGTTGATCTTGGCGCAGCCGAGGCGCCGAAGGCGCTCCTCGACGGCGGCCATCATCGACCGCGCCAGCCCCAGCCGTCGGCGCCCCGGATCGACCGCCAGGTAGTTGATCCAGCCGCGGTGGCCGTCGTAGCCCGCCATGACCGTCGCCACGAGCCGATCGCCAACGGTGCCGACCAGGAAGAGGTCGCGCTGAACCGCCAGCTTGCGCGCGATGTCCTTGCGCGGGTCGTTCCACGGGCGCACCAGACCGCAGGCCGTCCAGAGCGTCACCACCTCGGCCTCGTCGGCCTCCAGGTACGCCCGTATCGTCATCGCGGGCGGCCGGTTCTCGTCGGCGTTATTCTGGCTCATGGCGCCGTCCTGTATACCAAGCGGCATTAGCTTCAGGCCCATGGACCGGGTCCCATGACGCGCGCGCAGCGGCTGGTCCTGGTGGCGAGCATCCTCGGCTCGTTCGTCGCGTTTCTCGACGTGTCGGTCGTGAACGTCGCCCTGCCGGCGATCCGCAACGACCTCGGGGGCGGGATCTCGGCGCAGCAGTGGATCGTCGACGCGTACCTGGTGACGCTCGGGTCGTTCATCCTTCTCGCCGGCTCGCTGTCCGACCTGTTCGGGCGCAAGCGCGTCTTCGCGGCGGGGCTGGTCGGATTCGGCGTCACCTCGCTGCTCGCGGCGATCGCGCCGGGCGCCACGGTGCTGATCGTCGCGCGCGGGCTGCAGGGCATGACCGGCGCGCTGCTGGTCCCGAGCTCGCTGGCGATGATCATCGCCAACTTCACGGGGCCGGAGCAGGGCAAGGCGATCGGCACCTGGACCGCCTGGACCGGAATCTCGTTCATCCTCGGGCCGCTGCTGGGCGGCGCGCTGGTCGACCTCGGTTCCTGGCGCTGGGTGTTCGCGATCAACGTGTTGCCGATCGCGGCGACGCTGGCGGTGCTGGCGCGCATCCCGCCCGAACCCGCGCCCGCCGAACGCGGTCACGTCGACCTCCCGGGCGCGGCCCTGTGCGCGCTCGGTCTCGGCGGGATCATCTTCGGCCTGATCGAGGCGCCGACGCACGGCTGGGGCGCGCCCGAGATCTACCTGCCGCTCGCCGGCGGCGTGTGCGCGTTCGCCGGCTTCCTGGTGTACGAGCACTTCGCGCCGCATCCGATGCTCGACTACGCGCTGTTCCGCATCCGCAACTTCGCGGTCGGCAATGCCGCCACCGGCGCGATCTACGCCGGCCTGTCGGCCTCCGGGTTCGTGCTGACGGTGTTCTTGCAGCAGGTGGCCGGGTATTCCGCCACGGCGGCCGGGCTGGCGCTGATGCCGCTGACCGTGATCATGTTCCTGCTCTCGCCGCTGGCGGGCCGCCTGGCCGGCAAGCACGGGCCGCGCTGGTTCATGACCATCGGACCGCTGCTCGCCGCCGCCGGATTCCTGCTGATGCTGCGCATGAGCGCGCACACCGCCTACGTCAGCGAGATGCTACCCGGCATGCTGGTGTTCGGGCTGGGCCTCGCCTGCACCGTGTCGCCGCTGACCGCCGCGATCCTGGGCGGCATCGATCAGCGCCGCGCGGGGATCGGCTCGGCGATCAACAACGCGGTGGCGCGCGTCGCCGGCCTGCTCGCGGTCGCCGCGGTCGGCGCGATCATCGCCGCCCGGTTCTCGACCGCGCTCGGCGATGCTCCCGACGGCCGCCTCGGCGGCGCGGCCCGCGCGTTCGTCACGGAGGCGCGGGCGCGGCCGCTCGACACCTCGGTACCCAAGGACCTCGCCGACCGCGCCGCCGTCAGGGCGATGCTCGACGACGCCTCCGTCGGCGCGCTGCACGCGGCGCTCTGGTCGATGGCGGGTACGCTGGTGCTCGGCGGCCTGATCTCGGCCGCCGGCATCCGCAACCCGAAGCCTCAGTCCTAGTCGCTCCGCGCCGCAGGCGCGCCCGCGTCAGGGACAGCCCCTCTCGAGATCGGGGACGTTGGGATCGCACAGCGCGCACGAGACCGTGATGTTCGCGGCCGTTGTGGCCGACACGTTCGGATCGATGCTGACGTCCAGAACCTGGCCGCTGCACACGCCCCCCGGAAGCGTCGTCAGCCGCCAGCAGGGCGCGACGTCGCCGTTGTCCGCACACGACGGCACGACGTTGTCCGTGACGCCGCCTGTTCCCGTCGCCACGTGCCGGGTGACGTTGCAGTCCGGGTTGCCCACCTTCAACTGGACCTTCCCGGGTATGCAGGGCGGTGAGAAGAGGCTGTTGATCATCGTTGCGGCGCGATCCAGCGACTGCGCGAAGCTGTCCGTGCAAATGGGCAGCACCATCCCCTGGACGCCAAACTCGCTCACCAGTTGCGCCGTGCGCACCCCCGGATCCCCGAAGCTCCCGTCGCTCGCCACGCACGAATGCGCAATCTGAGGCCATGGACATGAGGCCGCGCCACATGACGTGTCCGCGGTGGCCGGGTTTTTCCAGGTCACCGTGTACGGGCTGGCCGGCGCCTGGATGGAAACGACGGCAATTTGGGACGGGTCGGCCTTCAGCTGCTTGAGTCGGCTGGCGGTGTCGATGGCGCTCAGCAAGTAGCCCTCGGTATCGTTCGACGTACAACTGTTGTACGTGACCATGGTGGCGACGTCGTTGTTCGGAGCGAGGCGGCGGGGATGGGCCCCGTCGCAGTTGTGCCCGAACTCGTTGCAGCGAAAGTTGGCCGGTGGGCCGAGCGCCGACTCGACGCTGGTGCTCGACGTGTCGAACAGCGGCACGCCGGGGCTCGCGGAGCAGTCGTCTTCGTTCGTGAGCATGATGATGGCGAGGTATGCGTCCGGCCGGAGGAACCCCTGGTTCTCCGCCGGCGCCGCCCGCCCGTCGGCGCCGAGCGCGCGCAGGAGCGACGCGAACTGGTGCTCGAAGCCGCACCCGGTCTCACCGAGCGCCGCGATGCACTTGAACACGTCCGCGGCGTTGCCTGTGTAATTGCTGACGCCGGCGATGTCCGCGATGTACGTGGCGCCGGGCTCGAGAGTGGTGGTCGTGCAACCGCCGCGCGCCGTGTACTGGAAGATCCCCTGCTTGCCGCCTGTCGTATCGCAGCCGGCGATCGAACCGTCGCCCGCCCCCATGTCCGACGAGATCACCGCCATGTGCAGGTTGGGCAGACCAGGCGGGTCCTGCAACCGGGTCATGAACGTCGGAAAATTGCGCAGCAGGTTGTCCTGCGCCAGCTTCATCGACGACGAATCGTCGATCAGGAACAGGATGTCGACGTTCCGGTTCACGGCCCCGGGGTATGTCTTGGTAAAGGTGATACTCGACCCGCTGGGAGGCGGCTTGCCCGACCCTCCCCCGCACCCCAACCCCGTCATGACAACCATCGCCAGAGCGGACCGAAACAGACGCATGCGGGCATCATATATGAGCGCGATCTGCCTGGCAGCGCTGTCGTTGGTTGCACCTTCGACGCGGGCTGCCGACGGTGGCGCAAGCGCGTCGGGGCGCGCCGCGCTCGTCACGATCTCGATCGTCGGCACCAACGACCTCCACGGCCACATCGACGCCCTGCCCCGTCTCGGCGGCTACATCGCGAACCTGCGCCGCGCGCGGGCCCGCGACGGCGGCGGCGTGGTGCTGCTCGACGCGGGCGACATGTTCCAGGGGACGCTGGAGTCGAACATGACCGAGGGCGCGGCCGTCGTGCGCGCCTACAACGTGCTGAAGTACGACGCGGCGGCGATCGGGAATCACGAGTTCGACTTCGGGCCCGTCGGCCCGGCGACCGCGCCGGGCGGGCCCGCCGATGACCCGCGGGGCGCGCTCAAGGCGCGCGCCGCCGAGGCGCACTTTCCGTTCCTCGCGGCGAACCTGATCGACACGGCGACCGGCGCGGCGCCCGCGTGGCGCAACGTCACCGGCACGACGATGGTCGAGGTCGCCGGCGTCAAGGTCGGCATCATAGGCCTCGCTAACGCCGGCACTGCGTTTATCACCTTGCCCGCGAACTTCGCCGGCCTGCGCGCCCTCCCGCTGGCGCCGGCCGTAATCGCCGCTGCGAAGGATCTGCGGCGCCGGGGCGCCACGGCCATCATCGTCGTCGCGCACGTGGGTGGCTCGTGTACGCGCTTCACGCCATCCGACGATCTCTCATCGTGCGCATCCGACGGCGAGATCTTTCAGCTCGCGCGCGCGCTGCCGGGAGGCACAGTCGACGCGATCGTCGCGGGCCACACCCACGCCGGGATCGCCCATCGTGTCGCCGGCATCCCGATCATCGAGACGTATGACAAGGGTCACGGCTTCGGACGCATCGATCTCTTGGTGGACCTGTTTCGCGATCGCACGCGATCGAAGGCGCTCCCCGCGGTGGTCGACGCCAGGATCTTTCCGCCCCAGGCGGTGCCGAAACCGGGGCTGCCGTTCGGCGGCTCGTACGAAGGAGCGCCGCTCACGCCCGACGCCGAAGTCGTCGCTGCGATCGCGCCGGCGCTGGCCGCCGCCCGCGCCCGGCGCGACGCGCCGCTGGGCGTGACGGTCGCCCGTCCCATCGCGCCCTCCTACGACGCCGAATCCGCGCTCGGCAACCTGTTCACCGATCTGATGCGCGCGGCGCGCCCGAAGGCGGACGTGGCGCTGACCACCGGCGGCTCGATCCGCGCACAGCTTCCCGCCGGCGCGCTGACGTACGGCCAGCTTTACGAAGCGATCCCGTTCGACGATCGCTTCGTGACCCTGGCGATCACGGGCGCCGATCTGGCGGCGCTGGTCGCGCGGAACCTCGAGCGCGCGGGCGGCATCGTGTCGCTGTCGGGCGTGCGAGCAACCGCCGCCTGCGCCGCGGGCGCGGTGGAGGTCACGCTGGCGCGTCCAGACGGCAAGCCGGTCGGCCCAGGGGAGCGTCTGACCATCGTGACCAGCGAGTTTCTGGCGACTGGAGGCGGCGGGTTCTTCCCGGACCAGCTCCGCCGACGCGCCGCCGCCACGACGGACGACGGGCCCCCGATCCGCGACGCGATGGCTGACGTGCTGCGCGCCCGGAAGACGAAGACGCCGATCGACCCCGCCAACCCGCCGCTGCACGACCCAGCTCACCCGCGCCTCGCCTACCCCGGCCGCCGGCCCGTCCACTGCACGGCAAGCTCGCGATAAATTTGGGGGGCCATTCACTCGGGCCCTAAGAGGGTCCCCGCCCCCCCCGCGACGGGTCCCGCCGGGCAAAGCCCGGCGGTGACCCACACGTTTAGCCGCGCCGCCGTTCAGCCGTTATCATTGATCACAGGCTCGTCATGGCCATCGCGCCAAAAACGGCCGCGCCACCGCCCGGCCTGACCACGACCAAGGCCCCCTTCATCGAGGAGGCCCGATCGCATGGCGCCATCTACATCCACCAGCCGTACGAGCTCTACTCGGCCGACAACCAGGCAACCTGGGGCGCGCTGCTCGGCCGCATGCAGGACCGCTGGCGGCGCTACGCGAACGAGCGGTTCCTCGAAGGGCTCGACAAGCTGCGGCTGTCGCCGGCGCGCATCCCGCGCCTGGAGGAGATCAACCAGTTCATGCAGCCGCTGACCGGGTTTCGCGCGCGCGCCGTCAGCGGCTACGTGCCGTCGTACGTGTTCTTCGACTGCCTCCGCCGCCGCGAGTTCCCGACGACGATCACGATCCGCGACAGTCACAGCCTCGAATACCTACCCGAGCCCGACATCTTCCACGACGTCGGCGGGCACGTGCCGATGCACACCGACCCCGCGTTCGCGCAGGCGCTGGTCCGCTTCGGCGACTGCGCGGCGGCGGCCGCGCGCCGCGCGGCGGCGATCGCGGACGAACACGAGAAGCTGCGCACGTTGACAAGCAACATCCGCGCGATGTCGCGCTTCTTCTGGTTCAGCGTCGAGTTCGGCCTCATGCGATCGACGCGATCGGCGCCGCCAAACGGAGCCCTGAAGGTCTACGGCAGCGGCCTGCTGTCCTCGTTCGGCGAGATCGCGCACGCGATCGACGCGCCCGAGGTACAGCGCTTCCCGTTCCAGATCGAGTGGGTCGTCAACCAGGCCTTCGAGATCGATCACTACCAGCCGCTGCTCTACATCGTGGATTCGTTCGATCACCTGTTCGCGCTGGTGACGGAGCTCGAGCAGTGGATGGTCGCGGGCAAGCTCGACAACGTCGCGCCGGGCGAGCCCGAGGTCAGCGAAACCGACCTGGCGAGCTTTCTCCATGGTGACAAGGCGCCACCGCCCGTCACCCAGCCGTAACGGCCGGCTGCGAGCGTACTGATTTTCCGCACGGCGTGATTGCGGATCTTCCTGACTGGTTCCGTGGCACGACCGGTGCAGCCAAGGACCTCTACGGAGGCAAACATGAAGGCGATCAGGCTATTGGGAGTTTCGGTGGTGGCGGTGGCGCTGAGCGCCTCGGCCGCGTTCGCGAAGGTGGAATCGACGACAGGGGTTGTGGCACCGCTGCCGAAGGCGGTGACGCTCGCTGACAACGTGGTGGTCACGCCGTCGAGCCAGGCGGCGCCTGCGCCGGCGCCGGCGCCGACGCCGGCGCAGACCCAGGTCCAGGTGCAGCCGGCCCAGCCGGTCCAGGCGGTTGAACCAGCGGTCGTGCCGGCGCCGACGCACCGGACGGTCGTCACCGAAGACCGGCCGCGCAACTACATGGGGACCATCGCGTTCAGCGCGCTGATGGGCGGGGTGCTGGGGGCGCTGGTCGGTGGCGCGGTCTACTACCTCGACAACCAGGACCACGCGTACAACATCGCCTACTGGGCAGCGGGTGGCGTCCTCCTCGGAACCGGCGTCGGCATCATCAACGTCGCCGCCGACGAAAGCCGCGCCGAGCGCGCGGTCGGCCTGAATCACCCGAAGGATCCGGTGCCGACCTACCGCGTGTCGCTGCTGAAGACGACGTTCTAGCTGGAGCGGGCTGGGCTGGGTCGCCCCGGCGCCACCCAGCCCAGCCCGCCGCAGTCCCAGCACAAGATCCGCGCGTCCGGTGCGTTCGTTTCGCCGGGAGGTTTGAATCGACCGGACCCCGCGCAACGAACACAGTCGGTCGCGTCCAGAGGTCGTTTAGGAAGCAAAGCGAGGAGCTCCGGAGCGTCCAGATGTCGCGCGCCGAGAATGAGCGCCGACGCTCCCAATATCTCGTCGGCGACCTCCTCGACCGGCGTTTCCCAGATGACATCGTCGCTGAGGATGCGGCCATCGCGCGTCAGGTAGTACGACGGCCCCAGATCCGTGTGCAGCCAGATCGCGTCATTTTCGGTCGCGACGGAATTGAGTCGTCCGTCCGATCGCTGCTTTTCGCGCAGCTTCTCGAAGACGTCGTCGTTGAGCCGAAACCTCACGGTCACAGCGTCGCCGCGCCAGCGCGCAGCGCGCCCGCGCAGTCGGCGAGCACGGGGCGGCCGTGGGCGGTGGAGACCAGGCGCAGGTCGGGGATGTCGGCGAGGCGCGCGAGGGCGGCCCTGGCGGCGGCGCGATCCTTCAGCATCGCGAGCTTCATGATGCGCGCGACGCCGAGGGGATCCTTCACGCCGGTGGTCGTCTTGCTCAGGATCCACGCCATGAAACCGGGCGGCGGATCCGGATTGGTCAACACGTCGGACAGCACCAGCGCGCGGCCCCCGCGCGGTAGCGCGATCTCGTACGCGAGCTCGCCGTGTTTCCAGCCGGGCAGCGGATGGACGGTGATGCCGTGTTTGGGCAGCTCGTCCTCCGCGACGGCATCGACCGCGATCACCTTCTCGACCTTGACGCGCGCCGCCGCCGGCGCAACCACGCGCGCGCGTGGGTACCGCGCCTTGTAGAAGCCGGCGTCCAGACGATGGCCGGTGTGCGGCACGAGGATGATCGCCACGCGACCCAGCGCGTCCAGCTTCGCCATTCCCGCGTCGTCCATCGCGATCACGCTGTGCGCGAGCAACGATCCGTCCGGCAGCCTCCACACCGTCATCCGCCGGTGGAGCGGCACCGGACAGGAGGCGGTGACGATCCAGACGCCGTCGACGGGCGATTCCAGATCGCCGTGGGGATAGAGCTTGTATGCCTTGTTCGCAGCCATGTGTCGCTCTGTCGCGAACCTACACCGGGTCGCAGGAAAAATGCCGACCGGCCGCGGGGCCGCGTTGACAGGCCGCGCGCCGGTCGATAGCGTCTTTGGCCGATGATTCGAAGGTCGGCGGTGGGTGAGCGGTCCCCGTTTACGCCGACGTGCCTCGCGCTGATCGCCAGCGTCGTCATCGCGGCGGGCTCCGCCTGTTCGCGTGACCCGCTGGCGGAGGGTTCGGAGGGGCAGCACTGCTTTCGCAACGGCACCTGCGATATGGGGCTGATCTGCCTGAGCGACCTCTGCGTTCGGCCGCCCGACGGCGGCCTGGGCGGCCGCGGCGGAACGACCGGAAGCGGCGTGGGTGGCGCGGGTGGTGCGGGTGGATCGATCGGCGGCCAGTCGGCGGGCCGCGGCGGCGGCATGGCGGGCACCGGCGGCAGTGGCGCGACCGGCGGAACCGCGGGCGGAACCGCTGGTTCTGGCGGGAGTGTGGGTGGCACGACCGGCGGCAGCGGCGGCGCCGCCGCGGGCACGACAGGCGGCGCAACAGCCGGCACCGGCGGCGCGACGG
>Ga0111539_10008380_pt1 | contig 13152 bp, 6 predicted proteins | sample RhiMethybrSRZTD1_FD_79667 | JGI IMG/M metagenome (GOLD analysis project Ga0111539, IMG submission 79667) | Populus rhizosphere microbial communities from Tennessee, USA - Rhizosphere MetaG P. TD hybrid SRZTD1 (version 2) (version 2) | ecosystem: Host-associated > Plants > Roots > Rhizosphere >...
TCGTGCGAGGTCAGTTCCGAGGCTATCGCGACGAACCGGGAGTTGCGCCTGATTCCAAGGTCGAAACTTTCGCGGCGTTGCGTTTGGAGATTAGATCCTGGCGCTGGGCAGGAGTCCCGTTCCTGATCCGAGCTGGAAAATCACTTCCGGTGACTGCGACTGAGGTAATTGTCACACTCCGGAAACCGCCGCTACGAAACATCACCGGGCGAAGCTATTTTCGATTCCGCCTCGGTCCGGACCTTTCGCTGAGTCTCGGTGCACTGGTCAAGAAGCCCGGGCTCGATAGGACTGCAATGCCGGTCGAACTCTCGATGGTTAATAAACCGCAGAACGAAGTGGCCGCCTACGATCAGTTGCTGACCGACGCGATGAACGGCGATGCCATGCTCTTCATGCGCGACGACCAGACCGAGATAGCCTGGGCCATCGTCGCGCCCATTCTCGATAACGACACACCGGTACACCAATACGATCCCGGTACCTGGGGGCCGGAACAAGCCAACCGGCTGACTGCCGACGTCGGCGGCTGGCTGGACCTGGACAGGGATTACGCGAAAGGAATCGCGGCAACTCGAAGGAAGAAGTCATGAAAAACCTGAGGGATGAAAGTATGAAGAATCTGAAGGACGACAGGAAAGTTGACGGCGCTGACAAAACTAGTCCAGTGCAAGACACCATCGAGCGGAAGCCGCTCTCTTTCGATACGTCGATCGAGTGGCTGGAGGCGGATGGGCTGGGCGGTTTCGCTTCAGGCACCAGCGCGCTGGTACGCACGCGCCGCTACCATGCGCTGCTGTTGGCGGCCTCTCATCCTCCGTCAGGAAGGATTGTCCTTGTCAACGGGCTGGAAGCCTGGGTGGAAACGGCGGCCGGCAGGTATGCGCTTTCGACACAGCAGTATGGTCCGGATATCCAGAGTCCTGATGGGGTGAATCGCATTAGCATTTTCAGTGCTCATCCGTGGCCACGATGGGAGTTTCGACTCGATGACGGCACGCTTATTGAGTTCGAGCTCTTTGTTCCTTTGGGTCGACAGGCGGTAGCGATGCGCTGGCGTCAACTGGGAATGAGCCGGCCGGCGACGTTGAATGTCAGGTTGCTGCTTTCAGGCCGCGACTCTCACGCGATGCATCATGAGAATCCCCAGTTCAATTTCGAACCCCAGCAGCTGGATGGACAAGTTGTCTGGCGCCCCTATCCGGGAATCCCCGGCGTCGCAGCGAGTCATGATGGCCGATATTTTCAGAACCCGGTCTGGTACCGGAACTTTTTCTACAAGCAGGAAGAAGCCCTGGGTTTGGATTGTCGCGAGGACCTGGCGTCTCCTGGAATACTGCAGTGGGAACTGAACGAAGCGCCCGCTGTTCTGTTGCTCGAGGCGATAGACACAGCCGTTTCAAGGGAGTCTCGCGATCGCGATGAAGGGATCAAGATAGCGCATCAGGCAGCGACTGCAAGTCTCCTCTCCCGCTTTGACCGGTGGAGAAGGAGAGAGCGGCGGCGGCGAGAGACGTTCCCTTCACGATTGGAACAGGCGGCAGATGCCTATGTGGTCCAGGGCAGCCATGGCCGCACCGTCGTTGCGGGCTATCCCTGGTTCACGGATTGGGGCCGCGACACTTTTATCGCTGTACGTGGTTTATGTCTAACGACAGGACGTCTCGATCAGGCGCGAGACGTCCTGCTCGGATGGGCGGCCGCGGTTTCGCAGGGAATGCTGCCTAATCGCTTCCCCAACCAGGGGGAAACACCAGACTACAGTTCCGTAGACGCGTCGCTCTGGTTCATCGTTGCGGTGCACGATTACCTGCAGGCTCGCCGCAACTCCGAGGAGAAGCCGGACTTCGACATGAAGGCTATGCTCGAGAAGGGGATGCTCGAGCACGCTGTCAATCAGATACTTGAAGGATATGCCGTAGGCACAAGGTTCGGTATCCGGCTCGATACCGATGGGCTGCTGGCCGCAGGGGAACCGGGCGTGCCACTCACATGGATGAACGCAAAGATCGGCGACTGGGTGGTGACGCCGCGCATCGGCAAGCCGGTCGAAGTGCAGGCCCTTTGGCTCAACGCCCTGTGGATCGCGGGTAATTGGACGGATCGCTGGTACGAAACCTTTGAGCGTGGCCGCAAAAATTTCTCGCAACGTTTTGTCAGCGTGTCCGGCCAATTGCACGACGTTGTCGATGTTAATCATGTGCGCGGTACCGTCGATTCGACGCTCCGCCCAAATCAGATCCTGGCCGTTGGAGGCTTGCCGCTACCACTGCTCGAAGGTGAGGCCGCACGGCGGGTTGTCGATATCGTCGAGCAACAATTGTGGACGCCACTCGGCTTACGTACCCTTGCGCCGAACCACCCGGACTACAGTCCGCGCTATGTTGGCAATAGCTGGGAGCGGAACCGTGCGTATCACCAGGGGACCGTGTGGCCCTGGCTCGCCGGTCCGTTTGTCGAAGCGTGGGTGCGCGTTCACGGCGCAACGGCGGAAGTAAAACGCCAGGCGCGGCAACGATTTTTCCCACCCTTTTTTGCTCATCTCGATCATGCCGGTTCTGGCCACGTTTCAGAGATCGCCGACGGCGAAGCACCTCATACTCCCCGCGGCTGTCCGTTTCAGGCAAGCAGCCTGGGAGAGGTGCTGCGTCTGAACAACGGGGTGCTTGCTGAACCAGGCCAGGGAAAGAGGAGCGTGGCGGAACACAACGTCAGGGCGCTTACCAGTAAGAGTGTTCGACGATTGCAATCCGGAGCCGGAGGATAAAAGGTCGCCTGCAGCGCCTCTTGCGGAGTCTGCCAGTCTTGAAGGCAGGATGATGTCATGGCACGTGAAACTGAATTCATCATCCTGACGGAGGAAATATGGAATCTCACAAGATACAGCTGAGGAATCCTCTGGAAGCCTTACAGGACTACGGCCAGTCGGTCTGGCTGGACTATATTCGGCGCAGCTTGATCACCAGCGGAGAACTTCAGCGGTTGATCACCGAGGACGGCCTGGTGGGTGTGACTTCAAACCCGTCGATTTTCGAGAAGGCGATCGTTGGAAGTAACGACTACAAAGATCTCCTTGAATCCAGGCATTTGCATTCAGGAGAACCGAAAGCGCTTTTCGAACGTCTGGCGATTCGTGACGTTCAGGAAGCTGCCGATCTGTTGCGCCCGATTTATGCCAAGACGAAGAAGCGGGACGGCTACGTCAGCCTGGCGGTCTCGCCACATCTGGCGCGCGATACCAGGCGCACTTTGGAGGAGGCCAGGCGGCTATGGAGGGCCGTCGGTCGCCAGAATGCCATGATCAAGGTTCCAGCAACACAGGAAGGCATTCCGGCCATCGAAGAACTGATCAGTGAAGGCATAAACGTCTATGTCACGCTGGTGTTCGGAAGAGAAGTTTACGAACGCGTGGCAACTGCGTACATCGCGGGTCTTGAAAGGTTCTCGGCCGGTGGCGGAGATCCGAGTGGTGTTGCCAGCGTGGCGAGTTTTCTTATCAGCTGGATCGATACTGCGATCGATGGAATCATTGCCGAGCGGCTGAAGACTTCCGCGAGCGCAGGCGACCAGGTTTTATTGCGCGGTCTGATCGGAAAGGTCGCCATCGCCAACGCCAAACTGGTTTATCAATCCTATCTTGAACTCTGTGGCGGTGCCCGGTGGCAGGCGCTTTCTCGACGAGGGGCACAAACGCAGCGCCTGTTATGGGCGAGTACGAGCGGCAAGAATCCCAAGTATCGCGATGTCCTGTACGTCGAGGAGTTGATCGGACCAGACACCGTGAATGCCATTCCTCTCGCGACCTTTGACGCATTCCGCGATCACGGCCGTCCGCGCGAGAGTCTGACCGAAGACGTCGAGGGCGCTGACGACACGATGGAGACCCTCGCCAGGGTTGGCATCTCGATAAAAGAGACAACCGAGAAGCTGGTCTCGGAGGGAATCAAATCGTTCGTCGAAGCATTCGACAACCTGCTCGCGATCCTCGACCGGCGGGACAGGGCATTGGGGGCTACGAAGATAAATCGGCAGTCGTTCAGCCTGCCTCCAGATCTTGCCGCGCAAGTGAAGACCGCCCTCCAGGACTGGCGAGTGAACGGGAAGATGCGAAGATTATGGGCCCGCGACTCCACTCTCTGGACTGGCGCAGACGAGGCGGACTGGCTGGGCTGGCTGGGAATCACCGAAGCGCAGTTGGAGGATGCCGACCACTGGAAACGGATTGCGGAAGAGGTGAGGATTGCCGGCTACACGCATGCTGCGCTGCTGGGAATGGGAGGTTCGAGCCTTTGTCCCGAAGTGATCAGAAAGACGTTCGGCAAGGTCCCGGGATTCCCGGAATTGCACGTTCTGGATTCAACCGACCCTGCTCAGATCAAAACGTTTGAGAGCAAACTCGATCTTACCAACACCCTCTTTATCGTTTCGAGCAAGTCCGGAGGGACGCTCGAGCCGAACATTTTCAAGCAGTACTTCTACGAACGTGTGAAAAAAATCGTTGGCGAAAAGGAAACAGGAAATCGTTTCATTGCGATTACCGACCCGGGCTCCAAGCTGCATCAAGTGGCGGAGGGTAGTCACTTTCGCCATGTTTCATTCGGCTGGCCGAGTATCGGCGGCCGCTACTCCGCTCTCTCCAATTTTGGCCTCTTGCCGGCTGCCTTGATGGGTGTGGACGTTCCGAAATTTCTTGCTCGAACGGAAGAAATGGTTCACGCCTGCTCTGCCTCGGTACCGACGGACGAGAATCCCGGGCTCGTGTTGGGCGCAATCCTTGGCGTGGCCGCTTCCAGATTTGGAACCGACAAGGTGACGATTGTCACGTCGCCTCGCCTACACGACCTGGGTGCCTGGCTTGAACAACTGCTCGGGGAATCCACGTGTAAAGCTGGGAAAGGCCTGGTCCCGGTAGACCGTGAATCCCTGGGCCCGCCAGAAGTGTATGGCAAGGATCGCCTCTTCGCCTACATCCGGCTGGAGTCCGGTGCGGACGCGGAGCAGGATGCGGCGATCGCGGCAATTGAACGCGCCGGGCACCCGGTAGTGCGTATCCTGATGGACGAGATTTACGACCTGGGCGAAGAATTTTTCCGCTGGGAAATTGCCACAGCTGTTGCCGGTTCGATCATCGGTATCAATGTCTTCAACCAGCCTGACGTTGAAGCAAGTAAGGTTATAACAAGGAGGTTGACGACCGAGTACGAGCAGACGGGGACGCTGCGTCCGGAGGATCCGATCTTCGAGTCGGACGGCATCATGCTCTTCACAGATGAGAAGAATGCCGCCGCTCTCAATAAGGTTGCGGGCAGGGAACAGTCGCTTACCGGATACCTCAAGGCGCACCTGTGCCGGTTGAGGGCAGGCGATTACTTTGCCGTGCTGGGCTATCTTGAGATGAATGAAGCTCACGAAGCACAACTACAAAAAATACGTCATGCTGTTCGCAACGTCCGTCGGGTTGCCACGTGCCTGGGTTTTGGCCCCCGCTTCCTGCATTCGACGGGGCAGGCCTATAAGGGTGGACCCAACAGTGGCGTCTTTCTGCAAATCACCTGCGAGAATGCGTTGGACCTGCCGGTGCCCGGGCAGAAATACACCTTCGGCGTCGTGAAAGCTGCACAGGCGCGCGGCGATTTCCAGGTGTTGGCAGAACGTGGGCGGAGGGCGTTGCGCGTCCACCTCGGTGCCGACGTCGAGGCGGGTCTGGACAAAGTTGTGGAGGCAATCACTCTCGCGTTGATGTGAGTGGTGCTGAGCGACGGCGAGCGAGACGAGTTGTGAAATGTTGATTGGATAGGCCGGCGATGGAGCCTGAAATCAGGATTGTGACAAATGACGAGGATCTGGCGCGGGAAGCAGCGTCGGAATTTGTCCATCGTGCAAAGGAGGCAGTGCGAACGAAGGGGCTGTTTACGGTCGCCCTGTCCGGCGGATCGACGCCGCGAAGTTTGTATTCGTTGCTGGTTGGCGATGTGTCGTTGAGAGCGCGACTACCCTGGGAAAAGACACATTTCTTTTGGGGGGATGAGCGTCATGTGCCTTTGGATCATGCCGACAGCAACTATCGCATGACAAACGAGGCGATGCTTTCCAAAGCGCCCATACCTGCGGGCAATGTCCATCGCATTGAGAGTGAGTTGCCGGATGCTCACGAGGGTGCGAGAAAATATGAACAGACACTGCACGACTTTTTCCAACAGACACCGCGCTTTGATCTGGTGCTTCTTGGGATGGGGCCGGACGGGCACACAGCGTCCCTCTTTCCTGGCACAGACGCATTGTCTGAGCGGCAACACCTGGTTGTCGCCAATTGGGTGGAGAAGTTGAAGGAATATCGCATCACGTTAACGCTCCCTGTTCTGAATAATGCGGCGTGTGTGGTCTTTCTTGTAAGCGGTGCGGAGAAGGCAGAGACCTTGCGAGCAGTACTCGAGAAGGAAGCCGGGCCTGTACGTTTCCCATCCCAACTGATTCATCCGACGAAAGGATCGTTGATCTGGCTGGTGAGCAGCGAGGCCGCGATCCTGCTGCCGAAAACCCTGAAGAACCTTAAGAGTGCCGAACGCTGAGGCGTGTCGCCCTGGTCGGGGCTGTTGCTGAACCGGCAATTTATCCTCGCACGCCTCCGGCGTGCGTTTTCTCCAGGATTGATCAACCCCCGGTGGCTCGCTACGCTTCGCTCACCGGGGGCTAATTTCCTTCACGCCTCCGGCGTGCAAAATGCAGCCCGGAGGGCTGCCAGGAGAGTAGCGATAGGCCTGGCCAGGAGCAGGGCAATCGATCGCTTCAAGGATAGCGCCTCCACCAAAATAGTGGGGATCATGCGCTGGTTTGGCGGTGCTGGGCCAGTGCAATTACAGACTCCACCCTATTCTCGCCGAATCCGTCTGCCTGTTTACTTTACTCATCGGGCCAACCCGCTGAGAGGAGTAGTCATGACGTTTAGACGGATCATGACTGTGACGATTGAAGGTGTGTTGATGTTGACCCTGTTCCCTCAGAATCGATTAGGCGAAGCGACTGTTCGCAGTCTTGTCCCTACGGCGAAGATGCTTCCACTACCTCAGCATCAAGCCGCTGCGTTCAAGCAATCTCTCCAGGAAAACCAAAAGCGTCTGCGGCAGTACGAGTGGATCGAGACTACAACTGTGCGCGTCAACGGCGAAGCGAAAGGGCAAAGGCAGAGTCATTGTTACTACGGGACAGACGGCAAGGTTCGAAGAGTTCCGTTGTCCGGATCAAGACGGGCACCGTCAGGCGACCTCGCTGAATATGAGAAGCTGGAGCTGTCCGAATACATGGACCAGGCGGCGAAGGTATTCTATGAATACAGTCCGCCCAAACCGGAGCTGATCCAGACTTCCCAGGATGCGAGAAAGTCCTTGCTCAAGGCGGTAGAACCCGGTCGGCGTATTCGTCTGGAGTTTCGGGACTACTTCAAGACCGGTGATTTGCTCGGGGTTGAAGTGGACATCGTGGACAATCGGATCCTCGACCTGCAGGTTTCGAGTTTCCTGGATTCATCGAAAGACACGTTCGGGCTCGGAGTGCGTTTCTCTACTCTTGCAGATGGTACCAGCTACCCGGCGCGGGCGACGCTCGACCCGAAGGGCACAAAAATCAGGATAAAGGTGGAAAATTCCGGGTATCGCAAGATCGTACGGTAATCCGCCTTTCTCTATTCCCCGGCGATAGCCTGAGAGACTTCGAGACCCTTTGCGACTTCGGGGCTTTCAGGCTTGAGCCTGAAGACGCCGCGGTTCTCGCTTATGACGAAGAGCTGCCGGCCATTGTTGGGTGTGAGGCTTATTTTCAGCAAAGTCAACCCTTCAAGGCCCCGATTGCTGACGGAAGTCCATTCCGTTCCACCGTCGATGGAGCGCCAGACTTGATTGCTTTCGCCGAACAGGACATACGCTTCCTGCGACGGGCCACGCAGAAACAGAACCTGTCGGGCTGCCGCCTGGGGCAGACTGCGAATGGTGTTCCACTCGCGGCCGCCGTCAACGGATTGGAGGAGCCCCCGCCACGTCGCAACAAACAGATGCTCGCCCGTAGCTGCGAATGAAAAGTCGTACGTGAACGGTGCATCTGTTCCGAGGTTCATCAGAGTCCACTCAAGACCCCGATCACGCGAGATCCAGATGCCTTTCGATGTCTGCGCGAGCATCTTGCGGGAATCTGAGGAGTGAAGCGCCAGTTTGTACACGGCGGTATCAAGATCTTCGGCAGCGTTTTTCGTCCAGGAGCGGCCTCCATCCGTGCTCTCGAACAATCCGCGGTCCGTCGCGGCGTAGAGGTTGGTGGAATCCGCTGGTGAAAACGCCACATCGTTGATCTTTCCTTTGGACAAGGGAGCTTGATCCAGCGACGTCTCGGCCCCCGCCCCTGCTAACCGCCAGCTCTGCCCGCCGTCGTTGGACAACAGCAACCCGTCGTAGCTCCCTGCGGCCAGATGTTGTGGATCTCCCGGTGCAACGGCAAGGGACGTCACATTTCTGCCATGCAGCGCTTCCTGACTTGCATCCAGTTGCCACGTAAGACCGCTGTCTGAGCTCGTGAAGATGCCACCGAATTCACCGTCATAAGCGCTGCTGACGAAGAGTGAGTCGTTGCTGACCAGTGCGCTCAGATTTCGATTAACGAATCCTTCATTGACCGGTTCAAGTGTTACGCCACCATCGACGCTTTTCAATATTCCGCTGCGGTCTGTTGCCAGGTAGAGCGTTTCAGCGTTGTAGGGGTCGATGGCAATGGAGTTGACAACATACTGGTAGGGGTTGGGTCTCTTCCAAGTGAGGCCGCCATCGTTCGATTTCCACAATCCCTGGACCGTAGCGGCATAGAAGACTTTGGCACGGGCTGGGTCCTGGACAATTTGATAAGTGCGCCTGCTTGCTTCGGGGATCGCGGCGATTCCCTTCCAACGAACACCAGCGGAGTTGCTGAAATAGATTCCGCTGCAAGCGCCAACAATCAGATGTTGCGAATTCGTCCGATCCACGAGGATCGAGAAAATGTCGGAGTCGTCCATCATGCCGTCGTGCGTTGACCGCCATTGTTTTCCGCTGTCGGAGGTCTTCCATGGGAGATGGGGTGTGCCGGCGTAGAGTACTTCTGAATTCTGGTTATCCATTGCGACGGAGACAATTCCCTTCATGTCCGGATGATTCACCGGAGAAACTCTTCGCCACGATGTTCCGGAATCCATGCTGCGGAAAACGCCGTCGTCCGTTCCCGCCACGACGATCTGCGAATCTGCCGCGCTCATCGCCAGCGATAGAACAGACCATCCTTTCGTCGGCTGAAGCATCGACCAGTGAGCGCCTCCGTCCTCACTTTTGTAAACGCCGGTCTCGGTGTCTCCCGCGCGCAAAGACGAGTCCTGTGCAATGCCAAGATAGAGGTCGTCTGTCCCGGAAGGTCCGGCAATGAACGCTCGAATGGAACTGCCGGGTCCCAGGCGGAAGGGCAAGGGAACCCACCAGCTGCCCGCGTCAAAGGACTGGTAGATCTTCCCGTTCCTCGTGGCGACATAGACATGGTTGTGCTCATCGGGATCGATGACTATTTTCAGCGCGTGTCCGCCATAGGGTCCGACAGATGCCCAATCCGAGCTTCTTGCGGGAATAGCTATAACCAGGACGATGAGTGGCAGAACAGCTACCATTAATTGAAAACGTCCTACACGACTTCGCATGGTGGGACGGTAGGCTACCCAATGGCACGCGTGAATCCGTCAAGTTGTGTATTTGTTGTTGGGATCTTCCGGTAGCCACCTATTTCCATCAGAAGTGGCAAATCAATCAGGTAAATTCTGTACTTTTGGATAGGTAATTTACAGTATCGAAACTGAGTGTCATAAACGTTACATTCTCGCTACTTTTCTTGGAGAACGATCGGTAATACGTCCTTGTCCTGAGGAGTTTTCGTACGATTTTGGTCTTCCACCTATTAACTTGTGACCGCCACGTCTGCGCGGAAAAACAAGAGGTATTGCCAACATGTTCAGCGTCTTGCACTTCATTTTCGCTCCATGTGGAGTCTTCCTTTGCCCTGGGAGCCCCGCGGTCATCGTCTTCAACTCTTTCTTCCCCGCAAGCGGGATTGCCGAGGGCCGAAACGCCAGCCTGCATGCTTTAGTCTTAGGTACTCTGGCTTTATTGAGTTTGTTTCTTGTCTCCAGACGAATTAGGCAGAAGCGAGCCCACTCCTCCCTTGAGGAGCGCCTGCGTACTACGGCGGAAGTCATGGCAGCCACGACGGGTGAAGCCTATTTTCGCTCGCTCGCTCAGCATCTGAGTGTCGAGTTGGGCGTCGATTGCGCGTTCGTCGCCGAACTGATTGGGGATCGTCGCGAGCGCATTCGAACTTTGGCTACGTATGCGAATGGGCAGTTCGTAGACAACATCGAGAAAGATATTGCGAATACTCCGTGTGAAAAGGTGGTTGCGACCGGCGAGCACACGTGTCGTCGCAACATTCAGTCTCTCTTCCCCAAGGCGGAGGTGTACCGCCAGTTGGGCATCGAGAGTTACTCCGGCATTGCACTCAAAGACCCGGAAGGAAAGCCCCTGGGGTTGATTGGTGTGTTGAGTCGAAGCCCGCTGAACGACGTTCGAGCCACTGAGGCGATGCTTCAATACTTCGCCTCCAGATCATCCGCCGAGATCATGAGGCGGCATGCGGAAGATGCACTGCGAGAATCCGAGGCGAAGAACAAGGCAATTCTAAGAGCGCTTCCCGACCTGATGTTTATCATGGACAGGGACGGTACTTACCTCGATTGCTATGCCAAGAACCCGCGCGATCTGCTGGTCCCGCGCGAACAGCTTCTGGGCAAAAATATGCGGGAATTGCTGCCTCCGGAAGTCAGCGCCGCCGTTGCCGAGAAGCTTCAGGAAGCAGTCTCGACGGGTGAACCTGCGACGGTTGAATACAGCCTTGTTCTGCCAGACAGGACAGGAATTTTTGAAGCCAGGATTGTGCTCTGTGGAGAAAACAAGTACCTCAGTATCATTCGAGATGTCACCGAGGCCAGGCGCACGACCCTTGAGTTGAAGAAGACGCACCAGTTCATTGAACGAATTACGGACACTCTTCCCAGCATTCTGTTCATCTACGACCGAATCGAGCGGTGCCACGTTTACCTGAACCAGGGAGTGACGGCGATTCTTGGCTATTCGGAAGCGGAAATTCGCGAGATGCGCGGTGGAGTTGTCCCGAGGCTTGTACACCCCCATGACAGGCATCGTGTTGATGCGCATTCTTCAAGATTGGGTTCGATCTCCGACGGGCAGGTCCTGAGGGTTGTCTATCGAATGCGCCACAAAGATGGAAAATGGCGCTGGTTCCATGGCAGCGAGACGGTCTTCGCACGAGGCGAAGATGGGCAAGTTACACAAACAATTGGCACAGCCACCGATGTAACAGAACACCAGCGGACTCAGGAGGAGCTGCAATTGCTTTCGTCACGATTGCTCAGTCTGCAGGATGAAGAACGGCGGAAACTCGCTGCCGAACTTCACGAGGTAACGGCCCAGAATGTTTTTGCTGTGACATTGAACCTGAAGGTTCTGAGGGAACTAAAGGGGCATTCTCAATCCAGCGGGGAATCCCGGTCTCGTTTTGATGCGCTGCTGACCGAATGCGAATCTCTCTGTCAGAAGAGTCTTCGAGAGATACGCGAATCGTCGTATTCGCTTCATCCGCCGGCTCTCCATCACCTCGGGCTTGTCTCGACCCTGCGCTGGTACGTCGATGGCTTCGCAAAACGAAGTGGCATTCAGGTACGTCTGGTTGTTGCTGAAAACATTGATCGGCTCCCGCTGGAGATGGAGACGGATCTGTTTCGAGTGGTGCAAGAGGGATTGGCCAATGTCGCCCGTCACTCGGGAAGCGGCACCGCCGTATTACGTCTGGAGAGACACAGCGACGAGATTGTTCTTCAGATCAAAGATAGCGGTCACGGATTTCCGGCTTCCGAATTCGGGCGAAGTGAGGGCTGGACAGGCTTGGGGATTCCCGAAATGCGACAGCGGCTTCGTCAGTTTGGAGGATCCCTGGAGATTAACTCGACAAGTGAAGGAACCCTGCTTGTGGCGAGGGTACCCCTCGATGTCACACGGGCAGTTGAGGTTCCGGGAGGCAGTTTTTAGGAAAGCTGTATTTTCGTCTGCGGCCAATCGCTCTCTGAGCTAAGGCCTTTTTTAGCCAAATGACAATTTTTGTATGTGCAGGGCAGGCTGGATTCGCCTGAACGCTGAGGGAATGCTCTATGAGCCGATCAGTGCTTGCAGTATTCCTCGAATCCTAAGGTGGAAGCGGCGCAATGCCAAAGCGTGCCCTGAAGGTAATCACTGAGTCTGAGCGCGTCGAGGAAGCGCTAAAGCGGAGCTACGAGTTTATGGCAGAGACTGCAGTCGAAGTCGTTCTGACGATCGACGCCGACGACAAGATAATCTTCGTCAATCCTGCCATAACAAAAGTAGCCGGATACACACCGTCGGAACTGGTCGGGCAAAAGATCACCTGCCTGATCCCAGGCCGCCCTTCCAGACGAAAGGCGGGTCTGCGCACTGTTTCACCTACTTCGAATCATAAAAAGCAATTTCAAACGGTGGCTGCAGGTTCCCGCGGTCTTATTCTCCACAAGGACGGCCGAAAGGTCACTGCAGACATCGCTGTAGAGAAGTTTAAAATCGCGGGGAAACCGATGGCCGCCGCCATTATAAGGAACAGCGGTGCGCGCGCTGGAGTGACGACCCGGAAGGCTGCCGAGGAGAAGCTAAAGGCGAGTGAAAGCCGCTATCAAAACGTCGTGGAGCGCCAGTCCGATCTGATAGCAACATTGGTGGAGAATTCGCCGGATATCATTTCCAGACTCGACAGGCGCCTGCGCTTCACCTATGTCAGTCCTGCCGCACAGTCCCAATTTGGAATTCCGGCAGCGCTTTTCATCGGAAAGTCGGTGCGAGAAATTGGCGTGCACGCAAAGGACTCGCGGAGCTTCGAGAGCGCGTGTAAAAACGTGTTTACGTCGGGAAAGCCCGAATATCGAGAGTTTTTCTACGGAGAGAAATACTACCGCACCCGAATCATTCCTGAATTCACAGAAACGGCCTCCGTTGCTTCCGTGATGTGCATCGATCA
>Ga0111539_10008382_pt1 | contig 13151 bp, 13 predicted proteins | sample RhiMethybrSRZTD1_FD_79667 | JGI IMG/M metagenome (GOLD analysis project Ga0111539, IMG submission 79667) | Populus rhizosphere microbial communities from Tennessee, USA - Rhizosphere MetaG P. TD hybrid SRZTD1 (version 2) (version 2) | ecosystem: Host-associated > Plants > Roots > Rhizosphere >...
CGAGTTAGACGAAGCCGAGCGTGAGCGCGTCGAGTTTCAACGCAAGATGGCAAAGTATGTAGGGGCGCCCCTGCTCGGGGCCTTCAGTTGCGCCGCCGGCGCCGCCATGTTTGCGCAGATCGTAAATCCGGTCGGCATCACCGGCGCGCCCATCAGTTGGATTCTCGGCGGCAATCCATTCCTCGACGGTGTCTGGCTGTTTGCTAATGGCGTGATTTGCTTCCACCAGGGCTACAAGTTTTTCATGATCGCGCTGGCGGATCAGGAAGAAGTGAATCGGATGGTGAGAGAGATCAAGGGATTGCTGCCGGCATGAGTGGTTACACTTTTGTTGATAGCCGGGAGTTCGCTAGGTTAATTCCTTCCTTAGTATTTCATCTACGATTTTCGGCAACGGCTGATGAAGTGAAGCAGCTTGTTGCTGCAGTTTCTTGAAGACGTCTTCGGCGACCTGCACCTCGAAAACGCGCTCGTTGATTTCGATTTTGTCATCGCTGGCTTCCAAGTGTTCTTGATAGTCCATCGTGCTGTGCGAATCCCAAAACTCCCCGGCAGCTTCTTCTGACTCAAAGGAATCGGGTAATGGGTCAACTGTCTTATCGATGTCTTTCATAATATTTCCTTTCAGCATCGTCCATGTCCCGAGCTGAGATTGGCAGCAAAGCTCCCGATAACTTCTTAATGTAGAAGACGATTAGATATCGCCCAGCGTATGTTTGGCCGAAGGCTGCGTAAACATTTTCGTCTTTAATTCTGCCCTTGCCAATCCGCCGAATATGCGGGTTTCCTCCCAGAACTGCTTCGGCTTCCAAAACTGAGACGCCATGCTTCCGCTCTAGCTTTTCAACGAACTGGTCTTTCCAAATGATTTTGCGAATGACCACGGGACATGGATCATAGCACCCTCCGGGTTACAAAGAATAGAGTTACCGACCCTCGCTCTCACTGACTTTCAATCGTCTTAATCGTGGAATTCGCGCCTTCAGCGAGCTGTTTCGCGATCTTCAAATAATCAGTCTGCTTACCGGCATACTCGGTTGAATCGGAAGCGACTTCCTTTCCGTCCCCTCCCAGCCACTTGATCAGTTTGTCCTCTTTGAAATAGAAGCGGCTCTCGGTTTTCTTGAGGACTTTCCCTGACAGAGGTTTGTCATACCGGTTGTCGGTACTGAAGACGAAAATCAGTTTGCCGTTCCAGAAGTAATATTCCTCGACTGCCTTGCCGGTTTCGCCAAAGAAAGTCGCGACCATTTTCATGACCGAGGGGCCATGAAAGTAGGCGATCAACTGGCCGCCCTCGCCTGAGAAGCCACTCAATTCCTTTTTCACCCGGCGATACAAGGGGACGCTCTTGTTGATGCTGGCGTAATGCTGGCGAATTGTTTCAATTGGATCAGCTTGCGGCGCTCTCGCGGCGCGCCCCGTCGTCAGGGCGGTGAAACCTGATACCAGGACGACCATCATCGCTATTATCATTTTCATTTTGTAAGCTCCCACCTTCAGTTTGTGCGAGGAACCTCAATGTCCGACAAACTTCAGTTTCTCGTCCCCGCCGAAATTAAGTTTCCCATCCGCGTAAGAACTAAACACTAGTCGCTGGAGCAGTGGTGCAACAACTGCGACAAACTTAAAGTTTGTCGGACATCGTCACGTGATCGTAATTGGAAACGGCAAAAAGCAAAGCACAAAAACAATTAAAGTAACGACGCCAATGATCAGCCGGGCCAGACCCAGGGGCTCCATCGTTTCCGGTTGCGGATGGCGCACGCGCAGCATCACTGCCAGGAGCACGATGAAAACGAACCAGGCAGGGCTGCCGTGCCATATCCATCCTAAAACTGAAATTGCGACCACCGCTACGAACATGCCGCGGCCAATCCAAAAATGACCAGTGCTGCCGAAGACGGCAAACGTTCCATGTCCGCCATCGAGTTGGCCCACCGGGATCAGGTTCAAAGCGGTGACCAGGGCGCCGAACCAGGCGGCCAGGTAAAACGAATTCGCTTCCGAATTCGCGAGATCGATTCCGAACGGGCGCGCAATCAACTTAAAGAGCAAAGGATCGTTGAAATAGATTCCGCCGCTACCAGCCGCTCCGCCGTGATGAACTGTGAGAACACCGGCAAAAGCTATCGGCAACATGACGATAAAGCCGGCCAGCGGGCCCGCGAGTCCGATATCGAAGAGGGCCCGGCGCGAAGGCACCGGTGACTTCATGCGGATGAACGCGCCAAATGTCCCCGGCCAAAGCATCGGCGGCTGAGGAATGAAAAAAGGCAGCGTCGCGTCAACGCCGTAATAGCGACAGAAGAGATAATGGCCGGATTCATGCGCGGTCAGAATTGCCAGCAGCGATCCGGAAAACTTCAATCCCTCACCCAGGAATTTTGGGTGAGCGAGGGCGTAACGAATTATCTCTACGACTGTCGTCACATAAATCCAGGGGATGAGGAAAATGGATCCGGCGAGGCCCCGGAAAGCCGGAGGAGAGACCGGCGCCCTCAACTGCGGGCCAGCGATGATTATGCCGAATACCGTGGTGGTTACGAGGGTTAAGAGAAAGAGCGAAATATGAAGCAGCCATTGCCGGGCGGTAGGTTTGGCCGGTCCGGGAATCTGCAACGGTGTATCGACGAGTGGCGCGAAAGTTTCGGTTGATTGGGACGTTGATTGGGACATTGAGCGAAGCTAGGTGCCATCGGGCACGCGATGCTTATAGTCCTTGTCCTTTCCCTAAAACTCAAGCCGCGGGAATGAAAGCGTGGCTTTCACTCCCGCGGATTCGAAAAAAATCGATCAATTAATTTTAAGAATGGCTCGGGTCTACAGCGCCGTGGTGCTTGCTTGCATTTGAGCCGCGACAAACAATCTCAAATCTCCGCATCCTCAGCGTCGCCATTCTCACCGTGATCCTGGAGTTCCTTCCCGGGCTTAAAGCGAATGGTCTTTCCCGAAGGGATGGCCACTTCTTCACCGGTGCGGGGATTGCGACCGACGCCGCGTTTGCGTGGCTTGACGATGAAAACGCCAAAGCCCCGCAGCTCGATCCGATCGCCGCGAGAAAGGGCGTCCTTCATCGAATTGAAGAGCGCCTCAACTGCCTGTTCGGCTTTCAACTTAGGGATGCCGGTCTCGTCGGCAAGGCGATTGATGATATCGAGTTTGATCACGGGAACGTGGCCTCCGGCTCTGGCGAACATTCGCTGGTTTTTTCAGTTTGGAAAGCTCGCTTCGATTTGTGCGTCGCGATGATAGAAAGGCGCGCCAACAACTGTCAAGGCTTTACCGGCTAAGCAGCTAATTGCCGCATCGCATCAGTTTGACAATGAAAGCGGACGCCGGATAACCTCGATGCACGGAAGGAACCTTTTAACCGGGCCTCTCGGCGCTCCTGATAAGTAGCTCAGGTCTTTGTGAAGAACATGCTTGGTAAGCGATTCAACCAGCCGCCGCCTTTCGGCACAATCCATCCCGACGACGACACGGACATTGAAATCCAGCGACCCCGGGACGCGGCGCGCAAACACCTGTGGCAGGAGTCCAGGTTGCTCGTGCGCGATCTGATTTTCGCGCTGATGGTGCTGGCGCTGGTGATGGTCTTCATCATCCAGCCGGTAAAAGTTGAGGGTACCTCGATGCTGCCTTACCTGCATGACGGCGAGCGTATCTTTGTCAATAAATTAATCTACTATGATGAATATCGCTGGGCGCCGAAAATTTATCGCAGCGACATCGTCGTGTTTTGGTTTCCTGAGGACCCTTCGAAGAGCTACATCAAACGCGTGATCGGATTGCCGGGCGATACCGTTGAAGTTCATGATGGCCGGGTCAGTGTGAACGGTCGTGATCTGGAGGAAGCTTATCTCGATCCGCATCTGAACATGTCGCATGCCAGCAAGTCGCCGACCTACGTCAAACCTGGTTACTACTTCGTCATGGGTGACAACCGGGATAACTCCAGCGATTCTCGTATTTGGGGGTTGGTGCCTAAGAAGTACATTTATGGTAAGGCCCTTTTCCGGTACTGGCCGTTGGGCACGGCAAAAGTAATTACGAGAGATACGCACAATGGCGGAATTCCTCCGGGTGTAACCTACCGGCGGGGCGCCGATGAGACGCCGGATCCGGATGATCGATAGTGACTGGAGCGCAAGCGTCTCGCTTGCCGTCAGAGGTTTTACATCATAAGAAGCAACCGAGACGGTTGCGCTCCAGTCAGAAGCATTTATGGCAGATTGGCCGCGATACATCGCCATGATTTTTTACGCGCCCATGCGCGGCATGCGCGAAGTGCGCGATCGCGGCACGCTGTTGCCGGCAGTCATCTGCGCCTACACTTCCCAGGTTGTCTACCTCTTTATCATTCAATGGCTGGTCGGCATATCCTTCACCGCCCGGCCCCAGGTCGTCGCCGCAAATCTGTTTCAAGCCGCCACTTCACTTTTGCCGATCGGGATTGTGCTGGTGCCATTACTGGCCTTGACCGCGAACCTTTTTGATCGGCGAGGTAGTTTTGGACTGGTCCTGCAACAGGAATATGCGTCACTGGCGTCCGTCGTTTTGTATGCTTTCATCGCCGCCAATTTGATGACGATGTTGATCTCGATCTTTTTTCACTTCAGTGGCGTGCAGGCGGCTTATGTGGCCAGCTCGATGCAATCCGCCGGACAGATCAAATCGCTTTTCAATTTTCCAGTAGAGTTGCAGAAGGAATTCGAAGCCAGACTGAGCGATCCGGCGTTTGTGGGTGGCAGCCTGTTTCGTACTGTTAAGATTGCGATCTTCACCGTCGGGACGCTTGAAGCCGTCCGCAAAGTTTTCCGGCTCTCACTGGGTCGCTCTTTGGCGGTGGTGTTTGTCAGCTATGGCGGGGCGTTCCTGCTGTCGCCACTCTGGGGGTTATTGTTTACCCGGTTGATCGGCTCACCGTTTATCCTGCTGATGTTATTCCTCTTGTTGCGTGGCTATTTCAGCGGGATCGTCAGCAACCAGCGTGCACGGGCCGCTTTCAAACAAAACCTCGAAGCAGCCACGGTTAATCCGCGCGATTCTTCGGCGCATTACAATCTGGGACTGATTCATCAGCAGCGCGGCGAGTTTGGCGAGGCTCGCGAGCGTTTTCTGCGCGCGATTGAAATCGATCCGGACGAGCTGGATGCGCATTATCAACTCGGACGCCTCGCTCGCGAGCAAAATCGTCCGGCCGAAGCTATCGGCCACTTCGAGCAGGTAGTCCAGCGCGACCAATCGCACGCGCAAAACGAGATTTGGCGCGAGACTGGGGCGACCTATCTGGCCGCCGGCCAGTTCGGCGACGCTCGCGACGCGCTGGAAAGATTTCTCGACCGGCGGCCAAATGATCCCGAAGGTTTGTATTTGATTGGCCGAGCCTACGCGGGACTTGGCGACCAGCAGGAGGCGAACAGTTCGATGCAAGCCTGCATCGACGCCGTCAAAACCGCGCCCGCATACAAATACCGCACTGAGAAGCGCTGGCTGAACGAGGCCCAACAATTCCTTAAGGGTAAGCGACACGAGGCAGTAGGCGGCCGGCATTAGCCGGTACGCACCGGTACGCACGCCTCCGGCGTGCTGTTGACGAAACTGCGATATCCAGCACGCGGGACGCGTGCGCACCGCACGCCGGAGGCGTGCGTACCGAGGAGTAACGAATGAACTGCCCCAATTGTGGCTCTGAAATCGCCGCCGGTGGAACTTTCTGCGGCCGTTGCGGCACGCGCATGGAAGCGGCCTCGGCCGCACCGCATTCGATCAACCTGGACACTGACGGTCGCGGCACGGGCCGTGGCTACAGTTTCGAGATTCTTCACCAGCCGGCGTTTTCGCTGGCCGTCCTGACGCTGCAGGCGGAAGCATCGATCATGGCGGAAGCGGGCGCGATGGTTTCAATGTCGGCTAACGTCGAATTGCAATCGCAGATGAAGGGCGGATTGCTGGGCGCGCTGAAACGCGCCGCGGGAGGCGAGTCGGCTTTTGTCTCGACCTTCACCGCGCGCGGGGCCCCCGGCGAAGTCACTCTGGCGCCGGGCGCGCCCGGCGACATCGCGGCCATCGAGATGCGCAACCAATCCTTCTTCGTCCAGTCGAGTTCTTATCTCGCTGGTGACTCGAGCCTGACCGTCGATACCAAATGGGGCGGCGCCAAATCATTCTTTGGCGGTGAAGGGTTGTTCGTGCTGATGGTTCAGGGGCAAGGCCTTTTGCTGGTCTCGTCGTTCGGCGCGATTCATCGCAAGACTTTGCAGCCGGGCGAGCGTTACGTGGTTGATACGGGCCATTTGGTCGCCTGGGAAGGGACGACGCAATACACTCTGAGAAAGGCTGCGTCAGGTTTCTTTCGCAGCATGGTCAGCGGCGAAGGCATCGTCGCCGAGTTCAGCGGCCCGGGTGAATTGCTGATTCAGACGCGCAATCTGGCAGCGCTGGCCGGCTTGCTGAAGCCCTTCTTCCCGTCACAGGGCAGTGGTGGCAGCGGTTTCAATCTCAATCTGGGTAGCTAGGACATAACTGGTCCGCAGATTTCGCAGATGACAATGAAGCAGTTAAGGGATCAATGTACGGATCGAAAGTCGATCTTCAATGATGTCTTTGGTGGTCATCCCGATTTCTGGTCTGATATGGATTCTGTAATCTACGTAATCTGCGGATTACCTCTAAGATTAATTCGCGAAGAAAATGACTAGTTCAAAACCAGCAATCCTCGCACTCGAAGATGGCCGCGTCTGGCGCGGTCGGTCCTGGGCCGCCGAAGGCGAGAGCGTCGGCGAGATGGTCTTCAACACGTCGATGACCGGTTATCAGGAAGTGCTCACCGATCCATCTTATGCGGGCCAGATCGTTTGCATGACGTATCCGCTGATCGGTAACTACGGCGTGAATAGCGAAGATTCTGAGTCGTCGCAGCCCTGGGTCGAAGGCTTCGTCGTCCGCGAAGCGAGTCGCGTCGCGTCAAATTGGCGATCAGTGGAATCGCTCGACGAATACCTGAAGCGCTGGAACATCGTCGCTATCGACCACATCGACACGCGCGCGTTGGTGCGGCACATTCGCGATAAAGGGGCGATGCGCGCCTGTCTCTCGACCATCGACAGCAGCGCCGACAGCGTGATTGCCAAAGCGCGACAATCCCCGCCGATGGAGAATCGTGAGCTCGCCAGTGTCGTCACTACCAAAGCACCCTACGACTTTCCCGCCACGACGCGGGAGCGTTTTCACGTCGTCTGTTATGACTTTGGGGTGAAGACTAATTCGTTGCGCGAGTTGGCGAACGCCGGATGCCGCGTCACCGTTGTGCCGGCATCAACACCAGCCGGCGAGGTTTTTGCCATGAAACCCGACGGGGTCTTTCTTTCAAATGGCCCGGGCGATCCCGCCTCGATGAATAGAGAAGTCGAAGAGGTGAAGCAGCTCGCTACTTCAGGCGTGCCGACATTTGGGATTTGTTTCGGGCATCAACTGTTGGGACGCGCGTTTGGCGGCCAAACTTTCAAATTGATGTTTGGTCATCGCGGCGGCAACCAACCGGTCAAAGATTTCAGCGACGGTCACGTCGAGATTACCTCGCACAATCACGGCTTCGCAGTGAAAGCCGACAGCCTGCCGCCCGAAGTCGAAGTCACTCACATAAACCTCAACGACCAGTGCGTCGAAGGCATGCGTCACAAAACTCTGCCAATCATTTCAGTTCAGTATCATCCCGAGGCCGCGCCCGGCCCGCACGACGCAGCGCATCATTTCAGAAGGTTCATTGAGTTGATGGAAGCGCGGTCCTAGCGTACAGCAGGCTGCCAGCCTGCTACGTGTGATATGTGGTACGGGCGGTGGCGTCTTGCGTCGGCGACAAGCTGGCAGCTTGTCGTACGGAGCTCAACCAGGCTTCTCGGAATCCCGCTTATAGCTCCAAGGCCTCGCGAGACCCTTTTGATCTCGTGATCCAGCCACTGCTTCTCGGACTTCCATTGCTCAAGTACAACCTTGGGAATTGAGCCAGCGAGACGAAAAGTTACAAAGAAGGTTGCTCCGGGCGGATGAATATGCGGAAGTTTACGACGATAGAAGGGCTTGTATCCAAAGCTCATGAGATAGCAGCTTGAATTGTACAAAAGGCTGCCCAGCCTGCTGCCTCGATATTGGTACGTTTAGTGGGGTTACTTGAGTCGGCGACAAGCTGCCAGCTTGTCGTACTTCAATCCTTCCTCGGTTTCAACTCACCCGTCAGCAAATCCGGACGCGCGCGGGCCATCTCGTCAGGAGTTGTGGCGGCGGTTGGGTGGCTCGTCGATGCCAGTTCTAATTCGATGTTTTGTTCGACTACTGCTTCCTCCAGAACTTCCGCAATCGTTTCGCTGCCGCGATGCTCGAGCCAATGGCGGTAGCTCACCGTCAGGATCGCGATAACTGGAATTGCAAGAAAGATCCCGGCCACGCCGGCAATCTCAGCGCCGGCCAGGATCGCCAGGATGACTGCGAGCGGATGCAGATGAATCCCCTGACCGATAATCTTGGGATAGACCACATAGTCATGAACGATTCTCAGGACGCCGAGAAACAGCAGCACGACGAAAGCCATGGCAAAGCCTGAGTGCAGCAGCGCGAGTATGGTAACCAGAATCGCGACCAGCAGCGGCCCGACCAGCGGCACGAATTCGAATATGCCCGCCATCAATCCCAGCACCAGCGGGCTCGGTAACCCGATCAGCCAGAACCCAATGCTGCACACGGCGCCGATAATGAAGCAGGCGGTCAGCTGAGCGCGAATATAAGCGGCCAGCGTGTGATTGATGTCCTCAAAGAACTCATCGCCGCGCCAGCGCAGGCGACCGCGCGGCAGCATGGCCAGGGCGGAACGCCGGAAGCTATCGGCATCCTTTAACAGAAAGAAACCCAGGATCGGAATCAGAATTAACCAGGGGAGAAAGATGATCAGGCCAAGCATTTTTTCGGCCGCCACGCCGACCACTTCTCCGCCGCGGGCAATCACGCCCAGGAACGTATCGTTGACGGCTTTCACCACGCCTTCAGGCATGCGATGTCCCTGTAAGTACTGATTCACGCGGTCACTCGTACTGACTATGGTTTTGTAATACGCGACGGCCTGCTGTTTGAATTCAGGAAATTGCGCGGCCAGTTGCGGTGCGAGAAAATAGACGGCCACGCCGCCGCCAACAAACAGAACCACATAGACGATCCCGATGGCCAGGCCCCGCGGAATCCTGATAGTCTTCGCGCCGAGTTTGAGAGGTTGCTCAACCAGGTCAACCAGCGGCGCCACCAGGTACGCAAAGAAAACCGAAAGCACCAGGAGCAGCAGGATCGCGGTGAGTTTGTAAACTATCCACAGCACCGCGGCGACGACGAGCAGAATCGTGATGATGCGCAGCACGATTCTCGTCTGCAGCCAGGCGGCAACGGCAGTCTCTTTAGGGATTGGATCAGGGTCTCGCGACATGAGTCCGTTTTCGGATTCAGAACCGGGGATCGCTGGTTAATAATCGTCTTCGTCGTAACTGTTGTCGGCTTCCGACATTTTAATCCCGGCCTCTTCCCAAACCAGGCCGCGCCATTCATCGGTTTCACCCACGACTTGCAGGGCCGCCTGGGGGCGCGCCGGGTTTCGCTCGATGCGCAGGACTTCGGCGACGACGGCCAGGGTTTCCCCGTCGTCACTGAGGACCCGGAGGCTCACGCGTCCACCGACCGGCGGCAGGTCGCGCTGCAAATGAACCAGGGTGCCGTCAGGGCCGACGTTCTCGGTTTCACCTTCGGCAATTACGTGCGCGCCCTCGTTCGTGTCCCATTCGGCACGAATTGGAAAAGCGTGTACATAGCGTTGTCCGGATCTGTTCTCAACAATCCCATTTTGGGGCATCAGGTATTCTCCTCGTGCGAGACTGGTCTTGAGGTGACCGGGCGTATGATACAGGGAAAAAAGTGAATCTTGAAACTCTTTGGGCGGCTGAACGGCCGTAGTTTCTGGCAGGCAATGTCGGCCCGGGCTGGTTTGAGCGAGGTGAAAAGCACCCCCCGCTCCATCAGAATACGACATCTCCGCTGAGAGTCAAGCCGGCAAGCTTGGGGATCAAGTTTTTCGCAAACAGCAAGAGGTGGGTCGTTAGTGTCATCGATCCGGCGGGAGTGCTCTTCGCGGCTCTGCCGCCGCCATGGCGGTAAGCCTCTGGCTTACCGTCGCATCGAAAAATAATTTTGGAGGCTACGCCTCCAGTTCTTTAAGTTAGGCAGAGGCGGAGCCTCAAGAAACTTTTTGCCGGCGTCGGTCCGGTAAGCCGGAGGCTTACCGCAGTGTGCCGCGGCAAAGCCGCGACCAGGCAGCATCAAGGGGAGAGGGGTTAAACTGAACCACTACTCTTCTTCTCTCAGCTTCTCCAAAACGGAAAAGTCTTCCAAAGTCGTTACGTCACCGGCGACGGATCCGCTGGTGGCAATCTCGCGCAGCAAGCGTCGCATGATCTTCCCCGACCGTGTCTTAGGCAGGGCATCCGCAAAGCGGATATCGTCCGGTCGGGCCAACGCTCCGATTTCCTTCGCGACGTGTTGGCGCAATTCCTCTTTCAAGGTATCTGAAGCTGTCCGGCCGCCTTCCAGCGTAACAAACGCCACGATCGCTGACCCTTTGAGATCGTCGGGCTTGGCCACGACCGCAGATTCAGCGACCGCTTCATGTGATACCAGAGCGCTCTCAATCTCGGCAGTTCCCAGGCGATGTCCGGCGACATTGATCACGTCGTCGATGCGACCCATGATCCAAAAATAACCGTCACTGTCTCTGCGCGCGCCGTCGCCGGCAAAGTAAACACCGTCTATCTGCGACCAGTATTGTTGCCGGTACCGTTCGTCATCACCATAAATTGTCCTTAGCATGGAAGGCCACGGGCGGGTGAGCACGAGATAGCCGCCTTCATTCGCGCCGACGGATTTGCCGTCGCGAGTCATCACATCCGCAGTAATGCCGGGAAATGGCCTGGTTCCGGAACCGGGTTTGGTTGGGGTGGCGCCGGGCAAGGGACTGATCATGATGGCGCCGGTTTCGGTCTGCCACCAGGTGTCCACAATCGGGCAACGTTCCTTTCCGATGATGCGGTGATACCACATCCAGGCCTCAGGATTGATTGGCTCGCCGACGGTCCCCAACAGACGAAGCGACGAAAGATCATGTTTCAGTGGCCATTGCTCGCCCCACTTGATGAACGCGCGAATGGCGGTCGGCGCGGTGTAGAGAATGTTCACCCGGTGCCGTTCGATGATGTCCCAGAAACGGTCCGGCTCAGGCCAGTTCGGCGCGCCTTCGTACATCAGCGCGGTCGCCCCGTTCGAGAGTGGTCCGTAGACCACGTAACTGTGGCCCGTCACCCAACCAATATCCGCAGTACACCAGTAGATATCTTCATCTTTCAGATCGAATATCCATTTCGTGGTCAGATGGGCCTGCAGAAGATAGCCCCCGGTTGTATGGAGAATGCCTTTTGGTTTTCCCGTCGTGCCGGACGTGTAAAGAATGAACAGCGGATGTTCACTGTCCAGTTCTTCGGCGGCGGATTCGGCATTTACGGTGGGCATCAGTTCATGCCACCAGTGATCGCGGCCGGGTTCCATGTGAATGGCGCTGCCGGTCCGCCGGACCACGATGCACGATGCGACCGACGGAGTTTCCTTCAAAGCTTCATCAACGGCGGGCTTCAATTTCACCTCTTTGCCGCGACGCCAGCCGCCATCCGCAGTAACCACGACTTTGCATTGCGCGTCATTGATGCGATCGATTAGCGCCGCGCTCGAGAAACCGCCGAACACGACTGAGTGCGTGGCGCCAATTCGCGCGCAGGCCAGCATGGAAATAGCCAACTCCGGAATCAGCGGCATGTATAGGGCGACTCGATCACCTTTTTCTACTCCAATCTGTTTCAGGACATTCGCGAAGCGACAGACCTCGGTGTGAAGTTGCTGATAGGTTAGGGTGCGTGTGTCGCCGGGCTCGCCTTCCCAAATCAGCGCTGCTTTATTTCGTCGCCAGGTGGACAAATGCCGGTCGAGGCAGTTGTAGGAAATATTGATCTTGCCGCCGGCAAACCACTCAGCATGCGGAGGCTCCCACTTCAGAACCGTGTCCCAGGGCTTGAACCAGTGCAACTCGCTTTCGGCCAGGCGCGCCCAGAACTTTTCCGGGTCGGCGTCAGCCTCGGCGCGCAATGCTTCGAGCTCGGCCATCGACTTGATGTGGGCTTTTTCAGCGAATGACTCGGACGGAGGGAAGACGCGGTCTTCGTGCTGAAGTGATTCGATGTTGGTGGTGGTGGACGACATTTTAACGACCCGAAGCTCCTCGTGCAGAATTGTTTCGTTCGTCGCTTCTGTATCACGAAACGAGCGTTAGCGACAACTGGACTGAAGTCCGACAAACTTTAAGTTTGTCGATCTCTTTTCGTAGGCGGGGGGTGGATGGGCGCGATCTGGACGACAAACTGAAGTTTGTCGGACATTTGTGGCTTGCGGGATAGCCCATACTAAATCCCCAGTCTTGCTCGCATTTCTTCTACACCAACTTTGGCTGCCTCCAGACTTGCGTTGGTGGCCATACGATAAAGCTTAATCGCCTCAAGCAGGTTGTTTGCCTTTAAGGCCTCGATGATTCTCGGATCATCGATCGGGCGAGTGTCCTCGATGAAGGTGACGCCGAGATGTCTGTAGAGAAACTCAAGACGCGCTTCCAACCTGCTGACGCGTCCCTTGAGTACGGATATTTCCTGTTGTTCCAGAGTTGGCATCAATGTCTCCTTTAAGAAGCTCTTAGGGTGCTCGGCGGCCGAAGATCCAGAGCGTCAATTGGACGAGAAGAATTCCGCCCAGAATCGCCGTGACATACGGCGCGTTTTCGGCGAAATGCTGGCCGCAATCGGGACTGCCGCCCTGGCCGAAGTGCCAGGCTGGATGAACAAATCCCGTTAGAGCTGCGAGCAAAACCGTCACGAAGCCGGTGCGCCCACGTACAAAATAGACGGCAACTATAACAGCGAAGATAAAGATCGCAACGATCCCAAAGGCATTAACAATGTAACGATTCTGTTCTCTGAACTCGCCAGAAGTAGGTCCGCTGCACGCGAGGATTGCTGGAGCCAGCA
>Ga0111539_10008383_pt1 | contig 13151 bp, 13 predicted proteins | sample RhiMethybrSRZTD1_FD_79667 | JGI IMG/M metagenome (GOLD analysis project Ga0111539, IMG submission 79667) | Populus rhizosphere microbial communities from Tennessee, USA - Rhizosphere MetaG P. TD hybrid SRZTD1 (version 2) (version 2) | ecosystem: Host-associated > Plants > Roots > Rhizosphere >...
ATGGACGTACCGCTGGTCGGCGGCTTCAACGAGTGGAAATTGGGCATCTTTTTTGGCTTCCAGCTCTCGACTATCAGCTCTCTGCTGAGAGCTGCTCTTTTAGGTCAGCTCACCTGTCGGCGGAAAAAGATTTCCGCCAAGGTTGTGGAAAACCCTGTGGAAAAGTCGCCGCGTTTACGCCGTTGTGACACAGACTTCTGAATGTTTTAGCGGTTTGCACCACAGCAGGGCGCGTCGACAGCAGCGATTCCGCGCCGACCAAAACCCACGGATTATACTGTAGCCAAGGAGTTTCGATCGATGCGTCACAGCACTCTCAGCTACGCGTTCGCGGTGGTTGCGGTTGGCGGTGTCCTCGCAGTGTCGGTCGCGGCGCGCGGTCCGCAGGATCATCAGCATCCGGCGGCGGGCGGCGTGCATCGGCATATGGACGCGGCCAAGCTGAAGAACCCGGTGGCCGCCGACGCCACGTCGATTGCAGCCGGCAAGGAGCTTTACGAAAAGAACTGCGTCAGCTGTCACGGCACGACGGGCAAAGGCGACGGCAAGATGGCGGAGAGCCTGAAGACGAAGCCGGCCGACCTGACGGACGCGGACTGGAAGCACGGATCGACGGACGGCGAGATTTACACGGCCATCCACGGAGGCATCAAGACGGCCGGCATGCGCGCGTACAGCCCGAAGCTGACCGACCATCAGATCTGGGATGTCGTGAACTACCTCCGCAGCATCGGACCGAAGAAGGCCGGGTAGGACGCACCTACCCGACGCACCCGACCCACGCGACCCACATGACCCACCCGACCCAATGAAGATTGTCGTCGCTGACGATCTGCCCGCATCCGCCCTGGACTTGCTCCGGGCCGAAGCGGGATGGGTGGTCGATGCGCGTCCGGGACGAACCCCCGCGGCGCTCGCAGCAGATCTGGCGGACGCCGACGCGCTGCTGGTCCGCAGCGCCACCAAGGTCGACGCACAGCTGATCGCGGCGGCGCCGCGCCTGCGGATCGTCGCCCGCGCGGGCACCGGCGTGGACAACGTCGACGTTGCGGCCGCCAGCGCCCGCGGCCTGCTCGTCGTCAACGCGCCGGGGGCCAACAGCATCAGCGTCGCGGAACATGCCTGCGCGTTGATGCTGGCGCTGGCGCGCGCTGTGCCGGCCGCCGACCGGGCCATGAAAGACGGGCGGTGGGAGAAAAAGAAGTTTCTCGGGACCGAGCTTCGCGGCAAAACGCTCGGCATCGCCGGCCTGGGCCGAATCGGCCAGGAGGTCGCCTTCCGCGCGCGCGCCTTCGGCATGGAGCTCGTCGCACACGATCCCTATATCTCGAAAGAGATTGCGGACGGCCTCGGCGTCGCGCTCATGACGCTCGACGATCTCTGTGCCGCAGCCGACTACCTGACGCTGCACCTGCCGTCGACGGCCGAGACCAGGCACCTCTTCAACGACGAACGGTTCGCGCGATGCCGGCCCGGCATTCGGCTCATCAATACGGCCCGCGGCGAGCTGATTGACGAGGACGCTCTCCGCCGGGCCATCGAGAGCGGTATCGTCGGCGGCGCCGCGCTCGACGTCTTCAACCACGAGCCTCCCACGGACTGGTCGCTCGCCCAGCTGCCGCAGGTGATCGCGACGCCGCACATCGCGGCCTCGACCGAAGAGGCGCAGGAGCTCGTCGGCACCGAAACGGCTGCCACAGTCCGTGATTTCCTCCGCGACGGCATCGTCCGGAACGCCGTGAACTTCCCGTCGATCAACCCCGAGGAACTGCAGCGCCTGCAGCCGTGGATTCGCCTCTCGGACCACCTGGCGGGGCTCGTCTCGCAGATGGGCACGGCGCGCATCGAAGAACTGGGCGTCCGCTACTACGGGGCTCTCGTTGAGAGCCGGGGCGTCGATGTGATCGCGGCCAGCGCCGCCGCGGGCGTGCTGCGGCCGATCCTGTCGAGCGGCGTGTCCATCGTGAACGCGCGCGCCGCCGCCCGGGCCCGTGGCATCGACATCGTCGAGTCACGCAGCTCGCGGTCGCGCCACTTTACGAGCCTGCTCTCCATCAAACTCCGGACCGATGCCGGGGAGCGCTGGGTGGAAGGCACCGTCTTCGAGCCGAACAGCCCGCGCCTGGTCTCGGTGCGCGGTGTCGAAGTCGAGGCGCCGCTCGGCGGCACGATGCTCATCATCGCCAACGACGATCAACCCGGCGTGATCGGCGAGGTCGGCACCATTCTCGGCCGTCACGGCGTGAACATCGCCAACTTCGCGCTCGGTCGCAGCGACACCGGCGCGATCGGCGTCGTGAACGTCGATGAGGATGCCGGCGCGTCGCGCACGCTGGAGACGGCCGTCGAAGAACTCCGCCGGGTGCCAGCCATACGCGAGGCGTGGGTGATTCGGCTCGGCTGAAGCCTTCGCCCTCCAGGGACGAAACGCGATTCGGCTCGGCTGAAGCCTTCGCCCTCCAGGGACGGAACGCGATTCGGCTCGGCTGAAGTCTTCGCCCTCCAGGGACGGAACGGAGCGCGACGGCTTTAGCCGAGCGTCAGCGCACGGCCACCCGGAGTGCGCCGGGGTGGACTCTCACGGCGAGCCGAGTGCCGCCGCTGACGGGTTCCCCGTCGACATGAAACGTCATCGGCCGGTCCGCTTCGATGGTGACACGCTCGATCTGCCGTATCGTGCAGCCGCGAATCCGGCCCACGGTGCCGTTGAACAACCGCGGCACCTGACAAACCGTCGCGAGACGGGATCGCTCCTCCACCACCACGAGATCCAGGACGCCGTCGTCGACTCTGGCTCCTGGCGCGATGAGCGCGCCATTTCCAAACTGCGCGGAGTTGGCGATCGTCACGAGCACGGCGCGCACTTCCACGGCGCCGCTGTCCGTGGTGATGCGATAGGTCATCGGCACGTAGCCCGTCAGCGCCCGGGCGGTGATGCCCGCGTAGCCCAGGAACCCGCGACGCCGCGACGCCGCAAAACGCGACGCGATGTGCGCATCGAATCCGGCGCCGGCGGTATTGGCGAACAGGCGCCCTTCGATTTCACCCAGGTCCATCGGCCTCGGCTCCGCCGCCAGGGCATCGGCGATCGCGCGTTCGGGACGCGGATGCACGCCGAGCTCGCGCGCCAGTCCGTTGCCGGAGCCGGCGGGAATGATGCCGAGCGGCACCCCGTCGAAGGCCAGCGCCGAGGCGACCTCGTTAATCGTGCCGTCGCCGCCCCACGCCATCACGAGGCGCGCGCCGCGGCCGACCGCGGCCTTGGCCAGGTCGCGCGCGTGACCCACGCCTTCGGTGACGAAGACTTCGGCCGGATCGCCGTGTTGATCGACGATCGTGAGGGCGAGCTGCGCTCTCGACCGCGCCACGGAGGGACGCGCGCCGCCGGCGATGGGGTTGATGATGATCGCTACGGACAAACGTTCAGCGAAGGGCGAGCCGTCGCAGCGAGTTGTCGTTGAGATCGAGCAACTCGACGACATCGGTGGAGATACGCGACACGCGATAGCGCGCGGTGACGTTCTCCCCTTCCTTCACCGTGAAGAGCTGGCCATCGCCGACGAGAATCGCCGTCCGCACCGGTCCGTCGGCGCCCGGATCCTCGGCGACGCCAACGAGCTTCAACGGTGGCAACGGCGGCGGCAGCGGCGGCGCCTCGACGAGCGCCGGAGCCGTCGGCGCGCTCGGCGCCGGAACCGCGCGGACCGGAGCCGAGCGGAACGAGAACAGGTTGCGATTCGACTGCGTGGGTGTGGCAGTCGGCCGCAGGCGTTCGTGGAGCCGCGCGATTTCCTTCTCGAGCGCGACACCGCTGTTGTCGATCGCGGGAATGCTGATCACGGGCGCCGGCTCGATCGCGCGATTCGACGTCGCGGCGCCGGCAAGCCACGCGAGCAACGCGCCACCGACGACAACGATCGTCGCCGTTCGCTTCGGGTTCATCATCAGCAACTGTGGTGTCTCCGATCGTAGCACGGCCACTTTCCGAGTGTGCTATTATTCGTCGTGCACCCTGTATCGACTGGTTCAAAAGTCGATTCGGTTCCTCCGCTCAGAATCGTCGCCGTCATCCCCGCCCGATACGCTTCGACGCGGCTCCCCGGAAAAGTTCTCGCCGATCTCGACGGCCGTCCGATGATCGAGCACGTGTATCGGCGCGCGAAATCGTCCCGCGCGGTGTCCGAAGTCATCGTCGCGACCGACGATCTGCGCGTCGCGACGCGCGTGAACGATTTCGGCGGCAAGGTCCGGCTGACCAAGGCCACGCACGAAACCGGCACCGATCGACTCGCCGAAGTGGCGGCGTCGCTGGACTGCGATATCGTCGTCAACGTGCAGGGCGACGAGCCGCTCGTCGACCCGGGTGCGATCGGCGAGCTCGTGGCGCCGTTCGCGAACGACAACGGCCTGCAGATGACAACGCTGTTCCGCCGCATCGTCGAACCAGCCGAATTGAACAACCCGAACATCGTCAAAGTGGTCATCGATCGCGGCGGCTATGCGATGTACTTTTCGCGGTCGCCGATTCCCCACGTCCGCGACCCGCGGGGCGGCTGGCCCCCTCTCTATAGACATATCGGTCTTTACGCCTACCGCAGGAGCACCCTGCTGGTGCTGGCCAACCTCGAGCCGACCCCTCTCGAACGGGCCGAATCGCTCGAGCAGTTGCGGGCGCTCGAACACGGCATCCGCATCAAAGCGGTCGAAACCCGCTTCGAATCGTTCGAGGTGAACACGCCAGCCGACCTGGAACAGGTGCGCCGTCTGATGACGGCGCCTATCTCGTAGGGCGAACGACTATGGACGGACGGACCCCGAAGTACATCTTCATCACCGGCGGCGTCGTGTCGTCCCTCGGCAAGGGACTGGCGGCCGCGAGCATCGGCTGCCTGCTGGAGGGCCACGGCTACAAGGTGACGATGCAGAAGTTCGACCCCTATATCAACGTGGACCCGGGCACGATGAGCCCGTACCAGCACGGCGAGGTCTTCGTCACCGACGACGGTGGCGAAACGGACCTGGATCTCGGGCATTACGAGCGCTTCACCAACACCGTCACGACGAGGAATTCGAACTGGACGACCGGCAAGATCTATCAGAGCGTCATCCACAAGGAACGCCGCGGCGATTACCTCGGGCGCACCGTTCAGGTCATTCCGCACATCACCAACGAGATCAAGGACGCCATCCGCGCCGTGTCCGACAACGTCGACGTCGTGCTGGTCGAAATCGGCGGCACGGTCGGCGACATCGAGAGCCTGCCGTTCCTCGAAGCGATCCGGCAGTTCCGTCAGGACGTCGGGCGCGACAACTCGCTGTACGTGCACCTGACGCTGGTCCCGTTCATCGGCGCCGCCGGCGAGCTCAAGACGAAGCCCACGCAGCACAGCGTGCGCGATCTCCGATCGATCGGCATTCAGCCGGACATCCTGCTCTGCCGCACCGACCGATTCCTCGACTCGGACATCAAACGGAAGATCGCGCTCTTCTGCGACGTCGACGAAGAAGCGGTCATCACGGCCAAGGACGTCTCCACCATCTACGAAGTCCCGGTCGTCCTCGCGGCCGAGGGCCTCGACAAGATCGTCCTCAAGTACCTGCACCTGCCGCAGACCGAGCGGCGGATGCAAGCGTGGGAGGATCTGGTCAGCCGCATCAAGAACCCGGTCGACGAAATCACCATCCACGTCGTCGGCAAGTACGTCGGGTACGAAGATTCGTACAAGAGCCTCAACGAGGCGCTCTACCACGGCGGCTTCCAACAGCGTCTGAAGGTGAACATCAAGTGGATTGAAGCCGAGGCCCTGGAAGAACCGAGCGGCGCCGCCCTGCTCGACAACGCCGACGGGATTCTCGTCCCAGGCGGGTTCGGCAATCGCGGCACGCGCGGGATGATGCGCGCGGCGCAGGTCGCCCGGGAGCGCCAGATTCCCTACTTCGGCATCTGCTACGGTTTCCAGTGGGCGACCGTCGAGTACGCCCGCAACGTCGCCGGCATGACGGACGCCGACTCCACGGAATGCAATCCCGACACGCCGGCGAAAGTGATCTACAAGCTTCGCGATCTGCTCGGCGTCGACGACCTCGGCGGCACGATGCGCCTTGGCTCGTACGCGTGCGAGCTCGCTCCAGGGTCGCTCGCGCAGCGCGTCTACGGCACGAACCTCATTCACGAACGCCATCGTCACCGCTACGAGTTCAATTGCTTGTACGAGCGGACGCTGACCGAGAACGGGCTCCGCATTTCAGGTCGATCGCCGGACGGAAAGTTCGTGGAGATCGCCGAGTTGCCGAGCCATCCGTGGTATCTCGCGGTTCAGTTCCATCCGGAGTTCAAGTCGAAGCCGACGCGGCCGCATCCGCTGTTTGCCGCATTCGTCGGCGCGGCGCATCAGCACAAGACTGAACACGGCCTCGTCGGTCAGGTGGGTCGTGTGGGTCATGTGGGTCCCGTGCGACAGGTGGGTTGAGACACGGCGACGCCAGCCGACGCCGCTCGACCTACACGACCCACTCGGTCTACACGACCTACCGGGCCGGTATAATCAGGCCGTGCCGGCGCTGACCCTTGGCAATATTCCGATTGGCGCCGGCAGTCCGTTCGTCCTCATCGCCGGACCCTGCGTCATCGAGAGCGAAGCGGACGCCACCCATCTGGCTGGAGAGCTTTCCGACATCGCGCGGCGATCGCGCGTGCCGTTCATCTTCAAGGCCTCGTACGACAAAGCGAACCGCACCTCCGGCCGATCCTTTCGCGGACCCGGCCTCGAGGAAGGCTTGCGCGTTCTCGCGGCGATCAAAGCCCGCTGGCGCGTCCCCATCCTGACCGACATTCACGAACCGGCGCACGCCGCGGCGGTGGCCGCGGTGGCCGACGTGCTGCAGATTCCCGCGTTTCTGTGCCGTCAGACCGACCTGCTGGTGGCCGCCGCCAGGACCGGACGCATCGTGAACATCAAGAAGGGGCAATTCCTCGCCCCCGACGACGTCACGCACGCCGTCGCCAAGGTGGTCGACGCCGGCAACTCGCGCGTGGTGGTGACGGAGCGCGGCACGAGCTTCGGCTATCACAACCTGGTCGTCGACATGCGCGCGTTTCCGATGATGCGGCAACGTGGTGTGCCCGTCGTCTTCGACGTCACGCATAGCCTTCAGCTCCCGGGCGGTGGCGACGGCGTCACCGCGGGCCAGGCGGAATTCATCGAACCGCTGGCATCGGCTGGCGTGGCGGCCGGAGTCGATGGGGTCTTCCTCGAGGTCCACCCGGACCCCTCCCGCGCGAAGAGCGACGCCCAGAACGCCTTGCGGCTCGACCGGCTCGAGCCGCTGCTGCGCCGGCTGCAGGCCATCGACGAGATCACCAAACAGTCCGAGGTGAGCCTCCGTGGCTGATCCGCGAGAGCCGCTCGGCGCCGCCCCGGGGACAATCGAGGGACGGGCGCTCGCCAGAAAGGTGCTCGAAACCGAGGCGGCGGCCATCCTCGCGCTGGTCGATCGACTCGACGAGAGATTCGATCGGGCGGTGCAGCTGCTGCTGGAGTGCAAGGGACGCGTCGTGCTCACCGGCATGGGCAAGTCGGGCATCATCTGTCAGAAGATCGCCGCGACACTCTCGAGCACCGGCACCGCATCGTTCTTCATGCATCCCGCCGAAGCGATGCATGGCGATCTCGGCGTCATTCGTGGCGACGATGTGGTCATCGCGCTGTCGTACAGCGGAGAGACCGACGAGCTGCTGCGGCTGCTCGAACGGATTCGGCGTCTCGGCGCGAAGCTGATTGCCATCACCGGTAGCGCGGCATCGACGCTGGCGCAATCGGCCGACGTCGCGCTGGACTGCAGCGTCACGGAAGAGGCGTGTCCGATGAACCTGGTGCCGACCGCCAGCACGACCGCCGCGCTCGCGATCGGGGACGCGCTGGCGATGACGCTGCTCGTGGAAAAGGGCTTCCGCCAGGAGGACTTCGCGAGTCTCCACCCCGGGGGCAAGCTTGGGAAGCGGCTGATGCGCGTCGAGGCGTTGATGCACAGCGGCAAGCAATGCCCGATCGTCCGCACGGACACGCGGATGCGCGACGTGATCTACGAGATGTCGAGCAAGGGGCTCGGCATGACCTGCGTCGTCGATGGCGACAAGGCGCTGCTCGGCATCATCACGGACGGCGATTTGCGGCGGCGCATGGAGCGCGGCACCGAGATTCTCGATCTGACCGCCGGGGACGTGATGACGCGGCACCCGATCACGGTCGCGCCCGACATCCTCGCGGCCGAAGCGCTCAATATCATGGAGCAGCGGAAGATCACCGCGATCGTGGTTGCGGACGCCCGTCAGCCGGGACAACTCGCCGGCGTCGTGCACATCCACGATCTGTGGCGCCTGGAAATGTTCTAGAGACGGGACATGGGGACTAGCGCACGCGCGGCGAAGATCAAGCTGATCCTGTTCGACGTCGACGGCGTGCTGACCGACGGCAAGATCCTCCTCCACGCCGACGGCACGGAAAGCAAGCAGTTCGATATCAAGGATGGTACCGGGATCATCTGGGCGCAGCGGGCGGGGCTGACGGTCGGGTTCCTGTCGGCGCGAACCTCCGCGGCGACCGGACTGCGCGCCGCCCAGCTCGGCATCACGCTCGTGCACCAGGGCGTGACCAGCAAGCTGGAATCCTACGAACAGATCGTCGACTCACTGATGATGGAAGACGAGCACGTGGCGTACATGGGCGACGACGTGCTCGACCTGCCGGTGCTGGCCCGTGTCGGCCTCGCGACGGCGCCGGCGGATGCGGTCGAAGACGTGCGCAGCCGCGTCCACTGGGTCAGCGCGGCGAGAGGCGGCCACGGCGCCGCACGCGATCTGGTGGAGCTGGTGCTGCGCGCGCAGGACCGCTGGGACACCCTGCTCGCCGAGTACGTGGAGCAGACGACATGAGCGGCTACGGTCCGCTGCTCGCGGTGCTCATCGCCCTGTTGGTCGGCCTGACCATCGGCAAGGCGTGGGAACGCTACAAGCTGCGGGACGGCAAGTGGATCGATCGGCGCCGCGCCCGGCAGTCGCCCCACTACATTCTCGGACTCAATTTCCTGGTGGCGAACCAGATCGACCTGGCGATCGAGGAGCTGAGCCGCGCGGCCAGCCTCGACGCGGACGCGCTCGAAGTCCACATGATTCTCGGCAACCTGTATCGCGAGAAAGGACAGGTCGGCAAAGCCATCGCGGCGCATCAGGCCCTGTTGCAGCGGCCACGGCTCAGCAAGCTCGAGCACGCCTACGTCCTGCTCTGCCTGGGGCTCGACTACAAGCGCGGCGGTTTCGTCGATCGCGCGCTCGAGGCCTTCAACGAAGTGCTGAGGCTCGACCCGAAGAACGAGTACGCGCTCCTCAACCTGCAGAAGCTGCACGAGGAACAGCATCAGTGGACCGAGGCGTACGACACGCGGCAGCGCCTCTCGACGCTGGCGGCGACCGACGCCCGTCCGCAGAGTCAGGCGATTCTCGCCTTCCTCGAAAACGAGATCGGACTCGAAGCCGTCCGCCGGAAGGACCACGCGGAGGCGATCCGGCGGTTCGAGGCCGCGATCGATCTCGATGCCCGCGCCGTCCCCGCGTATCTGAACCTCGGCGACGTCAAGGTCGCGCAGGGCGACGAGCGCGAGGCGGCGGCGATCTGGGAAAAGGTGATCGAGGTTGCGCCGGACCGGGCGTATCTGACGTTCGATCGGCTCGAGGCCCTCGCCATCCGCAGTGGCAACGCCGACCGCTTCACCCGGCTGTGCCGCCGCCTGATCGACGAGAGCCCCCAGGACTGGCGCGCGCGTCTCGCGCTGTCACGTCATCTCGCCGCCGGCGGCCACGCCCGCGAGGCGCTCGACCTGCTGTTCGCCGCGCTCGTCCAGAACCCGCACGCGCTCAGCATCCATCAGGCGATCTGGCGCGCGCTCGGCCAGCTGCACCACCCGGCCGCGCTCGTGGATCGGTACGGCGAGCTGACCGAACACGCCGTGTTCTATCTCGACCCGCACATCTGCATGCGCTGCCGGTATCGCAGCACCGAACTGCTCTGGCAGTGCCCGCACTGCCACGACTGGAACACGTTTGTCGAAGAGCGAATCGCCCCTGCGCAGGACACCACTGAAGTGGAGGTCTGACTTTTCCCTACTGAGTCAGAGACTAGGGGCTCGCTGATAGCTGCTTCAGCACGACGTCCACCTGCCGCTCCGTGTCCTCGAACGTCCCGTCGGTGCGGATCACGAAGTCGGCGCGCGCGGCTTTTTTCTCCGTCGGCCATTGCGCCGCAAGCCGCTGGCGTGCCGCGTCTTCGGTCAGCCCGCGCTCAACGAGCCGCGCGATCTGCAATTCCGGTGGACAGGCGGTGACGATGACCCGGCCGAAGTCTTTGTCGCCGCCGGTTTCGTACAGGAGCGGCACGTCGACGATCGCGATCGGATCGCCAAGGCGCTCGAAGCCATGCAATCCGGCGGCGATCGCGCGGTAGACCGCCGGGTGCACGATCGCCTCGAGATCGCGGCGCGCCTGCGCATCGTCGAACACGATCGGTCCCAGCTTTCTGCGATCGACGGACCCATCGGCTGCGAGCACGTCGGATCCGAACCGCGCCGCGATCGCCGCGGTCGCCTCGGTGCCCGCGGCCTGCACGCCGTGAACGAGCGCGTCCGCGTCCAGGCACGCGATGCCACGTCTGCGAAACAGATTGAGGACGTGGCTCTTGCCCGTCGCGATACCGCCGGTGAGCGCTACGCGCAGCATGGGCGGGAGGGGCGGGACGGGCAGGATGGGCCGGAGCGCACGGCCGTCAGGCAGAACCGCTTTCCCTTCCGGCCCTTCCTGCCTATCCTGCCCATCCTGCCCTCTGCATCGCAGCCGTGACCGTGTTCTTCAGCAGCATCACGATCGTCAGCGGGCCGACGCCGCCGGGGACGGGTGACAGCGCACCGGCCACTTCCGCCACATCCGGATGGACGTCGCCGACGACGAGCGAGCCCTTTCGCTCGAATACGTCGCGGCGCTTCGATCCGATGGGGAACAGACGATCGATCACGGACCGATCCGATACCTGGGTGGTCCCGACGTCGACCACGGCCGCGCCCGGTTTGACGAATGCCGGCGTCACGAATCCCGGCCGGCCGATCGCGGAGACGAGGATGTCGCCTTCCGACGCGATCCGCGGCAGGTCCACGGTTCGAGAGTGACAGACCGTGACGGTCGCATGGCGATGCAGGAGAAGCAGCGCCATCGGCTTGCCGACGATGTCGCTGCGCCCGATGACGACGGCGTGCGCACCGGCGATGTTCACGCCGGACCGTTCCAGCAGCTGGATGACGCCAGAAGGCGTGCAGGACGCCAGCGCCGCCCGGCTCTGCACGAGCCGCCCCACGTTGAGCGGATGAAGGCCGTCGACGTCCTTCGCTGGGTCGATCGCGTCGAAGACCTGCCGCTCGGCGTCGGCGCCCATCGCCGCCGGGAGCGGCGACTGCACGAGGATGCCGTCGTGGACGTCGCTCGCGTTCAGACCGGCCACGATCGCCAGCAGTTCGTCGAGCGACGCCGTCGCCGGCAGCCGCTCGAGATCGGTTCGAAGCCCGACTTCCTCTGCCGATTTCAGTTTGTTCCGTACGTAGATGGCAGATGCGGGGTCGTCGCCCACGAGGACGATCGCCAGGCCCGGCGGGCGTCCGGCTCGAGCCGTAAACGCGGCGATGGCCGGCGCCGATTCAGCGCGGATCTGATTGGCGACGGCGGTGCCGTCGAGGAGCCTCGCCGTCATCGGGCAGCGGCCTCGTCCTCGAGGCGGCGCAGCGACTCGGGCCGTCCCAGCACCACCAGCTTGTCGCCGGCGAGAATCGAGGTATCCGGCTCGGGATTGAACTCCATCGAGCGATCCTGCCGCTGAATGCCCACTACAATCACGCCGTAGCGCTGGCGCAGGTTGGCGTCGAGAATCGACCGTGACGCCAGCGGCGACGACGGGGCCACCGTCACTTCCTCCATCGCCAGATCCAGGTTCTCGGAGCTCGTGGCAAGCTCGACGAAGTCGACAACGGCGGGCCGCAGCGCGGTCTGCGCAATCTGCACGGCGCCAATCTGATACGGCGAGATCACGCGGTCCGCGCCCGCCCGCTTCAGCTTCCGCGTCGCATCCTCGGTTTCCGCGCGCCCCACGATGAATAGATCGGGCCGCATGACGCGCGCGCTCAGCACGGCGTAGACGTTTTCGGCGTCGGTACCCACGGCGGCAATCAGCCCGCGGGCGCGTGCGATGCCGACGCGCGTGAGGACGTCCTCCCGGCTGGCGTCGGCTTCCACACCGAGAGCGCCGTCTTCAATCGCGGCCTGCAGACGCTCCGGGCTGCGCTCGACGACGACGAACGGCACGCCCTGGCGGGTGAACTGCCGGGCCACGATGCTGCCGATGCGGCCGTAACCGCAGATGATGAAGTGATCCTTAATCGATTCCAGCATACGTTCGTGACGGCGCCGTTGCAGCCGCTTGGGCAGCCCGCCTTCCACGACCACCGTTGCCAGTAGTGTAAATGTGTACAGCGCGGCGCCGACGCCGCCCAGAAGGAGCACGACGGTGAACCTCTGGCCGGGGCGCGACAGGTCTTTGGGCGCCTCGACCGTTGTCAGCGCGAGGACGGTTGTGTAGAAGGCGTCCCACGCGCCTCGTCCCTCGGTGAGCATGAAGCCGAGGGTGCCGATCGCGATCACCGAAACAAGAAGGGCGACCGCGAATCCCGGGCCTTGCGCCCGAAACCAGTGGCCGCCCTTTGCGGATGTCACTGAGAAGTATCAGTGCCGAGCTGCCTTGACGTTACCCTCCAGAAGCAGCTTGCTGTGCGTGATGCCGTAGGAGAAGTAGAACACGAGCCCGATCGCCAGCCAGACGATCAATCGCAGCCAGTTGGTCCAGCCCAGCCCGTAAATCATCGCCCCGCAGACCACGATGCCGAGAATAGCGACGACCGGCAGTGCCGGCACCATGAAGCCGCGCGGTACGTCCGGCCGCCGCACTCGCATAATCCACACGCCGGCGCAAACGAGCATGAAGGCGAACAGCGTGCCGATGCTCGTCATCTCGCCGACAATGTTCTCCGGGATGAACCCGGCAAAGGCTGCCGTCAAGAAGAAG